>JAABUM010006217.1_pt1 | contig 11866 bp, 14 predicted proteins | sample 5559161 | NCBI WGS metagenome assembly JAABUM01 (sample SAMN10711868, study PRJNA513369) | rock metagenome | isolation source: Antarctica rocks | place: Antarctica: Victoria Land, Siegfried Peak nord | reverse complement strand
CAGGCTCCACGGCGAGATTGGGCTCGTCCCACCCGTCGAGTACGAGACCACCCACCACAGCACCACCCTCCCCGAGCAACCTGCTCAGCGGGAGTTCGAACCCTCCATCAAACCCGGTACTTGACAACGGTCATGGCCACGGCCGCCAGCACCCCGTACACGGGGATGAATGCGTTGCGGTCGAGGGCCGAGCCCACGCCAGGGATCACCGTGCACGGCTCATCCAAAAGTGAATCGCAGCGAGGTTCCGGTGCCGCCGGGTTGCCCTCCAGCGCAAGCCACTCCGTCCGCGGGCTCATCCACCCCCACACCACCCGCCCCAAGCTGTACACGAACGACATCCAGGACCACCCCCGTTACAACAACGTCTGGCTCATCAGTTGGGGTTAACCCTGGGTCAACCCTGTTTGGTGGACATCCGGGAGCGCGGCTGAACGTCCTAAATGCCGCGGATGGTGCTCGGCCCCGCCGAAAGTCGCGCGTTCAGGGTTCAGCCCCGCTCCGCACTGCCGGACCGGTGCCGAGACTATTGGAGTGGTCCTACTGTCATCGTAAGGCTGGCGATCAGAAGTCTTCTGACGTGGATTCTGCACACTTTCGGATGGGCTTCATCGACCAAGGTCAGGGCCTGCTGGATGCCCCGACTGGCGAGGGCGAAGTCGTTCAGGCTTTCGTGCTACTCCGGTGTCGAAACGACGACGGTCAAGAGACCTACGTCTTCCAGACCGACCGCGAGTTTCCCTGGACCCGGTTGGCTCCGTTCTGGATGTATGTCGGAAGGCGACTGGAAAACGGTCCCTACCGCGACTCTCGTCCACGCGGCCGCCCTTGCCGACCTCTCCACCGTCGATCAGGCGTTCCTGAACGCCATGGCCCCAAGACGACCAACCCAGCCGAATGTCCACCATCGCCGCCCGCCTCGGCGTCGACGCCAACTACGCCAGCCAGTACCTCCTTCGGCAACTCGCCGCCGAGCTCATCACCCCCGCCGGGTACGGGCACGTCACCTTCACCCTGCCCTACCTGCGTGAATACCTTCGCGGCCAGTCGGACATCCCGACCCCTGGCCATCCGACACTCACGCTGAACAGTCCACACCCCGCCCTGGACCGGCTACACCGGTCTGGACGCGACCCACGCAACCAGTGGCCCGGACCCCCAGCGCCCAACCAGGCCCCACCACGGTGACCCCGCCGCCGAAGGAACCCAGGCCGCCGGACTACTGCGGCGGGTCAGAGCGGGGGTTTAACGGTGCTGCGACACGCCGCACCGCACCACCTTCGGACTTCCGGAGTCAAGGCCTGCCAAGGTTGTCTCATGCCAACCGATCACCGTAGCCGCGCGCGAGCAGTGAACCTCACCTTCCGGATGACTCCGGAGGAACGAGAGCGTCTGCAGGCGGATGCCAACGCGGAGGGCTACGAGACGGTCCAGCAGCTGCTGGAGGCTCGCGTGTGGGGGGTCGCCAAACCCCGCAGACGACCGGGCCGCCAGCCCCAGGAGGAGAGGCTTGACGTCAGCGCGTAGCGACGCTCAGGGCAGTGCCCTGAAACAGAACGAGGCCCCCGCGCCAACGGGAGCCTAGGTTCTGAAAGTTGTGTCGGCCGGGTGCAACCGGACCGAATATCAAGTTTGGGTCGCCATCCCACCGTAGGTGGGTTTCCGTTGCCCACTGGCCGCCGCCAAGCAGCCGGTGAACCGCAACACCGTCCCGAGAGTCCTTGCCAGATCCAAGAGAGGCTTTGCGTTGCCCACTTTAGCAACCCCTCCCCCAATCCGCGCTAGGCGCCGTCCGCGTGTCGCGTCCGGCGCCCACCGGCGCCACCGGCGCCACCCCTTTGTCGAGGTGTCAGTAGCACCGGGCAGCTCAGCTCTGCGTTGCCTGCCCGACGCAGGACCACCCCTCGCTGTCAGGCTCGGCCCGCAGACGGGTGCGGGGGTGGGTGCCCCAGGAGCCCTCGGCCGGCCCAGGACTACCCGCACGAGGTCCTGACCATGGTGGAGCTGCTGAAGACGACCGAGACGCTGTCCCCTCGCTCTACCGCTCCGCTGGGTCCAGCGCAGGAATATCCCGGCAGCCGGGGCACCGGCGCCTGGCCCTGCGCCGCCACGCCGTCGACAACCCCCCTGCTCGCCCTCTTCCCCGGGCGGCGGCCATCCGGACCACCAGCACCCTCTGCCGTCGGTACGGGCGCCGTGCCCGTGCTGGCCTCCTCGTCGGCGGCGGGAAAGCGGGCTCAGTCAGCCGCCGCCGCACGCCGCCGCCGGCGGCTGATACGCGTCGGAGGGTGGACCGGCTATGTCGACCCTGAGCCGGCCCGCCAGCACGCCCTCGACCTGCGCGCCGCTGGTCTGTCGCTACAGGCACTGGCGTCGTTGAGCGGCCACTCCACATCCGTGCTGGCGGCGCTGGTCTACCCCGCGCACGCAAACCACCGCCATTTCCTGCACGGCCCCACCGCCGAAGACATTCTCGCCGCCCACCTCGGCCCTGACACGCTCGACCGGTTCCCTGCGCGGACCCTCATCCCCGCTTGCGGAACGCAACGGCGCCTGCAGGCCCTGGCCGTCGTCGGCTGGTCACTGTCCCAGATCGGGTCCCGCCTCGGCGTCTCCAAGGAGGCCGTAGCCGCCTGGCGCACACGTGCGCGAGTCACCGCCAGGACAGCTCGCCGCGTACGGGATCTGTACGACGACCTGTGCACCGAGGACGGCGGCTGCCTACGAACCGTCCGCGCCGCAGCCGCCGCGGACTGGCACGGCCCCTGGGCGTGGACAGACGAACGACTCGACGACCCCGGCGCATCACCGCCCGCCTCGGCCCCCCTCCCCGCAACCAGCCCCCGGGCCTGGACAGCCGATAGTGGGGGTGCCGCCGCCATCGACCAGGTCGCCGTGGAGCGGGCCTGCGCCGGGGATCGGCCGGCCGCCATGACGTCCGCCGAACGGGTCGAGAGCGTTCGCGTGATGACCGCCCGCGGCTGGCCCGCGCAGCTGATCGCGGAGGCCCTCGGTGTGACGGTCCGCACCGTGGAACGCGCCCGGAACCGGCTCCGGGAGGCGTCGTGACCGCCGCCGACATGCTCACCCGCCTCGACCACCGGCTCTTCTCCCCCACCGGCCTGTTCCTCATCGACGCAGCCAATCGTCGCATCCCCCACGTAACCCCCTCCTCGATGCGGGACGCGCTCGCCCGCGTCAGCCGCGGCGAAGCGGCCGCCGTCGTCGGTCACCTCAACCCGTCGTTCTGGGTCGTTGACGTGGACGTCGCCGGCCCCGACGGTGACCAGATCACCGACGAGATCACCGCCTGGCTGACCGATCGGGGCGTGTGGGTGCTAGTGCGCCCATCCGGGGGGGCACCGGGCCGCGCCCACGTGTTCACCCAACCGGGCAGCCACGAGGACGAGCTGCGGCTGATGCTCGAGCAGCTGCGTGACCGCCGCACCCTCCCGTACGCATCGGTGGCGCTGCTGAGCACCGTCCGGCCGCTGTCCAGCCCCCACCGCACCGGTGTCCGCACCCGCCCCAAAGGGCCGCTACGGCCGCTGCTGGACGCCCTCGCCGCCAGCCAGCCCACCCGCCTGCCAGCCCACGCCGGAACATCCACAAGAACCCCTCCCCGAACGCCAGTAAGGACAGCCGACCCGACACCGCCGACCACCACGGCGCTGGTCCCCCGCCCCCGCCGGGGCCGCCCCATCCCACAACCGTGGCAGCGGTACCTCGAACACGGGATCCGCCCGCTACTGGCCGGAGCGGACCACGGCCCCTCCACGTACACCCTGGTCGCGACCGGACACCTGGTCCGCGCGGGCCTCGACGTCGACGCGGCCTGGACGACCCTCACCGCATCCCACCCAGCCGCCTGCCAACACGCGAAGAGCCGCGGCCGCCGCTGGTGGGTGCGGCACGTGTGGAACCACGAGGTCCGCCGCGCCGACGACGACGTGACCCTGACCCGACGAGACGACGACCCAGCGCTCGCGGTCGCCGTCGACGACTCCCGCCGCGCCCTGACCGCTCTGGCGTACCGGGCCGGCCCGCGAGCCCGCCACAGCATCCTCGCCGTCGCACACGCCCTGCTGGACCGCATCCTGCGCCAGCAGCAGACCACCATCCCCTGCCCGCTGCGAGACCTCATCCTCGACGCCGGCGTCCGCGACCGCCGCACCGTCTCCCACGCACTCAGATGGCTCCACGACGCCGGATTCGGCACCTACAACGAGGTGTACGACCCCACCACCCCCGAGACCTCCTCACACACGTTCACCCTCACCCCCGCCCGGGCTGGCGAGCCCTTGGGGCCGCCAAACGCGACTGACTCAGACACAGCAGTGTTGCTACATGTAACACCTGGTATCCACGCCCCCGCCCCGTCCGGCACCTGGTCCCACCTCCCACTGGCCGCCCACTCGATCTGGCGAACCCTCCCGACAACCGACGGCGCAACCCCGACAGACCTGGGCCGTGGAGCTGGCCTCGCCCACGGTCCGAGACGCGAGCTGACGCCACAACAGACCCGAACTGTTCTCGCCCACCTGGCAACGCTGGCTCGAGCCGGCCTCGCCATCTGCACATCCGACGGCACCTGGCGGGTCTCACTCTCGCCCCAAGCCGGCCACGTCAACGCCGCGTCCGCCACTTACCGGGCCATCGCCGGCACCATCGCGGCCGAACGCGATGCCTTCCGCAACGCGACCGGCGCGGGCCGCCGGCTCTTCCGCGCCCCACTGCGCCTCACCCTGGTCAGCAGCGAACAGGCCGGGCCCGCGATCCTCTCGGTGCTGACTCCCGACCGGGAGTGACCCCCGCCACCAGTCAGAAGACTCAGTGCGCCCAGCGGGAGGCGTCGGCGACCTCCTCGGGAGCCGCCCCCTGGGCGGGCCGGGCGTGCCGGGCCTCGCGCTCGGCGGCGTCGAGGGCAGCCGGCATGGCGACGAGCGACGACGAGGATGGGCACGCTCGCCTGCTGTCCCGCGGCAACGCCCAGCGGGTCTACGGGCTCTGCGGCGCGGGCAGGTGCTGCTGGGCCCACGCGTACATCGTCACCGCCGCCGCAGCGCCGGCGTTGATAGAGCGCGTGGAGCCGTACTGCGTGATGTGCACGACGACCTCGCACGCCGCCCGCATCTCGTCGCTGAGGCCCGGCCCCTCCTGGCCGAAGACGAGCACGCACGCGGGCGGAAACGCATACGACTCGATGGGCACCGACCCCGGCAGGTTGTCGACCCCGACGAGAGGTATGCCGCGAGCGCCGGCCCAGGTGGTCAGCTCGACGACCGACGGATGGTGGTGCTCGTGCTGGTAGCGGTCGGTGACCATGGCGCCGCGCCGGTTCCAGCGCCGGCGGCCGACGATGTGGAAGGCGGCGACGTTGAACGCGTTCGCGGTGCGGATGACCGAGCCGATGTTGAAGTCGTGGCCCCAGTTCTCGACGGCCACGTGGAGGGGATGGCGGCGGGTGTCGAGGTCGGCGACGACCGCCTCGTGCCGCCAGTAGCGGTAGCGGTCGTCGACGTTGCGGCGGTCGCCGTGGCTGAGCAGGTCGGGGTCGAGCCGGGAATCGTCGGGCCACGGGCCGACCCACGGGCCAACGCCCACCTCCGTCGGATGGGGCTCACTCAGGTCGCCCACAGCCACGCCTGAACGGTAGTGGCCCCCTCACCGCCTACGCTCTTTGCTGTGATGCACTCCCTCGGTCCGAGCTGGATGGACCCCAACTACCTGCTCGAGCACTTCGGCACCGCCCTGATCTGGGTCAGCCTGGGCATCATCTTCATCGAGTGTGGGCTGTTCTTCCCCTTCCTGCCGGGTGACTCGCTGCTGTTTGCCATGGGCCTGTTCGTGGCCACCGGCAAGCTGCCGATCAACCTCGGCCTGGCCCTCGTGCTCCTCTTCGTGGCCGCGTTCGCCGGCAACGTCGTGGGCTACGAGATCGGGCGGACGATGGGCCCCGCTCTCTACCGGCACGACGGCCGCATCGTCAAGCGGGCCTACTGGGACCAGACCGCCGAGTTCTTCGAGCGGCACGGCAACAAGGCGCTGGTCATCGGCCGGTTCGTGCCCTTCGTCCGCACCTACATCACCGTGGTTGCCGGTATCAGCCGGATGGACCGGCGCCGCTTCTTCACCTGGTCGGCCGTCGGCGCGGCGCTCTGGGTGGTCATCATCACCCTGCTCGGTTTCTTCCTCGGCCAGGCCTTCCCGGTGCTCCAGGACAAGCTCGACCTGGCGATCGTCGTCATCGTGCTCGTCTCGCTCGTGCCGGCCGCCCTTGAGTGGTACCGGCACCGTGGCGCATCCGAGCCGGAGGTGGCCAACGACCTCATCGGTGGCTCCCGCACCCGCTCCGACGACGTGACCGACGAGCGGCGCTAGACCCTCGGTCCTGACCGACCGCGGAGCCCGTCCAGCAGGCCACCGAGGGCGGCCCTCGCCAGCACTCTACGGTCGGGGCTGAAGGCGAGCCGGAGCGTATGCGCCTTGGCCTCCTCGACCAGCCGGCGCGCCACCCAGCTCGGCTCGTCGCGGGCATACCGGCGGGCGAGCAGGGTGCCGTTGCGCGCCATGTAGTAGACCCGCTGCGGCGCGTGCCGGTTGTAGCCGAGATCGCGGCCCAGCAGGCGTACCGGCGTCCGCTCCCCCATGCCGTGGTCGAGGTGGCAGTCGGGGCCGACCACCGGGAGCAGTCCGGCGGCGAGGCAGCGCGCGGTGAACTCGGAGTCGACCGCGTCGATGACCAGGCTCGCGTCGTAGTCGCCGACCGCCCGGAACGTCTCCGCGGGCACGAGGCAGCCGGACTGCAGCGGGTCGAACGCGACCGCGAAGCCGCCCCGGTGGCCGCGAGTGGGGATCGGCCGGCCCCGGTAGCTCGCGGCGCAGACGAACCCGACCGGTAGGCCGTGGGCCGCCGCGCCGCGCCAGGCGGCCCGGGCGTTCGCGACGTAGCCGGGGGGCAGGCCGGTGTCCTGGTCGAGGGTGAGCACGGCGTGGGCGGCTCTGGTCAGGGCGGCTGCGACCCCGGCGTTGAGGGCGGCGGCGACCCCGGCGTTGGCCTGGCGCACGAGCTGGACACCGGGCCTAGCGGCCAGGGCGTCGAGCACCGCGAGTCCGGTGGTGGAGCCGTCGTCGACGACGACGACCGCGGCCACCTGGGGCCGCACGGCGTCGACGAGCTGGGTCAGCCGCTCGTCCGGGTCGTACGCCGTGACGACGGCGACCACGGTGACGTCCGACCCTGGTGTCGCTGACGCCGGCCCGGTCACTCCCCCTCCCCCTTTCCCCGACCGGATGAGGGGGGCGGTGCCGGCTGTGTCGGGGGGGCGGGCGGTGCTGGTGTGGCGAGGACCCGGCGGGCGGGGGCGATGAGGCCGATGAGGAGGACGAGCTCGCTCAGCGCCATCCCGGCCGCGACCCCCGCGCCCCACCCGGTGGCCGCGGCGCCGATCATGACCGCCAGGCCGACCACCGCCGACGCGAGGGTCCAGGCGAGGACGAGCCGCACCCGCCCCGCCGGCACGAGGAGGTTGCGGATCGGCGGGGTGGAGGCGCTGAGGAAGAGGAACGCCAGGCCGTACCAGACGCACACGTCGCGCGGCGCGGCCACGTCGGCACCGAACAACAGCCCCGTCACCCAGGGCCCGAGCGCCGCGAACGCGACCCCGCCCGCCAGCCCGAGGCCGACGTGCGACAGGACCGCCAGCCGGTGCCGGGACGTCCGGTCAGCGGCGTCCGGTTCCAGCACCCACCCCTGGAACGCGTTGCCCAAGGCCGTAACGGTGAACAGCCCCAACCGGTATGCCGCGTCGGCCGAGGCGAAGGGCGACGAGACCGCCGGGCGGAAGGCCAGCGTCACGACCGGCACCGGCGTGGACGCGTACGCGGTGGCGGCCAGGTTGATGCCGGCGGTGCCGAGGTGCTCGCTCAGCTCACCGGCCGAGCGGCGGACCGGCCAGGGCGTGAGATCGGAGCCGATGACGCTCGGGGTGACCCGACGCCGGAACAGCGTCAACGAGAAGACCACCGAGAGGGCCAACAGGACGGGGTAGGACCAGACCGCTCCGGTGACCGCGACCAGGAGCGCCCCGACGAGGGCGGCGACCACCCGGGGCAGGGTGTCGTACCAGAACAGCAGCCACGGCTCCCCGACGCCGATGCCGAACCAGGCCGGCGACAGCCCGAGCAGTGAGGTGGCGGCGGCCATCACCGCCGCGTCCACCCGGTGGCCGGTGACGGCGACGACGGCGCTGACGGCCGCACAGACGGGCACGACGCCGAACAGGAGGAGGAACCGGGTCCGCAGGCTCGCGGCATACACCTCCGCCCGGCCGGCCGGGCCGGTGGCGCGGGCGACGAGCACCGGACCACCGACGTTCCAGCCCCAGACCACGACGGTGGCGCCGACCAGGCCCACCGACTGGCCCGAGACAAAGCTCGACCAGCCCTGCGACCCGGAGACGCGGGCCACCACCGGCAGGAGCAGGAAGGGGGTGACGAGCGACAGCAGCGGCAGGAGAGTGAAGCCGGTCAGCCGCTTCAGCACGCCGCATCACCCGCCGTCGCGGTCACCCCTGCGGCGGCGGGGCGTCCTGCGGGCCCGGCTGGGCCGACCCGTAGGTCTGGCCCGGGGGGAGCGACCCGGTCGAACCCTGGCCGTAGGCCGGACCCTGGCCGACCGCGGGGTTACTCGGCCCGTTGGTGCCGAAGCTGACCTGCGGGGCCTGGCGCTCGAGGCCCTCGGTCTCGAAGTACTCGGCCTTGGTAACCCCGGCCATGCCGGCGATCATGTTGGTGGGGAGGGTCTCGACCTTGGTGTTGAGGGCCCGGACGTTGGCGTTGTAGTAGCGGCGTGCGCTGGCGATGCGGTCCTCGGTGCCGGTCAGCTCGCCCTGCAGCGCCATGAAGTTCTGGTTGGCCTTGAGGTCAGGGTAAGCCTCGGTGACCGACTGGAGGTTGACCAGCGCCCGGGTCAGCGCCCCCTCGGTCTGGGCCGCCTCAGCCGGACCCTGCCCAGGGGCCATCGCCGCGGCGCGGGCCCGGGTGACCTCGTCGAGGGTGCCGCGCTCGTGCGACGCGTAGCCCTTGACCGTCTCGACGAGGTTGTCGATGAGGTCGTGGCGGCGCTTCAGCTCGACGTCGATCTGGGCCCAGGACTCCTGAACGACGTTGCGCAGCTTGACCAGCCCGTTGTAGAGCCCGGCGAAGACCAGACCCAGGACGACGAGGATGACGACGATGACGATGACGGCGGTCATGACGTCAGCCTAGGCCCCGGCTACGCCAGACCCAGGTCCTCGAGCGTGTACGCATACCGGTAGGGCACGCCCTCGGCCTCGATCTTCTCCCCCGCGCCGGTGGCCCGGTCGACGACGGTCGCCACGGCGGCGACCTCCCCGCCCGCCTCGCGCACCGCCTGGAGGGCGGTGATCGGCGACTGGCCCGTGGTCGTCGTGTCCTCGACGACGAGCACTCTCCGGCCCTGCACCGACGGCCCCTCGATGCGCTGCTGGAGACCGTGCGCCTTCCCCTCCTTGCGGACGACGAACGCGTCGCAGCGCTCACCGGCGGCGGCTGCGGCGTGCAGCATCGACGTCGCCACCGGGTCGGCGGCCATGGTCAGCCCGCCCACGGCGGCATACTCGACGTCCTTGGTCAGGTCGCGCATCACGATGCCCAGCAGCGGTGCCGCCTCTGCGTCGAGGGAGATGCGGCGCAGGTCGACGTAGTAGTCGGCCTCGCGTCCGCTGGAGAGGGTGACCCGGCCGTGGACGATGGCCTGGTCGCGGATGATCTGGAGCAGGCGGGCGCGGGCGGTCTGTGCGTCGGTGGTCACGGCCCTCAGGCTATCGGCGGACGTCGCGACGGGCACGAACCCGGCTTGTCCCCTCTTCCCGCGTGGAAAACGGACTCGTGCCCGTCGACCGGTCCGCCTACCCTGGCCCGGATGCGTGACGTGACCGTGGTCGGCTCCGGGGGAGGAGCTGCGCGAGATCCTCGGAGCCCCGGTCAAGCGGGTCGTGGAGGAGGTGCGGCCGCGGCTGTCCGCCGTGCACCGCGACTGGATCGGCGCGTCGCCGTTCCTGGTCCTGGCGACCGCGGACACCGACGGCCGGTGCGACGCCTCGCCGAAGGGTGACCCGGCCGGCTTCGTCAACGTGCTCGACGACACCACGCTCGTCATCCCGGAGCGGCCCGGCAACCGGCGGGCCGACGGTTACCTCAACATCCTGGCCAACCCGAACATCGGGCTGGTCTTCGTCATCCCCGGGCGCCCGGACACGTTGCGGGTCAACGGTTCTGCGCGGGTGGTGAAGGACGCGCCGTGGTTCGAGGACCTTGTCGTCCGCGGCCACCGACCAGTCCTGGCATTGGAGGTCACCGTCGAGGAGGTGTTCTTTCACTGCGGCAAGGCGTTCATGCGCAGTGACCTGTGGAAGCCCGAGACCTGGACGCCCGAGTCCGTGCCGTCGCGGGCCCGCATCGCCCAGCAGCTCGAGCGGCCGGACGAGTCGATCGAGGACCTCGAGGCCTACTACGGGCCGCGCTACGCCGAGAGCCTGTACTAGCGCGTCAGCACGCCGTCGACCAACCTCGGCACCGCCTGGCTGGCATCCAGCTCGGCCGCGATGGTGACGTCCGACGCGTACCCCCGGTCGATGAGCTCCTGACCGCTCGCACAGGCCGCGAGCGCTTGGGCGAGCCTGCTCTCCACCAGCCGGTATGCCGCGGCGGCGGCCTGCGCCTCGTCGCTCACTCCCGCGACTCCCAGGTCGACCAGCGCGGCGACCACCCCGCCGGCACCCCAGAGGTCTTCGATCGCCGGCCGCAGCGAGTCGTCCGGCCACCGTTCGCCTGCCGGGACCATCAGCACCGAGCCACCCCGGTCGGCCAGCCACGAGGCGACCGCCCGCCGGTTCCGCAGCCCGGCGACGACGACCTCGACCCCGGCGTCGGCGAGCCGGGCGCAGGTCGTCGACCCGTTGGGTGACGGGAGGACGACCTTCCTCACGCCGAGCGCCGACCGGAACGTCGCCGGTGACAGGCTGACCTCCCCGGGCGCCGCCGCCTCACGGGACACCGCCAGCGCGGCCCCGCGCGCCCGCGCCTCGTCGGCGGCCGAGGCGTCGGCCGAGGCGTCGGCCGACCGATAGGGCACGACGGCCACCCCCGCGTCGGCGGCGACACTGACCGTCGTCGAGAAGGTCAGCACGTCGACGACCACCGCCACGTCGACACGGTCAGCCAGGGCGGCCGCCCCCGTCGGCCCCCACTCCAGTAGCACGCTCGCCTGGTCCACCCAGGCAGACTACGAGGATGACCGACCCCTCTGACACGACCGCGCTGCTGGCCGCCGAACGTGCGCTGCAGGTCGCCCAGCTGGCGGCCGACGCGGACGCCCTCGACCGGCTCCTCGACGAACGGTGCGTCTTCACCGGACCGGACGGGCGCCTCTACTCCAAGCAGGACGACCTCGACATCCAGCGCAGCGGCCAGCAACGGCTCACCCGGGTCGACGCCGACGAGGTCACCGGCGTCGTGGAGGGGACGACGGGCGTCACCTGGTTCCTCGGCACCGTGGCCGGGGCGGTGGGCGAGCAGCAGTTCGACCAGCGGGTCCGTTACACCCGCACCTGGACGCATACGACCGACCGGGGCTGGCAGCTCCTCGCCGCCCACGTCAGCGCGGTCTAGCGCCAAAGGTCACCTTTGGCGGGGTCCCGCGCCAAAGGTCACCTTTGGCGGCTCTTGGGACCTGAGGTGGGAGGTCATGCCAGCCGGGGGTCGGTGAAGCCTCCTGCGATGAGGAGCATGCGGAGCCGGTAGTTGTCCCGATTCCTGAACCCCCGAGCGACTCGGCGGTGCA
>JAABUM010006215.1_pt1 | contig 11869 bp, 10 predicted proteins | sample 5559161 | NCBI WGS metagenome assembly JAABUM01 (sample SAMN10711868, study PRJNA513369) | rock metagenome | isolation source: Antarctica rocks | place: Antarctica: Victoria Land, Siegfried Peak nord | reverse complement strand
CGGCTACGCCAGTACGGACGCGGGAAGACAACGAGCGATGCGGCGAGACGGCGACCTTACCACCCTCGCGCCACCCTTTATCAGACAGTTTCTAGCGGTACTTTGTGGACTCGGGTCAAGGCGAGGCGTAGAGGTCAAGCCCATGCCCGTGGCGTAGTTGCTCAAGCAAGGCGCGCAGGACCGGTGGCGGGGGGAGCGACGACCAGGCCTGCCAGCAGCGCCGTAACAAGACCCACGGCACGAGCCACGCGCGCACGGCGCGTAGTGCTACGGGCCAGCAGCGCGGCAGGCGGGGCGGGGGTATTTTCCCCCCGCCCCGCCGCCTCGTCGGCGGCCGGTTGCGCTCCGTCGTGACCATGCGCCGGTGCCGCCTCGTCAGCGCACGGGGGCGGGTGCCGCCAGCAGAAGGCGAAGGCGCAGCAGACGAGTTGCCAGTGGCGGCGGATCGCCGCATCGCTGCGGACCTGCTACTGCGACCAGCCCAGCGCGTATTTCGTCTGCTTGTAGGCCTGTTCCACCCACATCCGCAGCCCGTAGAGGCGCACCACCTCGGCGCGATCGGCGTCGCCCGGCGGCAGGTTGGTGGCGAGATACCAGGTGGTGTGGTCGGGCAGCGTCGCCGGGTCGGTGGTGGCCACGACGGCGCGCAGGCCCCGCGCCGGGCCGTAGGGGCCGGCCTCGACCTCGAGCGCCCACCACGACTCCGCGTGCCCGTCGCGGAAGCGGCGCTCGACGGCGACCCACGCCCCCGGCGCGTCATCGCCCCGCCACTCCGCCAGTTCCGCCGCCGCCCACAGCGCGCCGACCGTCCCGATCCGATGCCACCACGTATGCGAGGGCTTGAGCGCGAGCACGTAGCCGACCGCCGCTTCAGGCAAGCGCTGCCGGAAACCGGCGTCCTCGCCGTAGAAGCGGTCGGCCACCACCGCGCGGAAGGGGACGCCGTCCACGACCGCCGCCGCCACCAGCTCCCCGGCGATCGGCAGCTTCGTGCGGAACCCTGGATCCATTTTCCCGGTGGCGAAATGGTGCTTGGGCGTGTACGGCGCATAGTCCGCCGTCCAATAGACCCGCTCGTCGGCCCACAGGCTGGTGACGCTCACGACCCCGCTGTCGGTCTTGCCCAGATTGGCGAGGTACTGCCGCCCGACGTGCGCGGTGTGCTTGCCCCACTTGCGGTCGCCGTGCTCGTCGATGACCAGCACGCCCCGCGCATCGGGGGCCGTCGCCAAGTCGGCGCGCAGCAGCGCCAGCCGTCGCGTATTGACCTCGGCCGCGTCCCAGGTCGACTCCGATAGGAATCCCTGGAGCGCTTGCGCGCGTGGGTGCTGCGCGCCCACGACCGGCTCCGTGTTTGCCAGCCCGGTTGTGGCCTTATTCCGCTCGGCCGGGAGCAACAACCCTTCCAGGTAGCGCCGGAAGCCCTCGCGCTGGCTCCGCTGCGCGAACAGGTCGTCGAAGTGCGCGGCGTACTCCTCCAGGGGCAGCGGCGCGGCGGTCGCGGGCAGGCGCTTCGTCATGGCCGCACCTCCGCCGCCCGTTCTACCACCAGCGCCCCGAGTCCACAAAGTACCGTGCAACAGTTTATCAGCGCCGGGGCCTGGAATGACGACGCGGTGCTGGCCAAGCATCAGGAGCTGGTCGCGCAGACCCTCGGCGATCCGGCGACGGGCGTGCTGATCGTGGATGGCTGTGACTTCCCCAAGCAGGGCAGCCACTCGGTGGGGGTCGCCCGGCAATATTGCGGGCCGCTGGGCAAGGTGGCGAACTGCCAGGCCAGCGTCGTCGCCTGCTACGCCAGCGCGCGCGGCTACACGCTGGTCGACCGCCGCCTGTACCTGCCGGAGGACTGGTTCGGCGCGGCCTATCGGGAACAGTGGGGCCGTTGCGGGGTCCCCGCCGACAGACGATCCAGACCCGGACGGCGCTGGCCTGGGGGATGATCGCGGCGCTGCACGCGCGGGGGGCGCTGCCCTTCCGGTGGGTCACGGGCGACGAGCACTTCGGCAATACGCCGATGCTGCTGGACCAGATCGCCGCCGCCAAACTGTCCTATTTCATGGAGATCCCCCACAACGTGCGGTTCTGGCCCGAGCGCCCGCTGACGGCGGTGCCAGCGGCGACCGGGAAGAAGGGGGCACCGTTCACGCGCGTGCGGCTGGCCCCCGGCGCGTCGGTCGCCATACGCGTCGATGCGCTGGCCGTCGCCCTGCCGCGCGGCGCCTGGCAGGTGGCGCAGATCCAGGACGGCAGCAAGGGGCCGCTGGTCGCCGAAGTCGCGTTCGTTCGCGCGGTGGCGGTGCGCGACGGGCTGCCCGGACCGGACGTCTGGATCGTCTGTCGGCGGGCGCTGGACGCGCCGCAGGAGCTGAAAGCGTACGTGTGCAACGCCACCGCCGACACGCCCCGCGAGACGCTGGTCTGGCTGCTAGGGCTACGCTGGCCCATCGAGCAGGCCATCAAGGAGGGGAAAGAGGAGTTGGGGCTGGACCAATACGAGGTGCGCGGCTGGCGCGGCTGGCACCACCACACCGCCATGACCCTCCTCGCCCAGCACTTCCTGATGCGGCTCAGCAGTCGGTTGGGGGGGCTACCCCGGCGCTGACGGTGCCCCAGGTCCGACGCCTCCTCGGCGTCACCCTCCCCGCACTGCGCCGCGACGCCGCCGCCTGCTCCCACCGCAAGCGTCGCCTCCAGCTGCTACGGCTACAGGACAGCTCGTGAATGAAGTCACGTTGTAAAACTAGCGAGGCAACCCCGGCTATGCTCGTGATTCGGATAAAGCTTCATGCCGACCGAGACGAATCGCCCGCGCCGCCCGGACCCTTCTCCTATTGCCCGCGCGCGCACCGCCACGCTAGGCTTGAAGCACCTGGCATCTGTCGGGGCACACCGCGCGAGAGGACATCCGCCCGATGAACGACGCCGGACAACCCATCCTGCGCGACCCCGCCCGCCTCGCCGCCTTGCGGGACCTGGACCTGCTCGACTCGCCCGATGAGCCCGCCCTCGACCGGCTCACCCGCCTGGCGGCGCGCCTGCTCGGCACCCCGGTGGCGCTCATCACCCTCGTCGATGCCGACCGCCAGATCCTCAAGAGCCGCGTCCTGCCCGCCCCGCTCGCCGACGTGCGCGAGACCACGCTCGACTACTCCTTCTGCCGCCACACCCTGGCCACGCAGGAGCCTCTCTTCCTCGACGATGTGCGCGGGCACCCGCTCGTGGGCGACAACCGCGCGATCGCGGAGTTCGGCGTCGCCGCCTACGCGGGCGTCCCGCTCGTCACCGCCGAGGGCCACGCGTTGGGTGCCCTCTGTGTGCTGGATCTCGGACCGCGCGCGTGGACCGCCGAGGATGTCGCCACCCTGCGGGACCTCGCCGCCGCCGCGCAGACCGAGATCGCGTTGCGCGCGGCACTCCGGGCGGCGGCGGCCAGCGAGGACCGGGAAGCGACGCTGGCGAGCCTGGAGGCCCAGGTCGTCGAGCGCACGGCGGGGCTGCACCACGCCGCCGAGAGCTTCGACACCACCTTCAATGCGGCCGGGGAGGCGCTCCTGATCCGCGACGACGACACCATCCTCGCGGCCAACCAGGCCTACGCCGCGCTCATCGGCCGCCCGGTCGCGGACCTCGTCGGCGCGTCGTTCGCCGGGCTGCTCACCCCCGCCTCGTCCGCGCTGGCATGGGACCGCGTCCGGGTGGGGGACGAGCGGGCCTATGAGGGCACGGTCGCCCGCGCCGACGGCACCACCGTGCCGGTGGAGTTGACAGGGAAGGCGATCCGCTATCAGGGGCGCCCGGCCCACCTGGTGGCGCTGCGCGACATCACCGCGCGCCATGCCGCGGCGGCGGCCCTGGCGACGAGCGCGGCGCGCCTGGCGGAGGCGCAGCGGGTCGCCGGGCTGGGGAGCTGGGAATTCGACTACGCCACGCGCGCGCTCACCTACTCCGACGAGGCCTTCCGCCTCGGCGGGTACGCGCCACAGGCCTGGACGCCCACGCCCGAGCGCTTCCTGGCGGCGGTGCACCCGGACGACCGGGCGCGCGTCGGGCTCTTCCTGGCGCAGGTGCGTGCGGGCGCGGAGCCGGTGGCGCTCGACTACCGGCTGGTGCGCCCGAATGGCGCGGTGCGGACGGTCCACCAGCGCGCCGAACTCCTGCGCGACGCCGCCGGACAGCCGATCACGATCGTCGGTACCGTGCTGGACGTGACGGAGCAGCGCGCGCTGGAGGCGCGGCTGGCGCATCAGGCCTTCCACGACGCGCTGACCGGCCTGCCCAACCGCGCCCTCTTCCTCGACCGCCTCGGGCAGGCCCTCGCCGCCGCCCGGCAGGGCGCGCCGCCCGGCGCGGTCCTCTACCTCGACCTGGACCACTTCAAGGATGTCAACGACAGCCGCGGCCACGACGCGGGGGATCGCCTGCTGGTCGCCGTCGCGGCCCGACTCCGCCACACCTTGCGCGCGCAGGACACCCTGGCGCGCCTCGGCGGGGACGAGTTCGTCATCCTGCTCGCCGGGATGCCCGACACGGGCGGCGCGGCGCGGGCGGCCGCGCGCCTGCTCGCGGCCCTCGCCGCGCCGCTCCGCCTCGACGGGCAGGCGTACACCGCCAGCGGGAGCGTCGGCATCGTCATCGCGACCGGCGATTATGCGCGACCGGAGGACGTGCTGCGCGACGCGGACGTGGCGCTCTACCGGGCGAAAGATGCGGGGCGCGCGGACTACGCCCTCTTCGACCCGGCGATGCAGGCCCGGCTGCTCGACCGGCTGGCGCTGGAGCGCGACCTGGCGCGGGCGACGGAGCGCGGCGAGCTCGTGCTCTACTTCCAGCCGAAGGTCGACCTCGCCACCGGGCGCGCGACGTGCCTGGAGGCCCTGGTGCGCTGGCAGCACCCGACGCGCGGCCTCATCCCCCCCGACGACTTCATCCCGCTCGCCGAGGAGACCGGGCTGATCGTGCCGCTCGGGCGCTGGGTCCTGACCGAGGCCTGCCGCCAGGCCGTCGCCTGGGCGGCGGCCTGGCCGGGGGCCGCGCCGGCGATCGCGGCGAACCTGTCGCCGCGACAGTTCCGCGATCCCGGCCTGGTGGGCGACGTGTGGGCGATCCTCGCCGAGACCGGGCTCGCGGCCGACCGGTTGGTCCTGGAGGTGACCGAGTCGGCGGCGATGGAGCGGGTCGACGAGACGCTGGCGACGCTGGGGCAGCTGCACACGCTCGGGGTGCGGCTGGCGCTCGACGACTTCGGTACCGGGCACTCCGCGCTGGCGTACCTGCGGCAGCTGCCGCTGGACACGCTGAAGATCGACCGCTCCTTCTTCGCCGACAATCCGGCGAACCGGGCGATCGTCGGGGCGGTGACCGCACTGGCACACGGGCTCGGCCTGGACGTGACAGCGGAGGGGTTGGAGACGGCCGCGCAGGTCGCCTGGGCACGCGACGCGGGCTGCGACCGCGGGCAGGGGTTTTACTTCGCCCGCCCCCTGCCACCGGACGAGGTCGCGGCGCTCTGGGCGGCGGGGCTGACCTTCAGCCTCCCTACCGCGGCAACGCCGTCGCCCCTGGCGCCTGCGCCGACAGGGACGGCCGGCGCGGCGACGCGCACCCACCACTGACGGCATTGTCAGGGTAAGTGGGGGCGGGTAAGGCGTAGGCGTTTGAAGGCGTAACGAGGCCTGGGGCACCCGTCGCGCAGGCCATCGCTGGGGTGCCGCTAATCGCCCGCCAGGTCTGGAAGCGTTCGGCTCTCGTTTGGCGGTACGCGGGACGCCTTGCCACAACATCGGGAGAGCCAACATCGGTGACACCGGCGTGCAGTTCCCCTGGCAGCAAAACGACCGTCAGTGGTGCGGTGAGAATCTCGACAGGGGGTGTTGGCAGGCCAGGCGTGACCGCCCTGCATCGCTTGGCCCGTTGGCGTACAATGCGGCCCTGTTGTGGTACTGTCAAGGTAACTGGCGAGCCTCGCGGGCGTGCGGGTGTGCGATACTCGGGCCATGAAAACACAGGCTTCCACGCCCAGCTACAAACGCCATCGGTTCCCGCCAGCGATCATCGGCCACGCGGTGTGGCTGTACTTCCGGTTCGCCCTGCGCTACCGGGACGTGGAGGAGCTGCTCGCCGAGCGCGGCGTCATCGTGACGCAAGTTCGGCCAGCAGTATGCCAATACGCTGCGCCGCCGTCGCTCGCAGCCGGGCGACACGTGGCATCTAGACGAGGTCTTTGTCCAGATCAACGGCGTCCCGCACTACCTGTGGCGGGCTGTAGACCAAGCCGGGCAGGTGCTCGACATCCTGGGGCAGGCCCGGCGCGACAAGCAGGCGGCCGTACGCTTCCTGCGAAAATTGCTCACGGGCCTCGCGTATGTGCCGCGCGTGGTGCTCACCGACACGCTCGCGAGCGACGGGGCGGCGCTGCGGGAAGTCTTGCCGAGCGTCGAGCACCGGCGCCACAAGGGGCGCAACAACCGCGCGGAGAACGCCCACCAGCCAACCAGGGAGCGGGAGCGGCGCATGCGGCGGTTCAAGGACCCGGGCCACGCGCAGCGCTTCCTCGCCGCCTACGGTCCGATCGCCGCCCACTGCCGCCCCCGCCGTCACCGCCGCACCGCCCCCGCCCACCGCCAGACCCGCGCCGAGCGCTTCGCCGTCTGGCGGGCGGTCACCGGCACCCCGGCGCTGGCCTGAGCGGCGAACGCCCCACTGTCATGGCCGGGAAGTCTATCCATGTGGCTGCAGTTGCGGCACGTACTCGCGGAGAACGTGCCGCAACTGGGTCTCGCCCAGGACCAAGAGGTGATCGAGACACTCGCGCCGCGCACTGCCGAGGCAGCGCTCGCAGGTGGCGTTCTGGCGCGGTGCCCGGTACGCCTGTCCTGGCTCCCATCGCCATCCGCGGCGTAATCCTGGCCCGCGTCACCCGGGATTGCTAAGAATTCGGGCCGGATGGCGACGGGAGCCAGGACAGGGGGGGGACCGCCCGTCTGCTCGAAGGTCAGCGCCGCCGGGCCGTCCTGGGCGAAGGCCGCCAGCCAGCCACCGCTGGTGTGGGCCTCGCGCTCCAGCACCTCCGCCACCGTGTTGGCCGATCAGCCCTGCGCCCAGCAGCCACAGCGCATGCCAGCGTCCGCGCTCGCGCGGCGTGGGGGCGCGGTACATCTGGTCACGGACTTGCCGCGGATCCAGGTGCCCGCGCGCCAGTACCGCCGCGATGTCGCCCATGCTCCGCGCTCCTGCCTGCCGCCCGATCTCTACGCGGAGCGTACCCGATAGCTATGCGGGTTTTATCGGCGCTTCAGTTTAGGGAAACTGGATCGCGCGAGTTAGCGGCGCATGCCACCCTTGATGTGCTGAACAAGGGGACGTCGGAACCCGGGGGCAACGTTGCCCCGGGGGCTCCTCGTGGTATCCTACTAGCCGGGCGACATGTCCGGTGTTGGAGGGGGCGGTGCGTGGCCTAGGTCAAGGTGAGGTATTGCGTTGCCCCGATCGCTTCGGTCGCGAGGTTGTCTTACGCACGAGCCAATGGGACAACCACGCGCTCATCCGCCACCCCGAACTCTCGGGACAGGAGTTGGCGGTGGCCCGCGTGCTGCAGTACCCCGATGTCATCACGCGAGATGCGAAGCACCCCAACGGCGAGAACTTCTATGCGCTGGGCGTCCTTGCGCCACCCCAACATCGTGTCTACCTCAAGGTGTGTGTCCGCTTCGGTGCGGTGGGCTCGCCCCCGCAGACAATGGGGGTGATCATCACCGCTTTTCCTTGCTCGCCGATCAAGCCTTCCGAGGTGCAACTATGGCCGTGAATGAACCGCGATTGTTCTCTCCGCACCTCCCTGCCCCGCCCGAGCGTGGGCAGATCCGGTTCCACTTCGATCGTCTCAGCGACTCGCTGGCGGTGTTCTTTCATGGTCGCCCGCAGCGTCCGACCGTCATTGTCCCTGGCAACGAGTACGAATCCTACAGCGTGGACGCGGAAACCGAGGTGGTGGTCGGTTTCCTGATCGAGGATTTACTCGAGCACGCGGTGTACCAGAACACCCACTACCTGGAGTATGCCGCACTGGCGGGCGTCAACCGCGAGGAACTTGCTGCCTTGCGCGAGCGTATTGAGGCGGCGTGGCATCGCGAGAGTGAGGACGCCCAGCGGCAGCGCCTCGTGCAGAACTGGTTCGCTACCGTGCAAATGGGGCAGCTGATCCGTTAGCCCCCTGTCCTGGCCGAGAAGCCTCTCCATGGGGTGTCACGCGACCCTCGCGTAGGCGTGGTGGAGGCCACCCAGGATTGGGACCGCGTGCACGGCGCCGCAGGGCCCGCCATGAGACCTCTCGATCTCAGGTGCCTCGGGGACCCGTTGCCCCGGGCCTTGGTGCGGGCGATCCCGATTGCAGTAGTGCGCGTACTCGCGGAGCGCGCGCCGCAGGTGGGCCGCACTCAGCACCAGAAGATGATCGAGGCATTCGCGTCGGACGCTCCCGAGGAAGCGCTCGCAGGCAGCGTTCTGCCTCGGCGCGCGGTAGGCGGTACGTAGTACAGTGATCCCGCTCGCCCCGGCTACGCGCGCGAAGGCCGGGCCATACTTGCTGTCGTTGTCGCGGATGAGGTAGCGGGGCTGTTCCCCGTTGGGCGTCGCCTCGCGTAATTGCTGGGCGACCCAGGCGTCCGTCGGGTGGCGCGTGACGCCCACGTGGACGACCCGGCGCGAGCTGAGCGCGACGACGAAGAAGGCGTGGAGCGGTCGGAAGAGGAGGTCGGTGACCGGGAGGAAGTCGCAGGCCCAGATCTCGTGGGCGTGGTTACGCAAGAATGTTGACCACGCCTGCCGGCTGCGACCCGGTGGGCGGGCCTCGCGCAGGTAACGCTGAATCGTCGACTTCGCGACGCGAATGTCAAGCTTCAGGAGTTCGCCCCTGATGCGCTCCGCCCCCCACAGGCCGTTGGCTGCCGCCATCTCCCGGATCAGGGCGACGGTCTCAGGCACGAGGGGCGGGCGGTGCGCCGGCGCCCCCGTCCAGGATTTCCGCCGCCAGTACCCGCGAAACAGCTGGCGGTGCCATCGCAGCAGTGTGTCTGGCTGGACGATCAGCAGCGCCGATCGCCAGGCGCGGACGCGGCTGGCGAGGAGCACCAGCAGCACGCGGTCGATCTGGGTGCAGCGAGGCCGCCTGGCGCTGCGGCGCAGGAGAGCGAGTTGGTGCCGCAAGAGCGCGTTCTCGGCCAGCAGCGCCGACTTGGTCCGCACCAGATCGACGAGGGCACCGGCGGTGACAGGCGCAGCGGCCGGGCGGGTGGCGGCCACCATCCGGCGCTGGAGGCGCTGGGCGACGGCCCAGCCGCGCGCGAGCAGGTGGCGCAGCAGGAGAGCGGGCATAAGTAACTTCCCCTTCGTTAGCAGCGGTCCTCTCGACACGAAGGAGAGTGTAGCCATACCATCGGGCGGTGGCTACGGCGCAGCGGGCACCCGAGCGCCAGCCGTCATCGAAATCGGGCCGAACCGCCCGGATGGACTTCCCGGCCAGGACAGCCGTGGACGATGCCGAGCACCCTTGGCCAGGGCATGGCGCCCGTCCTCGCGCCCCTCGTGCGCGAAATGCCGCTGCCCATTGTAATCGCGGAAGAAGCGGGCATGGACCGCGTGCATGTCCGGCCAAGCGGCGCATGGTCCCGAAGTTCGCCTCGATGTAGTTCTGCCACGAGCACCCGTGCTCGATCTCGCACTTCTCAATCCCGAGCGCGGCGTAGATCGCCTGGGCCTGCTTGGCGAGGAAGACCCCGCCGCTGTCGCTGACCAGCGTCTCGGGGGCGCCGAAGCGCTGGAGCGCGTCGTGCAGGACCACCAGATAGGCCGTCAGATCCTGCCGCGGGCGCCGGAGCGGCGGAGGGTGACGAGGAGCGCATCGCGCTCCTCGTCCAGCGGCGCGATCAGCAGGAAATCGACCGGGTCATCCGTCGCGCTCAGAGCTTGACCTTGCCCGCGACGCCGGCGCGGAAGGGGTCGGCGATGCGGGTGTAGCGCGCGACCATGTCGCGGCTCTTGTGGCGCGTGGTGGCGGCGATGTCGGCGTCGCCGACGCCATCGAGGGCGGCCTGGGTGACGAGGCCGGCGCGCAGCGAATGCCCGGCGAAGCCGAGGGTGTCGGCGCCCCCGTCGACGGCGAGCGGGGCGACCCCCGCGGCGGCGGCGGCTTTCTTGACCAACTGGGCGACGTGCTCCGGGTTGAGGCGGCGATCGAGGACCGTGCCGGTGCGGTGGATCGGGCGGAAGAGCGGCCCGGTGGCGCCGAGGTGCGCCGCCTGGAGCCAGCGGCGGGTGGCGCGCACCGGGCAGGCGGCGGGGTCGGCGCCGGGGGCGACCGCGACCTTCGCTCCCACACCCTCCTGGTCGGACTTCGAGCGGCGGATCGTCACCACTAGGCCGCGCTTGGCGAAGGCGACATCGCCGACGTCGAGCCCCACGAGCTCGGAGCGGCGCAGGGCGGCGGCGAAGCCGAGGAGGAGCATCGCGCGATCGCGCAGGCCGCGCGCATCCTCAGGGAGCGCGGCGACCATCGCGCGCAGGTCGTCGGCGAGGACCGGTTCCTTGCCCTGCGGCGCGACGCCGAGGTCGCGCCGCAGGGCGGCGAGTTCGTGGCGGACGGCGGGGTCGGCGGCGGGCGACGGGTGGCCGCCGCGCGCGTGGACGGCGGTGATGGCGGCGAGACGGCGTTGGATCGTGGCGACCTTCCGGCCGTCCTTCGCGAGCGCGACGAGGTAGCGGCGGACGGTCAGCGGGTCGGCCGGGAGGGCGACCTGCTCGTAGCGGGCGCACCAGGCGAGGAAGTCGGCCCAGTCGCTCGCATAGGCTTTGCGGGTGTTGACGGCGTGGGGCGGACCCACCTCGGACCGCAGCGCGGCGTCCAGATCCGCGAGAGTAGGGGAGAGAGGCGACATATCGCTCTGGTTATCAACTGGGTTTTCGCTCATTTCACCCTCGAATTCCTCTAGTAGCCGCACAACCTACTGGCGATCCCAGTCGTCAAGTGCCCGCAGCGCGTCGCTGGTGAAGCGGGCCATCAGCGCGTCGAACGCATCCATTACGCGTTCGCGTAGATGCGTGCTTGTCGGATCGACGTAGATGCGCAGCACAAGCCTGATCAGTTCCTCGCCATCGTCGAAACGTGCAGTATCATCCGATGTGGGCTCATTTTGCAGCATGGTCTCCACCGTCGCGAGCGCCCAATCGGGATCGACCAGGCCATGCTGCCAAAGGAACTCGACGAATTTTCCTGCGTCATCGTGGAGTGCGGGTGAGGACGCAAATCGATCGATGAGCGCTCGCAGCGACATGACGTGGTCATCGCGCAGGGAGCCGAACATGCCGCCGATTTGCCTGCGAACGTCGCGATTCGCATCGGCCATCAAGCGGTAGAGCCCCGCAACAATCACTTCCATATGGGCCCCGGCAGGCGCGTCGCCGACATTGGCGGCGTAGATGCGCGCGACGCCTAATCGCCACGGCTTGGGTCCGTCAATCACCTCGCGTGCCAGCTGCTGCGCGGCCGCTATCGCCTCCGGACCCTCGGCCATGGTTGGCGAGATCGCCGCGATGCAGGCAAGCTCGGCCCCGCGTTGCCGACACGCGTCGTCGTCGCTCTCCAGCATGGCACGGACGAAGGGCTGCATCCGAACGAAGTTTCGGTAGTGACCGTAATAGACAAACTCCTGACTCGGATGCGCCACCAAGAGTGCCGGGCGATTCCTCACTAAACTGAAGCGCCGATGAAATCTACATGGCCGTCGAGTATGCTGCCCGCTGGGATTGGCTCGGCAGCGGGGGAGAGGCATGGCCGACATCGCTGGTGCGCTGGTGCGCTGGGGGTTGGATGCGC
>JAABUM010006214.1_pt1 | contig 11869 bp, 14 predicted proteins | sample 5559161 | NCBI WGS metagenome assembly JAABUM01 (sample SAMN10711868, study PRJNA513369) | rock metagenome | isolation source: Antarctica rocks | place: Antarctica: Victoria Land, Siegfried Peak nord | reverse complement strand
GCTCTACCTCGGCTTCTTCCAGTTCGTGCACAACGCGCGCCGACGCGGCAAAGCCCTGCTGGGCGCCCTCATCGCCGGCTTGGTTGCGTGACGAACTCACCACCACCCCGGAACCCAACAAGAGCCTTGTCAATTTGAAGCGTCACACCCGATCACCTCGCCATGCAGCCTGCCAGGACGGGGGCAATCGGCTGTGCACCGTGCCTCCCTGGCCACCTATCCGCGACTGAGACGCTTGTATTCGGGAACTTTGTAGAATGAACGGCTACACAGACGGGAAACCGCGTCACAGCCTAGATGCGCGCGGTGATGCTCGTCGGCTCAGCTGCCTAGCCGCTCCACCATGAGGTCGATGAAGCGCCTGACCCGCGGCTCCAGCAACCGCCTGCTCGGGTAAATGGCCGTGATGACCGCATCCCCGCCGTCGATCTCGGGGAGCAACCGTCGCAAGCGCCCCGCCTCAAGGTCGGCCTCAACGACGAAATGGGGAAGAAAGGCGAGGCCAAGCCCGGCGACGGCTGCGTCGCAGAGCGCTTCGCCGCTGTCCAGTCTTAGACGACTGCGGCCCTGCGCCGTAGCCCAGGTTCCGTCCTCACCGCGGAAACGCCAGCCCTGCCGGCGTCCGCGACTGCTGAATACCAGCCGGTCGTAGTCGCCGAGCGCGTCGATGCTCACCGGCTCTCCTCGCTCCGCGATGTAGGCGGGCGATGCGACCAGCGCCCATCCGTACCGTGCGACGACGCGGGACACGAGCCGCGTGTCCTGCGGAGCTTCCCCGATACGGATCGCTAGGTCGAAACCCTCCTCGACGATATCGGATTGTCGGTCGGTGAAGCTGACCTCAATCTGAAGATCAGGCCAAACCGCAAGATACTCGCCGATCAGCGGTAGGATCACCAGCCGGCCGTAGGCGTCCGGGACCGTCAGCCGGAACAGCCCTCGGGGCGTGCCGGCGCGGCCGGCGACGCTCGCCTCGGCGTCGTTGATCGCCTGGAGGACTACCAGACCTCGATCGTAGAACGCGCGACCCTCATCCGTGAGGCTCAGGGCGCGCGTGGTCCGGTTCAGGAGGCGCGCGCCAAGCCTGTCCTCCAGACGCCCGACAGCCTTACCCGCTGCGGATCTGGTCAGGCCCGTCGCCTGCCCACCGGCGACAAAGCTGCCCGCGTCCACGACGGCCATGAAGACCAGGATCTCGTTGAGGTTCGCTCCTAGCATGCAGGTCCTTTGTTCTTACGATCGCAGCCGAGTTCAAAGGCAGGAGGCGCCAGTTCGCGACAACTGGAGCGCGATATCCAATCCCTGCTGTGTAGAAACACGTTCCCCAATAGACCTCTTATATACTTGCTCGGGCCACAATCAACGCGAACCAGGGCGGGCTATGAGGCCGCCCCCGCGCTAGAAGACGGTAAGGCAACATTGCTGAACGCGAGAAGGGACTTGCAATGACGGACACCGACGAAAAGACGCTGCGGCTGCTCTTTCCTCAATGGCAGGGCGGCAAGAATCCCGCCTACCATTTCGGCTCTCAGCTGCTCAACTGGCTCGCGCCCGAGGCTGCCGGCCCGGTCGAGCAGGTCGCGGTTCCGCAGCCGGACGGCGCGGCGCTACAGGCGGAGGACGGCATCGTCGCTCGTCGCGCGCTGCTGAACCAGGTGAGCGACGCCCGGCGGCTGATCGACAAGCACCGGCCCGACCGCTTGGTCGTGCTGGGCGGCGACTGCCTGGTCGACCTCGCACCGTTCGCCTACCTTAACGAGCGCTACGATGGCGAGTTGGCGATCCTGTGGGTCGACACCCACCCGGACGTCATCACGCCGAACGAGTCGGAGCACGGACACACGATGGTGCTCGGCAACCTGCTGGGCGAAGGCGATGCCGAGTTCACCGCAGCGGTGAAGCGGCCTATTAAGCCGCAGAACGTCATGTTCGCCGGCCGCCGCGACACCTCGACCGACTTCCCCGAGATCCTGTCCAAGGAGACGGAGATGTTCGAGCGGCTGAAGCTGCGCACTGCCGGACCCGAGCAGTTGGCCGACACGAGCGAGCCTGTGCTGGACTGGCTGCGGTCCACGGGCGCAAAGCATCTGGCAATCCACTTCGACCTCGACGTGCTCGACCCCAAGCTGTTCCGCTCGCTCCTATTCTCGAACCCTGACCCGTCGGTGCCGTCAGTGGACACCTATCCCTCCGGCAGAATGAAGATGGAGCAGATTGTTCGGCTATTGTCGGACGTGGGAACGGCGGTAGACATCGTCGGACTTGGGATCACCGAGCACCTACCCTGGGACAGCCTAGCGCTCAGGAATATGCTGGCGGAACTGCCGCTGATCGGCTCGGCGGCACGCTGATGCCAGTGCGTGCGTAATTGCTCACCCTGGTTGGGTTTCGGCCTTGTTGGGTGAGATGGCCAACGCCTGGCGGAGGTCGTTAAGGGCCTGAGCTGAAATAATCGCTACAATCTGGAGATGCGATCTGCGGTGCCCAAAGAGTTTTCGACGGTATCGTGGATCGTTTATCGCGGCTCAGACCCTAAGAGCGCCTAACAGAACCGTTTAATTTGGTTGAGGCAGACGAGGGCGCACGCGAGTGTTGCGAAGGCGAGGTAGATGTCGTCGCGCTCTTCGTAGCGCACCACCAGGCGACGGAACCTGTTCATCCAGGCATGGGTGCGCTCAGTGGCCTAATCGCAAATGACAAGTTCTGCCTGACGCGCGCGGTCCGGCTGCGGCTGAGTTGGCGTCGGGCACGGGGCCGCCTGCGTGCGGACCGTCCCCAACCTCCTGGTGAGGTCACTCACCAGGGAGGGGAGCATGGGACGGCGGGAGCGCAGTTGGCGTGTTCGGCGGACGGGCGCGCCAGCGGCAACGGGCCAGCAGGGCGGTGTTGCATGGACCAGGAGAATGGGCGCAATAGCGCCACCCCACTCTGCATTCAGGCGATGCGGACGGAGATCGGGCGTCCAAGGTCCAGCATGCGGTTAAGGACGTGGACGGCGACGTCCACCTCGGTTGCCCGACGCTGGTCCGTGCGCGAGCGGAGCCCGTCGCCGATCACTTGCTTGAACCTGCCGATGGTCGCCTCCGCCCGGGCTCGTTTCGTATATCCGGAGACTTTCTGCCAAGCGGCTCGGCCGTGCTCGGCGATGAACTGCAGGTGGCGGTCCCGTTGCGTGGGCGCGGTCTCGGCCGCCTCGCTCGGCACGGCCGTGGAACGCGGTGGCACAATGATAGCTGCTGCAGGATGGCGCTCGGCGACCGCGGTGGACACGCTGTCCTGGTCGCAGGCGCCGTCGGCGGTGAACGACGCCACGGATGCGGCCACTTGGTCCAGCAAGGGACCCACTTGGGAGCCGTCGTCGACCTCTTTCCTGGTCAATGCCGCCGCGACGATCTGCCCGGTGTCAGCGTCCATGCCGATGTGCAGCGTCCGCCAGGACCGGCGCGTTTTGGTGCCGTGTTTCTCGATCAGCCACTCGCCCGCGCCGCACAGCTTGAGGCCCGTGCTGTCCACTAGCAGGTGCATGGGCGCGCCGTCACGGCGCGGTCGTGGCACCTCCAGCGTCCCGGCCCGGCGGCTGAGCGTCGTGTGGTCGGGGACCGCCAGAGTGAGCCCGAGCAGGTGGATGATGGAGCCGATCAGGCCTTCGGTCTGGCGCAGCGCGAGGCGGAACACGGCCCGCAGCGTCAGCGCCGTCAAGATCGCCAGGGGCGAGTACCAGGACTGCCCGCCCGCGGTCGTGCGTGGCTCAGCTCTCCATGAAGCGACTGCCTCCTCGGTGAACCAAACCGTCAAACTGCCGCGCTGGCGCAAAGCGGCGTCATACGAGGCCGAGTTCATGACCTTGCGCTTCTGATTGGGAATGTGGTGACGGCGATCAGCATTCAGCTTGAACGGCAAGGCAAGCATCCAGAGATCAGTGACCGGCAAGCCTCCTACATTTGCCTCGCCTGCAGCGCCACCGGCCCGATCCATGCAACAGCGTCGTCCATGCCGACACTACGCCGGCCAACGTCCACGACGCGCTCCGCACGGCGCCGATCCACGCGGCCCTCTCTGCCAAGAACCTGGCCCCGTCCGAGCACTTGGTGGACTCGGCCTACGTCAGCGCGGACCACCTCATCACTGCTCGCGAGCAGCACGGCATAGACCTGGTCGGCCCCAGCCGGCCAAACCTGAGCTGGCAGAGCCACGTCGAAGGAGCGTTCAGCGCTGCCGACTTCACCGTGGACTGGGACCGGCAGAAGGTGCGCTGCCCAGAGGGCAAGGAGAGCGCCGGCTGGTACAAAGACGTGAAGCGCCCGGGACAGCGCGCCATGGTCCGCGCCCAGTTCAGGGCTGCCGATTGCAGGGGATGCGCGTCCCGCAGCCGCTGCACGCGGACGCAAACACCCAACCAAGGCCGGGTGGTCGCGGTCCTGCCGCGGCAGGAGCACGACGCGCTGGCTGCGGCCAGGGCGCGGGAGGGCACGGCAGAGGGCAAGCGCCTCTACGCGCAGCGCCAAGGGATCGAAAGCACCATGTTGCAAGCCGTGCGCGCCTTCGGCCTGCGCCGGACGCGCTACCGCGGCCTGGCCAAGAACGCCCTGCAGCAAGCGGCCACTGCCGCTGCCATCAACCTCGACCGCATCGCAGCATGGTTCGGGGGCCGGCCCATCGCGCCCACCCGCACGTCGCGCTTCGCCGCCCTCGCCGCATAGCCGGAGAATTCGCCACCAGTGTCCGAACCCCAGGTGGACACGCCAGGGCTGTCCGACAACCTTGGACGGCGAACGGGAAAACGGACAAATTGATTGCTGGACGGGATAACGGTGTGACCTTCGGCGATAGTTGGCGGTCTTCTGCTGCCGCTATGTGGCGGGTTTCTGCCGGCTGAGGGTCCGGTAAACTGTCGGCCGGGAAACCGTGAACAGCTCGGCCAGGTCGCTAATCGAGTAGGTGCCGGTGTCGTGCATCCGGCGCAGCTCCTTCTGCTGCCGGTCGGACAGCTTGGGCTGCTTGCCGCGCAGCTTGCCTCGGGCCCGTGCGACAGCCATGCCCTCGCGAGTGCGCAGCCGGATCAGGTCGGCCTCGAACTCGGCAAAGGTGGCGAGGATATTGAAGAACATCTTTCCCATGGGATCAACAGGATCATAGACGCTCGATCCCAGCGCGAGCCTGACGCCGCGCACAACGAGGGCGTCGGCAATGAACCGGGCGTCCGGGACCGACCGAGCCAACCGGTCGAGCTTGGGCACGACGAGCGTCTCCCCTGTTCGGACGGCAGCGAGGGCCTGGTCGAGGCCGGGCCGGGACCGGTTCGTGCCGGTCAACCCGTGATCAGTGTAGATGCGATCAAGGGCGACGCCGAGCTTTTCGAGCGCGTCCTTCTGGGCGGCAAGGTCCTGCTTGTCGGTGGAGCAGCGGGCGTAGCCGATCAGGGTGGCCGTCATGGCCAAATGTGTAACGGTAAGCCACCCCTCAATGATAGAGTAGTCGTACTATCTATGTGAGACACCGTTCCGCGTGGTTTCACAAGGATCGTCCTGCGGGGATCGCGCTGTCCGTTGGACGATCCCCTTGCGGACACCTTTGGGTGCTCGTCAAGCTCGGACAGTGAACGTTGGCATGCCACAGGAAGAAGCGGCGCTACTTTTTGCGGCCCAGGACAAGCAACAGCGCGAGCAAGCTATGACCCGCCTCGCCGTGCTTCGCCCTCACCTGGAGGACGCCGTTCCCCCGACTGCCTCCTACACCACGCCCAGGAACACGACCGGCGCAAACCCAGCGACATCAGCGTGGTCAGCTTCACAACCTTCGAGAACAGCAGCTTGCGTGTATGCTGCTTGTGACAGTGGGCCTCGTTGAGACGTAAAGTGATCCCGGTCCCGGGTGTCAGCCCGATCACCTCGCCAGCCTGGCCTGCAATACCGAGAGTGCGCGCGGTTACCGGCAGTAGTGTGATTCTGCTCTTGGCCACGCGGATGAACTGGCTGCCGAAGTTGACGCCATTTACCTCGACCAGGACGAACTGCCACTGGTTGGGCGTTGTCTTAGGCGCAGTGGTAAACTGGCTTGCAAGGTCATTGCCCCTTCTTGCAGCGGCACCACGCGGTGCCGTGTAGGCCAAGCAAGTCGGATGTTTCCGTCGCGCCTTTTAAGATAAGCATATCATATTACGGCCAGCCAAACAAAAGACGGCCGTCTGACTGTATCTGTACAACGCATGGACCTTGTGCGTCACTTGGTCGTCCTACGGTGGTTTCCGCAGTCCGAACCCACCCCTTTACTCTTTTTCCAGTCACTATAGGTAAAAATCCGCTCACTTCATTCCCGGTGACTGCGATGAAGTTCTGAGTTCTACCAAGGACCTTTGCTGTAAGCGATGGGTGTTCATAAACCGAAGCTAGACTTATAGTACGGCATGACAGGCCGGGTGAGTTGGAAAAGCCTGCTCCGACTTCGTAGATATCTGTATTCATGCTAAATGAACTTGATAGACCTAAAATTGCCACGAGTAGTACTGAGAGTATCACGTCGGTCCCCTGTTCTTGATATGAAGAGGTGTTAGCCTGAATGGGCAGCTTGGCTGTGTGGCCGAAATATTCCTGAAGTTGCAGAGGGCTGCTCAGTTGGTTGTGCAACTCGCGTCATCAAACCTCGCAACGTCCGATCAAGATGTAGGTCCCCCGTCTCATACAACTGAACCATCCTGCGGAGCAACCCATTTGGCGACCTTACTTCACCTGCGGCATGACGACCTGCGATAGCGGCGACAGCAGCAGTAGCTTCCCATCTACCCAGGGCTACGCATGCATCTCCCCATGTATTCTGGCTGATACTGAGGTGACTACATACGTGCCAAGCAGCGTCAATGACGTCTCTAGGTGATGGTTTCGCGGTTGCCACTAGGTCTCTAAACGCTGGTGCAACCTTCAATATGAGGGCAGGCGTCACGAGGAAGCCCCGCAACGGGTCTGCCGGCTCTACCCTTGGCTGAGTAGAACTGTCATTTGGTTCGATCTTCCCGTCAGCCCTTGCATCTTCTTTTAATTTAATAGGCTGACTGGTATTTGTAATGAGGGGTCGCTCTGGTGACCCCGAGGGGTCACTTTCAGATGTTTCGGTGAGGCCCGCAGGCTCCAGAAGTGCTCGTGTTACGTCCCTTATCTCTGTGATCTGCCTTATCAACAAACGCAACGTATCATTGTCCTTCTGGCTCCGACCTTGACCCGCTATCTGACGGGCGCGAAAAGCCACACCTTTCCAATCCGCAACGTCGGAGGCGGTCATCTCTCCTAAATCAGCAAGAGTGAGCACCTCCCGGCGCAAACCTGACAACTCAGCTCGCAAGCGCCGGGCCGTAGTTTCTTGGTATTCAAAGTCAGCGGCAAGTTTCAAAAACTCGGCATAACGTGCCGCGAGCGGTGACAGGTCAAAGCCGAACGCAATGATGATGCAGCCGCCGTCTCCTTTTTCCCGCTCGCCCCGTCGATGGCCATTACCAGCCTCCCGCATAGCAATCAGTTGATGCTCGAACGCCAGACCAATCAGCTCCTTCAGGCGCCCCTCGCGTATATCGAGACGCGCGCATAACCAGTCGTTTGACGGCCAGACCATAGGTCTATGACGACCTGTCCAGTCCTGGGGGAATGATCGGCTCATTAGCAAGTCAATCAGGGGACGAAGCTGCACGATGCCCAACGCGGGTAGTGCCCGGCGGAAGGCAGAAAGTATCTCCCCACGGGTGGGACCGCCTTGCAGTGGAGGAAGATAGTCGAGTGCCGCTAGCTTGGCCGGAGTCAAAATGCGGCGACCAGTCGGCGCCCGTCGCACGGGTGCTAGTGATGCCTCCGGAACAAACGCCGGAGGTGAAGGGAGTGGAAATGTGTCAGACATAGCTCGCTCCTGGCGAGCGCGCGTCAGAACCCTAGACAGATCTCCTCCGTTGCCTACTGATCACTCAGTTGACAAAGGTAAGACACTGCCCTATACGAAGATTTGTGTACGTTCTTCGCTAGGGTGTCGTCAGGTTCGGAGAAGGCCGGTGTTATCAGCATCGGCCTTTTTCATGTTCAGCGCGCTATCATTGCTCTCTCTTTGTTGCGGAAACGCATGGACCGGGTAGCCCCATCCCACCAGAATCATCCTGCCCCTGTTAGCCTATCGTTGTCCAGCCTTACGCTACGAAATATCCGCAAGCGTGCTCTCACGGTATCATCGAGGCTCTCCTGGCCTCAAGGAAGTGGTGGAACGCTGTCACTACCACAGACCCTTGAGTGACATCCGCACTGTCTGCCAGGCGCTCCACTGCGTCCTTCAGATCACCATCAATCCAGAGCTTCTTCCGGACCCCATGGCGGATTGGTGTTGCCAGAAACAGCACCTTCTCCCCTCCGTCCATCCGTTGTATCAACCTTATGAGGGCCTCCTCATGCAGGTCCCTAGCGACGAGCCTTCGTGCTGGCTTAGGCGAAGGTGGGGCATCATAATCAGCTATAAGTGACTGAAAAAACGCTTCGATCCAAGTCGGTAATGCAACGTCTAGGTACGAGGCATTAGTCGTTCGTGCGGTTGCCATACGTCGTGGTGGTGGCGGGCGTCCCAAATTCGAGATTCCAGTTGTGGTCATGGGAGACGGCTTGATGTCATGTGGCACCCTTCTTGTCTCATGCTGACCCGACATCGGATACTCCAAATTCCCACGACACCTTACACTTCGGACTACAAGCTGCCCACCTTCGCGAAGAAGCCAATCTACATCGAAGGTCGGTCCATACTCCTTGGTCCCGTTCGCGTCCGATCCTGCGAGTGTCTCGGTGTTCAAGGGAGAACCTCATGGATCGCCGACTTCTTGCCACCTCGCTACTCCTTCTACCCTCACTTGCTTCGGCTGCGTCCCAATGCATGCTGCAGCCCTCAGAGCTGGGTGAGGGCATCCAATCTGCCCAGCAGCCACCTACCGTTGCACAGCCGTCAAGGCCCCAACCTCTCCAAGCCACAGTCTCATCGCCCGGCATGCGCATCGTCTCCGTTGACGAGATCAGCCGAGTGCCAGCACTGCGGCGGATCGCTTCGGCCGGAGCGCAACTGACCGATCTGGGCACCGAGCACGGGCTGCGCACCGTATTCGCCCGCAACGGCCAGAGCTTCCAAGTGTTCTACTTGACCCCGGACGGGCAGGGGGCGGTCGGAGGCGTCATGTGGGATGCTGCCGGCCGCAACATCACCCGCCAGCAGGTGTCCTCGATAGACGGGGCCATCCCGACCGTGACCATCGGTGCAGCTACAATTGCGCCTCCCCGGACGCCCCAGACGACTTCCACCTCCGCCCTTCAGGCAGCCGCATCCACGACTTATGGCATAACTGGCGTAGCTTCCGCGCCGCGGCTGTGGGTGTTCATCGACCCGCTCTGCTCGTTCTCAGTGCAAGCCATGGAGCAGCTGCGGCCCTTCATTGCCGCCGGCAAGGTGCAGGTCGCGGTCATTCCCTTATCCTTCCTGGGTCCTCGCAGCACGGCCGCATCCAGGGTGATGCTCAGCAAAGGGACGGAGCAGATGGTCAATGCCTGGACTAGCAACGCACTGAATGGGGAGGCCGATGCCACATCGGTTGCGGCCTTGCAGGCGAACATGGCCGTATCCGAGGCCCTGGCCCTGCGTGGCACGCCAACCTTCTACTGGCGCAAGGCTGACGGTTCGGAAGGGCGTCAAGAGGGCCTGCCGACCGATATCGGGGCCATGATCGCGTCCATCGCTCCGACCGGGGGCTGAGGTCGTGGCCAAGAACCCCGAGAACGCACCGGACAAGCCAAAGCGGCGAACCCTGTGGCGAGGTGTGCGCTTCGTCATGAGTGCGCCCGCCGCCTGTTTTGGCGGCAAGCAAATCCGTGAGAACGCGGGATACATAGGCGACTTGGTGCAGATGATCCGGACTGGGCCTGTGACGGACCCACGGGTCCGTTTGTCCAAGGATCGGAGCCTCGATGTCTTATCTATGGCCTGGGACGCGCAGGTGCCACCGTCTGAGATCGAGCGCCAGCTCGACAACCGGCGGAGGCAATCGGCGCGTTCGACGCTGTGCTATCTCACAGGAGCCGTGTTGTTCCTGGTGGTAGGGTTCTACCACGCTGCGGCGGCGTTGCCGGCGTCGCCCAGCCTGTCCTATGTGGTGGGCATGGGTGCCATCTGCTCCTGCTTTTTCCTGCTGGCCTTCTACCATGCCCTGGTGAACTGGCAGATCCGCACCCGGCGGCTCGGCACGGCGCGCGAGTTCCTGCACGCCGGCGAGAGCTGGTGGCCGAGTTGATGGCTGCGCTGGTCAAGCCGGTCCGGACGCGCAGGCCCAGGCCGGCTTCTCTCCCCCCGCTGACCGAGCGCGTGGACGATGCTGCAGGGGAGATGTTCCTTGAGTCGCTCGCTCTGGTTCGCAAACGGGTCAAGGAGATGCGGACCAAACCCCAGCGGGTGGACGCACCTGCTTGGGTGTCTCATCCCTGCACGGCCGGAGACAAGGCCGTGCGGGAGGAGAGTGCCGAGACGCCGGGCACGCAGTGGTTTGGCTACCTGCTGACCCTGGTGGAGCTGAGCGACGACTTCCTGGCCACCCAGCCCCTTGAGGTGCCAAAGCACAGCTGGATGCTGTCCGTCAGCAGGGAAGGGCGAACGCTGGCCATCACCAAGGGAGCGGCCCGGACCCACGAGGAGGCGCGCGCCCGGGTTGAGGCTTGCTGGCGCACTGAGATGGGTGCCGGAGCGGACGGATAGGGCACAACCCCTATTCTCCGCACGTCGTGTCAGAACGTGCCTGGCGGTCCGCCGAACGGGGACCGTCCTGCCCCGGTCGCCCACGGCGCTCCCTCATAGTCCGGCCGGCCCCACTCCGTGGCTGGCTCGCGCGGGCGGACGATCCCTGCGTTACGGTCCACCACGGGCGGGCGCCACGTCGCGCGGGCGTCGCCATAGGCGGCCGTGGGATCATAGAAGAGGTGCCTGATGGGTGGCGCGGCTGGTGCCGTGTAGTCCGACACCGACCGGAGATTGCCGCCACTGCCACAAGCGGCAAGGGTCAGAAGCAGTGCCGCGACAAATGGCGCGAAGATATTCCGCATGACGCCTCTCCAAGGTTGGAGGGCACCATGCGTCAGGGCAATGCGAACGGCGTCAGCCGCTTTGAAGCCGAATAAGGCATCTGCGCACGTCTTCGCAAAGAGCCTGGTGCTCCGCGATCCTTTGAGCTTCGGCCAGCCGATCCTTCAAGCCTTCACCCCAAGCTATTAGGTCAGACACATGCTGCCGGAGGCTGGCGCCGTCCTGTCTCAGGCCGGCATTCTCCGCGATCAGCGCGTCAGCATATGCGGCGACCTGGTTGAGCTGCTCCCACAGGCGCTGCCGGTCCTCGTTGGCATCTTGCAGCGCGGCCTCGGCGCGGTGCTGCCGTGCAACGGCCACCCGCCTGGCCGTGTCATCCCTCGGCTGCCCTGCTGCGATGTAACCCCATGCGAAATCGCTGACATACAGCTCAGCCACCGCGCGCCCCTTCCTTGCCCGCGGCTGGGGGCGTCACCTCGGACGCCGCCTGTAGCGTGCTGTCGTTGCCCAAAAGCTTGGGTCCCCCGTTCTCTGCCGACCTGCTGCCGTCGGCAAGAGCGCGCATCCCGCCACCGCCGCCGCCGCCGCCGGGTCGGCCGGCTTTCGTGGCACTCTCCAGCATGGCACCGGTGCCGCCCTGGATGCCGCGCAAGGACGCATTCATGCCCACCATGCCGGCATCCGCGGCGAAGCGGTCCATATCGACCCGGTTGGCCGGCTGCAGCCCGATCATCTTGACGACCTGGTGGGGAAGCTGGGAGATCAGCCGGAAGGACATCAACGCCACCGTCATCTGCAG
>JAABUM010006209.1_pt1 | contig 11873 bp, 11 predicted proteins | sample 5559161 | NCBI WGS metagenome assembly JAABUM01 (sample SAMN10711868, study PRJNA513369) | rock metagenome | isolation source: Antarctica rocks | place: Antarctica: Victoria Land, Siegfried Peak nord | reverse complement strand
TCAACCTGGACCGCCATGTCTCCTCTCCGACCTGGAATTACACGCTACGCCCGCGATGCTCTGCCCCCGTCGGCCCACAGGCTGACGAAGTCAATCGGGAACTTATTGCTTAACGGATCCTAGGTGGCCTGCACCACGCCTATCGGCGCGTCGCTTGATCAGCGCCAAGAAGGGGTCGGATGCGGCAAGCGGCCAGCACAGGTCTGTCCCCTCCTAATCTCCCCGATAATTTACGAGCCCTGCCTTCAGGAAACTAGCCTCTTGTGCCCCCTGCCTTCTTGTGTTACAATCGTGCTCATGGATTAGAGATGCCCCCCTCTCTCCTAATCGTTCACGGAACACGTCAGCTCGGCTCTTGCAGGTAATGTTCAGCCCTCCGCAGGGAGGAACCGTAAGCGCGAAAAAGTGTATTGGGCAAGACCATGTTGCACAGCGATGAACACTGGAGCCGATAACCCTGCCCCGCGTCCGGCGATCGCATTGGAGGCTGCTGAGGGAGTCCCGCGTGTGCAACAACCTCTTGCCCAATACAGTAAGCGCGAAAAAGCCTCGTGATAGCGATGCATCTTGCCTGTCCCTGCGGCTGATCTGGAGGTGGGGCCGGGCAGGCTCTCGTCCGGCGTCCACCTCTGGAGTGGGCAGGGCCAATGGTTCCTCCGCGTCCCCTGCATCCGCTCGTAACTCAGACCAGAAGTCTCACGAGACTTTTTTGCGCCTACCTGTTTAGTGCCCCAGCCTCCTCGGGGCTACGTTCAGAACTTATGACGGAGAGAACACTATGCTACGCGAGGCACAGCCATTTAACCCCCTCTTAAGGGCCGCGAGAGGTGCTGTAGATCAGCACCATCGCGCTGCCCCCACCACCTCGTGGGGGACTACCTTGCGTCCTGTGTTGTTGTTATTGGCCGATACAGCCAGCTTTGCCCTGGCCGCGGTGGCCAGTCTGTTCGCGCACCCGGTGCCGTGGCACCAAATGGCTTTTGCAGCCACGCTGCTGATGGTTCCGTGTCTCTACTGGAGCCTGCGGGTGGGCCTCTATCACCAGACGGTGGTCCGCACGGCACTTCATGATATTCCTGATGTGCTCGCGACAACACTCTGGGGAGGTGGGCTGCTCGTTGCTCTCCTGTCGATGGGGAATACATTCTGGTTAGGGTCAGTGGGGACGGTCGTGCTGGCGAGCATGCCGCTACGGATCGTTGCGCGCCTACTCACTGAGGTAACAGTTCGCCACGGCAAGTGGTCCATACGCTCGCGTCTGTTGATCATTGGCTCGGGCGAGGTGGCCCAACGCCTGGCCGCGACGCTGATCAAGTTCAAAGGCATTGGGATCAGGGTGGTCGGCTTTGTCGATGATGCGGCCCATGCTGAGGGCACTGAGCGGATCCTCGGGCTGCCGGTCTACGGCGCCGCTCAGCTGGAGCAGGTGCTTGCGGACCACGAGGTGGACCGCGTCGCCTTTACGTTCTCTCTTGCGCCCGATAGCGAGACGCTGCGGTTGCTGCGCACTTGCCAGCGCTGGCCTAAGCTTCAAGTCAGCCAAGTCCCTCGGTTCTTTGAGGCGCTACCCGCGCGCACGCGGCTGGTGGACGTGCGTGGAATCCCCCTGCTGCAATTCGAGACGAGTGGCTACCGTGTCGAGCTGACCTGCAAGCGCCTCCTGGATATTGTCGTCTCAGGTGTGGTTCTTATCCTCTGCCTACCGCTCCTCCTGGTCGCTGCCCTGGCCATCCGCCTGGACAGTGCAGGGCCCATTCTGTTCCGCCAGACGCGCCTCGGCCGATGCGGGCGGCCTTTCTCAATCCTCAAGCTGTGCTCAATGCGAGCGCCCCTACCGGGGGAGGATGTGAACTCCTTCTCTCGCCACACCCCGGTGGGCCGGTGGCTGCGCAAGTCTAGCATCGACGAGTTACCCCAACTCTGGAACGTATTGCGTGGCGATATGAGCTTGGTTGGACCGCGTCCTGAGCGCGAACAGTATGTGGACCTCTTCACGGCCCGCATTCCGCGCTACCAGGAGCGTCACCGCATGCGGGGGGGCATTACTGGCTTGTCGCAGATCTCTCACTTGCGTGGCAATACATCCTTTGTGGAGCGTACGCGGCTGGACAACTTTTACATCGATCAGTGGAGCCTCTGGCTGGACATCAAGATCCTGCTGCGTACCTTCACGGCTCTGGTGCCTTCGAGCCAGGGCATTGGCGGTGGCACGATGCTTCTCGACATTGTCAGTGAGGTTGCCAATGATCAGCAGGAGGCCAGCTGTGAAGCCGAGCTCCAGGAGACGCAGGTGGCGATCTCGTGATAGGCTTTTGTGCTCCTCACAGCGCGTGCGGGGCTCCGACTATAGAGGCTCCTCATCCGTCGCGTTAGCAGCGTGATACCCCCTGATGCGCTGTAGGCCGTCATCAGATATAAAGTTTGTAGGCTTTTTGTAAACATGCCTATCCTGATCTCTCCTGCCTTCATGAGGAAACGATGATGACGAATCCCAGCCAACATGTACTCGTCCCCCAAGGACCTGGTTCGGACGCCGGCCGAGCCTGGCCCAGTGTCTCTGTTGTGATCCCGGTACTTAACGAGGAACGCTATATCGAGCAGTGCCTGCGTGCCGCGATGGCGCAGGACTATCCCCGAGGGTTGATGGACATTGTGGTCGTGGACGGCATGTCCACGGATCTCACGCGCGAGATCGTCGAGGTGCTGGCTCGGGAAGACAGGCGTATTCGGCTTTTGCTCAGCCCGCAGCGCCGTACCCCGTACTCGATGAACATTGGTGTTGCCGCAGCGACCGGTGACGTCCTGGTGCGCATTGACGGCCACAGCATTGTCGTCCCCGATCACGTGCGGCAGCTGGTGGACTACCTTGTAACAGCAGGCGTCGACCACGTGGGGGGCGTGATGCGCGCTACGGGGCGCACCTATATGGCACGGGTGATCGCTCTGGCCATGTCCAGCCCCTTTGGGGTTGGCACAGCCCGCTTCCGCTATACGGAGCGCGAGGAGGACATTGATACGGTGCCGTTTGGCGCTTACTGGCGCCGCAAGATCCTTGAGCTGCATGGCTTCGACGAGCGCTTCCTGATCGGGCAGGACTCGGAGCTGGACCACCGGATCATCTACTCGGGTGGGCGTGTGCGCGTCACTCCTCATATCTATACGGACTACTATTGTCGTGATTCCCTGAAGCTGCTCTGGCTACAGTTCTATCGTTATGGCAGGGCGAAGGCCCTGATGTTGCACAAGCACGGCTCGCTCCCCTCGCCGCGCGCCCTGGCTCCAGCATCCAGTCTGCTGGTGGCCAGCCTGCTGATGCTCGTCGCTCCGTTTAGCAGACCGGGCCGCCGCGCCCTAGGGGCCGGTGTGGGTCTCTACGTGATGGGATCGGTTGTCGCTGGGCTGATCACCGCCGCCCGACATGGGTGGCGCTATGCCCCGCTCCTGCCGGCAGCTTTCGCCACTCTCCACTTCAGTCATGGCATGGGATTCCTGTCTTCGTTGCCGGCCTTCCTGACCCGGCGTCCTGCTGATCGCATGCGGGGCTCCCTCACCACGTCCAGCGAGGGAGTGGCAGCCGGAGAACAGACTGCGGAGGTGCTCGCTTGATAGGACAGCAGGGGGGGGCTCCTCCCCCGCGCTTGGGCTATATCATCTGGCGCTTTCCCAAAATATCGGAGACTTTCATCCTGCGCGAGATGACTGCGCTGGAGCAACTCGGTTGGACGATTGATGTCTTTCCTTTCATCGTCCTTGATGAAGACGTTCGCCATCCAGCGGCCGAACGCTGGATGGCACAGCTGCCCCCGCCGCCGGCCTGGCCCGAGGTGTGTCAGGCATACTGGACCACTCTCCGCAGGTCGCCGGGCGTCCTTCTGTCGCTCTACGTCTTGCTCGTCTCCAGCCTCTGGCGGGAGCCTAGAGAGCTTGCGCGGGGTCTCGTTGCCCTTGGCCGTGCTGTGGTCTGGGCGCGGCACGCGCAGGAACGTGGCATCGTCCACGTGCATGCCCACTTCGCCCGGCACCCTGCCGTGGCTGCGCTGGCCATGGCACGGCTGGCGGGCATAACCTACAGCTTCACCGGTCATTCCCACGACATCTATCGTCACCCGGCTATGCTGGCGACAAAGGTGCGTGGCGCACGCTTCGTGGTGACCGTCTCCCGCTTGGTACGCGACCACTACATCGCGCCTTTGGTCTCGGCTGCCGAGTTAGCCAAGGTCCACGTGGTGCGTTGTGGGGTGGACACCGCAGCCTATCGCCCTCGTCGGTCTGAACCACCATGTGCTCACATGATTCTCGCCGTGGGCCGCCTCATCGAGGTGAAAGGCTTGATGTACCTGATCGAAGCAGTCCGGCTCCTGAGGGAACGCGGCCTTGCCGTCTCCCTTGAGATCATCGGAGAGGGTCCTCTGCGCGCTAGCCTGGAGCAGCAGGTAAAGACGGCAGGGTTGAGTGACAGCGTCATGTTGCGGGGCGCGCAGCCGCAGGCTGAGGTACAACGTGCGCTTGAGTGGACCGCGATGCTGGTGCTGCCGTCCATTGTCACGACTGATGGGACAATGGAGGGAGTGCCTGTCAGCCTGATGGAGGCTATGGCCTCCGGTGTGCCCATCGTTGCCACGCGAACGGGAGCCATTTCCGAGTTGGTGCAGAACTGCGTGACAGGGTTGCTGGTCGAGCCGCGCAATGCTAGCGCACTGGCGGACGCCATCGCACAGCTCTTAGACGACAGGATGTTTGGCCAGCGTCTAGCCGATGCCGCCCGCGATCATGTGCTGGCCGACTTTGATCTGGCTGTCAATGTCGAGCGGCTGCATCACCTGTTGGTCCAAACGACGGGGGTGGAGAGCGACGCAGGTACTCCTGCCCATCCACTTGTTTCAAGGTAGTGGGCCGGATATGCTGAAGGAGTGGTGGGCAGCCGGCGTTGGAGGGACCATTCTCTCGCAGTATTGCACGCGCGATAGAGCGCGTCGGGGGCACAAGTCAGGGCTATGAATATGCGGCAGTTCGTGAGCATTCTCCGCCATCGGTGGTGGGTGATCATTGGGACGGTTGTGCTTGCTGTTGGGGGCTCAGTGGCCTATGCGAAGCACCAGGAGCGCATTTATCAGGCGTCGGCGACGGTTTTTGCTCACCCGTCGGCGCGCATCGTCAAGGCCACTGATGTCAACAGTAACATCGGCCTGCTGACGTACGGTACGCTGGCAGAGACTTTTGCATCTCTCGCGCAAAGTCAGAAGGTCCTGGGAGAGGCGGGGGCCGGCGCGCATCTGGCGCCGCGAGTCTGGGCGCGCTACTCCGTGGTCGCCACCAATCTTCCGGGAACGTCGGTCCTGCAAATCTCGGTCAGGGGCCCTCAGGCAGCGACAACGGCGTTGCTCGCTAATATGATCGTGCGCCAGGTCGCTACCGAAGCAACCGTGTATTTCCCCGTTTTCGGCCTGACACCTCTTGACCTCGCGGCAACTCCGCGGACGGCCATTCAGCCCCAGACCTCCCATGATGCGCTCTACGGGGGCCTGGCGGGCGTGATTGTCGGCTTCCTGCTCGCTGCTCTCTCTGTACGCCTGCCTATGATGCTGGCGGATCCCGCGCCGCAGGTGACGCAGGAGGAGGCGGGCTCTGCGGATGGCAATAGTTCATATTCCCAACAAGGGGGTGAGCAGGCAGCCCCTACCGCTACCCACAGCTAGGCAGCACGGCGGCGCCTCGCTCGCCGCAAATAGTGGTTGACGAGGCCGGCCACCGCGCGTACGCGGGCCGTATGGAGGCAGCGATGATGACGATCCGTCTGGGTCAGGGCAGCGTAGCGGTGCAGGCGACCAATGGTGTGCTCGACGATGATGCGGTGGCGGGAGAAGGCCGTATTGTAGAGGACGTCTTCGGGAGGACGGGGTGTGCCGCGGGGCTTGCGGCGGGGGATGTGGCCCGTTGCGTCGAGGGTCGAGAGTCCCGGATAACCCAGGTCCGCCCCCACGCTGGAGTCGGGAGGCAGCCGTATGAGCAGCCCCGACCTCTTGAGCAGCGTGAGGTCGGCGGTCGGACCGCGCACGCTGTCGGGGACGTCCACGATCTCCCCACTCTGCCCTGCGACGGCCACCTGGCTCTTGAGCGTGTGCCTCTTCTTGCCCGAGTAGTAGGTTGCCGCGTCTGCTCTAGTCTGGGGGCTCTGCACGCGCTGCTCAAAGCTGTCCACGACCACGTCCAACTCCGGCGGCAGGGCCAACGCGGGCGTCTGGACGAGCAGCTGCTCCGCGCTCTGGCGGTGCTTGCGACCCGAATCAGGCAGGCGCATGGTGTCCTTGCCCGCCTGCTCCAACAGGGGCACCACCCGCGTGATCACCCGTCCCGCCGTGGTGTCCGAGACACCGAAGAAGTAGCCCAGCGCCTCATAGGTGGGCTACTGCCGCAGCCACACGACGGTCAGCAGCAGCTAATCCCGGCTGCTCAGACAGAAGGGGTGCCCGCCGACCACCGCCCGCTGGCGCTTCTGCTGCCGGGGGTGCGCGCCGGGTGCTTCCGCGATCGGTGGCAACAAGTCCCAGGCCAAGTCGTTGAACTCGGCCAGCAGGAGTCCCGTCATCGCCTTGAACAGTGCGGGGCGGCGGTGCAGGTACGTGTAGCGCAGGATCATGGCTCCTCCCTGGGGGCGCCGTGCAGCAGTTTCTGCCCCTCAGTCGAGCCGACCAGCAGCTTATTCGGAACGTTAACTAATGTCTTTCCGCCTGCGGGGCGGCCCTCGGCAACCGGAGCCGCGAAAACGTCGCGCTGGGGCTAATGTCTGATGTTCGTGTTCCCCCGCTGGACCGTCCGCAGATCACACGACATGTGTGGGCCCTTTGGGGTTCACTTTGGCTGCTCTTCTCGCTCGCGTTTGGCCTCATAGGGACGGCCGTTTTGGCTGGCTCGAAACTATTTTTCGCCACCCTGATCGTTCCTGTGATCGCCCTCGCTGTCCGACGGCCGGCGGTGGCCGTGATGCTCCTCTTGTTCGTCCTGTATACACGCATTTCCGATGTAGGCATTGAGTTCCATGGGCTGCCTTCTATTGCACAGCCCTTTGTCTTTCTGCTCGCCATCGTCATCTTCTTCCGAAGAACGGCGGCTGGAGGCTCGCGAAGCCTGGGCCAGCACGCCGGTCTATGGTCCGCGATGGCGCTCTACGCGGCGGTGCTCTTTGCCTCATCTATCTGGGCGCTGGACCCAGATGCCGCGATCAAGCAGGGGACCGATCTCCTCAAGAACCTCTTGATTGTCTACATTATCGCGGAAGCTTTCGACACGCCACAGGCTCTGCGGCTGGCCCTTTGGTCCCTTCTCGCGGCTGGTGTGCTGCTAGCCACGCTCAGTATTGTGCAGGCTGCGACCCACACCTTTGGCAACTCGTATTGGGGGCTGGCCCAAGCGCCGATCCGGCAGATTACGGTCGGTGCCAATAGCCAGCGCAGTAGCGGGCCCGTCGGCGATCCCAACTTCTACGCCTTGATCCTCACAGCGCTGATACCGCTGGCGCTTTCTCGCCTCATCTATGAACGCGATGCCCTCCTCCGCACAATGGCTGCCGTAGCCGTAGTTCTGCTCGTGGGCGCACTGGTGCTGACCTACTCGCGGGGTGGGTTAATAACGCTCGTTGCCGTGGTCTTCTTGTACATCTGGCTCAGCCGTGTGCGCCTCACCTATGTGCTCGCCGTGCTGGTGCTGATGTTGCCTCTGGCTGTCTTCGTCCCTGCCTCGTATTGGCAGCGCGTGAGCACCCTGGCCAGTATCACACCTGTCGGAGCTGTCGCCGCGCGTTCCGATGCCTCACTGTCCGATCGGGCCGGCGCCGGACAGGTCGCTCTGGCCATCTTTGCCGATCACCCTCTGGGGGGTGTGGGGGGAGACAACTATCCGGTGGTGTACTTTCCCTATGCTCTACGCTTGAATGTGCCCAGCGCGGCGACCCGCTCCCACGACCTCTACCTACAGGTTGCTGCGGAGACGGGCCTGGCCGGGTTGATCACGTTTGGAGCAGTCATTTGTCTAGCGTTGAGTACGGCCTGGCGACGATTCGTTGTCGCCTGTCACCGTGGTCATCGTGAGGTGGAGGGGTTGGTTACATCATGCCTCATCTCCTTGCTGGCCTACCTCATCGGGAGTGCTTTCCTTCCTTCCGCCTATCCACGTTACATGTGGATTCTTGTCGGCCTGGTGATCGCTGCAACACTGCGGCCACCGGCGAGTGAGGCCTCATAATGCGCCGCCTACGCGCCGGTAGGACCCTCACATGACCTTTGGCCGTCGTGCCCTGCGGGGAAGTATCCTCTCCTATGGCTGCTTCCTGGGGAGCAGGATATTGATTTATCTCAGCACGCTCGTGCTGGCGCGTGTGTTGGTCCCTCATGACTTTGGCCTGGTCGGCTATGCGCTGCTTATTATCAGCTACCTCGACGTGATTAAGGATCTGGGTGTCAACGCGGCCTTGATCTATCGCCAAGATATCCAGGATAGCGATGCAGGCGAGACCTTTATCCTGAGTGTTGCCAGTGGTCTAGGCTTCTTCGGCCTTACCTGGCTGCTGGCCCCGCTGGCCGCCGCCTTCTTTGATGATCCACGTGTGCTGCTCTTGACTCGGGTGTTGGGGCTCACCTTTGTCTTCTCGGGCCTTGGCGGTGTCCATGGCGCCCTGCTTCAGAAGAAGATGCGGTACACGCGCGGCTTTCTGCCCGATGTGCTGCAAAGCTTGGTCAAGGGCGTGGTCTCCGTCGTCCTGGCGTTTCATGGATTGGGCTACTGGAGCCTTGCCTGGGGGCAGCTTGCCGGCGTGGCGACCTTAATGGTGGCGAATTGGGCTCTGCTTCCCTGGATTCCGCGTCTTTCGTTCCGTTGGGAGTCTGCTCGCAAGCTGCTTGGCTATGGCTTCCACATCATCCTCGTCAATCTCCTTGGCACGATGATCAATAACGGCGATTATGTGATTGTCGGGCGACTGTTGGGCAGCTCCCCTCTGGGGCTCTACACGCTCGCCTATACCATTCCTCAGATGCTGACCATCAGCCTCTCAGTAGCCCTCTCCCGCGCCATCTTCCCTGCCTATGCCGCGCTCCGTGGTGAGCGTACGGCACTGCAATTGGGCTATCTCACGGTCGTGCGCTATAGCGCGCTGGCCCTCGTCCCTGTTAGTGTAGGCCTGTGTGTCGTCACGCCGGCGTTCGTCCATGCCTTGTATCGAGGGGCCTGGTGGCCGGCTATACCTGCCATGCAGGATCTGGCTCTCTACGCGGGGATCTACGCCATCGGCTGGAACGCCGGCGACATTTACAAGGCCACCGGGCGGCCCGACATTCAGTGGAAGCTGCATATTGTCCATGCTGCCGTACTGTTGCCGTCTCTTTATGCGGGCGCCATCCTGGGTGGCATCGTCGGCGTCGCGCTTGCCCAGGTGGTGGTCGTTGTGCCCTACAGCCTGATCCGCTTCTGGCTGATCCGCCGCATTCTGGGTGTCACTGCCGCATCGATCGTGGCGGTGCTGCGTGTGCCTGTCCTGGCAGGTATCGTGTTGCTAGGTGTGGGACTCATCGTGGGGCAACTCTCCCAATCCCTCACTCCTCTATCCGTGCTGGTCCTGCAGACGGCTCTGGGCGGGACCACCTATGTGACGGCTGTGCTCGTCCTTGATTGCGACGTGCGCGAGCGGTTGCATCGTCTTGCCCTCCGTCTGCTGGGGGGCTGAGGCTAACGCCTGCAGCCGCCACTCAAATCCTCGCCCCCAGCGGCCCCCAGGCGAGGAAATGGGCAGAGATGGCATCGCTGGAGCCAACGGTCGCCTCTTCGGTGGCCTGTGCTGGCCGCTTGGTTCATCCGGGCCTGTTCCTGCGCTGGTGATATTAGACATGCGCTCCTATCACGAGACACTGCTGCTGAAGATCGGCGCTTGCCTATGGACCCGTAAAAGATTAACTTCCCGTTTTCGCGCGCCCTGCCCAGGCAACGGCCGTGTGTTGCGTCAGGAAGTTATTGCTTAACGGCTCCTATGATGCGGCCGCCACTGTAGTGGATGAGTGCCACGTTGGGCAGATGCTCGCTGTCTGGAGTAGGTCCTGTGTCACGCCCTCGTTGACCCTCGCCCGCAGGTACGCGACGTGGCTGAGCAGAGCGGGCAGATGGTCAGCCCAGCACGTCGTTGCACAGCGCCGCAGTACTGGACAGGTGGCGCACCTCCCGTGTGTGTACCATCGTCAGCCGGTCTGCCACATGGATGCGCCCGCCATGCAAGATACAGGTCCGCAAGCCGCCCCGGTCCCCCAGGGCCTGCATCAGTCCTGGCCGCGTGAGCGCATCAAGGTAGCGACAGGGATCGCAGAGCCGGACACCGACGAGCCGCACGCTCCCAATCTGGAAGGTGATGCCGATGAGCGCGTTAAGCCGCACCCCCCGCGTGACAATGTTGCGGCGCACGTGCATCGCTGCGATGGCCACATCCTCCGCGACCTCCGCCTCGAAGAGCGTCAGCTCCTGATCCGGCCATCGCGGATCGCTCCAATGGCCCTGGCCTGTGGCGTACCGGTCACCGAGGATGCCCACGCCAGGGACGACCTCCACCCACGGATGAGACAGCATTGCTGCCCCAGCATGTGGTGCCGTGTACAGGGCTATGACCTGAGCTGACTGCTGCATTGTCCCGGCTCTCTCCCCTGCTCTGCACGCGGTCGGCCACCATGAGCAGAGCGTACGCCGCCTCCCGCCGTGTGTCAAGCCGTGGCCCAGCCGGGGTGTCCGTCGGATGTCCGGGCGGAGCAGGGAAGGGAGGGCTCAGGAGGGACACCGTGGCCGTGGGGCGGCGTCTGGCGCCCACCAGAGGTCCCGACCGGCACAGGCAGACGCTTCCCACACATGGGAGTGACACCCCCCAGCTGGACAGACTGATCGGCGTGTGCAGGAAGAGCCCTAGATGCCCGCTGCTTGAGGAGGGGCAGGTGGAGCGACCCAGCGATCGGGGCAGAACGCCACGAGGAGAGGGCCAGGCCCTCGTGTGCGCCAGGCGGCCAGCTCGCGCGCGCGGGCATGGCGAGAGATGTGCGCTTGTGTCTCGTGGTGCCTCCCTTCCCTCGCTGGCTCGTCGCTATCCCGTCTGAGGTACACTGTGCCTGATGCGAAAGGAGTGTCCATGCCTGCACCGACCACCTACTACGACATAGCCACACGCCGCCTCGACCAGCAAATGGACCAGATCGATCAACTGGATGCCAAAGTGGCCACGCTCTACGCGACCTCCTCGGGTGTGCTGGCTGTCTTTGCCGGTCTCCTCTCGTTGGGCACGCTGCCGTCCACTCCCGCGATCAAGGGCGTCGTGGTGGTCCTCCTCCTCCTTGCGCTTGCCCTCTACCTCTTTCTTCTCGTGATGCTCTCCCTGGCGTATCAGCTTGCGACCTGGGACAGACGCCCCAATCTTGACGATCTCCAGACCAACTGCGCTGCCTATGAGGAGCCTGTGATACAGACGTGGGTGGCCGACGAATGCCGCACAGCCTACCGCGCGAATGCCCCGCAGGTCGTGCGCAAGGCCACCTTTGTACGCTGGGCGCTGTTCGCCGTTCCCATCGAGAGCGTGGCGCTCGCTCTGGCAGGGGGTCTCACCCTCGTCGGACTGGAAATGGTTGGCCCACTCGTCCCGGAAGCGGGAACCTATACGCCGGTCTGGATGCCCATCGCCGATCTCCCGCGGCTGCCTGTGTATCCGCCGGAGGTTGCCGCACTCGTTGTCTGCGGAGCGACAGACGGCTGGCCCGCCGGGCCAGCCGACATGGACCGCCGACACGCCGGCCATCAGGGGCCGCTCACCCAGGGAACGCACACCGAGCGGACGAGTTCTTGATGGCCGGGAGTCGGGT
>JAABUM010006208.1_pt1 | contig 11874 bp, 11 predicted proteins | sample 5559161 | NCBI WGS metagenome assembly JAABUM01 (sample SAMN10711868, study PRJNA513369) | rock metagenome | isolation source: Antarctica rocks | place: Antarctica: Victoria Land, Siegfried Peak nord | reverse complement strand
CGCAGAACGTGGGCCTCGTGGCCCTGACCAAGATCAAGAGCCGCTACGTCGTCGCCATGGGCGGGGTCATCCTGTTCCTGCTCGGGTTGCTGCCCGTGGTCGGCCGCGTGGTCGCGGCGATCCCGTTCCCCGTCCTCGGGGGCGCAGGCATCGTCCTGTTCGGGTCGGTGACGGCCAGCGGGATCAAGACGCTGTCGCGAGTGGACTTCGGCGACAACCTGAATCTTGTCATCGTGGCGACCGCCATCGGCATCGGCATCATTCCCATCGCTTCGCCAAAGTTCTGGGACTCGTTCCCGACGCAGTTCGGCACCGTGATGCAGTCCGGCATCAGCGCCGCGGCAGTGGTCGCCGTCCTGCTCAACCTGCTGTTCAACGAGATCAAGGCCGGGAACCGGAAGGGTGCCTCGGTGTTCGCTGCCGTGCCCGACGAACGCGGCACCGTGCCGGGGGGCCCGGTACCGCCACAGCCCAGCCCGCGGGCGCAGCCAGAGTCGGGTCGGCGGCCTCAACCGCTGGTGGACCACCCGGAATAGTCGGGGGCACGGGCAAGAAGGGGGGCGGTTCGCACAGATCCGCCCCTCTTCTGTCCTTGACCAGCCGGGCATGGTTCCACTACTATCTTCCATAATGCAAGAGTAAGTTTCCATGATACGGAAGTGACTGAGATGACCCACTCCCTGCGTTACGAGGTCAACTGCTCGATCCTGTTCACCGAGCTGCCGCTGTTGCAGCGGCCCACCGCCGCCCGAGATGCCGGCTTCGGAGGTGTCGAGTTCTGGTGGCCCTTCGATCGGGCGGTCCCCGGCGACGCCGAGGTCGACGCGTTCGTCCGGTCGGTGCAGGACGCCGGCGTGCAGTTGGCCGGACTCAACCTCTTCGCCGGCGACATGGCGGCCGGCGACCGAGGGCTGGTGTCCTGGCCGGAGCGCTCGTCGGAGTTCCGCGACAACATCGCCGTGACGCTGGGCGTCGGCGAGCGGCTCGGCTGCCGCGCGTTCAACGCTCTGTACGGCAACCGCATCGACGGGGTGACCCGCGAGGAGCAGGACGAGCTCGCGACGGAGAACCTGGCCCTGGCGGCACAGGCGGCGGCCGCCATCGGCGCCACCGTGCTGGTCGAGGCGGTCAGCGGCTCACCCCGGTACCCGCTGCTGACCGCGGCCGACGCGCTGGCCGCCATCGACCGGGTCCCCGATGCGGACAACATCGGCTTCCTCGCCGACCTCTATCACCTGGCGGTCAACGGTGACGACGTCGAGAAGGTGATCGCCGACCACACCGGCCGGATTGCGCATGTGCAGATCGCCGACCACCCCGGCCGCAACCAACCGGGCACCGGCTCCCTGCCGCTGCAGCAGCAGCTCACCGCCCTGGAGGACGCGGGTTACGCCGGCTGGGTCGGCCTGGAGTACAAGCCGACCGGCGCCAGTGCCGACAGCTTCGACTGGATGCCCCGTACCTCGCTGACAGGAGAACTTGCATGACCAAGATCGCGTTCATCGGCCTGGGCATCATGGGCAGCCCCATGGCGGTCCACCTGGCCAAGGCCGGCCACCAGGTGGTCGGGTTCAACCGGACACCGGACAAGGCCCAGCCGCTGGTGCAGGCGGGCGGGCAGGCGGCCGAGTCCATCGCCGAGGCGGTCCGCGACGCCGAAGTCGTCGCCGTGATGGTCCCCGACTCACCCGACGTCCGCGACGTGCTCACCGGCGAGGACGGCGTGTTCGCCAACGCAGCAGCCGGCACCCTGGTCGTCGACTTCTCCAGTATCCGCCCCGACGTCACCGTCGAGCTGGCGGAGCTGGCCCAGGAGAAAGGTTTCCGGCTGCTGGACGCCCCGGTTTCCGGCGGGGAGGCCGGCGCGGTCAACGCCGCGCTGTCCATCATGGTCGGCGGCGCGGAGGCAGACTTCAGCGCCGCCAAGCCCCTGCTCGACGTGGTCGGCAAGACTGTGGTGCACGTCGGGCCCAGCGGCTCGGGCCAGACGGTCAAAGCCGCCAACCAGCTGATCGTGGCCGGCAACATCCAGCTGCTCGCCGAGGCTGTGATCTTCCTCGAGGCCTACGGCGTGGACACGAAGGCCGCCATCGAGGTGCTCGGTGGGGGTCTCGCCGGATCCAAGGTGCTCGACCAGAAGGGCGAGAAGATGCTCGCCCGCTCCTTCGACCCCGGCTTCCGGATCGAGCTGCACCACAAGGACCTCGGCATCGTCACCTCCGCCGCCCGCGAGGCCGGCGTCGTCGTTCCCCTCGGTGCCCTCGTGGCCCAGCTGATGGCCTCGGCCAAGGCGGTGGGCGACGGCGGCCTCGACCACTCCGCCCTGCTCCGCGGCGTCGAACGCCTCTCCGGCCGCTGAACTCCCCCCCACCCCAGCAGACAAGGACCACGACCATGACACGAATGACAGCGGCCCGCGCAGCAGTGGAGATCCTCCGCCGCGAGGGCGTCACCCACGCGTTCGGCCTGCCGGGCGCCGCGATCAACCCCTTCTACGCCGCGATGCGTGCACAGGGAGAGCTCACGCACGTGCTGGCCCGCCACGTCGAGGGCGCCTCCCACATGGCCGAGGGCTACACCCGGGCCAAGGCAGGCAACATCGGGGTCTGCATCGGAACCTCCGGCCCGGCCGGCACCGACATGATCACCGGCCTGTACTCCGCGTCGGGGGACTCCATCCCGATCCTGTGCATCACCGGGCAGGCCCCGGTGGCCAAGCTGCACAAGGAGGACTTCCAGGCCGTCGATATCGAGTCGATCGCCAGGCCGGTAACCAAGTGGGCCTGCACCGTGATGGAAGCGGCACAGGTGCCGGGCGCGTTCCAGAAGGCCTTCCAGCTGATGCGTTCGGGAAGGCCGGGTCCGGTGCTGCTCGACCTGCCCATCGACGTGCAGCTGACCGAGATCGAGTTCGACCCGGACACCTACCAGCCGCTGCCGCTGGCCAAGCCGGCCGCCAGCCGGGCACAGGCGGAGAAGGCCCTGGCCATGCTCGCCGCGGCCGAGCGTCCGCTGATCGTGGCCGGCGGCGGCATCGTCAACGCCGACGCCGACGAGCTGCTGGTGGAGTTCGCCGAGCTCACCGGGGTGCCGGTGATCCCCACCCTGATGGGCTGGGGCACCATCCCCGACGACCACCCGCTGATGGCCGGCATGGTCGGGCTGCAGACCGCACACCGCTACGGCAACGCCACCATGCTCGAGTCCGACTTCGTCCTGGGCATCGGCAACCGGTGGGCCAACCGGCACACCGGCGGCGTCGAGACCTACACGCGCGGAAGAACCTTTGTGCACGTCGACATCGAGCCCACTCAGATCGGCCGCGTCTTCGCCCCCGACTTCGGCATCGTCTCCGACGCCAAGGCCGCGCTGGAGATGTTCGTGACGGTGGCGCGCGAGCACCGGGAGCAGGGCACGCTGCCCGATCGGCAGGAGTGGGCAGGGCAGTGCCGCACCCGCAAGCAGACGATGCAGCGGCGCACCCACTTCGACAACGTGCCGGTCAAGCCGCAGCGGGTGTACCAGGACATGAACAAGGTGTTCGGTCCGGACACCCGCTACGTCAGCACCATCGGGCTGTCGCAGATCCAGGCGGCGCAGCTGTTGCACGTCTACAAGCCGCGGCACTGGATCAACGCCGGGCAGGCCGGTCCGCTCGGCTGGACGGTGCCCGCGACCCTCGGGGTGGCCACAGCCGACCCCGAGGCCACAGTCGTCGCCCTGTCCGGGGACTACGACTTCCAGTTCATGATCGAGGAGCTGGCGGTCGGGGCGCAGTTCAACGTGCCCTACATCCATGTGGTGGTGAACAACGCCTACCTCGGGCTGATCCGCCAGTCCCAGCGCGGCTTCGACATGGACTACTGCGTGCAGCTGGCCTTCGACAACGTCAACAGCCCAGAACTGAACGGCTACGGTGTGGACCACGTGAAGGTCGCGGAGGGCCTCGGCTGCAAGGCGCTGCGCGTGTTCGAGCCCGACGAGATCGTGCCCGCACTGGAGAAGGCGAAGAAGCTGATGGTCGAGCACCGGGTGCCGGTCGTGGTGGAGGTGATCCTCGAGCGGATCACCAACGTGTCCATGGGCACCGAGCTCGACAACGTCACCGAGTTCGAGGAGCTCGCGGTGCGGGGCGAGGACGCGCCCACCGCGATCTCGATGCTGGACTGAGCCGAACGTGGCGCACGTCCTGATCGCCGCGGACAAGTTCAAGGGGTCACTGACCGCCGCCGAGGTGGCCGCGGCGATCGGGTCCGGGTTGCACCGGATACGCCCTGAGGTGCCGGTGGTGGTGGTTCCGGTGGCCGACGGCGGCGACGGCACCCTGGCCGCGGCGGTGGCGGCCGGCTACCAGCAGGTGCCGGTGACGGCGACCGGCCCCACCGGAGAGCCGGTAACCACCGGCTACGCCCGCCGCGGTGATCTGGCCGTGGTGGAGCTGGCCGACGTCTCCGGCTTGGTCCGGTTGCCGGACGGCATGGCGCCGCTGCGGGCGACCAGCCGAGGAACCGGCGAAGTGGTCGCAGCAGCGCTTGACGCGGGCGCTCGCCGCGTCGTGCTCGGTATCGGGGGAAGTGCTGGCACCGACGGCGGCGCAGGGCTGGTTCAGGCGCTCGGTGCGCGGCTGCTCGACCGGCACGGGCAGGAGATCGGCGACGGTGGAGCCGCGTTGGCCGAGCTCGCCACGATCGACCTCGGGCCGCTGCGGGCGCGGCTCGCCGGTGTCGAGATGACGGTGGCCTGCGACGTAGTCAACCCGCTGACCGGTCCGCTGGGGGCAGCTGCCGTGTACGGCCCGCAGAAGGGCGCCTCGGCCGAGGACGTTGCCCTGCTGGATCAGGCGTTGACCCATTGGGCGGACGTCGTGCAGGCGAGCACGGGCGCCGACCTGCGGGATTCGCCGGGTGCCGGTGCGGCCGGCGGGGTGGGCTTCGCGGCGATCGCGCTGCTCGACGCCGGCCTTCGCCCAGGCACCGAGCTCGTGTTCGAGCTGGTCGAGTTCTATCAGCAGCTGACCGACGCCGCGCTGGTCATCACCGGCGAAGGGTCCCTCGACGAGCAGACCCTGCACGGCAAGGCGCCCATCGGGGTTGCCCACGCCGCGCAGGCCGCCGGTATCCCGGTGGTCGCGGTGTGTGGGCAGCTGGCCCTGGCCCCGGAGCAGCTGCAGCAAGCCGGGATCGCCGCCGCCTACAGCCTCACCGACTTTGAGCCCGACGTGCGCCGCTGCATTGCCGAGGCAGGCTTCCTGCTCGAACTCCTCGGCGAGCAGATCGCCACCGACCATCTGGACCGTTGGAATGCGACCGCATGAGCGAGCGAAGCGACGTGGGGGTGCGACGTGGGGGTACGCCGGTGAACAATCGAGAGTTCGACCTGGTGATCCGGGCCCGGAGGCTGATCGGGCCGGACGGGGAGCACAGCGCGAGCGTCGGCGTACGGGACGGCGTAATTGCCGCCGTCGAGCCGTTCGAGGCGGAGCTGAACGCGCTCATGGTCGTGGAAGTGGCCGAGGACGAGGTGCTGCTGCCCGGGCTCGTCGACTCCCACGTGCACGTCAACGACCCCGGCCGCACCGAGTGGGAGGGCTTCGCCAGCGCAACCAGGGCGGCAGCTGCGGGTGGTGTCACCACGATTGTCGACATGCCTCTGAACAGCATTCCGCCCACAGTGGACATTGCCGCGCTGGGCGTGAAGCGCAGGACTGCCGCGGACCAGAGCTACATCGACGTGGGCTTTTGGGGTGGTGCCGTCCCTGGCAACGTCGCCGAGCTGCGGCCGCTGCAGGACGCCGGGGTCTTCGGCTTCAAGTGCTTCCTGCTGCACTCCGGGGTGGAGGAGTTCCCGCACCTCGACGCCGCCGAGCTGGAGCTGGCGATGCGAGAGGTGGCGAGCTTCGACGGTCTGCTCATCGTGCACGCCGAGGACGCGCACGTCATCGAGACTGCCCCGCCTGCGCACGGCACGCACTACGCGGACTTTCTGTCCTCGCGGCCGCGCCGGGCGGAGGACCTGGCCATCGGGAAGGTGATCGAGCTGGCCCGCCGGACCGGGTGCCGGGTGCACATCCTGCACCTGTCCAGCGCCGACGCGCTGCCGATGATCGCCGCGGCCCGGGCGGAAGGTGTCCGGCTCAGCGTGGAGACCTGTCCGCACTACCTCTGCTTCAGCGCCGAAGACATCCCGGACGGCGCCACTCCGTTCAAGTGCTGCCCGCCGATCCGTGAGGACGCCAACCGCGACGAGCTCTGGCGCGGTCTGGCCGAGGGCATCATCGACACCGTCGTCTCCGACCACTCACCATCTACTGTGGACTTGAAGTGTCTGGACAGCGGAGACTTCGGCGCCGCGTGGGGCGGGGTCTCCTCCCTGCAGCTGGGCCTGCCCGCAGTGTGGACCGAGGCGCGCCGGCGGGGGTTCGCGCTGTCCGACGTGGTCCGCTGGATGGCCCAAGGCCCGGCCACGCAGACCGGGCTGCGGCGCAAGGGTGCCGTGCTGGTGGGCCACGACGCGGACTTCTGCATTTTGGCCCCGGAGGAGTCGTTCATGGTCGACGCGCACAAGCTGCAGCACCGCAACGCGGTCACCCCCTACGCCGGGCGCACGTTGACGGGCGTGGTCCGCAGCAGCTGGTTGCGCGGCCTGCGTCTGGACCTCGGCGCCCCGCCCCGGGGCCGGTTGCTTAGGCGCGGGGACGCGTGAGCGGCCCCGTCGCGGTCGTCACGGGCGCCGGTTCGGGCATCGGAGCGCACATCGCTCGGGCCCTGCTCACCGCGCAGTTCCGCGTCGTGCTCGTGGGGCGCACCCGCAGCCACCTGGAGGAGACCGCGACCGCGGGTGGGACCGCCCTGGTTGCACCGGCCGACGTCACGGTGGACGCCGAGGTCGCTCGAATGTTCACTCAGGTCGTGGACACCTGGGTACGCGTCGACCTGCTGGTGAACAACGCGGGCACCTTCGGGCCGCCCGGCGAGATCGACGAGATCGACCCGCAGGACTGGCGCCGCACCATCGAGGTGAACCTCACCGGGGCGTTCCTGTGCGCCCACCATGCCGTGCGCATCATGAAGCAGCAGGACCCGCGCGGTGGGCGGATCATCAACAACGGCTCCGTCTCAGCGCAGGTACCTCGACCGGCCAGCGTGGCCTACACCGCGTCCAAGCACGCGATGACCGGACTGACCAAGTCGATCGCGCTCGACGGCAGGCCGCACGGCATCGTGTGCGGCCAGATCGACATCGGCAACGCCGCGACGGAGCTGACCGCGGGGATTGCCGAGTCGGCGCGCCAGGCCGACGGGTCGTTGCGGCCCGAGCCCACCTTCGACCCGGCGCACGTGGCCGAAGCGGTGGTGCAAATGGCCGGGCTGCCGCTCGGGGTCAGCGTGCCGTGGATGACCATCGTCGCCGCAGGCATGCCCTACGGCGGCCGCGGGTAGTCAGCGCTCGGCCACCGCACGCACGGCGGCCGCCACTGCGGGCGCGACACCGGGATCGAACACGCTGGGCACGATGAAGGTCGGGTTGAGCTCGGCGGGCGAGAGCGTGTCGGCGATGGCCCGCGCGGCGGCGATCAGCATCTCGTCGGTGATGTCCACCGCATGTGCGTCGAGTAGGCCCCGGAAGAACCCGGGGAACGCGAGCACGTTGTTGATCTGGTTGGGGAAGTCCGACCGCCCGGTGGCCGCCCGGTGGACCCCGTGGCGTGCTCGCCCGCCGCCACGGGGTCCACCTCGGGCACCGGGTTGGCCAGGGCGAAAACGATCGAGTCCGCGGCCATGACCGAGATGTCGCTGCCGGCGAGGATGTCCGGGCCCGAGACCCCGATGAACACGTCGGCGCCGACGAGGGCCTCGCGCAGCGAACCGGTCCGCCCCTCGGCATTGGTGTGCTCCGCGATCCATTCCCGGAAGCCGTCACCGGACTCTCCGCGGGCCAGGATGCCGTTGCGCCCGCAGGCGAGCATGTGCCGTGCGCCCTGGGCAATGAGCAGGCGAATGATGGCCTGTCCGGCTGCGCCGACACCGGAGACCACGATCGAGACGTCCGCCAGCGACTTCTCCACCACTCGGAGTGCGTTGGTCAACGCCGCCAGCACCACGATCGCGGTGCCGTGCTGGTCGTCGTGGAACACCGGGATGTCTAGGATCTCTTTGAGACGTGCCTCGATCTCGAAGCATCGCGGGGCAGAAATGTCCTCCAAGTTGATGCCGCCGTACACCGGGGCCAGTGCGCGGACGATCTCCACGATCATGTCCGTGTCCTGCGTGTCCAGGCAGACCGGCCAGGCATCGACGTCGGCGAACTGCTTGAACAACGCCGCCTTGCCCTCCATCACCGGAATCGCTGCGGCTGCACCGATGTTGCCCAGTCCGAGCACCGCCGACCCGTCCGTCACCACCGCGACGGTGTTGCGCTTGATGGTGAGCCGGCGGACGTCCTCGGGGTTCTCGGCGATGGCCATGAAGATTCTGGCCACCCCGGGGGTGTAGGCCCGGGAAAGGTCGTCGCGGTGCTTGAGGGCGACCTTGGAGACGACCTCGATCTTGCCGCCCAGATGCAACAGGAAGGTGCGGTCGCTGACCTTGCCGACCGTCACGCCGGGGACTTCGGCGACGGCGGTGGAGATCTGCTCGGCGTGCTGGGCGTCGGCGGCGTTGCAGGTCAGATCGATGACCATGCGGTCCGGGTGGCTTTCCACGACATCCAGCGCGGTCAAGGCGCCCTTCACCGAGGCGACTGCGCCGGCCAGGGTCGAGGTGGTGCCTGCCCCGACGGGGGCGTTGACGCGGACGGTGATCGAGTATCCGGGGCTGGGGGTGGCCATGTGGGGCTCCTAGCTGGTGTGGGGGGACTGGTCGCTGAGCTGCGCCTGGTGACCGGACGGCAGTGCGTCCCACCACGCCCGCCGCGCGTGGGTCAGCGCCGTGTCGTCGAGGTCGCCGAACAGCCGCAGCCGGGACAGCCCCCCGTCCGGATAGACGTCCAGTCGCAGGTGGGTCGCGGCTGGGCTCTCCTTGAGCAGGAAGTGGTGCCGGGTGTCGGGTTGGACGGCCGTCCGGGGCAGCAGCTCGGTCCACGCTGCGGGTTCGTCGGTGTTGGCGGCGCGGGCGTCGACGGTGCTCAGCCGGACCCATCCCGGCGCGTTGCCCACGTAGTAGCTGGTGTCCACCTCGACGTAGCGGGGCACTCCCGCGGCGGCCAGCGCGAAGACCGCGTAGTCGTTGCCGGCGCCGCGGCGGCGGGCGTTCTCCCAGCCCTCGCCCATGTTGCGGGCGCGCCCGGGGAGGATGATGTTGGCCGGCGAGGCGTAGAAGGCATCGGAGCAGCCCACCAGGCGGCCCCCGGTCTCCGCGGCCAGCAGGTCCACCGTGCCGGAGAGGAACCGGGGGTCGGGGACGACCTCGCCGTGCACTCGCAGCCGGGCGACCCCACCGTCGGGGTAGATGGACAGCCGCACGTGGGTCCACCGGTGCCGGTCGGCCACCGCGTAGGTGTTTGCGGTGTCCCCGTCGGCGGGCGACTTCTCCACGATCGTCACCCAGTCGGCTTTGAGCACCTCGTCGATGTCGGGGTAGCCCTCGATCGATGTCGCCTCCACGGAGATAAACGGAGGGTAGTTGCCCTTGAAGTAGGCGGTGTCCACCACCAGGCCGTGCACGATGCCCGCCGCCCCGAGCCGGACGATCGCATAGTCGCGGGCATCGGGGTCGGGCACGGCGGAGCGGCGTCGGCGGGTCTCCCAGCCGTCGTAGACCTTGCCCTTGTGCCCGAACTCGGCCGGGTTGAAGAACGGCTTCTCCGTGCGGATCAGGTTCTCCCGCTGCGCAAACAACTCGTCGCTCGCCGCAGCGACACTGCCGCCGAGCGCGCGGGAGGCCAGATCCGTCATGGCGGTGAACTCGGCGGTGGTCATGATGCTCCTGTGGTCTCGTCGGGGTCGGGCAGCCCGCGGTAGTGCCGCCAACCACCGTGGTCGGTGATGTCGGTGAGCTCGTCGGCACGGGACTCGGTCAACCCGGGTCGCAGGCCCACGGCGAGTACGGAGCGGCCGTCCGCCAGCTCGATGACGGTGAGCTCGAGCTCTTCGGGCTCATCGGGGAGGAAGTCGGTACGAATGTCGGCGATGGGGACGTCGTAGAGCTCACCCTGAATCGATGCCCCGCTCGTGTCGACCAGGAGCAGCGCCGGGAATTCGTCTCGTACGGAGAAGAACCGGTAGCGCGGTGCCGTCCGCACCGCACCGACGAAGGGGTGTGCGGATACGTTGTGATGCAGGCCGCCCCCGCGCATCGCCCCACCGTTACAAAACAGTTCCGCCATGGTCACTACCTTTCTCGCGCTCGACCGTCACAGGCCAATTTCCACAAAGTGGAAAAGAACTTTCGTGCTGCGATATAGTGAATCGTCTCACAGTGTCATTGTCAACCGGGTGGTCCATCGACGGACTAGTCTTTCCGCTTGACGGAAGAGCGGGAAGTGGAGCGCGAGATGACCAGCACACAGGCGTCGACCGGCGGGGTTCAGTCCGTGGAGCGCGCATTCGAGGTCCTCGAGCTCATGGCCACCGCAGGCGGCTCCATCGGGGTGAGCGCGCTGGCGGAGTCGGCGGGGCTGCCGCTGCCCACCATTCACCGCCTGATCAGGACCCTGGTCGGCGCGGGTTACGTACGGCAGCTGCCCTCGCGGCAGTACGCGCTCGGGCCGAAGCTCATCCGGCTGGGGGAGAGCGCGACCCAACTGATCGGCGCGTGGTCGCGGCCGCACCTGTCCGAGCTGGTCAAGGCGACGGGGGAGACGGCGAACATGGCCGTGCTCGACGGGACCAAGGCCGTCTACGTGGCGCAGGTGCCCTCCGCGCACTCGATGCGAATGTTCACCGAGGTAGGCCGGGGGGTGTATCCGCACTGCACGGGGGTCGGCAAAGCGCTGCTCACCCAGCTGTCCGACGAGGCGGTCCGCGGCATCATCGCCCGCACCGGCCTGCCGGCGCAGACGGCGAACACCCACACCGACGTCGAGGCGCTCCTGGCCGACCTGACGCTGAGCCGGCACCGTGGCTACGCCATCGACGAGGGAGAGCAAGAGGTCGGTGTCCGCTGTTTCTCGGTGCCGGTGCCGGAAGCGCCGACACTCACCGCGATTTCCGTCTCCGGGCCCGCCGCCCGGGTGACCAAGGAATCCGCCGACCGCATCGTGCCGTTGCTCAAGCGGATTGCCAAGGAGCTTTCGGCCGAGTTTGAGACCAACGCCGCGCTCTAACCCGGAGACAGCACCTGCACGTCCGCGGTGAAGTGCAGCCGGGCTCCGGTGAGCTCCTGGAGCTCACCGAGGCTCAGACCGGCGACCATCTCCTGCACGAGCAGGCCCTCGGGCGTGACCTGCAAAACGGCCAGGTCGGTGTAGATCCGGTCGACGACGGCCGCTGCGGTCAGTGGATAGGTGCAATGCTCGAGCAGCTTCGGCTCACCGCCGGAGGTCACGTGGGTGGTGAGCACGAGCAGCCGTTTTGCGCCGACGGCGAGGTCCATCGCGCCACCGACCGCGGGCGGGAAGTCCTCGTCGTCGGTGGCCCAGTTCGCCAGGTCGCCTGCGGCACTGACCTGGAACGCGCCGAGCACCGAGACGTCGAGGTGGCCCCCGCGCATGATCATGAACGAGTCGGTGTGGTGGAAGTAGGAGGCGCCGGGCACCAGGGTGACCAGACCCTTGCCCGCGTTGATCAGCTCGGGGTCTTCCTCCCCGGGAAGCGGCGCCGGGCCGAGCCCGAGAATGCCGTTCTCGCTGTGGTAGATGATCTCCCGGCCCTCGGGCACGTAGTTGCTGACCAACGTCGGCAAGCCGATGCCCAGGTTGACGTAGGAGCCGTCGGGG
>JAABUM010006203.1_pt1 | contig 11882 bp, 10 predicted proteins | sample 5559161 | NCBI WGS metagenome assembly JAABUM01 (sample SAMN10711868, study PRJNA513369) | rock metagenome | isolation source: Antarctica rocks | place: Antarctica: Victoria Land, Siegfried Peak nord | reverse complement strand
CTCGCGAAGAGCGATCTTGTCGTTGGTCATCGTGGTGGTCCTCGGGTCAGTGTTGCGTCTCGCAAACCAACCCTACCCAGGTTCACCGCGGTGGCCGCTTCCTACACCACGCCCTGGGACACGACCGATGAGCGATGAGGGTCGTGTCCCAGAGCGTGGTGTAGGAGGCGATCACCGCGGTGACCAGGGTAGGGTTGAATTACGACACGCAACACCGACCCAAGGACACCACGATGACCGACCAAGAGACTGCCTTGTGCGCAGCTGCTGGCGAAAGGCACAGACGCAAGCCTGGGGACAGGCTTCGATCAGGGGTTCGAGCACCGCCCACTGCGCATCCGTGCGCATCCCCATCGCACTCCCAAAACAAGCAGGAGGTAGCGTCCGCGATGGTGGTGGAAATTCAGAACCCGTGAGGGTGTAGGCGGGGGTGGTCACCGGATCGTCTGGCTAGGGTGGAGTTGCGAGGCTTCATCCCAGACCGAGAGGACCCGATGACCGAGAGCACACTGCCACTGGCCGAGCTGCTGGCCAAAGCCGGAGACGGCGACTTCCTGCGTTGCGTGGCCGAGGCCGTGGTGCAGCTGCTGATGGAGACCGACGTGGAGGGGCTGATCGGCGCCGGTCGCCACGAGCGCTCCGGCGAGCGCACGACCTATCGCAACGGCTATCGCGACCGGGCGCTGGACACCCGGCTGGGCAGCCTGCAGCTGCGCATCCCCAAGCTGCGGCAGGGCAGCACCTTCCCGCCGTTCCTGGAGCCGCGCAAGACGTCGGAGAAGGCTCTGGTGGCGGTGATCCAGGAGGCCTGGGTCAGCGGCGTGTCCACCCGGCGCGTGGACGACCTGGTGCAGGCCATGGGGCTGAGCGGCATCGGCAAGAGCACGGTGTCCAAGCTGTGCAAGCACATCGACGAGCGGGTGGGTGCTTTCCTGGACCGCCCGCTGGTCGGCGACTGGCCGTATCTCTGGCTGGACGCGACGTACCTCAAGCAGCGTGAGGGTGGGCGCATCGTCACCGTGGCGGCCATAATCGCCGTGGCAGCCAACACGGAGGGCAGGCGGGAGATCGTGGGACTGCACATCGGCCCCTCAGAGGCGGAGACCTTCTGGGCGACGTTCCTCAAGAGCCTGGCGCGCCGCGGACTGCGCGGGGTCAAGCTGGTGATCTCGGACGCGCACGAGGGCCTCAAGGCCGCGATCCGTCGGGTGACAGGCGCCTCGTGGCAGCGCTGCCGCGTGCACTGGATGCGCAACGCCCTGTCCTACGTCCCCAAGGCGCACCAGAGCATGGCCGCGGCCGCGCTGCGTCAGGCGCTCATTCAGCCTGACCGGGCCAGCGCCAGCCAGACGCTGCGCCACGTCGCCGACCAGCTCCGGGGCAAGTGGCCGAAGCTTGGCGGGTTCATCGACGACAGCGAGACCGACGTGCTGGCGCACATGGACTTCCCCGCCCAGCACCGCACCAAGATCCATTCCACGAACCCAATCGAGCGCCTGAACAAGGAGGTCAAGCGCCGGGCCGACGTCGTGGGGATCTTTCCAAACGAGGGCTCCATCATCCGGCTGATCGGCGCCGTGCTGCTCGAAGCCAACGACGAGTGGCAGACCCAGAGCCGCTATATGCAGACCGAGGCGATGGCCGAACTCACACCAGTGCTGACCGACACCGTGCCCACCCAGATCTCCACCCAGGCCGCGTGATCCGCGACCATCTCAGCCACACCCAATTCCCACCACGTTGACGGACACGATCGAGCAGGCGGCGAACTCGGCATGCAGGAGCGCTCTCATGAGAGGGCGTAGAGCCCGGTTGCAGGGCGGGGCAACGCCTGCGGTCGCCGCCCTGTCCCCGCCTAGGTCACGCGCGATAAGCGCGGTTATCGCGCATACTACAATTATCCTGCTTGCCAGCGTCAGGGCGCCCGCCGATGCTGCCCGGCGATGCCCCAACCCGTTCGTATAACCCCCGCGCCTCAGGCTCCTGCGCCGCCTTGGCGGATCCACGTAGCGCCATGAGCGCGCACCTCGCCCAGCTCCGGCTGGCGGGCTTCAAGAGCTTCGCCGACCCGGCGACCCTCGACATCCTGCCCGGCCTCACCGGCCTGGTCGGCCCCAACGGCTGCGGCAAGAGCAACCTGGCCGAGGCGCTGCGCTGGGCCATGGGCGAGGGCCAGGCGGGCGCGCTGCGCGGCGGCGCCATGGACGACCTGATCTTCGCCGGGACCAGAACCCGCCCGATCCGGGATGCGGCCGAGGTCGCGCTGACGCTGGAAGGCAGCTTCCCGCCGCCGTTCACGGGCGAGACCCGGCTGCAGGTCACCCGGCGCATTGGGCGCGGCGGCGGCAGCACCTACCAAGTGAACGGCCGGGACGTGCGGGCGCGCGACGTGCGGGCGCTGTTCGCCGACCTCGGTGGCGGGGCGCGCGCGTCGGCCATGGTCGGGCAAAACGGGGTGGCCGCCGTCATCGCCGCACGACCGGACGAGCGACGCGGGCTGCTGGAGGACGCTGCGGGCCTCGCCGGGCTGCACGCCCGCCGGGCGGAGGCGGACGCCAAGCTGCGCGCCGCCGAGACCAACCTGGCGCGGGCCGGAGACCGGCACGCCCTTCTCGAGGGCCAACTCGCCGGGCTGCAACGTCAGACGCAACAAGCGGCCCGGCACGCGGACCTGCTTACCCGGATCGCGGCCGCCGAGGCCGGGCTGCACGCCCTGGCCCGAAGCCGGGCGGCCGCCACCCGGGCGGCTGCAGACGCCGCGTGGGCCGCTGCGCAGTCCGCAGCGGCCCACGCGGCGTCTTATGCCCATGCAGCGGAGACGGCATCGGAGACGGCCGCCGCGGCGCTTCCCGGCCTGCGGAGTGCGGAGGCGTCCGCGCGCACCGCGGCCGAACGCGCCCGCCTCCGACAGGAAGGGCACACGGCTGCCGCGGCACAAGCGCGGGAAGCCCTCCGTGCCGCGGCCGCGCGGCACGGGCAGGTCGCCCGGGATCTCGCCAACGCCGAAGCCGCTTGTACCGATGCCGTTCGCACCGAGGCGGAACTGGCCGAGGAGGCCGCCTCGCTGGCCGCTGCGGAGGCGGATGCCCCGTCAGTCCTCGCGTCGCTGCAGGCCGAGGTGGCGGCCGCAGCCGGGTCACTTGCAGCGGAGGAGGCATCCACTGTTGCAGCTGCGGCGCGCGTCGCCGCGCACGCGGTGGAGGCGCGCGCCCTGGGGCAGGCGCTCGGCCAGGCCGAGGCTCGCGTCCGCAGGGCCGCCGAGGGCCAGGACAGGGCCGAAGCCGCTCGCGGGCGCGCCGCGACCGGGGCACCGGACCGGGCATCCCTGGCGGCAGCCCTGGCCGCCGCGGAGGCTGCCGCAGGGGACCTGGGTAGCGCGGACGAGCGCCTGCGCACGGCGGCATATGCCCTCGACGAGGCGGCCGCGTCCGCCACGGCGGCGCGAGAAGCCGCGATCTCCGCCGCAGTCATCCATGATCGCCTGACTGCGGAGGCAGGCGCGCTCGCAGAGGTGCTGACGGACGGCCAGGACGGGGGCTGGGTGGCGGTGCTGGACCAGCTCGTGCTGCCGCCCGGGCTGGAGGCGGCGTTGGGCGTGGCACTCGGCGAGGAGCTGCAGGCCGCCGGCGACCCTGGCGGCAATGAGGCGCCACGGCATTGGCGCGTGCTGCCGAAGCTTGCGCCTCCTTCCCTCCCTGGCACGCCGCTGTCCAGCCTGGTGGGTGCCCCACCTGCCCTGGCCCGCGCGCTGTCGGGCATCGGCGTGGTGGCGGGCGATGCGGAGGGCGATGCGGCGCAGCCAGAACTGACACCCGGGCAGAGCCTGGTGTCGCGGGAGGGTGCGCTGTGGCGCTGGGACGGCTACACCGTGCGTGCCGGGACGCCCACAGCCGCGGCGGCACGGCTGCTGCGGCGCAACCGGCTGGCCACGGTGCGGGCGCAGGCGACGGAGGCGGAACAGGTGGCCGTCCAGGCTCGGGCCGCCTCGCAAGCCGCGGACGCAGCCGAGCGGGCTTGTGCCGCGGCCGAGGTGCAGGCCCGCACAGCCCGGCGGTCGGCCGAGGCCCGGGCGGGCGCGGCCCGGGGGACCGCCCAGGCGCTGCAGACTGCGTCAGACGCGACCGCCGCCCTCCTGGCCGGGCTGGACGCGCAGCTCGCCGCGCTGGCGCCCGACGCCGCCGACGCCGAGACCGCTCTCGAGGAGGCACGGAGTGCACAGGCGGCCCTGCCCGCGGCGGGGCGGCTCGACGCCGAGGCCGCCCAGGCCCGCAACGCCCTGGCAGCCGCCCGGGCCCGCGACGCCGCGGCCACCCGTGCCCTCGACGGGGCCATCCGTGACGGCGCGGCCCGGCGTGCCCGGATGGCCGCGCTGGCCCGCGAGCGCGAGGCCTGGGCAGCCCGCGCAGCCCAAGCCCGCGTGGCTGTCGCCGGGTTGCGGACACGGCTGACCGAGGCGGATGCGGAGCACGCCCGCCTGTCCGCGGCGCAGGCCGACCTGGACGCGGCCGGGCGGGACGGGACGGCTGGTGTGCCGGAGGCCGAGGCCGCGCATCGCGCCGCCGCCCTGGCCGTGGCTGAGCATGGGGCTGCGACGGCGGCCCGGGCTGCCCAGGCAGCCGCGGCGGCACTGGCCGCAGCGCGGGAGGACCTCGTCCGCGCCGAAGCCGCCGCCGTCCAGGCGGACCACGCCTGGCAGGCCCTGCCGCCCCCGTCCGACGCCCCAGGCGTGGCCGCCGCGGACCTGTCCCCCGCCGCCGAGGCGCGCGCCCGCGCCAGCCTGGCCCGGCTGCTGCGCGAGCGCGACGCCCTGGGGCCGGTGAACCTCCGCGCGGTGGACGAGGCCGCCGCCTTGGCGACCGAGGTGGGGACCGCCGCCCGCGGGCGCGACGAGGTGGCCGCAGCCGCGGCGTCGCTGCGCGGCAGCCTCCGCCGGCTGGACGAGGAGGCGCGGTCGCGGCTTCTGTCCGTGTTCGACGAGGTGGACCGGCACTTCCAGGACCTGTTCCGGCGCGTGTTCCTGGGCGGGCAGGCGCGGCTCGGGCTGGTGGATTCGGACGACCCGCTGCAGGCCGGCCTGGAGGTGCAGGCGCAGCCGCCAGGCAAGCGCCTTGCGTCGCTGTCCCTGCTGTCAGGTGGCGAACAGTCCCTGACGGCGCTTTGCCTGGTGCTGGCGGTGTTTCGCTGCAACCCCGCGCCGGTCTGCGTTCTGGACGAGGTGGACGCCGCGCTGGACGACGCCAACGTGGACCGCCTGTGCGCCCTGCTGGCCGACCTGGCCCAGGACGGCGCCCGGCTGGGGGCGGAGGCCGGCGGGACGCGGTTCCTGGTGGTGACGCACCACGGACTGACCATGGCGCGCATGGACCGGCTGTACGGCGTGACCATGCAGGAGCCGGGCGTGTCGCGGCTGCTGTCGGTGGACCTCGGGGAGATCGCGGCGTGGAGTGGGGAACGCGCCGCATGACCGCGCAAACCGAAGGGGCAGCGGCGGCCATGGCCGCCGAGCCGGAGCCGCCCGCGCCCCCGTCCGTTTCCTCCGACGTCCTGCGCCTGGCCGAGGCCTATGTGTTCGCCAGCCCGCAGCCGGTGACCGCGGCCATGCTGCGGCCGTTGCTGCCGGACCGCTTGGACCCCGCTGGCGTGCTGGCTGCCTTGCAGAGGCACGTCGCTGTCCGGGGCGTCGTCCTGGTCGAGGCCGGGGGGGGCTGGGCGTTCCGCACCGCCCCGGACCTCGCCGGGCCGCTCGGGACCGTGCTGGCGCCCGCGCGCCGGCTGCCGCGGGCGGCGATGGAGGTGCTGGCGGCCATCGCCCTGCACCAGCCCGTGACCCGGGCCGGAATCGAGGCGGTGCGTGGCGCGGCCCTGGCCCAGCCGGTGCTGGACGCCCTGCTCGACGCCGGGCTGGTGGCGCCGGCGGGACGCAAGGAGGCACCGGGACGGCCCACGCTCTGGGCGACGACGCGGCGCTTCCTGGAGGTGTTCGGGTTGCGGAGCATCCATGACCTGCCAGGGTTCGACATGGCAGGCCTCGCCGCCGTCGATGCGCAGGGCGGCGCGGGCGACAGGGACGCCCCATGAGCGCCAGGACCCCGTCCAGCCCCGGCGGCCCCATCGCCGCCCCTACAAGCCCAGTGCCCGGCCTGGCGGGGCCGCCTGCGCTCCAGGACGCGCCCACCGCCGCGGGCCAGGCCGCGCTGGACGCCGCGCAGGCGCTCGCCCGCCGTGCCGCCGCCCCCGCGACGTTGCGGGCCTACCGGGCGGACTGGGCGCACTACGCCGCCTGGTGCGGGGCGCACGGCTTCCAGCCCGTCCCGGCCGCCCCCGCCACCGTCGGCGCCTACCTCGCCAGCTTGGCCGGCACCCACGCGCCCAGCACCATACGCCGGCGGCTGGCGGCGCTGGGCAAGATGCACCGGTTCAACGACCTGCCCTGGAACCCCGCCCATCGCGACATCCAGGAGCCGCTGCAAGGGCTGCTCCGCACCCACGGGCGGCTGGTGCAGAAGGCCGCGGCACTGACCCTGCCCATGCTGCGCCAGCTCGTCGCCACCTGCGACGGCACCGCCCGCGGACGGCGCGACCGCGCCCTGCTGCTGATCGGCTTCGCCGGCGCGCTGCGGCGCTCCGAGCTGGTGGCCCTGCAGGTGGAGGACGTGGCGGCGACTGCGAGCGGCCTGCGGCTGCGCCTGCTGCGCGGCAAGACGGACCAGGCCGGGGACGGCGCCGAGCTCGGGCTGCCGCGCGGGCGCCATGCCGCGACCTGTCCGGTACGGGCCTTCGAGGCCTGGCAGGCCGTGGCCCGGCGCCGTGCCGGGCCGCTGTTCCGCCGGGTGGACAAGCAGGGCCGCATCGGCGACGCCGCGCTGCACCCGGACGCCGTGCGCCGCATCCTGGCGCACCGGGCCGGCCTCGCCGGGCTGGAGACGGACGGCTTCGGGCGCCTGAGCGCGCACGCGCTGCGGGTGGGCTTCATCACGGAAGCCTACGCGCAAGGCGTACGCGACGAGGACATCATGCGCCACACCCGCCACAAGGACCACCGCACCATGCGCGGCTACGTCCAGCGCGCCGGCCTCGTGGACGACAGCCCCGCCGGCAAGCTCGACCTGTGACCCGCCTCCGCACGCCCTGGGACGAAGTGCCCGGACCGGTGCGGGCTGGGCCGGACGCACCTCCGCGCGGACAGGCGCGGCCAAAGCGGCGCGGTCGCCGCCCGGCAGCCGGCGGCACGGCAGCGCCCGTCGCCATGGACCTGCCGCCATGGCTGCGTCACCACCTTGAGGTCAGCGGCCCGGATGCGGCACTGGCGGCCTTCGTGGCGGCGGCGCGCGGCCCTGGCACGGTGCCCTGGCGGCACTGCCCCGCCGGAGTCGAGGAGGACGCGCTCAACCTCCTGCTGGCGCAGCCGTCCGCCGAACGGAACCTGTCCGCCGCGGGCTGCCGCATCCTGGCCCGGCAGGTCGGCATGGCCGTGGAGGCCCGCCGTGCACAAGCTGTGGCGCGGGCCGGGCAGGACCGGGCCTGCCCTCTCGACCTGCACGCCCTCCTGCCGGTGCCGGACGCGCTGCTGGGGCGCGGGCCGGACGGCCCCGAGGCGCTGGGCTGGATGCACGTCCACTGGGGCGTCACCGCCGCGTTGCGCCATCCCGCGCGGCGGCCTGCCGCCACCGCCGGGCCGCAGGCGCCGGCGGGATGCGGCGCGGCGGGATGGAGCTTCTACACGGAGGGTGGGACGCCGCACGCCGCCGTGGCCCAGCTCCGCCTGCGCTGGCCCACGCTGCAGTTCGACCTTGCATCACGGACCGGGGTTTGACGCATGGCGCCTGGGCCCGCCACGTCAGGCCCACACCTGGACGGCGCCGCACCCGGCACGGGACGCGCCCGCCGGAATGAGGGCGCGATGCATGTGCAAGAGGATGGCGCCGCCGAGGGCGCGCCTCGCCTGGACCTGGACGGGTTCAGCGGACCGCTCGACCTCCTGCTGGACCTTGCGCGGGCGCAGCGCATCGACCTTCACCATATCGCGCTCCCGGACCTGCTGGAACAGCTTGCCCCGGCGCTGCGCCTGGCCACGTCCCTGGCCGAGCGCGGCGGCTGGCTGGTCATGGCCGCCTGGGTCGTGCTGCTGCGCTCCCGCCTGCTGCTGCGCGAGGGGCCAGCAGAGGACCCGGAGGCGCCGGGCCGGACGGCGCCGGGCCGGGCCGGCCAGCACGCCCGCCATCTGCGGGCGCAACTGCTCGGGCTGCAACAGGTGCAGGGCATGGCCGCCTGGCTGGACCGCCAGCCCCAGCTCGGGTGCGACACGTTCGGTCGCGGGGCGCCGGGCGGGCGCACGCACACTGGTGATGCTGGGCGAGCGGTGGACGTCGTCGCGTTCCTGTGGGCCACCCTGGACCTGCTCGACGGCAAGGGCACCCGCGCGGGCGCCGCACCCGCCTATGTGCCGCAACGGCCCGCGCTGCACACCGTCGGCGACGCGCGCGTGCGCATCCTCCGGCTGCTCGGGACCAGCCCGCAGCCGCTGCCGCTCGATCGGCTCCTGCCGGAGCCAGGCCCAGGGGTGGGCACGGTGCCGGCCCATGCAGGCGCGCAGCCCACGCCGCTCGATGCGCTGCTGCGGCGCTCTGGTTGGGCAAGCTCCTTCGCGGCCAGCCTCGAACTCGCCAGGCTGGGCCAGGTCACGCTCACGCAAGATGAGGGCTTCGCACCCATCCTGGTGCGCTCGGAACCAGAACCGGGGGCAGCCAACCCCATGCAGGCCGTCCCGGACATCATCAGGCCGTCTCCGCTCCGCAGCGCTGACCCGCACTCCACTGCATGACAGTGGAACGCAGCAGCGTCGCCTGCCCGCCTGGCGCCCGGTGGCCCGCCCGGTGCTGGACCTCGGCTCCGGCGACATCGAGGAGGATGCTCCGCAGGTCTGGGAGAAGCCGCTCGAATGCCACCGCCTGGCAGAGCTCCCGCACGCCGAACGTCCAGCCCGCGCGCCGCCAGGCCGCACCCACCCCGGCCCGCGCCTGGGGGTCGGACCAGAGCCTTGGACAGGTCAACTCGCTGAGGAGCGCGCGCAATGCGCGCAGCCACGCGGCGCCAAGCACCGGCCCGTCCCGTCCGGGCAGGTGCGCCATGCCGTCCGTCGGTTCGGTCGGCATCTGCATGGCTACCACAGGCAGGTGCTCGGCATGCCGCGTCGCGGGCAGCGCGTGCACACCCACGAACCGCTCGACGATCCAGGACTTGTCGTTGTTGCTGGGGCCAACCAGCAGGAGGTTGGGTGGCCGGACCTGGCCCGGCCCGTCGCGCAGCAATGCCTCCAGGCGCACCAGCGCGCCTTGCGCCCGGTCGTGCGCGATCCACCACTGTTCCGTGCGCAGCATCGCAAGCCGCTGCGCGTCCGGCCGCAGAGCCGCTGCCTGGGCAGCGGGCACGAGGTGGGCAAGGTCAAGGTCCGTTATCACCACCGCTCCACCGGGTAGGGGTCGAGGGCATAGGCCGCCTCGGCATTGCCAGGCGGCCCCGCCGCGTCGCCCAAGGGGGCCACAGGCTCAGGAGTTGTCCGCGCCGGGGCGCCACGGGCCGCATCTGCCGTGCGCGCGGCCTGGCGGCGGGCGGAACGGGTCCGTTGTGTAGCCTCCTGGACAACCTCGCGCTGTTGTTGGACGGCGCGGAAGATCGCGTCCTCGTCCACCTGCGCCCGGCCCTGCGCCCGCAGGTGCGCCACCGCCAGGCGATGCTCGTGCAACGAGATGGCCGGCCGTTCCTGGTGGCTGCACGCCACCTCGACATAGCTGCCGTCATCCGGGTCGAGCACCCACACCCGGGACAGGTTGCGCGGGTCGCGGCGCACCAGCACCGGACCGAGTTGGTCCCGGCGGGTCACCAGCGGCCGCAGCGCGGCGTTGTAGGGCCGTGTGTCTGGTTTGTACGGTGTACCGTCGTAAGCGACCGTGCGGAACTTGATACATTCGCACACCACATTCCGGCGAATTTGGATCGAGGCTTTCCAATAGGATAACGTATGCAGAAGTCCTGCGCGGAAGTGGAGGACTTCTGCGATAAGTTTTGCACAACCTTTCAGGTTCTTTCCGATTTCGTACTGGAATTCCGCAAGTTGCTGATTTAAAAACAGAAATTCCTTATGACAGTAGGCCGTACAAATCAGACGCACGGCTTTTGATCCGCCCTGCTAGGGGATCACGCCATAGAACGAGGTTTTGGTAAGCGTGAGCCGGTTCAGGCTGATGGGTGCGCCTAACCGTGGATAAGTACAAGCCGCTACGCTGCCGACGAATTTGGAAACAGGATAAAATTCCTGCCCAAGCATCTGCTCGGCCTTGCTTTCTATTTCAGGCAATAGCCCTGCTCACATCCTGCACGTTGAACAGCGTCAGGTCGGTGCCGTCGGAGAAGGATAAGGTCGAGCCATATCCGCCGTGCTGCGCGGTGGTGACGGCGCGGCCGATCTCCGCGTTAGAGTACCCGTAGAGCACGACTTGGTCAAAGCCGGGCCGGAAGTCGACGACGGCGTCGTTGCCGCCCGAAGCGCCTTTTTGAAGGATGTAGTCGGTGGGGCCGCTGCCGGTGTAGGCGAGGCTACTGCCGCTTTCGAAGAACACAGTGTTGGCACCGCTACCCCCGACTACCGTGCTGGCGCCAGGCCCGGTAAAGGCGACACCCTCGCCGGTCTGGAAGAACAGGTTACGCCCGGTGCCGCCAACCATCGTGTCGAGGCCAGCTTGGCTGCCCACGAACTCGGTATCGCCGCTGCTGCCATAAGAGATATCGGCGTTGCGACTGATCAGTAGGTCGTCGCCCCCGTTGGCCACGAGATAGCTGTTGCCGGCACCGCCACCGATGAGGGTGTCGCGTCCCAGGCCGCCAAACACCTCGCCGCGCCCGTAGCCGAGATCAACGTAGTTGTCGCCGTTGCCTTCCTTGACATAGAGGAAGCCGCTGTCGCCGTAGATCTCGGTGTCGAAATCGGCGGCATAGACCTGATCGAAGCCGTTGCCGGCATAGATCGTGTCTGCTCCATTGGCATACACGACGTTGTCGCCGCCCTGCAGGTCAATCTGGCTTCTGCCAGCAACCGGACTGGCGAAATCGGAGAAAGGCGGGATCAGGAATGCGGCCATAAGGGGGCTTTCAGGGTCTGAGGGTAGCTACCGGTATTGGCACCGCCAGGATCTAATCCGCCAAAAGCAGCGCAATTGTGTTGCAGGCGGATCGTGTGCGGTAGAGGGCATCGCGTCGGTTGTCATGCAGATAAGGAGCGGCCGAGCAGGGCTCTTGTCGAGGACGCCGCTGCCAGCGGACCCGCCAAGTCCGGGGGGATCAGCTCCGGTGCTCGGCATCATGCTGATCTAGACTCAATTCACCCTGTTTGTCCGTGGCACACGCAGCGGGTGTATCGGCCGCACCACAGCGCGCCACACAGCCAAGCGTCCACTCGGGGTGAACTGAGTCTAAGACCCCGTTTGAGAATGCGTGAGGCGGTTGGGTTTGGGCTTGGCGGCTTCCCAGATGGGCTGGATGTGGACCAAGGAACATCGAGCCCGGCAGGCTGTTTTTGAGCGGCGGCGCTACCCGACTGATCTGACGGACGAGGAATGGGAGCGGATCGTGCCGCTTCTGCCTGCACCGGTCGGACGTGGCAGACCACCGAGAGCGGATCTGCGCGAGGTGCTGAACGCGATCAGATACATGGCCCGCTCCGGTGGAGACTGGCGCATGCTGCCGGTGCACTTCGGGCCTTGGCAGACGGTCTACTGGTGGTTCCGGCGCTTTGTGCGTCGCCTGCTGTTCCGCACCATCCACGACATCGCGCTGATGCTCGACCGCGAGCAGGCTGGTCGCGAGGCCAGCCCAAGCGCAGGCGTGCT
>JAABUM010006202.1_pt1 | contig 11882 bp, 10 predicted proteins | sample 5559161 | NCBI WGS metagenome assembly JAABUM01 (sample SAMN10711868, study PRJNA513369) | rock metagenome | isolation source: Antarctica rocks | place: Antarctica: Victoria Land, Siegfried Peak nord | reverse complement strand
TCCCCTCGTCACCCTGCCTGCTGCGCAGAGCACCGCGTCTACGCCCACGGACCGCAAGCACGCTGCCTGAGTCCACGCGTTTCACACGCTTTTCAACATCTCACTTCCTTTTTGACAGACCACTAGGGCCGTCTGCCGACTCCGTTCGGCCACCGTTTCCGCGAACAGCACGACGGGGCGGATCACTTCATACTCACGCTGCAGCGGATCGGTGAACAGCAGCGCTATCTGGGCGAACTCGTCCGCTGTGGCCATGACTCCGGCGTCTTTCTCGCGCGCTGAACGCGGGCTGCAGTGCTCTGCCCGAGTCTACCATGCCTGCCCCAGAACTGGGGACCTACAGCTTCCCAAAAATGGCACCTGTCATGTGAGCAGGTCCAACCTGTTCCTGAATATGCGCCGCTTGCTGCTGCGCTTTCAGGCCCAGAACCCCACCTACCCGCTGGACCCCATCTCAGCGGAGTGGCGCCCCTTTGTGCGGGCCTGCAACCAGGGTCTGGCCGCCTACCTGGCCCCCCAGGTGGCCGCGATCCGCGCCGCCGACTACAACCACATGATCACGGTGGGCTACAACGATACGTTCTGGGCCGGGCTGCCAGCTAACAGCCCCCTTGATTTCCGCTCCATCCACCTGTACCCCGCGCAGTCATACGACGATATCCACCAGAGCCTGCGCCTGTTCGTGCGGCTGCACGACCTCAGCCCAACGCCGCTGCTGCTCGAGGAGTATGGCTTCTCGGCGGCGCTGGTGTCGCCCCAGGCCGCCGCCGTCCAGGAGATGGCTACCGAGCTGTACCTGCGGCTGCTGGGCGGCGCTGGCGACCTCAAGTGGATGCTCAATGACATCGCCGTGGGGGCCAGCGCCTATGAGAACAACCTGGGCGTCTTCACCAGCGGAGGGGGTCCCAAGCCGATCTACTTCGCTAGCCGGGCGGCCAGCATCTACTTCGGCGACAGCGCCGACCGCGGCGGCCTGGCCCTCAACCCCGCCGGGCAGTCGGGACTCTCCTTCCTGTACGCCGCGCCCGACGCCCTGGCGGTCAGCGGCGCGGCCTACAGCGACCGCCGCCTGAGCTACGCCACCGACGGCGGCGCGCTGGGCCAGCTATGGCTCTCCTGGGCCCAGCGGGGCCGCCTGCGCCTGATGTCTACCCAGGACGCCACGGTGCGGATCAACCTGCCCACCGCCGTGGGCGCGATCACGGGCACTCCCCAGGCCGTTGATCCCGCCTCCACGCCCTGGTCAGCGCGAGGCCCGTGGCTGACCGTGCGCCTGCAGGCGGGGGTGCGCGTCTACCTGAACTACCGGGTCAGAGCAGGTGGCCCACCTGTCCCGCCGGTGGACTTGCCCGCGCCGCCGGCCGACGATGGCTGGTATATCATCTCCACCGGCCACACGGTGCGCCCGCCGTTTCTGGCGACCTGGTTGCATTTCGGCGGTGTGCCCATCCTGGGCGCGCCGCTGACCGAGCCGTTCATCTACCACGGCCTGTCCACGCAGTTCTTTGGTAACGTGGCCCTGCGCCGCGGCGCCCACGGCGTGTACCTCGTGCCGCTGGGCCTGGTTGCCGTGGGCGGATCGCCCCTGCCCGCTCAGCCGCCCCTGCATAGCAAGCCAGGCGGCCCGCCCCAGCTCTATGTGCGGCGCACCGGCCACACCATCGCCGCTGGCTTCCTGCGTTTCTACCAACGCACCGGCGGGGCGGCGGTGTGGGGCGACCCGCTGTCCGACGAACGCCAGGAGAACGGCCAGACCGTGCAATACTTCACCAATGCCGCCTTTGTGTGGGACAACGCGGGGCGCAAGGTCGTGCTGGCCCCGCTGGGCTGGCGCCTGTGGCCTAGCCTGCGCGATCTGTACGGCCTGTAGACGCGGGGCGCCCCCTCCGGCCCTGGCCTGCCGTGGCCGCGCGTTGACAATGGGCGCTGGGCTATGCCACAATCCCGACAGTTGGACCAGGAGAGCAGCTGGTATACACACCAGTGCTAGCGCGAAGGGAGACGGTTGTGGAGTCGAGGCGGCTGAAGAACAGCATGGGTATCTGGGCGTTTGGCGGGCTGCCCACCCGCTTTGTGTACGCGAACTACCACCCTGAGTACGCCAATGAGGGGCCAGTCGAGCGGGCCAAGCGGGTGGCCGCGGGTATGCACGATGTGCTGGATGGCCTTGAGTTGCACTACCCCGGCGAGATCAACGACGACAACGCCGAGCAGATCCGCCAGGCGATCACGCCGTGCGACATCTACGCTATCGCCTCGGGCCTGCATACCGACCCCAAGCACGCGCGCGGCGCCTTCACCAATCCTGACGCGGCAATCCGTGAGGATGCCAAGCGGCTGACCCGGGGGGCCATTGATCTATGCGCCGCCCTGGGGGCCAAGTTCATCATCTGGCCGGGCATTGAGGGTTACAACTACCCCTTCCAGTGCGACTATAAGCAGCAGTGGACCTGGTTGCTCGATGGCATTCAGTCCGCCGTGGAGCACGCCAATACCAAAAACGTGACGGTCTACCTGGAGCACAAGAACAGCGAACCGGCCATGAAGGTGCTGATGCGCAGCCAGGGTATGAGCATCTATGTGATCAACAGCCTGGCCCGCCGAGGCGTGGACACGCGCAACCTCAAGGTGAACATGGACTGGCAGCACCTGATCATGAATGGGGAGAACCTGGCCGAGTACGCCGAACTGCTGGCCATGGACGGCCTGCTGGGCCACCAGCACGCCAACAGCGGCTGGGGCGACTTCGATGACGATAACATCGTAGGGGCCACCCGCTTCATGGAAACACTGGAGTTGGCCCGGTCGCTGCGCAAGGTGGGCTATGGGGACAACGGGGAACGCATCGGCTATGACCTGTACCCCTACACGGAGAACCAGATCGAGGCGGCCCGTCAGAGCATCACCCAGTGGGAGTTCATTGATCAACTTGCCGGGCGCATTGATGACGCTACACTACGCGAGGCGCACGCCCAGAAGGATGCTCTGCTGGCCTACCGCGCTGTCTTCCGCGCTATGGGCATGGATGAGACGCTGGTCAACCTGGCCACCAAGAGACCCTGACCCGGTGTGGCTGACCTGACCTGGCGGTGGTGATGGAGGATCGCTGGCGTAGGCCGCGATGTGCGGCGCGGCGAGCCTGGCCTAGCCGCGCGACGATGCGTTTAGGAGTTCGAGGAGGAAACACCACGATGGCACGACCGGTGACGTTGTTTACGGGCCAATTTGCCGACCTGACGCTGGACGACCTGGCCAGGAAGGCCAAGGGCTGGGGCTACGATGGCCTGGAGTTGGCCTGCTGGGGCGACCACTTTGAGGTAGACAAGGCGCTCTCCGACGATGGCTATTGCCAGGGCCGCTGGGATATCCTGAACAAGCACGGTTTGAGCCTCTTTGCTATCTCAAATCATCTCGTGGGCCAGGCGGTGGCCGACCGCATAGATGAGCGCCACCAGAGCACGCTGCCGCCGCGCCTGTGGGGCGATGGCAAGCCTGAGGGCGTCCAGCAGCGGGCCACTGAGGAGATGAAGAACACGGCGCGGGCGGCGGCCAAGCTGGGGGTCAAGCAGGTCAACGGCTTCACCGGTTCGCCGATCTGGCACCTGATCTACTCGTTCCCACCCAACAACCCGGCTACCCTGGAGGCGGGCTACAAGGAGTTCGCCGACCGCTGGAACCCCATCATGGACGTCTTCGATGAGGTGGGCGTGCGTTTCGGCCTGGAGGTCCATCCCACCGAGATCGCCTACGATATTGTGACCACCGAGCAGGCGCTACAAGCGATTGGCCGGCGGCCCGCCTTCGGCATCAACTTCGACCCCAGCCATCTGCATCATCAGTTTGTGGACCCCGTGCTGTTCCTGGAGACCTTCGCCGACCGCATCTACCACGTGCATATGAAGGACGCCGCGCGTACGCTCAACGGCCGTAGCTCTATCCTGGCCTCGCACCTCAACTTCGGCGACGCGCGGCGCGGCTGGGACTTCCGGTCGCTGGGCCGCGGCGGCGTGAACTTCGAGGAGATCATCCGTTCGCTGAACCGGATCAACTACCAGGGTCCCCTCTCAGTGGAGTGGGAGGACAGTGGCATGGACCGCGCCCATGGGGCCACGGAGGCGGCGGCCTTCGTCAAACGGATGGACTTCGCGCCGTCGGCGGTGGCCTTCGACGCGGCCTTTGAGAAAAAGTAGAACGCTACTACCAGTAGAGGGGGAGGCCGCAATGTCCGAGCGCGTCGGTTTCGTGACCATGGGCGACGCCATCGCGGGCGACCGCGAGATCGCCACGCTGGGCGTGGGCATGCTGGGCTATGCCTTCATGGCCAAGGCGCACAGCAACGGCTACAAGAAGATGGAGTACTTCAACTGGCCGCCAGCGGCCCGTGCCCGCCTCGTCTCCATCTGTGGGCGCAACGAGCAAAAGGTGGCCGAGGCGGCCCGCCGCTATGGCTACGAGAGCTATACCACCGACTGGCGTGAGCTGGTCAATGATCCGCACATCCAGGTGTTTGACAATAGCGGCCCCAACAACCTGCACGCCGAGCCAACCATCGCGGCGGCCCAGGCGGGCAAGCACATCATCTGCGAGAAGCCGCTGGCCCGCACTGCGGGCGAGGCCCGCCAGATGCTCGACGCGGTGCGGGCCGCCGGGGTCAAGCACCTGTGCGCCTTTAACTACCGCTTTGTGCCGGCTATCCGGCTGGCCCGCCAGCTGATTGAGGAGGGCAAACTGGGCCAGATCTACCACTACCGGGCCAGTTACCTGCAAGAGTGGATCATGGATCCCACCTTCCCCATGGTGTGGCGGCTGGACGCCAGTGAGGCGGGCAGCGGCGCCCTGGGCGACCTGGGCGCCCATGTGATTGACCTGGCGCGCTTCCTGGTCGGCGAGGTCACCTCAGTGACCGGCCTGACCAAGACCTTTATCAAGGAGCGGCCCGACGAGGGCGGTCAGCGCCGCGAGGTCACCGTGGATGACGCCTTTGAGTCCATCGTGCAGTTCGAGAACGGGGCCATCGGCACTATCGAAGCCTCACGTTTTTGCCTGGGCCGCAAGAACCACCAAACTATCGAAATCAACGGCTCCAAGGGCAGCATCGTGTTCGACCTGGAGCGGCTCAACGAGCTGCAAGTGCATATCCCCGGCTCGGACCTGCCCGAGGCGCAGGGCTTCCGCAATGTGCTGGTCACCGAGGCCAGCCACCCCTACTTCGGCATCTGGTGGCCGCACGGCCACATCATCGGCTGGGAGCACAGCTTCGTCCACGAAGTCAATCATTTTTTCGAGGCCATCGTCAACGACACGCCCATCGCGCCCTACGCCGCCGATTTCGAGGATGGCTACCGCTGCGCGGTGATCTGTGACGCCATTATAGAGTCGTCTCGGAGCCGCCGCTGGGTGGATCTACAGTATTAGGAGAGCCCCGTCGCCAGTGAACGGGCAGGGCGAGGTGGTGGGCCGCCCTGCCCCTCAGGTGGGCGCGGGAGCAAGTAAAGGATAGATCATGGGACCGCAACTACCGGGCGACGCCGGAGCGTTTATGGCCTGCTCCTGGGGCGAGATCGAACCATACTACACAGAGCTGGAAGGTCAGGCCCTGGATCAGGACACGGTAGAGCGGTTCCTAACCAGGTGGACGGCGCTGTCCGCGCTGGTCCAGGAGGCCTATCAGCGCCTCCTGGTGGCCACAACCCGCGATACCGCCGATCAGGAGGTGGCCGCACGCTACACTGCGTTCCTGGAGAGCGTCTACCCGGCCTCGCTGGCCGCCGAGCAGCGGCTCAAGGAGAAGCTGCTGGCCTCGGGGCTGACCCCGGCGGGGTTCGATGTGCCGCTGCGGACGATGCGTGAGGAGGACGCCATCTTCCGCGCGGAAAACCTGCCCCTGCTGACCCAGGAGGAAAGGTTGGCCAACCGCTTCAACGGCATTACCGGCGCTCAGACGGTGGTCTGGAACGGCCAGGACCTGCCCATAGACGCCCTGCAACCGATCTACGGCGACCCCGACCGGCCCACACGGGAGCGCGCCTGGCGCCTGGAGATGGGCCGTCGGTTGGCTGACCGGACCACGCTGAACGACCTGTGGGGCGAGTTTCTGGTCGGCCGCCGCCAGTTGGCGGCCAACGCGGGTGAGCCGGACTACCGGGCCTACCGCTGGCGGCAGCTGCTGCGCTTTGACTACACACCTGACGACTGCCGCACCTTTCACGACGCCATTGAGGAGGTGGTCGTGCCGGTGGCTACGCGGCTCTACGAGGAGCGCCGGCGGCGGTTGGGCGTACCCACGTTGCGGCCATGGGACCTGCATGTTGACCCGGAGAGTCGCCCGCCCCTTCGGCCATTCAGCACTGACGAGCAGCTACAAGTACAGACGGCGGAGATCTTCAGGAAGCTGGACCCCCAGCTAGGGGCCTATTTCGACACGATGCACGCGGAGGACCTGCTGGACCTGCCGAACCGCAAGAACAAAGCGCCCGGCGGCTACTGCACCTACTTCGCGGCGCGGGGCCGGCCTTTCATTTTCATGAACGCCACGGGTACCCATCAGGACGTGCAGACGCTGCTGCATGAGGGCGGCCACGCCTTTCACGTCTTCGAGGCGGAGATGCAGCCGTACCTGCAGCAGCGCTACCCTGGCGCTGAATTCGCTGAGGTGGCCTCTATGGGCATGGAGTTGCTCGCCGCGCCCTACCTGGACGAGCGACGTGGCGGCTTCTACGACGCGGCGGACGCCGCGCGAGCCCGCCGTGAGCACCTCGAAAATGGCACCATCCTGTTCTGGCCCTACATGGCCGTGGTGGACGCCTTCCAGCACTGGGCCTATACCCACGCCGACGAGGCCGCCGACCCCGCTGCTTGCGACCAACAATGGCAGGCGCTGTGGCGGCGCTTTATGCCCGGCGTGGACTGGAGCGGCCTGGAGCAAGAAGAGATGACCGGCTGGCAGCGCAAGCTGCACATCTTCATGTACCCTTTTTATTATGTCGAATATGGTCTGGCCCAGCTGGGCGCGGTGGGCGTGTGGGCCAACGCCCGCCGCGATGAGGCGGCGGCGGTAGCCTCCTACCGGCGCGCCCTGGCCCTGGGCAGCACCGTCAGCCTGCCGCGGCTCTATGCGGCGGCGGGGGTACGCTTCGGCTTCGACGCGCCAACCCTGCGCGCCGCCGTGCAGGTTGTTGAGGAGACGCTGGCCGAGCTGTCAGGCGCCTGACGCACACTAGCCAGGAGGAGAGAAACCAATGCGCTTACCAGACAAGGTCGCCCTGATCACGGGATCGGGCTCGGGCATTGGGCGGGCCATGGCCCAGGTGTTCAGCAAAGAGGAGGCACGGGTCATCGTGGCCGACTACTCCGAGGAGGGCGGCCAGGGCACCGTGGACCTGGTCAAGGCAGCCGGCGGCGAGGCAACGTTTGTGCGGGTAGACGTGACCGACGCCGGTTCTGTTCGGCGCATGGCCGCTTCGGCCATGGCCGCCTATGGTCGGGTAGACATCCTGTGCAACAACGCTGGGGTCGGCTCGACCGACACGGTGATCAACACCGACGAGGCAACCTGGGACCGCGTCTTCGCCGTTGACGTGAAGGGCGTCTTCCTGTGCTCGAAGTACATGCTGCCCCACATGATCGCCGCCGGCAAGGGGGTTGTGCTCAACACCGCCTCGGTGGCTGGCCTAACCGGGCTGGTCAACCGGGCCGCCTACTGCGCGGCCAAAGGCGCGGTGGTCACCCTGACCAAGGCGATGGCCCTGGATCACGTGGGTCAGGGCATCAGGGTCAACTGCATCTGCCCTGGCACGGTAGACACCCCCTGGGTGGCCGGCCTGATGAACCAATCGGCCGATCCCGAAGCCACACGCCAGGCCCTGGTGGCCCGCTTCCCCATGGGTCGGTTAGCCGAGGCCGAGGAGATCGCCATGGGCGCCCTCTATCTCGTCTCCGACGAGTCAGCCTACGTGACCGGCTCAGCACTGGTCATTGATGGTGGCTTCCTGGCCCGCTAGACATCGGCGGCGCGGTTTCCGCACTGGTCGAGCCCTGCGTCGCCGATGTCTAGCGTGTGACCAAGTCAATGGCGAGGGAATAGCGCTAGCGCTAAACTCTCAAGAACCAGACTGGCAGGCGCAGGTGAGCGCAGTACCACCATAGAGGGTCGGCATACGGAATGCACGGTAGAGCCCAACTGGCGTGGCTTGAATATAGGCGATGGCGCCCGTCGGCGTCACCTCAATGGACTGACCAGTTGGTCCCAGTTTAGCGAAGCCAGAGGCAAAGGCGTAGTTGCCGTTAGACAGTCGCTGAGCACTGCCAAAGGCTTCCGAAAAGTTACCTAGATCAGCGCTCAGCGTCGGGGTGACGACACGTTGCGCCTCATCAATTATCAAGACCTGACCACGGCTATGGCAACCCGCGACCGCGCCATTCAAGCATCTCGTGTTGCCATTATCGAAGAGCGATAGAGTCGTGTTATCCACGTACTCAACATCATGCTGATGGGAGAACCAGTCTGTCGAGTTGAAGCCCGGGGCGAGGGTGAAGTCACCTCCCTGCCCGAGCCGCCACAGGACATTGCCCGTCCCAGTGCCGTTACGGTAGTCAATCTTGATCACCCAGTCCTGGTTCCGCATTGAGAGGATCAGGTTGCCATCCGCCGGTGAGTAGGCCAGGGTGTTGGAGTGCATCCAGTCGATTGCCGAAGGATCTGCCACGGGGCACGAGGGCCAGTAGTCCTGGATGCAGGTCTCGCCAAGAATAGGCAGACGATTGGTATCAAGGTGGGCGAAACTGTCCCATGTCCACACAACCTGAAAGTTGGCGTCAAGCGCAATGATTTGGTCACCCATGATGTGCTTACCGTTAGCCAACGTCGTCATGCGCATACCCAGGACCACAGTCTGACCATTAGGGAAACGGTTGGCTTCATGGTGGAAGGTGACGATGGGCTGTACACCCATGGCAACGAGTTGTTCATTCACGCGATCTACGTTTGTCTCACGAACTGGATTGCCCGCCAGATCAACTTCCCGCAAAAAGTTGGTGGTGCGGCCATTACCATTATCCGCATACTCCACAAGGAGCGTGCCGCCGGGAAGCAGCCGTGGAGTATAGGCGAAGTTGTTTATGGGTAAACGGTTGTAGTACCATACGACGTTGCCACTCAAGTCTGTAACGATAGACGGCTGCATCGTTCCAGTAAACGACAGGGGAGAAGTAAAGATTAGTTGATCTTGTGTACTTACCTGCGCGGTCTGTTGCAGAACGCTGAACGGCGGCAAGTTAACGTTACTAGGAATGCTTCCCGTTGTGAAAGTCTGCGGAGCTGATATGCCTGTCGTGGTGGAGCCATTTAGATACACATGACGTAAATAGTACGCGGTGTTGGGTTTCATGCCCGCCACGTAAAAGTTCATGCTCTGCCCGGGCGCGCACGGGCGCGCATTCGTTGCCTGGAAAGGCAAGTTGGGAGATGCCGCGGCCCGAAAGATGACCTCCATGGCACCAGTACTACAGGGAGGGGCGCTATAGAGCGCGACGAGGGGCTGCACGCTTTGAGTGACCACCGCACCTGTCCCCGTCACCCTCGACAGGATGGTAAAGGGCACTGATGTGGCCACTGAGGCCAAGGTTCCAAAGCCCTCCTTGATAGCCACGGTCACTGTGTAGTTGCCCTCTTGCAAGGGAGCCCACACAAACGAGGTATGCGAACTAAAATCGCGTACGATGCTGACAGGTCTTGCGCCGGGCCCAGCGACGCTAAATTGATAGACAAGCGGCGCCGTGTCCGTGGCCGCCGCGGTCCAGGTGACAGGGAAACCCACATAAGATCCTGACGGGACATTGGGCGTCATAGAAATACTGCTAGGCGCGGGGAGAGCAGCGCGGACGGAGAGTGGCGCTCCCGCGAGCCCTCCTAAAAGAACAGCCAGACTGCTGACAAGCGCTACCTTAATGAACCGCATTCTACCTGTTACAGAGCTATTGATTGGAGTGCGTGGGGTTTCCATGCCGGCTACCTCCTGTAGATAAGCTTTCAGACCGACCAACGCGACAGTAGTCCGCGTTCAATGCGCCCCTGCACAGCGTCATAGAGGCCTGTGTAGGAGCCTTCGCGGCCGGCGGCGACGAACGCCAAGAACCAGACCAGAATCTGGCCATGGCACAGCACGCGCGCAGGCTGACTGCTCGTAACAGCCCTGCATGGGATTAACATAGTACTTTGGCAAGAGTGGCTCTTGACAGGGTGGGGGTTTCTTCTGTAATCTCATGCCTGCTGCAAGCATGCCGCACGCATTGGTACTCGTCAAGGCCCCCTGCTCACGCGCAGACATTTAGAGATAAGATGTCAAGTGGGTGCTCTTGTTTGTTGCACCATGGAAAATGGCCCTGTGAGGCCAGCCATGGGGCAGCATCCGCCCGCTGACTGCTGTCCGCGGAGCGGTCGGGTGGCTCCCGCGGGCACGATGGCGCGCCCACGAGGGCTCTGCCCTGTCCCTACCGCCACGGACACGACGCTGGCATCTAGGCTGGACAGGTCCAAACAGCGCTCCTGGGGCCAAAATCATGCCTTCATCAACTCTGAACGTTTATCTCCAAATGTCTGGCTCACGCGCCCACGCCCACCAGGGCTCGTAAGATTATCCGGGGATAGTGAGCGGCAAGACAAAGAAAGTAGGGGCTATGCCGGTCATGCGCCTTCTCCGCCGCGCCACGACCAGGAGTCCACCCTGCACTGCGGGTGATGCCCGGTTCTACCATATTAAGTACGACATGAATGCCTAGCGGTTCCAGTTCCTGGCTGAGCGACTCGGCGAAGCCCTCCTGGGCAAACCTGCTCGCGCTGTAGGCGCTGCCAGTAGGCGCCCCAATCTTGCCGGCCACCGAGGACATGATCAGGATGCGCCCTCGTTTAGCTGCACGCATATGGGGAAGCACGGCCCGTGTCACGGCCATCGTGCCGAACACATTAGTCGCGAAAACCTGGCGGACTTCCCCGTTTGATAGGTCCTCAAAGTAACCGCGCAGAAACTGGCCAGCGTTGTTGACCACCGCATAGATGCCGCCCGTCTCAGCAACGATGGTCCGTACAGCCATCTCTATGCTCTCTGGCTCGGTGACATCTAGCCGTAGAATGCGTACGGCTACCCTCCGACGCACGGCTTCCTGCTCTAGGCGTGTCGTGCGTGTCAGATCACGCATAGTGGCGTAGACCTGGAAGCCATGCTCGGCTAGGTCCAGGGCGATCTCCAACCCAAAGCCAGTTGAGCAGCCCGTGACCAGAACACTACGTGTTGTCATAGGCGGCCTGTCCCCTGGTGCAGTGAGCTGGTTGAGGTGATAACTATCGTCTTTATCGTCGTGTCTCCCCGTTCGCGCATGATACAACTCACGTGTTTGCTCGTGTGCTATCATGACGCACCTGCAGTTGCCGCTGAATGTCAGTGATTGCTGCATGATCAAGATGATAGCACACCATGAGCGCTCCTGCCCCACCTATCAGAACGGCAGGGGCCAGTCCAAACAACATGCCGATGCGTTCTACCGTCTGCTGACTTTGAATGGCCTTGCCGGGTACTAGACCCACAAACCAGTCGAGCAAGGCGCCGCTGAGCAGCAGCGATAAGCTTGCGGCAACGTTCTGACCGAAGTAATAGAGGCCGAAATAGGTGCCCTCGCGGCGGCGACCAGTATGCAGTTCATCTTGATCTATAACGTCAGCGAGCATGGATGCGGGTAGTACCCATAGCACACTGCCGAAAAACCGGGTCTTGGGCACTTCTCGTGGAGCCAGAACGGCGGTGGCGCTCAGGAGACGTGGAGCACGCGCTGTTTGAGGAGATCAAAGCCACAGCGGCCATAGCCGACGCGCTTGAGCACTTTGACGCGGT
>JAABUM010006201.1_pt1 | contig 11882 bp, 12 predicted proteins | sample 5559161 | NCBI WGS metagenome assembly JAABUM01 (sample SAMN10711868, study PRJNA513369) | rock metagenome | isolation source: Antarctica rocks | place: Antarctica: Victoria Land, Siegfried Peak nord | reverse complement strand
CGCCAGCCAGAGGGCGCGGAAGCCCCCACCATGAGGACGAAGAGGCGGGCGAAGAGGCTGCGCTGTTGCTGCCATCGGGCGACCCTTTCTCCGATGCGCCTGGGGCGCAACGCGGGCCGCGCGCCACGGTGGTGCGCGGCGCGGCGGAGAGGCGGACGCTGATCGGCGGTGCGAGCGAATCCGACCGACAGGCGTGTAGCGCGAAGCGGCGACCACGCCAGCGCGGATCGCCCCACGGCACACCCTGTCAGGACGGCACTACCCGATCGTCGGCACCAGCGCGCGCCCGGTCGTCACCAACAACTCGCCCTCACAGATCCTCCAGACAATGGCCTCGCGCGCAGGATAGCACAGTCGACGCTCGCGCTCGTACAGCTATCCATCACAATCCAGGGCGATTGCATCTCCGGCAGTGACAGGCTGTAGCGTTGTAGGGATCAATACTCATTGGGCCTGGAGACCCCTTCACCGGCGGACCGTGTGCTGAATTCGTCGTGCTCGGCGCAGCCGCCGCCGCAGGCGCGGGCCCCTTGACGACAATAGTGGCCGTTGGCGATGGGGGGTGGGGCGTCATCGCACCGTGCGGCCGATGCCGACAAGTACTCCTGGACCTTCATCCCGACTGCTTCGTTATCGTTCCCACGCAAGGCGGTCCGGAGTACAAGCCGATCCGCGAACTGTTGCCGTACGCTTATCGCCACCCGGACGCCGAGCCAGCACGATTCGTACGCTTCAACGGCCGCTACCACGACGCTATCGCGGCCGGACTGAAGACCGCGACCGTCCGTTATCGGGACCCGATCGCCGTAGGACCAGCGCTCTTCATGTTTGAGGACGATGGCGGGTATCGGCGAATGCGCGGCATCATCGACCAGGTGGAATCCCGCCGTTTCGATGCGCTGACCATGGAGGATGCGGGCGCAGAAAACATAGCATCAGTGGATGGCCTGCGGGACGGATTACGGGGGCACTACCCCGGCATCACAGACGATGCGCTGATGGACGTGGTGCGGTTCCATCTCGCTTGCGAAACCGAAGCTGAGCCTCAGTTGCAAAAGTTAGTGCAAGGCTCAGCTGGTGAAAGGCACAACCGCCCGAACCCGGGGCGAGATCCCGGCAAGGTGAGCCGAGGCCCACGAAGTGATTAGAGCTGCGCCGCAGTCCCGCGAAGAACTGCCCCGGCCGTCAGCCCGAAGGCCGCGACCGGGGCAGCAGTGAGCCCGAGTCCCACGAAGGGAGTCAGCCGGTGAGTCCCAGTCCCATAGGCTGCTGAAAGGGACATCTGGCCTGTCGGTCAGTACCGGGCGGCACCGGTGGCTCGGTAGACTAGGCGCACACCCGCGCCCTCGGTTTGCGGGATGGGCGACCACGGTTCCGGCGTCGTGGGGGTTGAACGGTGCGGTCGCGCGGGCGTGGGGGCGTCGATAGCCCTCAGGGTGCCAAACCTCGCTACGACCTGTCTGACACATATTTGCACCTGCCCCTGGCCGCGCCCTATGATGGTCCCGCACTGATATGGGGGACGCCACTGCATGGCACCCTAAACAGTTAGCGGCGACGATCGCGGTGCGGGGCGAACGATGCCGTCACAGCGGGGCGAGCGGATCGAGCCGACCGACGACTGGCAGCAGCTGGCGCTGCACGTCGAGTCGACCGGGCAGCGCAGCTACAAGCTTATCCGCGAGGGGTTCGTATGTCTACCGTGGTGATTGTTGGTGCGGGAATCGTTGGCGCCTCGGTGGCCTATCACCTGGCACGCCAGGGCATGCCGGTGACCTTGATCGAGCGGGCGTCGGCACCGGCCGCCGGGGTGACCGGTACTTCCTTCGCGTGGATCGGGGCGGCCGGCGGCGATTGGCCCGGCGGGGCCGAGGACCTGCGCGGGTCCGTCCTGATGGACTACCGGCGACTCGAAGCCGAGGTACCCGGCGTGGCAGTTCGCTGGACCGGCTCGTTGACCTGGGGCGACGCTTCGGTTCGGCCCGGGGACGGTGCGCGCCTGGTGCGCGGCCAGTACTGGCTTGACCGCAGCGAGGTCGCGGCGCTCGAACCACACCTGCGGGAGCTCCCCGCGCGGGCCGTGTATACTCCGACTGACGGGGGCGTCGATCCGGTGCGCACCACCGGGGCGCTTGTGGACGCCGCCCGCACGCTCGGGGCGCAGGTGGTGCTCGGCTCGGGAGTGAGCGCGCTCAAGATTGTCCGCGATCGCGTCGAAGGAGTCGTGTCCTCGGCGGGGTTCCATCCGGCCTCGACCGTGGTCCTCGCCGCCGGCACCGAGGTCGGGGTGCTGTGCGAGCCGTTGGGGGTCACGCTCCCCGTCGCGACCTCGCCAGCCTTCCTGATACAGGCGGCGGCACCGCCGGGACTGGTCAGGACCATCCTCGCCGGCCCGGCGTTCGAGGCCCGCGAGTGCCGCGGCGGCCACCTCTTGCTGGTGGCGCCCCACCATGCAGGGGCCTCCGGGGCAGCGCTCGAGTGGCTCGCACAGCACACGCTGGCGCGCCTGCGGTTGGCATTCGGCGGCGCCGACCCGCTTCGCCTGCTCGGGCACGGTGTCGGTCGGTGCCCGATGCCATCAGGTGGGCCGGTGGTGGGGTACGTGACCCCGGACAAGTCCGTCTACGTGGCCGTCATGCACTCGGCGCTCACCCTCGCCCCCACGGTCGGCCGTCTGGTGGCCGACGAACTCGTCAGCGGCGCGCCCGTCGCTGAACTGCGCCGCTGCCGTCCGCAGCGTTTCTCCGCGTCATGAACACCGGATGCAGTGCCGACATCCGCCCGGCGTTCCTCGACCAAGGCCCGGCCCATGGCGGCGTGCGGGGCAACGGCCTTGCCCCTCAGCGCAGTTCCTCCGGGTTTACCCCTTGTACGCGCCCGCCGCCGTGACCTGGGACTGCCAAGGGCGAGTGCAAACATGTGTCAGACAGGTCGGCTCTCCCGATCTTTTGATGATCGAGGGTCCAAGATAGGGAAGACGCCCAGGAAAGTGGCCTGGAGGACGTCTCGTAGGGCCGAAGAAGGCCGACTTCTGGCCCTCCGTCCCCACTTCCCGGGGCAATTCTGCCCGGATCATCAAAAGACCGGGAGAGCCGACAGGTCGTGGCGAGGTTTGAGGGTGCTACGGTTGCGACCGATGCGCGCTCCGCGCAGAGACGTGCGACCGGTATGCCACGAGGAGGTGGGACGATGCGGCTCGATAGGGAGGAGCACCGAGCATTGCTACGCTGGGCCATCGATTGCGCCGGGCATGTCCTCCCCTTGTTCGAGGAGCGGTACCCGCAGGACGGGCGACCGCGGGCTGCTATCACGGCGGGTCGTGCCTGGGCGCGCGGCGAGATCGCCATGGCTGCTTGTCGCGCCGCCCATGCTGCCGCCCGTGATGCCGATCATGTGGCGGCACGGGCGGCGGCGCGGGCCGCCGGACACGCCGCCGCGACCGCCCACGTCGTCGGGCATGCCCCGCACGCCGTCGCCTACGCCAGCGCCGCCGCCAGCGCCGCCAGCGGGGGGATGCGGACAAGGTTGCCGCCGCCGCCAGGGAACGCGCATGGCAATCCGAGCACCTCCCGCCGCGCCTGCTGCCGGTGGCGTTCCCCGCCCGAAGGCGATGATCGAGAACCTGGATGGCCGGATGGAATGAGTCGCGTTCGGCGGGAATCGGGGATGAATGACGACGTGAAGGAGCATCGACGTGGGCGACGACGAACCGATCCTGACGATGCGGGGCGAGCGGGTGGCACTGGGGCCGCTGCGCCGCGCGCTGGTGCCGCAGATGACACAGTGGATCAATGATCTCGCGGTGGCGCGAGGGCTGGGGCCGATCCGGGGGCCGATCACCTACGAGACGGAACTGGCGTGGTTCGAGCGCGCGAGCGCCGACGACGCGGCGACGCACTTCACCATCTACGCGCCCGCCTCCCGGGCGACCGGCGAACCGGTCCACGAACTGCCGACGAGCGAGGACGACCCTCCCGGACCGGCGTGGCTGCCGATCGGCACGACCGCGCTGGAGCGGATCGATCCTCGCAACCGCACCGCCGAGTTCGGGATCATGATCGGGGCGCGGGATGCGTGGGGGCGCGGCTACGGCACCGAGACGACCCGCCTGATGCTCGATTACGCCTTCACCGCGCTCGGGCTGCACAGCGTGATGCTGCGCGTCCACGAGTACAACGCGGCTGGCGCTGCGGCCTATCACAAGGCCGGGTTCCGCGAGTTCGGGCGGCGGCGCGAGGCACACTGGATGGGCGGGCGATTCTGGGACGTGATCTACATGGAATGCCTGGCTAGCCAGTTCACGAGCCCGTACCTGGCCCCGATCTTCGCGCCCGATCTGCCGCGCTGACGCGGCACGGGCGCGCCTTCGCGGCGCCGTTTCCGGCGGTGCCGACATTTCTGGTCGGATGTGGAGTGACGATGTTCGCGGAGCCGCTCATGACGATCACCGGGGAGCGGGTGGCGCTCGGGCCGGAGCGCGCGGACCTGCTGCCGACGGTGCGGCGCTGGCTCGACGACTTCACGCTGCGTCGCACGCAGGGCGGCACGCCGCTCCCCTGGACGCATGAGGCGATGGCGGCGCTCTACGCGGCGGGGGACGATGGCGGGCGGCGCGCGGCTTTCGTCATCTACCGCCGCGCCGATTGGCGACCGCTCGGCTTCACCGCCTGGCAGGACATCGATTGGCGCGAGCGCACCGCCGAGTTCGTGATCGGGATCGGCGAGGCCGATTGCCGGGGGCAGGGGTACGGGACCGAGACGACGCGGCTGATGCTCGACTACGCGTTCACGAGCCTCGGCCTGCACAGCGTCATGCTGACCGTCTACGCCACCAACTCCGCCGGGTTGCGCGCCTACACCCGCGCCGGTTTCCGCGAGATCGGGCGGCGACGACAAGCCCACGTACAGGGTGCCCAGCTGTGGGACACGGTCTACATGGACTGTCTGGCGAGCGACTTCGTACGCTCATCGTCGGCGCCGAGCGACCCGCCGCGCAGCAGGCCGTAGCGCAGCCCCGTGGAGGTGAAGCGCGGGTATCCCTTTCAGCACGGTATGGAAGTGAGGCACCATTTTCGCCGGTCAAGATGCAACTTGTAGGGATCAATACTCATTGGGCCTAGAGAGCACCGTTGAGGACGGTTTGCAATACTTATTGGGCCTGGTGTCACTACTCATTGGGCTCAATCCACATTCGGTGCCGACATATTGGGCCTAACCTACCGGATTCACACCTGACAGCGTTCCAGGCCCAATGAGTAGTGACCCAGGCCCAATAAATATTGATACCTACATCCTCGCGGACGTCGACGCGCGCGGCATCGGCGAGATCGTGGTCGCGGGCGACCTGGTCGGCTTCGGGGCCGGCCCTAACGCGGTCGTCGACCGGCTCGTGGCGCGCGGCGCGACCCTCGTCCGGGGGAATCACGAGGCCGACTACGTGGGCGGCTACGCCGACCCGGCGATGCGGGCGGCCTGGCGCGCGAACCCCGAGCTGGTTGCCCTGTGCTGGTACCTCGACCGCCGCGCGCCCCGCGCGCACCGCGCTGCTGACCGCGCTCCCCGACCGTCACTGGCTCGACCCGGCCACGCTCGTCACCCACGGCTCGCCGCGCCATATCCGGGACGCGATCCGCCCCGACACGTCCGACCAGGAGCTGGCCGCGATGTTCGCGGGCACACCGGCCCGGCTCACCTTCTCCGGGCACACCCACCGGCCGGTGGTGCGCGCCACCCCCTACGGTCGGGCGGTGAACGTCGGCTCGGTCGGCGACCCGCTCGACGGCGACCCGCGCGCCGCCTATGCCGTGGCGACCCGCGCGCCGGGGGCCGCGGACGGCGACTGGGCGGTGGCGATCGCGCGCGGCCCCTACGACGTCGAGGCGGCGTTCGTCGCGCTGATGGCCCGGCAGCGGCGCACGGGCGACCGCTACCTGGTCCCCTGACGGCAGTTGAGCGCCACCCTCCGTCCGGCGGAGCGGCCTGCGGCGCTCGCGCGCTTCCTGGCGGATCACCGGGGCTGACGAACGCCTCACGCAGGCAGCGTCCGGGCGGCGCCCGCGCTCAGGTCGGGTCGTCGCGCAGCAGGCGGGCGCGGGCCCGCTCGTAGCGCGCCACCCGCGCGCGCTCCGCGGCGGGCGCGTCGACGTCGCGGTTGTGCGCCAGGTTGTCCGCGAGGTCGGCCAGCTTCACGCGCCGGGCCAGGGGATCGGCGGCGACGCGCTCGATGTAGGCGGCGTAGGGCTCGCCGTCACGCCGGGTCAGACGGTCCAGGGCGGCGAGGATGGCCGGGCCGTAGCCGCGTCCGCGCAGGTCGTCCAGGGTGTACGGGGTGTCCTCGAGGAGGTCGTGGAGGGCCGCGACGATCCGCTCGGGGTCCGTGTCGAGGCGCAGCAGCACGCGCAGCGGGTGCAGGATGAACGGCTCGCGCCGGAGCGCCGCGGTGGGGTAGCCCTGCCCGCGGTGGGCCAGCGCCGCCAGGGCGATCGCCTCCTCGAGCGCGGGCGCGGCGTCCGCGCCACGGTCGTCGTGCGGCATCCCCGGCCCTCCTCCCGCTCGCTCCGGCCCGGTCGCCGGGGAAGTGGGCGGCGCGACGCCTCGGCCGCCCCCACGGTCCCGGACATCCCTCCTCGGGCCCGAGCGGGAGCGCGCCGTGCGCGCCCCCCGCCGTATCGTATACCAGCATTGCCGCATCCTCAAGGGGTGGCCCGGCCCGGGCCGTCCGCAGCGTGCCCCCAAACCGAAGCGGCGATGAGACCTACATGCACTACGCCGCGAGCTAAACCAAAGCTCAGGTGAAACCCACATAGGTCGTAGCGTAGTGTATGCGGCTCTCATCGGGGCTTTGGTTTAGGTGGGTGTCACCTGGGCTTTGGTTCAGGTGCCCGGCCGGCACGCCGTCCCTTGCCCCCCACCGCGGGCCCGGTCGCGGGCTATACTGGTCGTATCGGCTTGTCCGGTGTAGCTCGCCGTCGTCGGATCGCTCGCGGCCACCACACGGGCCACGATACGCAGGGAGGTGCCGGGTGCATGACCAGCCGCGCGTCGAAGTCGAGTTGCGGGTGAAAGTCGAGGAAGCCCTGGCGGCGCGACTCCTGGTGACACCGCACACGACCGCGACCGAGCACGACGAGTATTTCCGCCATGTGTCGGATAGCGCCAGGACCTGGATCGCCAGGGTCCGTCGGGCAGACGATCGGTACTCGTTGACCCTGAAATCAAGCACGCGGTTCGGCGAGGGCGCCTGGGACGAGGTGAACCTGGCCCTCACGCCCGAGCAAGCGGCACAGCTGCGCCCGTTCCTGCTCGCCCACGGCTTCGCTCGCGAGGTGACGATCGCGAAGCGCCGCAGGACATTCCGCCAGGACGGGATGGCGATCAACCTCGATACCATCGACGAACTCGGCACCTATCTGGAGGCGGAGATCCTGGCGGCACCCGGCGAGGTGGCGGAGGCGCGGCGCCGCATCGGCACCTTCTTCGCGACCCTCGGTATCGACGAGGCACAGATCACCCGGGACGGGTATGTGCGCCTGATGCGCGAACACGTGGCCGCGAAGGGCTGAGCGGCGTGGGGCGGGGCGCGCGCGACCGGCGGGCCCCGGCTGGCGGCACCGGGCGGCGGTCGGGGTCGGCACGCTGACGGGGTCCGGTCACCACGTCCACCGCGCGTTGCGCCTCGGGCGCTATCCCGGTGCGGCGAGCGCGTGGCGGGGGGCGACCCGCCGCTCGTGTGTGGGGAGAACCGGGAGGGCCGGGAGGCGGCGACAACTGACCGGGAGCCGCGCGCCCTATCTGTCCCGTGGGCAACTGCTGCTCGTCGAGCACCGCGACCCGGCCCGGCAGGAGGGCGTCCGCTACGCGCTCTTCCTCGTCGAGCCGCTGGCGCACACCGCGGCGGCCCCGCTGGTGGAGTTGCCCGCCGCGGTGTACCTGCGCGGCGCGGCGCGGCGTCCGGTGACGCCGGACACCCCGCTCGGCCCGCTGCTCGAGGCGTACTGGGGCTACCTCGCGCCGCGCATCCGGCGGTTGCTCCGCCGGGGCGCGTCGGCGGGGCCGGGGCACGCGGGGGAACCACCACGAAGAGGAGGCGGCCGATGTCGTATGCGCCCCTCGTCGTTCGGGACTACGATCCGGCCTGGCCGCGCATGTACGCGGCGACCGAGGCCGCGATACTGCGGGCCATCGGGGAGCAGGTGGCGGCGATCGCGCACAGCGGGAGCACCGCCGTCCCCGGCCTGGCCGCGAAGCCGCTCATCGACGTCCTGGTGGCGCTGCGGCGCTTCCCGGCGGATATCGCGCCGGTCCGGGAGCCGCTCGCCGGGATCGGGTTCGCGTCCGTGCCGAAGCCGTGGCCGGACCGGTATTTCTTCCGCCGCGGCCCCTGGGGGCACGGCACGCACCACCTGCACGTCGTCGCGCCGGACGGCGAGGACTGGACCCGGCAGTTACTCTTCCGCGACTATCTCCGCGCGCATCCCGCGGCCGCCGCGCGGTACGCGGCCCTGAAACGCGGCCTGGCCGCCACGTTCCAGGCCGATCGGGGCGGCTATACCGCGGCGAAGGGCGCGTTCATCGCGGCGATCCTGGCCGCGGCACGGGAACAGCACCCCGGGGGACAGGACTGAGGGCGGGGAAGCCGCCCGGCCCTGCAAGCCCCGTGCCGGCGCAGCGTCGCGACGCCCCGCGTCCGGCGGTTGGGACAACGCCACCCTCCGTCGGGCAGCCCCGGGCCGACCGCGTGCGCGCTCAGGGGTAGCGCAGCGTCGCGACGAGCCGCGCCCGCCCGCTTCGTTGCACGTGGCGGCCCTGGGGGTATCGCGTTGCGCCCGGCCCGACAAGGGTCTACGATGTCGCTGTCAGGCCCGGGATGGGGGGCGATGGACGAGCACCCGCGGCATATTGTAGCGGTCATGGGGGTGGTCAGCGACCGGCACGGGCACCTCCTGTTGGCTGGGAGCTGCTCGAACGGGAGCGCATCGCGTCGCGCGGCGGTCAGACGCACCGTACCGCCGCGCGACGCGGGACGGTGGCGTGTCGGTCGGGTTCCGCGACGGCAAGGGGGGGCCATGGGACAACCCGAGGGTGAGCGACCGATCATCAACATCGCCGGTGAGCGGGTGGCGCTGGGGCCGCTCCGTCGCGATCTCGTGCCGCTGTACCAGCGCTGGGTTAACGACTTCGCGATCGCCCACAACTTCGGGCAGGTGCGGCCGCTGACCGAGGACCAGGAGCGAGCGTGGTATGACCGGCAGGCCGCCGCCGAGCACACGGTCACTTTCACCGTCTACGAGCGGGCGACGTGGCGGCCGATCGGGACCGCGAATCTCAACACCATCGACCACCGCAACGGCACGGCGACCTACGGGGTCGGGATCGGCGAGGGCGACTGCCGCGGCAAGGGGTACGGCACCGCGGTGACGCGGCTGATGCTCGACTATGCCTTCGCCGCCCTCGGGCTGCATAGCGTCATGTTGATCGTCTTCGCCTACAACCTGGCCGGGCAACGCGCCTACGCGAAGGCCGGGTTCCGCGAGATCGGACGCCGGCGCCAGGCGTATTACCTGGGCGGGCGGTGGTGGGACATCGTCTACATGGACTGTCTCGCTGCGGAGTTCACCAGCCCGGTGCTGGGCCAGCTCTTCATGCTTGATACGGCACGGGTGGTGCCGCCCCGGGAGTGAGCCGACCACGGCGCATACCCGAGTGCGGCTGCGGGCACCCGGGCCTGCCGTCTCCCGCTCGACCGCTCGATATGTTTCGGGCGGGCGCTGTACGCTAGGGATCCCTGCCATCGGGGCGTGTGCGTTGGCGCACCAAGCGGGCGGTGCGTGGCAGCCCGCGACGCGTGGCCCCCTCCCGGAACCGGACGCCATGGATACTGCGCGCTACCGTGCTGCGGCACGGGGGCGGATGCGGCGCAACGTCGAGCGGGGGCAGGGGATGGGGGACGGGGCACACCGGGGTCCGGCACGGCCGACGGGCATACGCCTGGTCGCGACCGACCTGGACGGCACGCTGCTGCGCGACGACGGGACCATCTCCCCGCGCACCGGCGCGGCACTGGCGCGTGTCCGGGCCGCGGGGCTCGTCCTCGTGCTTGTGACGGCCCGCCCCCCGCGCTTCCTGCGCCGCCTGGCCGCGTCGGCGGGGCTGACCGGGCTGGCGGTCTGCTGCAACGGCGCGCTCGTCTACGATTTGGAGCGCGGGGTCGTCGTCCGGCACACGCCGCTCGGGGGGGCGATCGCGGCGCGCTTAATCGCCGGGTTGCGCGAGGCGGTGCCGGGGGTATGCTTCGCCGTGGAGGCGGGGGAGCGGTACGGGTGGGAGCCGACCTACGCCGCCCTGGACGGGGCGCTCGTCGAGCCGGACGGGCTGACGGGCGACGCGCTCGCGCTCTGCCGGGGGCCGGTCACCAAGCTCATCGTCCGCCACCCCGACTGCGCCGCCGAGGCGCTGCTCCCCCTGGTGCGGCGGCTCGCGGGGGTCGGCGCCGCCGTCACCCACTCCGGGGCCTCCTTCGTCGAGGTCGCGGCGGCCGACGTGCACAAGGCCGCGGCGCTCGCGGCCCTCTGCGCCGAGATCGGGGTGTCCGCGGACGCGACCATCGCCTTCGGGGACATGCCCAACGATCTGCCGCTGCTGGCGTGGGCCGGGCATGCCGTCGCCGTGGCCAACGCACACCCCGCGGTATTGCGGGCGGCCGACGAGGTGACGCTGGCGAACCAGGAGGATGGCGTCGCCGTGGTGTTGGAGCGACTCCTGCAACATACTATCGGAAAGGGGGGGTGCTGATCGAAGAGGGGCGAACGGCCCTCAATCCGCTGGTCGGCGCGTTCTTCGACGCGTGGGACGATCTCGACCTGGTGCTGGGCGGGGTGACGCACGCCGAGATGGTCCAGCCGTGGGGCGGCGGGAGCGCCTTCGCCTGGACGTATGGCCACGTCGCGAATTCGATCGACGCCTGGCTCGACGTGCGTTTCCAACGGTTAGCACCCCATCCCGTCATCGGCGACCGTGACCTGCGCTTCGGCGGCAGCGGCCGGGCTGGCGACTGGGCGGTGATCGCGCGGGGTGCCAGGGAGGTCCGCGCGGCCACCCGGCGCTACCTGCGGGGCGTGGGCGAACCGGATCTCGACCACGTCCTCCCCTCCGACGGCTCGCTCGTCGCCCTCCGGGCGACCGGCCTCTCGCTCCGTCACGCGATCACCGTCAATCTCGTCCACCACCACTACCACATCGGCGAGAGCGCCACCAAACGAACACCACTGGGCCACATCGTCCCCCACCTTTCCGGACCGCGACAGCGCCTCCCCGACGGCACCGGGGGGCTGACGTGAGCGCGACACGCCACGCCCCTTCGTCGATCCGCCTGGTGGCCTTCGACCTGGACGGCACGCTGATCCGTGCCGACACCTGCTGCGAGGCGCTGGCCCGCCCGCTCGGTCGCCTGGCGCGGATGCGGGAGTTCGAGCGGTGCACCGGACACGAGGCGATCGCCGCCGCCCGCGCCGAGATGGCGACCTGGTACGGCGACACGCCCCGCGCCGACCTCTGCGCGCCGCTCGCGGCGGTGCCCCTCGCCCCGGGCGTGCGGGAGGGGTTCCGCCTCCTCCGGGAGCGGGGGGTCGCGACGGCGATCGTCTCCAGCACCTGGGACTTCGCGGTCGCCTGGTTCGCCCGGGAACTCGGCGCCGACCACCACGTCGGGACCGGGCTCGCGGCGCACGGCCGGATCGCCCACTTCTGGCCGGAGGATAAGGCGCGCTGGCTCGCCGCGCTCGCGGGGCGGCTCGGGACGGGCCTCGACGCAGTGGCCGCCGTGGGCGACTCGGCCGGCGACCTGCCGATGCTGCGGATCGTCGGCGCGCCGTTCTTCGTCGGGC
>JAABUM010006200.1_pt1 | contig 11884 bp, 13 predicted proteins | sample 5559161 | NCBI WGS metagenome assembly JAABUM01 (sample SAMN10711868, study PRJNA513369) | rock metagenome | isolation source: Antarctica rocks | place: Antarctica: Victoria Land, Siegfried Peak nord | reverse complement strand
CGTCGGCGCTGGCCTGGCTGGCGTACCAGCAACGCCGCAAGCTGGCCGCCTATCACTCCCACCGTCGCCGCCGCATTCGCTGTCTGGCAGGATATAGCACATGAGTTCTCTCGTTGTAGTACTAGGGGACGTAAAGGAGTAAGTATTGGGCAACCCCGTCGTGGAGGAACGCATCAAACTTAAGAGGTGGCTGTCGAAGCCACGCGCCAAGTGCGCTTGATGGAACTGCACAGACAGACGTTGCGCGCCACCATCCTTGAGATCGAAAGAATTGCTGATTTGCAGAATCTTCATCGCCACCACCTAACCCACTACGGTGTCCTCATAAGTTATTCGCTATCTGGGGTGCAGTCCAAGTGACTTTCAGCGTGGTTCGCGATTTGGGGTGCAGTCCATTCCCCCGACCGATATCAGCATCCTGAAGCTAAGGGTATCCTCACCGACGAGCAACCTACGCGTACTCACGAAATGTCCTGCCGGACTGCTGCCCATTTCCAAAGCCCCACTGGCAAAACTTGTCTACCGCTGGCAAGGTAGATCGTAATGCGGGAGTAGGGGGATAGGTTGAATGAGGCGACATGGCGTTGCATTCGATCGACCATCCCCGTACTCCACGATACCAATGGAACGCTGTTCAACCCAAGATTGATGCAGCCTCACGGTACACTTGCACGACCTGGCGGGCATGGCTCTCCCACGAGTAGCGCGCGGCACGCTCACGTCCCAAAGCCACCAACTCGTTCCGCCGTGATTCGCTCATCAGCACCTGCTGCAGGCCCGCAGCGACGGCCTCCACGTCTAGCGGGTCCACTAACTCCGCGGCCTCACCCACCACCTCCGGCAAGCACGATACATTGGAGGTGACGACCGGGGTACCGACAGCCATCGCTTCCAGCGGTGGGTAGCCGAAGCCCTCGTAAAGGGATGGGAAGCAGAGTACGGACGCCGCCGCATATACCTTAGGTAAATCGTCGTCCGACACGATGCCGAGCGACCGCGTCACGTCTTGCAAGTTCAGCCGGGCGATAGTGCTCGGCAGATCGTCGCTCGTACCCGTCGCGAACGTCGCACCGACCAGTACGAGACACAGATCCTCCAGTCCTGGTACCTGGCGCACCCTGGCGACGGCTTCGAGGAGACGCGGCAAATTCTTATGCGGCTCCCGCGTGCTCACGGCAAGGACGAAGCGCCCCGGCAGTCCAAGGCGTTCGCGTGCGTCGTGGATCGCCGCATCCTCGACCGGTCTGAACCACCGGTGATCGATGCCCGGGTAGGCGACGCTGACGCGCTCGGCCCGAACCCCGGGTACCAGCGCCAACATCTCGCGCCGCGTCTCCTCGGAGATGGCGATGACAGCGGCGGCACGCCGCAGGGAGCGCGGGAGCGCCCAGCGCAGGAAGTGCCCTCGCAACGATGAAAACGTCTCGGGAAAGCGCAACATCCGCAAATCATGCAGCGTGATGACGGATGGGGTAGGTGGGCGCACCGGTAGATAGCCGAACGGCGAATGGAACACATCGAACGGGCGTTGCTGGTAGGCGTTCTGAATCCAGCACTGTTCGCGCAACACCCGTTGAATGGGACCACCCGCTGCGATGTCGAGCAGGACGGGCGAGAAGTTGGTCGGCAAATTAGTCGGCCAGGGAACCTGAGAAGGCCAGAAAAACTGGTACTCCGTCTCGCGGTCCACCGCCGCCAACCCATCTAAGAGGCCGAAGATATGGCGGGCAATGCCGGTGTTCCTCTGGACGACGAAAGGTGTGTACAGCGCTACCCGCATCAGGATCTCCTCATTGGATAGCACAGACTATCCCCCGGCCTATTGTTCGTGGGAGTGGGCGAATTTCTCCGGTGGTGCCTCGATCGGGCCAAGCCGCATCAGTTGCGCCGACCAAGTCGACCGAGGATACCATCCCGGAAGCCGAGCAAGCGCAGCGACGCCCGCTCCGAACGCTCGGGTCCATACGCGAGATCCATGATGAGGACGCGGAGTTGCACCAGGAAGAACAAGAAGAGCTCCTGCGGGTCGCACCTTATCCTCGTGAGCGTGTACAGGGTGTTGCGCGTGCCGTAATAGGTCTTCCACGGCGGCTGCTCGCTCCGATTGCTGCGCCGACCGAGGAAACGAATCTGCCGCGTCCGCTCGCCATAATCGTGGAAGATCAGTGCGTCCGGCACGACGATGATCGCAGCACTCGTCCGGTCCTGGATACGCAGACCATACTCATAATCGTCGAACCAGATGAAGAAGTCCTTGTTGGGCAGCCCGACCGCCGACACCACCTCGCGCGCGATCAGCGGCCCGACGAACGCAAACAGGAAGGGTCCACTCACCGGCTGCCCCCCGGCTGTGACTTCGGCGGTGGCTTCGATGTGACGCTTCCGCCACACGTTGACGCCGTACTGTCGCCCGGAACGGTCCTGCTGGACGGGGACGAGGACGGCGTCCGGGCGCGCGTGCGCCAGCAGCCGCCCCAGGCACTCCGCCGCCGGGCGCGCGTCGTCGTCCATCAGCCACAGCCAGTCGTGCCCCTGCCCTTGGGCCCACTTCATCCCGGCGTGGAAGCCCCCCGCCCCCCCGACGTTCCGGGGCAGCGCCAGCACCGTCGCGCCCGGGAACTCCGCCCGCAGCAGCGCCCGCGTCCCGTCGGTCGAGGCGTTGTCCACCACCAGGATGGTGTCGACCGGCCGCGTCTGCCCCTGGATGGCAAGGAGGCACTCCCGCAGCAGCGCCGCCCGATTGTACGCCACCACCACCGCGCACACCCGCTCATCCGCCTTCACATCGACGGAGAGGGGCCGAGCAAGCAGTGGGGCGCTCATACCCGCTTCCCCAGCCGCCCGATGGCCCCGTCCAGCATACCCAGCACACGCAGACGGGCCCGCTCGCGGCCATCGGTCTCGTAGACGAGCTCCCCGAGCAGGTAACGTGCCTGTCGCTTGAAGTATGCGGCCAGGTCGTCCCTACCACGCCCGATCCGCAGCAGAGTGTACAACTCGTTCCGCGGGTCGTAGTAGAGCCGCCAGGCCGGACGCGGGCTACGGACACTGCGGCGTCCGAAGGAGCGAACCTCCTGCGGTTGCGACTTCCTGCCGAAGTCGTGGAAGAATTGGGCCTCGGGCACGAACACGATCGTCGCATCGGTATGGTGCGTGACCCTGAAAGCATATTCGAAATCATCGAAACAGATGAAGAAGTCCTTGTTCGGTAGGCCCGCGTTCGTCACCACGTCCCGGTGGATGAGCGGGCCGACGAAGGTGAACAGCGGGAAGCCGTCGGTCGGCGGACGCTGGGCCATGATATCGATCGTCACATCGATGTAGTTGTTCCGCCACACATAAAACCCGTAGATACGGCCATCATCCTCTTGCTGATATGGCTCGAGGATGACATTCGGGCGACCGCGCGCCAGCAACCGCTCCAGGCAGTCCGACGCGGGGCGACCGTCGTCATCCATCACCCAGATCCAGTCGAAATTCTCCCCGTAGGCCCACTTCATTCCGGCGTGGAAGCCCCCCGCCCCTCCACTGTTCGTGGTCAGCGCCAGCACCGGCACGTCCGGAAACTCCGCCCGCAGCATCGCCCGCGTGTCGTCGGTGGAGGCATTGTCCACCACCAGGATCGCGTCCACGGGGCGTGTCTGGGCCTGTAATGCTCGCAGACAGTCGCCCAGGAGGGGCCGACGATTATATGACACCACCACCGCACAGATTCGCTCGCTCACGGTGTCCCCGCGTCATCAGGCGGCACAGCAGCGCTGCTCCCATACCGCGGCACATTCGCCTTCCAGAACAGCAGCCGATGGACCAGCAGGGGGGCTTGCGCCGGTAGCCGCCGACCGACGAAAATGCGAAACCGCAAACCGACCCCCGAGAAGGGCGTGAAACTCCGTTCGTAGCGCGCGAGGATATCGGGCCGGATCGACTGCCGCTTCCGCCAGGCGATCCGCCAGTTCCAGAGGGCGCTCGCCACGCCGTACAGCGCGTGCCAGAGCGCGGCTAGGCCCTCCCTCCGGCAATAGGCGGCATTCCAGAAGACGATACGGCAGACGATCACGGGGACTCTTCGTGGGGGGAAATACTTGAGCGCGATCCAGGTCTCGTTCCGGGCGGTCTGCGTGCGGAGACGCCGACTGCTCCGGTGCAGTGCCGAGGTCCGGTGGTGCGCCCGGATGGCCGGATCGAACGCGATCTCCCAGCCATCGTTGAGGATACGCACCGCCTGGTCCCATTCCTCAGCACCCCAGAAAAAATCGTGATCGCTGCCACCCGTATCGAGGGCCGCGCGCCGCCGGAGCCCGGCCCCGCTGGCATGGTAGCCCACCAGATCGCGCGGCAACAACCTCGCCATGTGCGCCGTGGGATGTGCACCGCCGTACACATTGAACGGGACGATGCCCAACCGTGGGTTCGCCTCGAACAGCGCGACCATCTGCGCGATCGCGCCGGGATCCGGCGCGCTGTCATCATCAAAGAGAGTGACGTATTCGGCATCGGTGGCCCGCATCCCCACATCTCGCGCGCTGATCCCCCGGTTGGTGGGTAAGGCGATCACCCAGATCTCGGGATAGTGGCGGGCGACGGCATCCAAGGTGCCATCGCTGGAAGCATTATCGACGACCAGCACCTCCAGCGCGGGATACGTGTCCTGTAGAAGTAAGTCGAGCGTTTTAAGTACCTCGTCGCAGCGATTCCAGCTTAGCACGATCGCCGCAACCGGTGGGAGGGATTTATTCACATTCCATCCTTAATACTGCCCTGGGAGACGCGATGGTTCGACAGTAATTGTTGCCTCATATCCGCTTGCCAAGCCTGCCGATCGCCCCATCCAGCATACCTAGTAAGCGCATCCTTACCCGAAGCCAGCGATCGGGTTCGTAAATGATGTCCCGGATGCTGTATCGAGTTTGCCTTAGGCAAAACCGGAAGACTTCCTGAGGCTGGCGACGGACCCAGATAATCGTGTAGAGATAATTCCGTGCACCATAATATTCCTTCCATGCGGAATGGGAAGTATGCGTACCGCGCCGCCCGAGGAAAGATACCTCCCGTAGCTCTCCACCGAAATGATGGTAGATCAGAGCGTCGGGAACCACGACGCTCTCCACCGTACTTGAACTCTGTATGCGGAGGGCATATTCGGTATCATCGAACCAGATGAAGAAATCCTTGTTCGGTAAACCGACCTGTGCCACGACTTCACGGGCGATCAGCGGCCCGACGAAACGGAACACAAACTTACCACTGACCGGTTCCCCCCGTTCGATGAGATCGGTCGTCACTTCAATTTCCCGATGCTTCCACTCAGTAATACCATAAAACCAGCCATTATTATCCTGCTGGACGGGGACGAGGACGGCGTTCGGGCGCGCGTGCGCCAGCAGCCGCCCCAGGCAGTCCGCCGCCGGGCGCGCGTCGTCGTCCATCAGCCACAGCCACTCGTACCCCTCCTTGTAGGCCCACCGCATCCCCGCGTGGAACCCCCCCGCCCCCCCGCCGTTCGCCGCCATCCCCAGCACCGTCGCCCCCGGGAACTCCGCCCGCACCAGCCCCCGCGTCCCGTCCGTCGAGGCGTTGTCCACCACCAGGATCGTGTCCACCGCGCGCGTCTGCGCCCCAAGCGCCGCCAGACACTCCCGCAACAGCCCCGCCCGGTTGTACGCCACCACCACCGCGCACACCCGCCCACCAGCCGGAGTGCTCATAGCGCAACATCCTGACGCGGTTCCACCGACGTGGTGCTGCTTGCCGCCGAGCTCGTGTCCCCACACAGAAGAATATTCAAGTACTGGCCAACGATGCGATCGTGAGCGAAACGGGCACGCGCTTCCGTCGATACTCCAGGCCGTGCTGTATCCAGCGTCACCAGGATCGCTTTCGCAAGCGCCGCACGGTCCGCAACCGGTACCAACGTTCCCCAACGACCTCCCTCCAGGATCTCCTGGGGTCCACTGTCACAGTCGGTTGCGACGATCGGTGTTCCCAATGTAAGGGCTTCGAGGAGCACGACAGGCAATGCTTCCCAGGCTGATGACAGCACAAACACCGCTGCCCGTGCCATGTATGGATAGGGGTGCTCTGTGAACCCGCCGAGAGAAACGTCATGCTCTAGTCCCAACCCACGCACCAGCTCCTCGAGTGCGGCTCGCTCCTCTCCATCCCCCAATATCAATAAGCGGGCCGGGCGATCGCGCCGCACCAGATGGAACGCCCTGATGAGCGTTGGAAAATCCTTCTGCCTGGTAAGCCTTCCCACCGCCAGAATAACGGGCGGTTCGCCGGGAGCGAACCATGGATGATCCAGCGGTTGCGCCGCCCTGGCGGCGAGGTCCGGTGGCACCGGATTGTAGACGACCTGGATGCGGTCTGCGGATAACCCCGTCACAGATGCCAGGTCGTCAGCTGCTCCTTGCGACACCGCCACGATCGCGTCGGCCCAGGGATAGAAGCGTCGCACGAGCTTTGGCAGGAAGAGTCGTTCTCCCAGATAGGGAGAATTCATTAGGAAATGGCGTGTAAAGGGGAAGTGTGCGCTGATCACGATCCTGGTGGGCACCCGTGCGATTCGCCACGCCCAGAGCGCCGCGATGTTGGTCTGCTCGAAGGCCGACAGCAGAACCGTTGGTCGTTCACGCCGTAGATATCTTATGAGTGACGGTACGTTGCGCACCAATGGCACGCGCGCCAGCAGCCCCCGCCTCTGCAGTATTATCAACCGTATCCCAGCTGGCACCTGTGTCAACAGTGACCCTTGGGCATTCACGAGAACTAAATCGACCGCTATCCCGCGTTCAGTAAACCCCAATGCTAAATTGAACATCGTCCGCTCGGTCCCATAGCCATTAAGATTCAGGCTGAGGATCGCGATTCTATCCATTGCTGTATTCCGACACTGCTATTTTCTCTTCCCCGTTGTTCGGACGGTGGGGCCACCCACGATCAATACCGCACTGTCGTTACACTCGCAGCGAGCGTACACGCTCACCGTGTTTTCTGTGCGTTCCCTGTGAACCCCAAGATGATCTTCGTCACCGTCGTACTGACGTTCTCCACCAGATATTCCGGTGGCACACGCCAGTTCGGCTCCTGCGCGACGACCACCCGCACGCAGCGGGTGATCGCGTCGGGCGCGATGCCGCTGAGCATGTTGCTCCCGTTCTCGACCGTTTCCGGACGCTCGGTCACATCGCGGATCGTGACGTTCGGCACCCTGAGGATGCAGCATTCCTCCTGCACCGTGCCGCTGTCGCTCAGCACACAGAAGGCGTTCCGCTCCAGGGCGATGAAGTCGCCGAAGCCGAATGGCTCGAGGAAGCGCACGCCGTCGCCCGCCACCCCGATCCCGAATTGCGCCAACTTGCTGCGGGTGCGGGGGTGCAGGCTGCAAATCACCGGCAGGCCATATTCCTCGTGGAGCGTGGCCAGGGCGTGTGCCAGATCGCGCAGCCGCTCCTCGACATCGACATTCTCGGCCCGATGCATCGTGACCAGGAAATAGCCCTTCGCCTCGATCCCGAGCTGCGTCAGGATCGGCGACCGCGCGATCTGCGGCTCGTAATATCGGATCACCTCGTAGATCGGGTTGCCGATCACATGAACATGCTCGCCGGGGATGCCCTCGCGCAGTAAGTTGGCGCGGCTCCGCTCGGTATAGGGCATCAACACGTCGCTACTGTGATCGACAATCCGGCGATTCGTCTCCTCGGGTACGCGGTCGTCGTAGCAACGGTTCCCCGCCTCCAGATGGTAGACTGGGATGCCCCGCCGCTTGGCGATGATGGCCGCGAGGCCGCTATTGGTATCGCCGAGGATCAGCAGGCGATCGGGCTGTTCCGCCTGCATCACGCGTTCGCACTCACGGAGAATCTGCCCGGCCTGATCACCGAATGAATCGCCGCGCACACCGAGGAAGTGGTCGGGTTGGCGGACGCCGAGTTCGCGGAAGAAGACCTCGCTGAGACGTTCGTCAAAATTCTGCCCGGTATGGACCAGCACATGATCGCAAAAGCGATCCAACTGCTCGATGATCCGGCTGAGGCGGATTATTTCCGGGCGCGTGCCCAAGATCGTCATCACCTTCACGAGCAGTGGCCCCCATCAATTGCGTGGTGTTCGTCTATCTGTAGCACCTGCCACATGCTCGATGCGATCAACTTCGCCTCCACAGAGCTGCGGGTTTCGAGCAGCGTGATCGGCACATCGTTCAGACGTAAAGGGAATGCCGAATCGACCAGGGCGGATCTCGCAACAAGCCCCAAAACGTCTCCTAGCCTCCGCCGCGATACTGCGGTATCGTGACGCATCAGCAGATCTTTCTCGCTACGTTCTACCATAGGACGCACAGACATGCCAACGTCAGGGCCTACCCACAGGATCTCAAAGCGAGCGATGACGACGGGGGAGCGATGGGCGCAATCGTGGATTCTCGAAGCGCCTGAGCGAGCGATACAGCCACGGTAGATCGGCGTGAAACCCATCCCAAGACCCTCTCCGATGATATACTCCCGGCAACGAGGCAGCGGCGACATTACCCGAGCGCGAGCGCTATGTACGGAAATATCCGATCCGAAACACGGGGATGAATGATCAGCAATAGCGGACCAGGCGCATGCGCATAGCCTATATCATTTCAGCCTACAAATATCCCGAGCAGTTAGTTCGTCTCATCCTGCGCCTCGATGCGCCAGGAACGGCATTTTTCGTACACATCGACAAGAAGTCCGATGCGGAGATATATCAGCGAGCAGTCGCCGGACTCGGTGGCCTCCCGAATGTCCACTTTCTCACGCGCCATCGCAGCTATTGGGGCGGCTTCGGCCATGTCGCCGCCAGTATCAAGGGGTTGAGGGAACTCTCGCGGCGCGGGATCGCGTTCGATTACGTGATTCTCTTGACGGGGCAGGATTACCCGATCAAGACCAACGCGCAAATCGCGCAGTTCCTTCAGCATAGCGACGGCAAGTCGTACCTGGACTATGCCGAGTTGCCGCATGATGGGCCAGTGAGTCGTCACCGCATCGATTATTGGCACCTGCGGTTCGGCAGGCACCTTGCTTTCCCAACCAGGCGTGGTTTCCGCTCACGGCCCATCGCCCTGCTCTGGCGAGTGCTCGTTGCGCTCTTCCCGTGGAAACGGCGGTTTCCCGCTGGCTTCCGCCCATATGTCGGATCGTCGTACTGGTGCTTATCGCGGGAATGCGTGGAATACGTTAACGACTTCATCGCACGGAATCCCGCATTTGTGCGATTTTTTCGCTACGTCGATATCCCGGACGAACTCTTTTTCCATACACTGCTTGTCAACTCGCCCTGGCGGGAGAAGATCATCAACGCAAGTCTGACCTATTTCGATTGGACGAATCCTGCGGCTGGACTCCCGGCTGTTTTGGGCCGCGAGGATTTCGAGAAATTGTGCCATTCGCCAAAATTATTCGCCCGAAAATTCGATACGACGAAAGATGCAGCAGTATTAGATCTGATCGATCGGGAAATCCTCCAGCGGCTATAACTGAACAGGAATTCTGGCGCGTGCGGCACCTTGAGAAACAAGGCCATTCAGCCCGACTTTGGCGCTTCAGGCGACGTAACAGAGCGCTATGGCGTCCAGGACGATGCGGTAGCGGTGAACCCGATCCGACCACAGGGCGACGACGGCAGATGCGGTGCGAGGAACGCCTTCCGCATCGGTCAAATCGATCGGTACCCGTGCCGTGCCATGCCCTAAGCATTGCCGCCGCGCCATTCTTCAGACGATTTATTAGCGTTAGGACTTACACAGTTGAACGTGAATTCGAGCCGGAATTACCCCAGATTTGTGCTGAACTGCGTAAGTCCTAAGCGTGCAATACTCATTCAGGCGTACTACCCGCGCCTGGTTCTCGGGATCGCTCAAGGTCGCCATGTGCGCCCTGGTGTAGCGAGCGAGTTCGATCCTCAACGCCTCGTCCGACTCTTCCGGCCTTTGCTCGATCTGATACCGCATGGCGGGATCGGAGGCGCACCGTCATCGCTGGCCGTCGCCCCGCCAAAACCACGCCGTGAGACGTCACCGCTTACCTCGATCATCATTATCGGGCTACTGCTGTGCCTAGGGATTGGCGGGATCTCGACCGCGACGACCACCAGCAAATAGAAGGGTTACACGAGGGGGGGGCGGTGCGGCGTCTTTAGCCTTTGATTGCCTCGATCTGCGCCCCGCCGCGTTGCCGCTGATTACGCGCGTTGCCAATACGCCCCGCCGCCGCGATCGATCGAGATTATCTCTTCGGTGATGCCGTGTTTCTCTCGGTAATCGCGGACCGCTCGTTCGCATTCCGCCACCGCCCCATAGTCATCCACGATGAGGTAGCCTCCCGGGGCCAACTTCGGATAAAGGTTCACGAGCCCATCCATCGTCGACTCGTACATGTCCCCGTCCAGGCGGATTACCGCCAATCGCTCGATCGGTGCGTCCGGCAAGGTGTCCCGGAACCACCCCTCCAAGAAGAGGACTTGCTCATCATAGAGGCCATACCGCGCGAAGTTCGCCTGCACTTGATCGCGGGAGACGGCTAGTACAGCCGGGCCGAGATAGCCCGGCAGTTTAGGCCATGAGCGCCTTGCCTTGGTAGGTCCACTTGAAGGGTTTGGCCATCGTGCAGTTGTAGTAGGCGATGAAGGCCAAGACCTGCTCGCGGAGGTCGGCGACCGAGGTGAAGCTGCCGCGTTGCAGCAGCTTGCGGACCAGGATGCTGAGCCAGATCTCGATCTGGTTGAGCCAAGAGCTGTGCTTGGGCGTGTAGTGGAAGACGATACGGTGGCTGGGGTCGCGGAGGAAGGCCGCGCGCGACTGGCAATTGTGCAACACCCCGGCCTTGCCTTTCTCGCCCAGGTCCAAGGCGAGGTCGGAGGCAGCGGCGACGTAGCGCACCAGCGACTCCGAGCAGTGGATATTCAGGTTGTCGGCCACGAAGTGCCAGCGGGTGGCCGCCAAATCGGTGCCGACCACGCCCTGCACATGGGCCAGGAAGTCGGCCTCGGTGCGCGTCGCCCCGCACCAGGGCGCCACCAGCAGGCCCGTCACCACGTCGCGGCTGAGGATGAAGGAGGCGGTGCCGTGGCGGACATACTCGAACTCGCGCCGCTCGACCCGGCCGGGGGCCAAGGGCAGCCCCGGATGTTTGCGCTCCAGCGCCTGCACCCCGGTCAACTCGTCAGTGCTCATCGTACGCTCCCCCTGGGCCGCCAGCGCGGGCGCTTCGCGATAGAGCGTGGAAACATCGCCCACCTTGGCGTCGAGCAGCGGGTCGTCGGGCGGGGTCAGCCAGTAGCGGATACGGTGCGGCTGGAGCTCCCCCTTTTGAGGAGCCGGGCGGCGTGGCGCGGCGAGATCGCGCCCACGATGCCCTGCTTGAGCACCTCATCGGCGATCTCGCGCTGGCTCCACTGGCTGATCGGCCGGCCCGACTGGCTGGGGGCCTCGCAGGCCAGCGCCACGATCCGGCACTGTTGCTCGGCAGTGAGCTGCGGCGCCCGCCCCGCCCGCGGCGCGTCCGTCAGGCGGTCAGCGACGCCGAGATCGGCCAGGTCAATCGGCTGCAAGCCCAGCCAGCGGCCCCGCCACAGCCGCACCGTCTCGACATCCACGCCCAGGTCGCGGGCGATCTGGCAGTTGTTGCGCCCGTCGGCCGTAGCCAGGACGATGCGGGCGCGCAGGGCGAGTTGCTGCCCGGTGGCGTGGGCGCGCACGAGGGTGTCCAGCCCCCGCCGTGCGTCGGCACTCAGGGATACCGCAGGGGGCTTCGGGCCGCGCATCGCCTCCTCCTCCTGCTAGGGCCACACTGACGGCATCGCGGGTGAGGCGGCGAGTATATACTACGGGGCTATCTCGGCCAAGCTGTACTAG
>JAABUM010006199.1_pt1 | contig 11887 bp, 12 predicted proteins | sample 5559161 | NCBI WGS metagenome assembly JAABUM01 (sample SAMN10711868, study PRJNA513369) | rock metagenome | isolation source: Antarctica rocks | place: Antarctica: Victoria Land, Siegfried Peak nord | reverse complement strand
CTCGCAGGGCGAGCCGCTGTCGGCGCTGTCCCGGATGGCGCGCGGCGAGCACCGGCAGATCAACATCCGGGCCGGCGACCTGGTCGTGCTGGCCTCTTCGCTGATCCCCGGCAACGAGAACTCGGTGTTCGCCGTGGTCAACGGCCTGGCCAAGCGGGGCGCCACCGTGGTCACCCAGCAGAACGCCAAGGTGCACGTGTCCGGCCACGCGTCGGCGGGAGAGCTGCTATACCTCTACAACGCGGTCCGGCCCACCAACGTGATGCCGGTGCACGGCGAGTGGCGGCACCTGCGGGCGAACGCCGCGCTGGCCAAGGCGACGGGTGTGGCCGAGGAGCGGATCATGCTCGCCGAGGACGGCGTGGTGGTCGATCTCGTCGACGGCATGGCCGAGATCGTCGGTCAGGTCCCGGTCGGGCACGTGTATGTCGACGGATTGTCCGTCGGTGACGTCGGTGAGTCGACCCTCTCGGACCGGCTGGTGCTCGGCGAGGGCGGCTTCATCTCCATCTCGGTGGCCATCGACTCGATGACCGGGCGGGCGGTCAGCCGACCGGAGCTGTCCGGCCGGGGCTTCTCCGACGACCCGAAGGCGTTGGAGAGCTGCATCGAGATCGTGGAGTCCGAGCTGGCCCGCCAGGAGGCCGAAGGCATCACCGACAGCCACCGCGTCGCGCAGGCGGTGCGCCGCGTGGTCGGCAGGTGGGTCGCCGACACCTACCGCCGTCGCCCGATGATCATCCCGACCATCATTCCGGTCACCACGAACGTACCGAGCGCGCCCCGCTGACCCGATCGGTCAACTGCGGCGGTACTCGCGTTCGGCGAGCGTCTTCAGCGTGCGCAGCTGTTTTCGCATCATCACGAGGTCGCCGAGGGCCAGAACCCGACCGACCAGCGGCGGAGCGCGGAACAGCACCCGGGCCGCCAGGCGTGTGCCCGTGCCCTCGGCCCGCACGGCGTAGGTCACGGCCACCGCGGAGGAGCGCAGGGTGATGTGCTCGCCGTGGACGAAGGACACCAGCTCGAAGACGGTCATGAATCGCTGGCCGACGGCGAGCTCGACGAGTTCGGGCGTGCGCCCCCCGCGTGGGCTGCGGCGTCCGAGGTTGTCCAGCAGGTCATAGCTGTACGGGGCCGTGCGAAGTTGGCACAGCCACGCGAAGACCAACGACGGTGGGGCGGCGACCGACAGCGCGCGGTCGGCTCTGGTCCGTGCACCGGGAAGCGCAGTGTCACAGTCCAGCGCTGCGGCTCGCTCCCGCGCGGTGGCGCCCCAGACCAACCCGGGGGTCATGCCGCCGCCGCGACCCGCCGGAGAATCCGGCGGACCACCACGCGGTGCCCCTGCGTGCCGATCACCAGCGCCCGGTAGATCCGCCCGTGCACTCCAGGGAACTCTGCCCAGGTATGTGCCCGCAGCCTGGTGTGGCCCGGCTGCGCCTCGTCGAGGTCGAAGACCAGGGCGTATCGGGAGAACCAGTGGCGACCGCGGAGCGCGAGTCGCACGGGCCGGTCCGCGCTGTCCAGCGCGAACCCGGTCGGCACGGTGGTGGGATCGGCCGGGTTTCGGCACAGGACCCGAAGCAGCGCTTCCCAGGTGTGCTCACGATCGGCGGCGATATCCATGGCATGCTCGTCGATATAAGGTAACCGTTCCATATGGAAGGAACATACTAGAACGTGGCCCCACCTCGCAAGCACGACACCGACGTGATCCTCGACGCAGCGCGCTCCCTGGTGCTCGCCGACGGCCCACGCGCGACCAGCGTGTCCGCCATCGCCACGGCCAGCGGCGCTCCGGCCGGCACGCTCTATCACCGCTTCGGCAACCGCGACGGCGTACTGGCTGCCGCGTGGCTGCGGGCGCTCGAACGCTTTCAAGCCCGCTCGCTGGCCGCAGCCGACAAGCCCGATCCCATGGAGGCCGGCGTGGCGATGGCGACATCGGTGGTGTCCTTCGCCCGCGAGCTGCCCGATGACGCGCGGCTGTTGCTGAGTCTGCGGCCGAGCGACCTCCTGGACGCGGGATCGGACGAGGACTTCCGGGTGCGCCGCGGGACGCTGAACGCGCCGTTGGAGGACCAGATCCGGCGCATCGCTCGGCAGCTGCGCGGCAGTGACGGCGCTCGGCAGGTCGATGCCGTAGCCCGCGCGATCGTCGACCTGCCCTACGCGGCCGTCCGCCGACATGCTCACGCGACGTCGATGCCCCCGTGGCTGGAAGACGATGTTGCCGCTGCGGCGCGGGTGCTGCTCACGAGGTGATGGCGGCCGCCGGCGGGCCGCACACGGCGCGTCGCACAGGCATGGCGACTCGCCGGGCGCACACTGGAACCTCCCCGCTCGGCCCCTGTCCGGTGTTGCTGAAGTGGTTGATGTGGCCGGTGGGACTAACCTAGGGCGCATGGCAGGCAAGGCAGGCACCCGCGGCCCGGCATCGAAGTCTCCGCAGCGCTCGCCCCGGACGAGCAGCGCTGTCGGGGGCCGGGCACCCGCGAAGAAGGCGCCGGCCCAGCGCGCCCCGGCATCCACCGCCCGGACCACCAAGGGCAGCCGTATCTATTCGACACCACGGCAGTCGCCCTCTCGTCCCGTTCGGCAGGGATTGGGGGCGGCGTTCTCGGGGTTGGCCAAGGCCGTCGGCGCCGGGGCCCGAGCGGTGGGTCGCACGCGCGAGCTCGAGCACGGCCACCGTCGCGACGGGGTGGCTCTGGGGCTCGTGGCCGTGGCCGTGGTGATCGCGGCCGGCGTGTGGATGCAGGCCGGTGGGCCGGTGGGCGCCGTCGTCAACACCGGCGTGCGCACCGTGGTCGGATCGGCGGCCTGGGTGCTGCCGGCGTTGATCTTCGCGGTCGCGGTCACCCTGATGCGCACCGATCCGGTTCCGGAGTCGCGGCCACGGCTGGTGGTGGGCTCGCTGCTGCTGGGAGTCTCCGCGTTGGGTGTGTGGCATCTCGCGGGCGGCTCGCCCACCGAGGTGGCAGGGATGCGGCGCGCCGGTGGTGGGATCGGCTACGCCGCGGCCGGCCCGCTGACCACCGGCCTGACGGTCTGGTTGGCCGCACCGTTGCTGGTGCTGCTGGGAATCTTCGGAGTTCTCGTTCTCACCGCGACCACCGTCCGGGAGGTCCCGCACCGACTGCGCTCCCTGCTTCCCCGCCGTGCCCAGGACCATCCCGAGGACGGGACGTCCGAGCATTGGCCCGTCGAGGAGACGCCGGCCGAGTCGGCTGAGCTGGCTGAGTTGCCTACGGAGAAGCTGCGCAAACCCGCGCGCCGCCGTCAGGCTGCGGCGGCCGAGCCGGCCGTGGAGCCCGCACCCGTGCGCACCTCGGTGAATCACGCCGCGATCCCCGCAGCCGCACCGGCGGAGAAGGTCGATCAGCCGACCGAGCAGCTTTCCGTGCAGCGGGTGATCGAGGGCGACTACGTCCTGCCGCCGGCCGACCTGCTCAAGGCCGGTGATCCGCCAAAGACCCGCAGCAGCGCCAACGACGCGATGATCGAGGCGATCACCGGCGTGCTGGAGCAGTTCTCCATCGACGCGGCCGTCACCGGCTTCACCCGCGGGCCCACCGTCACCCGCTACGAGGTGGAACTGGGCCCGGGCGTCAAGGTGGAGAAGATCACCGCGCTGGCCCGCAACATCGCCTACGCCGTCGCCACCGACAACGTGCGGTTGCTCGCGCCCATCCCCGGGAAGTCCGCGGTGGGTATCGAGGTGCCGAACACCGACCGGGAGATGGTCCGGCTGGCGGACGTACTGCTCGCGCCCACCGCACGCAAGGACCACCACCCCCTGGTGATCGGGCTGGGCAAGGACATCGAGGGCCACTTCGTCACCGCGAACCTCGCGAAGATGCCGCACCTGTTGGTGGCCGGCTCCACCGGCTCCGGTAAGTCAAGTTTCGTCAACTCGATGCTGGTGTCGCTGCTGGCCCGAGCCACCCCGGATGAGGTCCGGATGATCCTCATCGACCCGAAGATGGTGGAGCTCACCCCGTACGAGGGCATCCCGCACCTGATCACGCCCATCATCACCCAGCCGAAGAAGGCCGCCTCCGCCCTGGCCTGGCTGGTGGAGGAGATGGAGCAGCGCTACCAGGACATGCAGGTGAACCGGGTCCGGCACATCGACGACTTCAACACCAAGGTGCGCTCCGGGGAGATCACCGCGCCGCTGGGCAGTGAGCGGGTGTACCGGCCCTACCCCTACATCCTGGCCATCGTCGACGAGCTCGCCGACCTGATGATGACCGCCCCGCGCGACGTCGAGGACGCCATCGTCCGGATCACCCAGAAGGCCCGGGCGGCCGGCATCCACCTGGTGCTGGCCACTCAGCGCCCCTCGGTGGACGTGGTGACCGGGCTGATCAAGACCAACGTGCCCTCCCGACTGGCCTTCGCAACCTCCTCGCTGACCGACAGCCGGGTGATCCTGGACCAGCCGGGCGCGGAAAAGCTCATCGGGATGGGGGACGCGCTGTTCCTGCCGATGGGCGCGGGACGTCCCGTCCGCCTGCAGGGCGCCTTCATCACCGACGAGGAGATCAGCTCCGTCGTCGAGTTCACCAAGACCCAGGCGGAGCCGGAGTACACCGACGGGGTCACCGTGCAGAAGGCGGCGGCCGCCAAGGACGTCGACCCGGACATCGGCGACGACATGGACGTACTGCTGCAGGCGATCGAGCTGGTGGTGACCTCGCAGTTCGGCTCCACGTCGATGCTGCAGCGCAAGCTCCGGGTGGGCTTTGCCAAGGCCGGACGGTTGATGGACCTGATGGAGACGCGCGGCGTGGTCGGGCCGAGCGAGGGCTCCAAGGCGCGGGACGTGCTGGTCAAACCCGAGGAGCTCGACGGCTTGCTGTGGTCCGTGCGCGGCGGCGACCCGGGCGGCGGCAAGGCCGAAGAGTGAACCGGGTGCCTGCTTGGCGGCTGCTCATTGTGCGAAAGCCGCATTCACACGACGGTCTTGGGTAAAAGCCGCATTCACACCGCGGGGAGCCCTACAGCGTCAGCAGCATCCGGGTGTTGCCCAGCGTGTTCGGCTTCACAGTGGACAGGTCGAGGAACTCGGCGACACCCGAGTCGTAGGAGCGCAGCATCTGCGCGTACACCTCGGCGTCCACCGGGGTGCCGTCGATCTCCTGGAATCCGTGACGGGCGAAGAAACGGACCTCGAAGGTGAGCACGAACACCCGATGCAGCCCCAGCTCGACGGCCACCTCCAGCAGCCGGTCGACGATGACGTGCCCGATGCCCTGCCCGGCGAACGCGGGATCCACTGCCACGGTGCGCACCTCACCCAGGTCGGACCACAACACGTGCAGGGCACCGCACCCGACGACCACCCCCTCGTGCTCGGCCACCCAGAACTCCTGCACCGACTCGTAGAGGGTGACGAGCGCCTTCTCCAGGAGGATGCGACCGGCGTAGCGGTTCACCAGTCGCTTGACGTCGGGGATGTCGCAGGTGCGCGCCCGTCGTACCAGCACAGCACCGCCTGAGGTCACGATGGGCAGGTTAGTCCGGTGGGCCGGATAGGCTGCAGGGTGTGTCAGCACCGACTTCCGCCGTCCCGGACCTGGCGGGGCCGCCCGCACGTGTCGCCCTGCTCACCATGGGATGCGCACGCAACGAGGTCGACTCCGAAGAACTGGCAGGACGGCTGGCCGATGGCGGCTACGAGCTGGTCGGGGACGAGGAGCAGGCCGACCTGGTGGTGGTGAACACCTGCGGCTTCATCGAGCAGGCCAAGAAGGACTCCATCGACACCCTGCTCGCCGCCTCGGACACCGGTGCCAAGGTCGTCGCGGTGGGCTGTCTGGCCGAACGGTACGGTGCCGAGCTCGCCAAGGACCTGCCCGAGGCGGACGCCGTCCTCGGATTCGACCACTATCCCGACCTCGCGGCCCGCCTCGGTGACGTGCTCTCCGGGCACGCCGTCGCTTCGCACGTGCCCTCCGACCGCCGGTTGCTGTTGCCCATCTCCCCGGTGCAGCGTCCGGCGGCGGCCACTGAGGTGGCGGTGCCCGGACATGCGTGGGGTCCGGCATCCCGGGTGGTGCGGCGCCGGCTCGACGATGCTCCCGTCGCCCCGCTGAAGCTGGCCTCGGGCTGTGACCGGCGATGTTCGTTCTGCGCCATCCCGTCCTTCCGCGGCTCCTTCGTCTCGCGCGGACCCGCTGAGGTGCTGGCGGAGGCACGCTGGCTGGCCGAGCACGACGTCCGCGAGCTGTACCTGGTCAGCGAGAACTCCACCTCCTACGGCAAGGACCTCGGCGACACCGCGCTGCTGGAGACCCTGCTGCCCGAGCTGGCCGCCGTCCCCGGCATCGAGCGGGTGCGGCTGAGCTATCTGCAGCCCGCGGAGACGCGCCCGGGCCTGGTGCGGGCTATCGCCGGCACCCCCGGTGTGGCCAACTACTTCGACCTCTCCTTCCAGCACGCATCCGGCCCGGTGTTGCGTCGGATGCGGCGCTTCGGCGACCGGGAGAGCTTCCTCGCTTTGTGCGAGCAGATCCGCTCACTGACGCCCGAGGCCGGCATCCGCACCAACGTCATCGTCGGCTTCCCCGGGGAGACCGAGGACGATCTCGTCGAGCTGGAGCAGTTCCTCATTGGTGCCCGGCTGGACGCCGTCGGGGTCTTCGGTTACTCGGACGAGGACGGCACGGAGGCGGTGGGTCTGGACGGACACGTCGACCCGGCCGAGGTGAACGCGCGGGTGCAGCGGATCACCAGCCTGGTCGACGAGCTGACGGCTCAACGCGCCGAGGACCGGATCGGCACCGAGGTGCTGGTACTGGTGGAGCGCGACGGCACCGAAGACCTGGCGGAGATGGCCGACGGCGAGGTCGGCCTGGCCTCGGGTCGCGCGGAGCACCAGGCCCCCGAGGTGGACGGGGAGTGCGTGTTCACCGAGGTCGCCGACGTCGCGGTCGGCGAACTGGTCCGGGCCACGGTGGTCGGCAACGACGGGGTCGACCTCATCGTGGCGGCGGTCGAGACGGTCGCCCCCGCCCGGAATGCCGGGTGAGCACGCCGCCGGCGGTCGCGTCCCCGCCCCTGCTCAACGCAGCCAACCTGTTGACCATGCTGCGGCTGGTGCTCGTCCCGGTGTTCCTGGTCGCCCTGTTCGCCGGTCCTGGCGACTCCTGGGGTTGGCGGGTGATCGCGTTCGTGGTGTTCGCCGTGGCCTGCGTGACCGACCGGATCGACGGTGAGGTGGCGCGCAAGTACGGCCTGGTCACCGACTTCGGTCGGATCGCCGATCCCATCGCGGACAAGGCGTTGGTCGGTGGTGCACTGTTCGGGCTGAGCATCCTGGGCGAGCTGGCCTGGTGGGTGACCGTGGTCATCGCCGTCCGCGAGGTGGGGGTGACCCTGCTGCGGTTCTGGGTCATCCGGCACGGCGTGATCCCCGCGAGCCGGGGCGGAAAGCTGAAGACCCTGGTGCAGGCCATCGCCATCGGCCTGTATGTCCTTCCGCTGACCGCGGGCGCGCACGTCGTCAGCCAGACCGTGATGGGCGTGGCGGTCCTGCTCACCATCGTCACCGGCATCGACTACGTCGTCCGCGCCATGCGGCTACGGGCCAAGGGAATACGGGTCCGGGAGGCCGCCGCGCGCGCGATCTGACCCCCCGCGCGGTGGCGGTGGCCAACGCCATGTTGCAGGATCTACTGCACGGGAACCCAGAGCGAGGGCTGAGACGTTATACGTCATGATGGGCACACAACGATGTGAAGGGCGGCACCATGGCACTGCTGCTGCGTGAGGCAATCGGAGACAGCCTGAGGCGGGCCCGGACTGCCCAGAGCCGCACCCTGCGGGAGGTGTCCGGCAGCGCGCGCGTGAGCCTCGGGTACCTCTCCGAGGTGGAGCGGGGCCGCAAGGAAGCCTCCAGCGAGCTGCTCGCCGCCATCTGTGACGCCCTCGACGTGCCGCTGTCGCAGGTCTTCGGCGACGTGAGCGACGCCCTGGCATCGGGTGAGCAGGAGCGGGAAAGCGCGGAAGCGGTTCCCCGGCCAGCGCGTTCGGTGGAGAACATCGCCAATGGCACCCGCGTGGTGATCGCGGCGCCGAGCACCCTCCGGGTGCCAGCCCGCGCGGCCTGAACGTGTCCGGGGGCAGGCACGGGCTCGGGACGAGGATGTGGAACCGGACGTCACATCCTGAGAAGATGTAGCTCGGAAGGCGGGGGCCGCGGGTCCCTACCCAGTGCGCGAGCGTCGTGCACCGTCGCCATGGGGCGGCGAAAACTCGATGGAGGCAGGCTCACACCATGGCCAACCCGTTCGTCAAGGCGTGGAAGTACACGATGGCGCTGTTCTCCTCCAAAGTCGACGAGTACGCAGACCCCAAGGTTCAGATCCAGCAGGCCATCGAGGATGCCCAGCGCCAGCACCAGGCGTTGTCCCAGCAGGCGGCCGCGGTCATCGGCAACCAGCGCCAGCTGGAGATGAAGCTCAACCGTCAGCTAGGCGACGTCGAGAAGCTGCAGGCCAGTGCCCGTCAGGCGCTGAACCTGGCCGACGAGGCGCGGCGGCAGGGCGATGAGGCCAAGGCGACGCAGTACGAGAACACCGCGGAGGCGTTCGCCGCGCAGCTGGTCACCGCCGAGCAGGGCGTGGAGGATCTCAAGGGCTTGCACGACCAGTCGCTGCAGGCAGCCGAGCAGGCCAAGCAGGCGGTCGAGCGCAACGCGATGGTGCTGCAGCAGAAGATCGCCGAGCGCACCAAGCTGCTCAGCCAGCTCGAGCAGGCCAAGATGCAGGAGCAGGTCAGCAGCTCGCTGCGTTCGATGAGTCAGCTGTCGGCGCCGGGCAACACGCCCTCGCTCGAAGAGGTGCGGGACAAGATCGAGCGCCGCTACGCCAACGCACTGGGTTCGGCTGAGCTCTCGAAGAACTCGGTGGAGGGTCGGATGCTGGAGGTGCAGCAGTCCACCACCCAGCTCGCGGGGCACTCCCGGCTGGAGCAGATCCGTGCCTCGATGAAGGGGGAGGCCTTGCCCACCGGCTCGGCGGCCCCCGCGATCGATACGAGCAAGGCCCAGGCGGCCCCTGCCGATCCGGCCCCTGAGCGTCCCGCTCAGGGCGAGCGCTTGGGCTGAGCCGCGGAGAGCGACGTGGCCGCCGCCCGTTTCGACGCCGCCGCCACCTGGGCATCCGCGCAGGTGGCGGTGCGCAACGTCGGTGCGGCGGTCGCGCGGTGGAGTGATCCGCGGCAGCGACTCTTGCGCAAGCGGCGAGCCGCTCGTCGGGCCACCATCGGCCTGGGCAGCGCCACGGGCGCACTGACCGCAGCCACCGTCGGACTGGGCGCGGCGGACGTCAATGCGCTACTGGTCGCCGGAAGCGGCGGGGTGACGGCCCTGGTCGCGGCGCCCACCGTGGCTGCTGCGCTGCGACTGCGCCGACTGCTGCGCACCCCGCTGCCGGCAGAGCGCCTCCCGCTGCTGCCGAGCGGTTCGGTGGCACGGGAGCCCCTGCGGCGCCTGGCCGCCGTGGAAGCCAGCCTGCAGGAACTGGTCGGCCTCCTGGAGCGTGCTGCGTCGGTCCCGAACGCTGAGGTATGGGAAGTAAGCCGGGCTGCTCGTCTCGCGGGCACCGTATTGCGGCAGGAGGCCGCCGAGCTGGCTGCACTGCAGCGGGCCAGGGACAGCAGTGCCGTCGCTGCACGCGAGCTTTCCGAGGTGGTGCAGGAGGTGGCCACGCGGCTGGACGCCGGGGTGCGGGAGTACGAGTTGCTCGTTGCTGCGGCTGCTCGCACCCTGGCCACCGCCTTCACCGCCGGGCCGCGCCATGATGACGGGCTATCTGACGCCGTCGACCGCATCGAGGCGCTGACCTCCGCCCTTTCGGAGCTGGGCGGCCTGCCCGCGGGGCGCCGCGGCTAGACCCGGCGCCTGCCTGCCGTGCGCAGAGCAGGATGGAAACCCGGCTGGCAGTGCGGGCACAGATAGCTTGTCCTGGCGTGCGCCCCCGGTCCTTGCATCGCGGTGCCAATGGTGGTGCCGCAGCGGCGGCACGGTTGGCCGGTGCGCTCGAACACCCAGTGCTGCAAGCCCTGGCCCAACGCTCCCGTGGTGGATTGCTGCGGCCGATCGGCGTTCACCAACAGCAGATCCCGGCACAGCGACACGCACCGCAGCGGATCGGCGGCGGAAACCGGCGCCCAGGGGGACACGCCCAGCAGGAAGCAGACCTCGTTCTTGTAGACGTTGCCCACCCCCGCCAGCAGCCGCTGGTCGAGCAGGGCCTGCCCGAGCTCCCGGTCCGGCTGGGCAGCCAGCCGTCGGGCGGCTTCCGCGGCCAGCTCGAAACCCCAGTCGGCGGCGAGCAGATCTGGTCCTAGGTGCCCGAGCAGGCGCGACTCCTGCGCGGTGGGCACCAGCTTCATCCCGTGCAGCCGGTAGCCCACGGCGACGCGTCCCGGCACCGCGAGGACCGCGCGCACCTGGTGGTCGGGTCCCTGCCAGCGGCTTCCCGCCGCGTACAGATGCCAGGAGCCGTCCATCATGAAATGGGTGTGCAGCGAGGTCCCGTCGTCGAAGCGGGTGAGCAGGTGCTTGCCGATGCTGGCCACTGCGGTGACCGTGCGGCCGGCGAGGTCGATGGTGGACAGCTCGGGATGGCGGAGTTCGCCGCGGAGCAGCTGCTCGCCGACCAGCGCGGCACGCAGGCGCTTGGCGGCCAGCCACACGTGTCTCCCTCGGGCACCTCGGCATCATCGCACCTGTGCGCGGCCCTCAGCGTCGCACGGGCTGGGACGCCGCCCGAGCTGTGCTCAGCCGTCTCAGGGTCCAGCCCTGATCTTTCCCTGATCTTCCGCGGTGAGCCGGGCTTTTTCCGGCCATCGGTGCCACGGTGGTGCCTAGAGCCTTCGCCGCCTGTGCGAGCTCACCGCAACGCAGGGAGTAAGAGATGTTCTGGAAGGTGATGGGCGCGATCGTCGCGCTGTGGCTGGTGTTCACGGTGATCGGAGTGGTCATCAAGGGCCTGTTCTGGCTCGCCGTCGCCGGCGGCCTGCTTTTCGTGGGCACCGCGGCGTACGGGGCGCTCAAGGGCGGCAAGGAACAGCGAAGCCTCCGTTAAGCACGCAGACGGAGGGCCTTGGGGGTGGCCCGAAAGCCGGCGTCAGTCAACACCTTTCCCAGGTCCGAGCCCAGCGCGTCCGCACCGTCGGCGCGCTCGACGGCCAAGGCGGCCAGGCGGCCATCACGCACCGCCCCGGCCAATGCCTCGGCTGCTAGCCGCAGCGACGTCGGCTCCGCGGTGAAGGACAGCAGCGACTTGCCCCCCCGCTCCACGTAGAGGGCTGGGCTGCCGGCCACCAGCACCACCAATGCACCGGCCTTGCGACCCGGCCGGTGCCGGGTCCGGCCTTCGTCCCCGTCGCCGAGCACCGGTGGCCAGTCCAGCGCGGCGCCCCAGGGCTGAGCTGGGTCGGTGGCCGCCAGCAGCACCGCCTCCGGATCCGTGGCGTCGTTGCGCGACAGGGCCCGTAGGCGGTCAATGGCGCCGGGGATGGCGAACTGCGCGCCACCGAGGCCTTCGACCACGTAGCCGCGGCGGCAACGCCCGGAGTCCTCCATGGCGCGCAGCACCCGATAGACGGCGGCGAAGCCACCGGTCACCCGCTCGGCGTCCACGGCGCCCCGGGTGAGCACTCCGTGGCGTTCCAGGAAGGCCTCGGCGCGGGCGTGCGCCCGGCGGGTGGGGTCGGGCTCCCTGGCGACGGCCGCCGACCATCGGCCCGCGAGCGTCGGCGGCCCCGTGCGGGAGGGCGGCGCCGGTCTGCCCGCCCGCATCCGGGCGTAGCGACCGCGGGGCGTGCTCCGGCCCGGCTTGTGTGCGGCTCCCTTGGTACCCACCAG
>JAABUM010006195.1_pt1 | contig 11892 bp, 13 predicted proteins | sample 5559161 | NCBI WGS metagenome assembly JAABUM01 (sample SAMN10711868, study PRJNA513369) | rock metagenome | isolation source: Antarctica rocks | place: Antarctica: Victoria Land, Siegfried Peak nord | reverse complement strand
GGTCCGCCTTGTCCGTCGTGGCATACCGAGGCAGGTGCGCAGCGACCGTGTCATCGAGGAGCAGCTCGCCGGATTCGATCAGAGACATGACAGCCAAGCCCACAATCGGCTTGGTGATCGACGCGAGATCCCATAACGTCGCCATTTCGACAGCCGGTCCTCCCCAGGACAGGCTGCCCAGCCGTCCCTCCGTGAGCGGACCGTCGGCCGTCCCGACTGACCAAGCGGCCCCGGAGAATAAGTGACGCTCCCTGGCGGCCAGCAGCAGGTCAACTAGCTGTCTCATACCGAAACCACCTCGAAAGCTGCTCGATGTCCGCTGGGAACTCCTTACCGGTTGGGGTACTGGGAGTATTCAGCCAGCCGTTTAACCGCGTGCGCCGGAAGTCCACACCGAGACCCCGTCCTGGACGCGGGCACCGTGCGCCGAGGTCGCCAGCGTTGAACCTGTTGCCACCAGCCGCCGCATCCCAGTGGGTCGCCGCGGGCGAGTAGGAGGGGGCAGCCGGGCTTGCCTTCGGTCCTCACGCCGCCCTCTCGCTCGTCCACGGCCATAGCAGGCTGTCCCGGCCTACGGGGCGATGGTCGACGCAGAAGGCCTGGCGCATCACGTGGCATCCTGGGGTGCGGCGGCTGAGACTGCCTGTTCGTCCCGGGCGGCTTGGGCGGCCATCAACTGCTCCGTTGTCTCCACCGGGAATAGGCATGCTGCCACGTGCCCCGTGGGACCTATCACGTCCAGAGGTGGGCGCTCGAGCGCGCACTCGCGACGGCTGAGCGGACATCGTGTCCGGAAACGGCACCCCGACGGTGGCTCCACCGGCGACGGCGGATCACCCTGCAGCACCACCCGGCGCCCCGGTCCCGACTGGGAGGGATCTGCGATCGGGGCTGCCGACAGAAGCGCCTGCGTGTACGGGTGACGTGGATGTGTGAAGAGCTCCTCGGTCTCCGCGACCTCCACGATCTGGCCGAGGTACATCACGGCGATCCGATCGGCGATCTGCCGCATCACCGAGAGGTCATGGGAGACGAACAGGTAGCTCAGTCCTCGCTCACGCTGTAGTCGCTGCAGGAGCTGTAGAATCTGCGCCTGCACTGAGACGTCGAGCGCGCTAACTGCCTCGTCACAGACCACCAGGCGTGGGTCGAGCGCGAGCGCCCGAGCGATCCCGATGCGCTGACGCTGGCCTCCGGAGAACTCGTGCGGATACCGGTCCTGCGCCGAAGGGTCCAGCCCCACCGCCGAAAGCAGAGCGGAGACCTTCTCTCGCCGCGCCCCTGCGCCCGCCTTCCCGCGATAGGACCGGTCGTGGGTCACGAGCGGCTCGGCGACGATGTCCTGCACTCGCATCCGGGGGTTCAGGCTCGCGTAGGGGTCTTGGAGCACGACCTGCAGATCCCTTCTGACGACGTTCATCTCTCGACGAGAAAGAGTCGTCAGCTCGCGCCCAGCGAAGCTGATGGACCCGTGGGTTGTCTCGATGAGTTGCAGGATGACTCTCGCGAGGGTCGTCTTGCCACAGCCGGACTCGCCGACGAGTCCGAGGGTCTCGCCTGGGGCGATCTCCAGGGAAACGTTGTCGACCGCCAAGAGTTGCAGCCCCCTCGGACCGCCCATCCCGCTGGCCGGGTAAGCCTTGGTCACTTCGCGAACCAACAACAGCGGCGCCTGATCGCCCGGTTGTCGGTCGGCTGTCACGTGCTGTGCCGCGCTGGTCATCAGGCCCCCCCTCTGGTGTCTGCGGGCTGGAGGGACGTGGTGGCCGCAGCTGTCGCGGCCATGAGCTCACTTGGGGCCAGGACGCACGCCGCGGCGTGCCCGGGCGCCTTGTCCGTCAGAGGTGGCACCTTGATGGCGCACGCGTCGTGCGCGAAGCCACAGCGGGGCCGGAAGGAGCAGCCTGTCGGCAGCTTGAGAAGGTCCGGGGGGGCACCGGGAATGGGATCGGTCACCACACCTCGTGGGCGGTCCGCGCGCGGGACCGATCCGAGCAGCGCGAGGGTGTACGGCATGAGGGGTTGAGCGAACAAGTCGACCACGGGTGCGCGCTCGACGGTCCGGCCGGCATACATCACCAGAACCTCGTCGGCCGCCTCGGCAACCATTCCCAGATCGTGCGTGATCAGGATGACCCCCATCTCCATCCGGTTCTTCAGGTCGGAGAGCAACTCCAAAATCTGCGCCTGAACGGTGACGTCGAGTGCAGTCGTCGGTTCATCGGCCACCAGGACCTGCGGTCGACACGCAAGGGCGATCGCGATCATCACCCGTTGCCGCATACCGCCGGAGAGTTGGTGTGGGTACTGGCCGGCGCGTTCCTCAGGATTGGCGATCTGGACGTTGCGCAGCGCCTGGACTGCCCGTGTTCGCGCCTGCGCCTTCGTCAGTCGCTCGTGGCGCACGAGCGACTCCACGATCTGCGCGCCCACGGTCCGTACGGGGTTCAGGCTGGTCATGGGGTCTTGAAAGACCATGGCGATTCCCTTGCCGCGCACCGAGCGCATCTGCCGCTCGGAGAGGGACAGCAGGTCACGGTCACCGAAGAAGATCCGTCCACCCGCGTAGACGCACGGTGGTTCCGGGTTCAGGCGCAACAAGCTCAGAGCCGTCGCCGACTTGCCGCTGCCCGACTCGCCGACGATGGCGAGGGTCTGCCCGGCCTCCAACGAGAACGACACCTCGTTGACCGCTCGGACGATCCCCGCCTGGATGTGGAACTCGACGGACAGCCGGTCGACCTCAAGGACGCTCATGATCACCCTCCGGTGTCGCGCTGGCCGATTAACAGCATGGTGCGTGCGATACGTTCGTAGACCGCCACCGCGTCGATGACCTCCTGGAGCGAGACGAACTCGTCTGGGGAGTGGGCCTGAGCCAGGGAGCCAGGGCCGCAGATGACGGTGGGGATACCAGCAGCGACAAGCTTGCTCATGTCGCATCCGGCGTTGAAGCCCACCGGTGCGGTGCTGGGCCGGGAGACCGCCGCTAGCGCGGCCAGGCCCGCGGCGACGATGCGCTCGTCGGTGCGGGTCTCGGACGGGACGGTGGCCACGAGCTGCCGCGGCGGCGCGGCGTCCAGCCCGGGGCGTTGGCGGGACACCTGCGCGATGACGTCGGCCAGCTGGGTATCGCATTCGGCATGTGTCTCGCCCGGGACCAGTCGGCGGTCGACGGTGACGGTGGCCTGGGCGGGAACGGTGTTCTGGAAGGTGCCGGCGGAGAACATGGTGGCGGTGAGCGTCGCCGGACCGAGGAGGGCATGTGGTCGCCGGGCCAGGCGTGCGGTTTCGTCTTCGCACGCCAGCACGAATGCGGCGGCGTCGGCGGCCGCGTTGCGTCCCAGCCAAGGGGATGCGCTGTGGGCGGCCCGGCCCGAAAAGCGCACCTGGTGCATGTAGGTCCCCTTATGAGCGGTCGCGACCTCGAGGCCAGTGGGCTCGCCGACGACGGCCGCGTCTGCGACGAAGCCGTCGGCGACGAGAGCGAGGCTGCCGAGACCGCCTGCTTCCTCGGCGACCACGGCGGTGAGCACGATCTCGCCGCAAAGGCCACGAGGGTCGGAAGCGAGGCGTTCCATCGCGGCCAGCATGGCGACCAGGCTGCCCTTGGCGTCGCAGGTCCCTCGTCCGGACATCCGGGTTGCGTCGCGGCGAGGTTCGTAGGGTGGCTGGGCCCACTCCTGGCCACTGGGGTCGACGACGTCCATGTGGGTGTTGAGGACGAGCCGCGGACCGGTGCCGAACGTCAACGTGGCCAGGACGTTGTCCGCTCCGTCCCAGACCGGCTCGCGACGCACCACGGCACCCATGTCGCGGGCCCACTGCTCGACCCAGGCTGCGACATCACGAGCGTCGCCGGGCGGGGTGGGACTGGCGATCGAGACGCAGTCGGCCAGCTGCTCGAGTACCTGTTCTGGCGTCGTGCACCTCATTCGGCCAGCTGCAGTGTGTCGGCCGAGGACGAGAGGATCGTGCGCCACAACTGGGCGTCGGCTCGCACCGTATTCCGAGGAGCGGGGACCATCGCCCTGATCGCATTCGGCTGCTTGAGGGCCGACCCGGTGACCACAGCCACGACGGTGTCAGATCCGGTGACGTGTCCCTGCTCCCTCGCGCTGAGCAGTGCGGCGAGCGGGGCCGCGGCTGACGGTTCGGCGGGGATGCCGACGTGCCCAAGCCGCAGGACGGCGTCCCGCAGCTCGTCCTCACCGACCGCGATCGCGGCGCCCCCGGAGTCGCGTATGGCCTTGAGCACCCGACGTCCTCCGTGGATCATGCTGTCGCCGGCGATGCTCTGAGCCAGGGTCTTGGTGGCGTCACCGTGCCGCTCCGTGGCGGGGCTGTCGCGGTCGAACGCGTCGACGAGGGGGGCGCACGCAGCGGCCTGGACACCGACCATCCGCGGGAGGCGGTCAATCAGCCCGAGCTTACGTAGCTCGGTGAAGCCCTTCCAGGCACCCCACAGGCCGCCGCCCGTGCCGACGGGGTGCACCATGACGTCGGGAACGTCCCAATGCAGGGACTCACAGATCTCGTAGGCATACGTCTTCATGGCCTCGTGCCGCACGGGGTTCACGAAGTTGACGAACGTGTACTCGCCGTCCCGCGCCAAGATTTCGAGCGCGGTGAAGATTTCCGCGCTCGAACTGTAGGTCAACCGGTGGACCTCCGCACCGTGCAGGCTGATAGCGGCGACCTTCGACTTGTTGGCGGCCTCCTCGACGAAGACCTGGGCCCGCATTCCCGCGTGTGCGGCGTAGGCCGCGAATGATGCTCCGGCGTTGCCCGAGCTGTATGTGAAGCCGGAGCGAAGGCCAAGGTGCCATGCTTGGCTGACCGCCAGCGAGAAGCCGCGGTCCTTGAAGCTGCCCGTTGGCATCATGGCGTCGTTCTTGATCAGGAGGCGGCGCACACCGACCAAGTGGGCCAGCGGGTCGACGTCGATCAGGGGTGTATCGCCTTCGCCAAGGCTCACCACCGCCGCACTGGCCGGTAGTGGAAACAGGTCGCGCCACCGCCACATTCGCTCGGCTCGGCGGGAGGCGGCCAGCTCCGCAAAATCCTTGGGGAGCGTCTCGAGATCGTAGATGTACTCCATCAGGCTGCCGCACACCGGGCATAGAGTCACCGGCTCGTCCAAACTTGCGCGGTGGCCGTGGTCGTCGCAACGCAGCTCCCTGGCGCTGCTCATTGCCGGTAGGCCTTTGGGTCCGCGACGTCGCGCAGCATATCACCGGTGACGTTGATGGCGAGGGTGGTGAGCATGATGGCCAACCCGCTGAAGACCGCGATCCACCAGCCGGTGCGGATGTAGAGCTGGCCGGTGGAGATCATGCCCCCCCAGGTCGGAACGGTGGGCGGCACGCCCAGACCCAGGTAACTCAGGGACGCTTCCGCCACGATCATCGAAGCCACTTGCAAGGTGCCGATGGTCAGCAGCGGTGCCAGGACGTTGGGCAACAGGTGCCGTCTCATGATACTCAGGTCCCCGACGCCTACGGCCCTCGCTGCGGTGACATACTCCCGTGAGCGCAAGGAGAGCACCTCTGCCCGCAGGACCCGGGCATACGTGACCCATCCGGTGATCCCCAGGACCACGATGACGAACGGAAGGCTCGAGCCGACGACCGCCACGATGACCAGAGCCAGCAGGATGGTCGGGAAGGATAGTTGGACATCGGCGATGCGCATGAAGACGATGTCGATCCACCCTCGGTAGAACCCGGAGACGACACCGATGACCGTACCGATGACACCCGAGAGCAAGGTGGCGGATATCCCGACAAGCAGAGAGATCCGGGTGCCGTAGATGATTCGGCTGAGCACGTCCCGGCCAAGGTTGTCCGTCCCCAGGAAGTGTCCGGGAGCGCTCCCCTTGATCCAGGCAGGGGGCTTGAGGCGTGCTGCGAGGTCTTGAGCCTCCGGCTCGTGGGGAGCGACGAGAGGGCCGAAGACTCCGACCAGGATGACGAGGGCGATGATGAGGACAGCGACCTGGGCAACACGGTTCCGCCGGAGTGCCTGCCTGACCGCTGCGGGCAGCGAGCGGTTGCGCGTTGGGCTCGTCGTGCTGGCGGCCTCGGCCTTGTCGGCCTGCGCCTGTGTCACGGCGCTCATCAGCTCAGCCTCACTCGGGGGTCCAGCACGGCGTAGAGGATGTCCACGACGAGGTTGACCGCGACGAACACGATCGCCAGGAACATCACCGTCGCCTGCATGAGCGGGTAGTCCCGGTTCGTGATCGCCTCGATCGTCAGTCGGCCGACGCCCGGCCAGGCGAATACCTGTTCGGTCAGGATGGCACCGCCGAGCAGGCTGCCGATCTCGAGGCCGACGATGGTGACCACCGGCAGGGCCGCATTGCGCAGCGCGTTAGTCACGACGACCCCGACGGGCGACAGGCCTTTGGCCTTCGCCGTGCGGATGTAGTCCTCCCCCATCACGTCGATCAGCGACGAGCGCAGCAGCCGCGCGATCATCGCGGTCGAGTAGAGGCCCAGGGTGATGGCAGGCAGGACGAGATGCTCGATGCCTCCGGTGCCGGAGGCCGGGAGGATCTTCAACTCGACGGCGAAGATCAGGATGAACAAGATCCCGACGAAGAAGGCCGGGGTCGACTGACCGACCAGGACGGCGGTCATGACGGCGCTGTCGGTCGCCTTGCCGCGCCGCAGTGCGGACACGATGCCGGCCGGCACAGCAACGACGAGGGAGAACACCAGCGCCGCGGCTGCAAGTCGCGCCGTTGCTGGCAGACGGTTGAAGATCACCACGCGCGCCGGTTCCTGGAAGAACACCGACTGTCCGAAGTCGAAGTGCAGAAGCCCGGACAGGTAACTGAGGTACTGGGTCACTAGCGGTCGATCGTATCCGAGCAGATGTCGAAGCGCCTGCTCCTGTTCGAGGGTGGCGTTGTCTGGGAGCAATGAGCGCACCGGGTCACCGGCGACCCTGACAATGAGGAACGCGACCGTCGCCACGAGCAACAGCACGACCACCGTCTGAAGGAACCGGCGCACGGCGAAGACGAGCAGTGGGCTGCTGCTGGGGCGGGGGCGCGGTCTTAACGCGGCAGCCGCTTCTCCTGGCAGGGGACTCGACATTCTTTTCTACTTGGTGACGGTGGCTGGCTTCATGGCGAGCACGCCGCTGCCCGGCATGGTCCAGTTCACCGCGTCACGCACGGCGTAAACGTTGCTTGTCTGGTACAAGTAGATGAAGGGGGCATGTGCCACCATCAACTTCTGCAGGTCGCTGAAGGCCTGCTTGCGGGCCGCAGTGTCGAGAGAGGTCTCCTCGATGTCCACGAGAGCGTCGGCATCCTTGCTGTGCCAAAGGCTTTGACGCCGATCGGAACGAATCGTCGACTGGAGAAAGCTCTCGGCGTCAAGCGTCCATCCGGTGTTGCCGCTGAGATACATCGGGCCGATGGCGTGGGGGTCACCGGAGACCAGGAGTGACTTGAACTGGGTGGCGTCGACGATCTTGACGTTGCAAGTGACACCCACCTTGGTGAGCTGGCCAGCGATGGCCTGGGTCACGTCTTGGTCTGCGGTGGACGCCGACAGCTGTGTCGAGAAGCCATTGGGAAAGCCTGCCTCCACCAACAGCTGCTTCGCCTTGGCCGGGTCGTAGCTGAAACCCTTGACGGTCGGGTCATAACCGAAGACTTGGGACGGAATCAGCGTCGCCGTCTGCTCGGCTGCACCATTGAGCACCGAGCTGATCAAGGTCGGGACGTCGACCGCGTAGTTGAGGGCCTGCCGGACCTTTTCGTTGGCCAAAGGGCCCCCGTCGAGGGTGTTCATGGCCACGTAGTACTCGCGAACCCCCGGGACCTTCTTCGCCTGAAAGCCGGACCCCTCGCCAAGTTGCGCGATTGCGTCCGGTGTCAGGCCGGTGATGATGTCGAGCTCACCCGACTGCAGGGCCGCGATGGCGGTCGCTGGGTTAGGCATGATCCGGATCGTGAGGCTCTTCACCGCCGGCGCGCCGCCCCAATACGTTGGGTTTGCGGCGAGGACGACTTCGCTGTCTTGTTTGCGAGACTTGAAGGTGAACGGGCCCGTCCCGACGGGGCTGGCCGCGAAACCAGCGTCGCCCTTCTCGGCGATGTACTTCGGCGGGACGACGACACCACCGAACAGGGAGACCTTTTCCGGCAGGATCGGGTCGGATGCGCTCAGGTGAAAGTCCACTGTAGTCGCGTCGACTGCTGTGGCCTTTTGGACATAGCGCAACTCGACAATGGGGGACTTCGTCGCTGGGTCGATCAGTCGGTTGATGCTGAAGGCCACCGCTGCGGCATCACACGGCTCGCCGTTGTGAAACGTCACTCCCGAACGGATCTTGAAGCGCCAGGTCTTGGGGTCGACGGCCTGCCACGACGTAGCCAAGGACCCTATGAGCTTGTTATCGGCGTCGCGGGTGGTCAGGGTGTCGAAGATGTTGCTCGCGACGCTCATGGAGGGGATGTCGCCCTGCTTCTGCGGGTCGAGGGACTTGACGTCGCTACCCATGGAGACCGGAGTGCCCCCGTGAAGTCGCCCGAGGGGGAACCGCCGGCGCCGTCGCCGCTGCAAGCCGCCAGCAGGTTCGGCAAGGCCAAGGCTGCAGTACCGAGACCGGTGGCCTTCAGCAGCGTGCGGCGGCTGACGTTCATGTAAGTCATTCAGGGTTTCCATGTCTACGGAGAGGCGACTCGGCAGCGCCCTGGCGTTGCGTTCCACCTGACGGAATACTATTCTCTCGTACGAAATATAGACCCGGATGATCGGCGGCTGTCAAGGGTGTGTCCATACCGATGAACTCCAGCGAGAAGACGTTGGCGGTTCTCCGCGCCCTCGTCACCCCCGGCTCCCCACACCAGCTGGCCGACATCGCAAGGGAGACCGGCCTAGGCAAAACAAGCGTCCATCGGATACTGCAGGTCCTTGTCGCCACTCGGTACGCCCAGGCTGGCGGTGAGGGCGCCTACGGTCCGGGTCCCGCGTTGCACAGCCTCGGCGTCGCCGCCAAAGCCGACTTGGACCTGGAGGCGGCTGCACGGCCAATCCTCGCCGACTTGCAGCAGCGGACCGGTCATACCGTGCACTTCGCCGCGCGTTCCGGCGCCCAGGCGGTCTACGTGTCCAAAATCGAAGGCGACAAGCCCTATCAGATGGCCTCACGCATCGGTATGCCAGTCGCGCTGCACTGCACCTCCATCGGGAAGGCGATCCTTGCGGCGATGGGGCCCTCCGACCTCGAGTATGTGCTCGGCGCCGTTGCGGAACCTTCCTCCCTTCATCCCGTCCTAGACCACAGGCTCTTAGCGGCGCAACTCGATGAGGTCCGCGCCCGGGAGTACGCCGTGGACGACGAGGAAAATGAGCGCAATGTTCGATGCGTAGGATCCGCCGTCTACGGTCCCGACGGCTCCGTGCTCGGCGGGATCAGCGTCTCGGCCCTGACGTTCACTTGCACCATGGAGGAGCTTGGGCAGATCGGACCCATGGTGGTTGAGGCGGCCGCGTCTCTGTCGACCGTACTCGGACGGCCGAGGACCTCCTCATGAGGGCGGAGTCGGCAAAGGTGCCTGACTTGTCAGGGGCGGTGGTCACTGTGGTGGAACCGGGCTTGCCGGCCGGCCGCGCGCGGCTTCTCCGCAGGGATGGCCAGTGGGCTCTAGAGAACACACCTGAGTACGAACGTCAACCGCCTTCATCCGCCGACCCGGAGCTCCACATCTCCCCCGGGTGGGTGGACCTCCACGCGCACGTGTACGACGGGATGACGGAGATCAGCGTCCACCCCGACCGCGTGGGCCTCGATCAAGGCGTTCACCTGCTCGCTGACGCGGGCAGCGCGGGAGCAGCGACAATCAGCGGACTCGCGAAGTACGTGCTTCCGAGAGCTCGTACCGAGGTGCTCGCATGGATCAACATCGGCTCTCACGGCCTCGTCCACCTGCGGGAGGTCGCCGACCCGACGTTCATCAACGTCGACGCGACAATCGCTGCGGTCGAGGCGCACCGAAATCTGATCCGTGGGGTGAAGGTGCGCTCCAGTGGGGCCATCGTGGGGCCCATGGGGCTCCAACCGCTGCAGCTTGCAAAGATCGTCGCCCGCGCAACCGGGACCCCGCTCATGGTCCACATTGGCGAGGCACCACCCGTGATCGAGGACGTCCTGGACCTGCTCGACGAGGGGGATGTCGTCACGCACTGCTTCCACGGCAAGGTCGGCAAGCCTTGGGACCGCACCGGTCAGCCCATCGCCGCCCTCTCACGCGCTCTTGCCAGAGGCGTCATCCTGGACGTCGGCCACGGCGCTGCGAGTTTCGACATCAAGGTCGCATGCACCGCAGGAGCTCTTGGGATTTGGCCCACGACCATTAGCACCGACGTCCATGTGCGCAATATCGACGGCCCGGTGTTCTCTCTCGCTGCCGTCATGACCAAGATGCTGCACTGCGGCATGCCGCTGAACCACGTCATCGCAGCCACGACGACGGCGCCCCGCGAAGTGCTCGGATCGCCCCAGCGCTGGGTCGAACCGGACGGCCGGATCCGGCACGCGACCCTCTTCAGGCTCACAGACAATCCCCCAACCGGCCGACAGTACGTTGACAGCTCAGGAATTGTGCTGGCACCGGCCCGCCACCTCGTCGCCGCTGCGACCATCAGCCCCAACGGTCTCCAAGCCTGCGAGACTCGGAATTCCACCGCCACTGAAACGAGCACCAGCCCTTGAAGCGTTCGACGTCTTCTCAGCACGGCGAGTGGACTTTTCCAGTGGGACCGCACCGACTGCTCAGCCAAAATCGGTACGAGAATTGATGCAGACCAGTTACGTGCCGCAAGCCATCCTCGACCTACCAGACCCCATGCCACACCAGCCTCCCCCCTCGACGGCCCAGAGGAACTCAATGACGCATAGCAGTCACACCAGCCCCGACCTGCCTGCGCCCGCCGGCCCATACAGCCACGTGAGGGCGGCAGCTGGCTTGGTCTGGACGGCGGGTTTCGGCTCGCAAGACCCCCAGACGGGGGCCGTAGCGAAAGGAGTCACCAGACAGACAGAGCAAGTAATCGACAATGTCGAAGCTGCGCTGCGCGTTCAGGGTCTAGGTGGCTGGTGTCTTTCGCCGCGTGGCGGTCCCGGTGGCGTGCCCTCCTTCCGGGAGAATCGGTGCATGGCATTGGGGTATCGATTGAACCGCCCCGGTGAGTCCGGAGACTCAGTGGTGTGAGAGCTCAGCGGTCTGCTGGGCTCCGTGTTGAGCATAGTAGGCGGCCTCGAGCTCGGCAGGCGGGATGTCGCCGCAGTAGCCGTGCAGGCGGCGCTGGTTGTACCAGTCGACGTACTCGGCGGTGGCCAGTTCGACCTGGTCGACGGTGCGCCACGGCGCCTGCTTCTTGATCAGCTCGGTCTTGTACAGTCCGTTGGTGGTCTCGGCGAGGGCGTTGTCGTACGAATCACCTTTGCTGCCAACGGAACCGGCGATACCGACCTCGGCCAGACGCTCGCTGAACCGGATCGCCGTGTACTGCGAACCACGGTCGTTGTGGTGCACCAGACCGGTGAGGTCCTCGACTCCCTCGCGGGTGCGGGTCCACACGGCCTGCTCGAGTGCGTCCAGCACGATCGAGGTGGTCATCGTGGTGGCGGTGCGCCAGCCGAGGATCCGACGGGAGTAGGCGTCGATGACGAAGGCCACGTACACCCACCCCGACCAGGTCGAGACATAGGTGTAGGGGTCGGACCGGGGCGCCCTGCCGGCCTTTCGGCCTGGTGGGTTTCCCCGGCCCGCCCTCCGAACCGGACGTGCGACTTTCACCGCATCCGGCTCTCCACGTGTTCATGCCGCTGGTGCGGGTGATGCTGGTGTCGGCGCGCTCGACCATG
>JAABUM010006194.1_pt1 | contig 11895 bp, 12 predicted proteins | sample 5559161 | NCBI WGS metagenome assembly JAABUM01 (sample SAMN10711868, study PRJNA513369) | rock metagenome | isolation source: Antarctica rocks | place: Antarctica: Victoria Land, Siegfried Peak nord | reverse complement strand
AAGACCCAGCCTGCTCTGGGCAAAGACCGTGCAGCCCGTACCGCCACCCTCAAGAGCGGCGGTTTGACGATCAAGACGACGTTCCAACCGAAGATGGCCGCGATCATCAATGCCCAGCTGCGTCAACAAGTGCCGGAGAAGAACCGGTTCGGCATCGACTCCGCCGGGGTCATCATCCAGCCCGGGACCGGGTACGTACTGGGCACTGGTCAGACCAGTAAGTTCAGCAATAGTCCAGGGGCCGGTAAGTCCGCTATCAACTTCAACGCACCGCCCGATTTCGGCGGATCCAACGTCGGATTCGACTTCGGTTCAGCCGCGAAACTATTCGCGATCGTCACAGCGCTGGAACAGGGCGCATCGCCGGACAACACCATCGATGTACGTCCGCAGACGCCTCTTCCACAGGGTGGTAACGGGACCAACTTCCAGTTCAGTGACTTCAACGGCCCTTGCTACACCGGGCGTGGGACGTGGCCGGTAGAGAACGATTTCCCGGTTCCGACGGGCCCGATGACCTACTCCACAGCAGCGGCGTGGTCTGTGAATACCGCGTTCGCGAAGTTGGTTTCCGATATCGGGCTGTGCAACGTCGCGGCTACGATGAAAAAGTTGGGCCTCACCGCTGGTGGCGCCAAACTCACCAACATCGGACCGTCCGGAATCGTGCTGGGGACGAACGGGGTCGCTCCCATAAACCTGGCGAACGCCTACGCCACCGTTGCAGCCGGCGGCAAGTACTGCCCACCTCGCCCGGTGGTTTCCATCACGGACGGCAACAACAAACCAGTCAAGCTTTCCGTCGTTGCCTGCAAACAGGTGATCTCCCCGCAGGTCGCGGCTCAGACGACCAAGATCTTTCAGGCCGTCCTCAATCCCAACGACCCGAAGGCGACGGCACACGCTTCTGCGCTAGCTGGCGGCCGTCCCGCCGCAGGAAAGACCGGTACCGAGACCGGAGCGAACAACATCTGGTTCGTCGGATTCACCCCGCAGCTGGCCACGGCCGTCTGGGTAGGACACGGCTCGGGGAACCCGCGCAACCTCAAGAACGTCACTCTTGGAGGTAAGTACTACAACACTTACGTGTTCGCAGGGGACGTCGCCGCTCCGATCTGGAAGGGGATCATGGACGCCGCGCTGAAAGGCAAGCCGTTCAAGCAGTTCCCCGCAGCTGCGGGAGCTGACCCGAACCAGGCCCCGGCATCAGCGTCGCCGAGCGCGACACCGACCCAGGTAGCCGTGCCCAACGTCGTCGGGCAGAGCATCACCAACGCGGTCAGCACGTTGCAAGCAGCCGGGTTCCACGTACAGGTGCAGGGGCGAGGCAAGATCACCAGGATGTCCGCTACCGGTAACGCAAAAGCTGGCACCACCATCAACATCTACGGCGGCGGCTAGTACTGACGAGGTCTCACAGACGACGTCGATTCTAGGTTCAGCTGTTCAACGAGGCGCGTACTGCGGCCGCCACCTTCGATCCGTCGGCGCGGCCGTTGATCTGCGGCTGCAAAACCTTCATGACCTGTCCCATGCCCTGCATCCCCGAGGCACCGGTCGACGCGATCGCGTCCTTGATCATCGCGCTCAGCTCGTTGTCGCTGAGCTGAGCGGGCAGGTAGTGCTCCAGCACGGTCAGCTCGCTGCGCTCGGCGTCTGCGAGTTCAGGGCGTCCCGCGTCGTCGTACGCACTCGCCGACTCCCGACGCTTTTTGGCCTCTTTAGTGATGCAGCCGAGCACCTCGTCGTCGGTCAGTTCGTGCTTGGCATCGCCGCTGACCTCGGAGTTACGAACGGCGGCGAGCGCCATCCGTAGAGTCTGGGTGCGCACCGTGTCCTTTGCGCGCATTGACGCCGTGAGGTCGGTCTGCAGGGTGTCTTTGAGGCTCATACAGGAAGTGTGTCACCCGGGACTGCTGGCGTTGCCCGCGTTCGCGCAGGTGTCAGGATGGGCGGATGCATTCCGCCACCCGCGCCGCCGCCGCGATCACCGCCGCTGGAGCAGGTGCTCTCGCATGGGCCTCGCTGGTCGAACGTCACTGGTACACGGTGCGTCGAGCAACCCTGCCCGTCCTGCCTGACGGCTCGGCTCCGATCCGGGTGCTGCATATCTCCGACCTTCACCTGGTGCCCCGTCAGGAGCACCGGATCGCCTGGGTACGGGGCCTGGCGAGCCTCGAACCGGACCTGGTGATCAACACCGGCGACAACTGCTCGGACCTGGACGCAGTGCCGGCCGTGCTGCGAGCCCTAGAGCCACTGTTGGAGTTCCCTGGCGCTTTCGTCCTCGGGTCGAACGACTACTTCGCCCCCACCTGCAAGAATCCGTTGCGGTATTTCAACACTTCTCACGTGCGAGGCGTCCCGATGGGCGTACCCCAACTGCCATGGCGGGAGATGGTGGCGGCATTCACCGGCGGTGGCTGGGCCGACCTGACGAACGCGCGACAACGTATGTCGGTGCGCGGGCTCGACCTGCAGTTCGTGGGAGTCGACGACCCGCACCTGGACTTCGACCGTTACGACCTGATCGCCGGGACGGCCGATCCGAGTGCCGACCTGACGCTGGGAGTGCTGCACGCGCCGTACAGGCGGGTGTTGGATGCAATGGCTGCCGACGGCGCGCGGGTGCTGATCGCCGGCCACACCCACGGCGGCCAGCTGTGCATTCCCGGATACGGGGCCCTGGTCACCAACTGCGACCTCGACCGAGCCCGGGCCAAAGGCGTGTCCCGTTGGTGGCCGGGCGCTGCTGGCGCGGGGTCGCATCAAATGCCGCACGACGCCGCCTGGCTCGAAGTGTCCGCGGGGCTCGGCCACAACAAGTACACGCCGGTGCGCTTCGCGTGCCGCCCCGAAGCAACGCTGCTCACACTCGCGCCGGCGTCATGGGACGTCAGCCGAACTGCCTGAAGGCACGCACTCCCGGTAAGGCACCGGTGCAGGGATCGCGCCCGATTGGGAGATGTCTCAGCCTTACCGGTAACGTGTGCCGCGCTGCATCCGACTCGTGCGTGATCCGCGCGACGGGTGCAGCAGCCACGGGGTGTGGCGCAGCTTGGTAGCGCGCGTCGTTCGGGACGACGAGGTCGCAGGTTCAAATCCTGTCACCCCGACCAGCACGAAGAACGGCTCTGACCAGCGGAAACGCGGTCAGGGCCGTTTGCTATTCCGGTCTTCTGGGCATAACTGGGGCACAACGGCACCCGTCGTGGACACCGATGGACCCGCAACCTTCCAGTTCAACGACGGTGGGCCAACTGCTCTAGATTCCTTTCAAGCCCGCTGAGATAGAGCAATTCCGGTGCTGCCGGGTTCTCCCGCGCCGCTCGTGCTTCATCCCAGGCGGTGCCGAGCACGTACATGGCGCCTCCACCGACGCCAGCAAGCGTGGGTACGCCGGCAAGTTGTTGGGCGGTCGCCACCGCGACAGTCAAGCCACCGGATTTGAGGGCCGCAGCCCCATCACCAAAGAGGCGCCTTGCAGTGCCGTGCACCAGCCTGGACATTGGCAAGCTGGCCCGCATGTCGTTCAACGTCGGCTCGATCACGTCCACCCCGTATTCGGTGATGTCGCTGCTGAGTGAGTCGTCCAACGCAGAGGACGCCATCTTCGCGGACAGTTCTCGCACGCCAGCCCGGTATCGCTTGCGTGAGTCGGCCAGTTCATCGCGAGCTTCGAGCACGTGCGACATAGGTGCGGAGGGAAACGTTGGCAGATGCTGCACGAGCCCAGCTCCGACTGCGGCTCGCTTCGAGCGATCGAAGGCAGCCCTTGGACTGACACCATCACTCGTTCGCCCGAGAAGTCTGCGCGAACGAGTGTCCAGCAGGACTGTCCCCGTCGGATCGTCCCAGCTACGAACAAGCCTCTCTCGGAACCATTCGACATGCGCTTGGCCAGGATCATCAAGTTCGAAGGCGCTGACGTCGATGCTGAGCAATCCACGCTCTCTCGCAACGTCGAGCTCTGGGGTCATGGCCTGCTCGTAGAGTTTCATCGCATCGGTCACGGCCTCACGGATCCGCGGGCGATGCCAGGCCTCCAGGGCTGTTCGACCCGGGTCATGCATTGGCAGTTGCGTCAAACGCGCTAACGCCTTCTTGGCTGACTTCACATTCCCACGCCCGTAGACGCGCTCCAGCGTCTCTTTGGGTAGCCGCCGAATATCGTCCCAGGGGTTATCAAGATCGATACTTTGGAGCGGTCTCAATGTGTCGAACATTGCAGTAGTCGTCGAAATTAGTTGGACATGATCCGCGTAAAGCAGTGCGCTGCGGACGAGTTCCACTTCACGGCGCACAGTGTTGCGCCCGATCCTTCACAAGGGTGATACCAGGACGGTCACAGTCAATTGTCCCGATTCAGTCGTTGTGGCTCGACGGTTCCTCATCGATCCACCTCACTCTCTAATCACAGTCAGCGGTCCGAGCATCCGAGTGGCTAGCGGGCGCGGTTCTCGGCCATGGGTGGCGAAGTCGAACTCACAAAAACTTGGGCGCTGTGACCCTCGAGCACCTCGTGCCGCTCTGAGTAGCGTCAACACTCAGGCCCCGCTAAGCTCCTCGTCGGCACGGATGCGGTCAGCCAAGATGACCACACCGGACCGAATCGTGGACCACTTCTCACCACTGAACTTTCCCGCTTGCTGCAGTCGATCGAGCGCCAGAATGATGATCGCGACGGCTGCCGGGTCGCTGAGTACCGCGGCCGTCAATGCCTTTCGATCAAGTGGGCCAGGGCTGGGCGCTTCTTGCCAGGTCGGCTCGACTTGCAACGGCCGGGACCGTACCGCCTGGATACCCACAGTGCGTTGAACGCCATCACGCGGCTCAGCTTCCAGGCGTGCCCGAGCAGGAGTGGTGGGTTCCCGACCTATCTGACGCGGCTGTCTTGGTACGTCGATCATCCGGATTTCGACGGCGGCTTCTCTTGCTCCCCGCCGGGTCACGGCAGCCGCGTTTCGGCACCTGGTCGAACACCAAACGGGCCGCCGACCAACACCGCCGTAGATCACTTGAGCTCCACACCTGGGGCACTCTCGCGTGTCCAACGAGGTCATCTCGGATCCTTCGTCACGTTGCCGATTAGCCGATCGTCGGTCCGATCGCCTTCTCGAACTCTGCGTCGACCACGTCCCCTTTGGGCCAGCTCGTTTCGCATCATCGAAACGCACGCAGCCCGAGAATGCAAGAGGTGTGTGGACTCGAAATTCTGGCTTCTCAGAGGGGGTACGCGCGCAGGTCTAGCAACGCGGGTTTCATGTCAGATTCACAATTCGGGGTGTCGGCAACGTGCAGGAGTTCTGAGATTCATGTCGTTGAACCGCAGTCGTCGGAACCGGGCGCGACGCCACTATCCAGCGTTCTGCGCCAGCCATGGGAAAGGCTGAGCCTGGGTTGGGAGAGCTGGTCCTATAGGGATCGGCGACTGGACACGCGGCAAGCTTGAGCGCCCGGGTCGCTAGAAGATGTGTCGGCGGCGTCCCGTACAGAACACTGACCCGCTGCCTGTCCGAAGCAGATCCGCTTGGGACTGATCGGCATGGGATCCACCTGGGTCACGGCTGTGATCACCTCACCAGAGCAGCGGTGCAGTGGTTCGATATGCGCTTCTGATGCAGTTCCGGATGCAAGACTGGCCCGTCGGTGCGATGGGGCATGCTGTGGTGCAGGGTCGAAACGAGGTGGTGAGTAGCTCATGGCGACGACGGTAAGAGCACCGGTTAACGGCGGGCTGCTTGAGTGGGCCCGAGTGGAGCACGGACTCGCACTCGAAGACGCCGCACATGTGCTCAATGTCAAGCCTGAGCGGCTCGTTTCTTGGGAGACCGGGGACGCCAAGCCAACCCTGAACCAGGTGAGGAATGCTGCGGCCCTCTACCAACGCACACCAGCCTTCTTCCTGTTGCGGGAGACACCCAGCGACGGCGACCACCGCCGACCGACCGACTTTCGGAGCTTTACCGGGGACACTCCGACACTGGGAAACGCCTTGGCCCGCGAGGTGGCCAGAGCTAGAGCGCGACGACACAATTTCATGCAGGTTCAAGACGCTGAACCGCATCGTCTGCCTACTTTGCCTGCGGTGCTTGAAGAACCAACCGCGGCCGCCGGCCAGATGCGCGAACACCTCCGAATCACAGTGGCAGCCCAAGCGGGTTTCGCCAACGCCGCCCAGGCTTTAAATTCTTGGGTCCAGGCAGTTGAGGCACAGGGTGTCCTCGTCTTCCAGATGAGCCGGGTGTCTCCCGAAGAGTGCCGAGGATTTTCCGTGTACGAGGACGTATTGCCTGTCATCGTTCTAAACGGCGCCGACGGTTTTGGAGCCCGACAATTCACTCTGTTCCACGAACTTGCCCACCTGCTGAGTCGCACGAGCGCTGTATGCGATGTTTGGCGAGAGGGTGGCGTCGAAGCCAGGTGTAACGAGTTTGCTGCTGACCTGCTGATGCCAAGGCTTGCCGTCGCGAAACTTCTCAGTCGGGGCTGTCCGCAGACCCCGGACGCCCTTGCAGCAGAGTTCAATGTCAGCAAATCTGCCGCTGCTGTGCGCCTTCGGGCTCTTGGTCACATCAGTCAAACACTGCTTGAGACTTACCTTCGCGATGCGAGGGATGCAGCCATCGCCACGCGCGAGGCAGCAAGAGCAAAACAGAAAGGTGGCCCATCCCCACATCTCTTGAAGGTCCGAAATCTTGGCCCGAGCTTCGTGGGGACAGTTCTCGATGCGATGCACGACGAGCGCATCTCTGTAACTGAGGCGGCGCAGATTCTCGAATCCAAGGTCCAAGCGCTGGATAAACTCGAGTCCGAGGTTGTCCGCCGCGGGGTCGCGTCTCGAGCGACTCGTACACGGTTGATACCAACATCATCGTCACCTTGAACCGTGACCAGCCGCGTGATGTGTACCCAAGCGTCTGGCAAGCGTTGGAGACACTCATTTCTGAGGGCCGTTGTTTGATGAGTCGAGAGGCGTACGAGGAGCTTCTGAAGGTCGACGACGAGTGTGCCCCTTGGGCGAAGGCGCAGTCCGGACTCGTTCATGAGACAACTGACGACGAGCTTTCAGTGGTAGACACCATCACCAATCAGCACCCCGGATGGGTGCAGGAGACTCTAAACGCCGCTGACCCATTCATCATCGCGCAAGCGGTCGAGCAGGAACTCGTTGTTGTGACCTTTGAAAAGCGAAAGGGCCCAGGTACGGCAGACCGTAACCTGAGGATTCCCAACGTCGCAGACGAGTGGGAGGTCCAGTGCGTCACCTTCCAGGAGCTCGCTCGTCGCGAGGGCTGGGTCTTCTGAGGGATTCGGATGGCTTCCAGATGCAGGCGCGTCACGACACTAAGCCACCTGGCGACGCCCGTATGAGGAACGGTGAGCGGCGACGAGACACCTTCCACGCGTCGCCACCAAGGCCTCGAGAAAATGTGTCCGCGCCGGCTCGATAGAATCTGATTCGAAGACCCCGGAACGATCACTGGCCATGGCCACATCGCCGGGGTTTCGTCATGTGACGGGGTCGCATGACACCGCTCAATGTCCCGCGAGACGCGACAACGAAGCAGCGATTTCCGCGTCGCGGCCGCGGGCGGCATGCTGATAGCGCAACGCGGCATCCGCAGTCAGGTGACCGAGGCGCACCATCAGCTCCGGCAGCGTCGCACCGGCCTGCGCCGCAAAGACGGCACCGGTATGTCGGAGATCGTGCACCCGTAGGTCGGGCCGACCGGCTACTTCCCGCGCTTTGATCCAGTGTCGCCGCACTGTGTTGGAATTTGCTTGCCGCTCAGGGCTATTCACTGCTGGGAACAAGAGGGCGTCGGCTCCAGCACGGACATATGTCAGATGCTCGCGGACGACGCCGACGATGTGGGGCGGCATCGCGACGTCTCGTTGGTGGCCGTCTTTGGGCGGTCCGACCAGCGGCTCGCCCTGGTCCCAGCTGACCGCGCGACGGACCCGGATCAGGTTGAGCCTCAGATCGATATCCCCTCGGCGAAGCTCGGTGAGTTCGCCGAACCGGAGCCCGCACCACGCGGCGATGAGCACGAGCGCGTGGTACCTCTGCGGCATGGCGTTAAACACCGTGTCCAGTTCGTCCAGCGACGCCGGTTGAATCGTCCGCTGCCGCTTCGAACTTCCGGCACCGTGAACCTTGCACGGGTTCGTCGCCAGGATGTCGTCGGAGACAGCCGTCGACAGAATGGATCGCAGCAGGCTGTAGACGTGAGCGCGCTGGGTCGGCGTGGACGGATCCAGTTCGCTGTGCCAGACACGCACGACGGCTGGTGTGATGTCACGAAGCGACATGTCGCCAAACGCGGGCAATAGGAAACGGTCGAGTTGGCGTCGATACAGAGCGCGCGTGCGAGGCCTGACGTCGCGGTGCATCAGCCACGACTCGGCATATGGGCCGAAACCCTCAGTCGCCCGCCGCACCTTGGCCCTTCGCGACTTTGCCGGCGACCACTCGTCGTTCTGAATGAGCCGGCGCTCGAAGGCGAGCCAGGCCTCCGCATCGGACTTCGCCTGAAATGTCGACGGAGCGCGGTGGAACGCCTCGTCCAGCCCCATGTAGTACGCCTGGTAGCGGCCGTTCGACCGCTTACGGATCGTGCCGAAGTCGCGCTTTGTCCGCGTCATGAGTAGCCAGGACCGGACGTGCTTGGACATAACCTGGGCATAACTGGAGCAATTTTGTGTCCTGTTATGCCCGCAGCCCTCATGCGTCAAGCCTATATCTTCGCAGCTCAGAAGCCTACAGCGCAGATCAGGGACCCGCTTGAACCAGCGCGTGAATAGTTCAAATCCTGTCACCCCGACCAGCACGAAGAACGGCCCTAACCAGCGGAAACGCGGTCGGGGCCGTTTGCTTCGCCGCAACACGTGCGCTTTCCGTCGGTGCCTAGGAAAGCGCTGAAAACGACGGGACCTAAAGGTGACCTAAAGGCTTGTGAGATACCTCCGGCTCACGAGGTAGCGCCAGAAGCCAAGGGTTCACCCCACGGACCTCCGCCCACTCGCCAGTTGAGTACATTTCCCGTACGACCCTGACCATCGCTGCCAAGGAAACGGCCGCCGCCGATGCCTTGATGTTCCCTCCGGACAAATCGAAGCGGCATCTGGTCACCGAGGCTGGCGCATGTAAGAGTCGATTCGATCGGCCGATAGCAGGAGAAGAGATTGGTCCTAGTCGACATGAGTTGGCTGCACAGTGGCATCTTGCTACAGTCCAAAATGAAGACCCCGGGACGATCACTGGCTACGGCTAAATCGCCGGGGTTTCGTCCTGTGTCGTCAAGTATCGCGTGGGCTCGGTCCTCGGGCATCGCCTTCTCCAAACCTTGGCGCGTGCCCGAAAGCAACGTCGACGGATCAGACGAAGGCACTCTTCCCGGTGATCGCGCGGCCGACGATCAGGGTGTTGACCTCTCGGGTGCCCTCGTAGGAGTAGATCGCCTCCGCATCGGCCACCAAGCGGCCCACGTGGTGCTCGAGCAGAATGCCGTTGCCGCCGAGCACCTCACGCGCCCAGCCCACGGCCTCGCGCATCCGCACTGTCGAATGCACCTTGCACAGCGACGCGTGCTCGTCCTTGAGTAGGCCCGCGTCCTGCAGCTGCGAGGCTCGCGCGTTCATGGCCGTGGAGGCGGTGACGTTGCTGAGCATCTTGACAAGCAGGTCCTGCACCAGCTGGAACGATGCGATCGGCTTGCCGAACTGCTCACGCTGCTTGGTGTAGGCCAGCGCCTTCTCGTAGGCGCCGCGCGCACAACCGGTCGCCTGCCACGCCACACCCATCCGGGTCACCCGCAGCACGGCAGCAGTGGACCGGAAACTCCTCGCCTTCTGCAACCGGTTGGCCTCCGGCACACGCACGTCATGCAGATGGATCTCGGCGTTCTGGACGACGCGCAGGGCGATCTTGTCCTCCTGCTTGTCGAAGGTCATTCCGTCTGTCCCCTTCTCGACGACGAAGCCCTTCACCTGCCCGTCGTCCTCATCACGGGCCCAGATCACCACGAGATCGGCGAAGGCGGCGTTGCCGATCCACTTCTTCTCACCGTTCAGTACCCAGTCGTCGCCCTCGCGCCGGGCACTCGTAGCAAGACCATTCGAAATCGCGGAGCCGACGTCGGGTTCGGTGAGGCCGAAGGCGCCGATCAGCTCCATCCGGGCCATCGAGGGTAGCCATCGCTCACGCTGCTCGTCCGAGCCGCACAGATCGATCGAGCCCATCGCGAGGCCGCCGTGGACACCCATGAAGGTGGCGATCGACGGGTCGACCCGTCCCAGCTCCATCGCGATCATGCCGTCGACTAGCGCGCCACGGTTCGGGCACCCGGGTCCGTCGTACGCCAGACCGGCAATCCCGAGCTTTGCCAGGCCCGGGATCAGTTCGTGTGGGAACTCCGCGCGGGTCCAGTAGTCGTTGATGATCGGCTCGACCTCGCGGGTCATGAACGACCGCACGTTGGCGAGCACCTCGCGGTCCTCGTCGCTGAGCAGCAGCTCGAAACCCAGGAAGTCGGAGTTCGGGCTGTCTTCCAGTCCGAGGGTGTCCAGTTCACTCATCGTCGGTTCTCCTCTTTCGGGCTGTGACCGGGCGGGCTCGTTCTGCTCAGGCTGGGACCGTCCAGAAAAGCGTCGATGACGGGTGCGAGTTCGCCGGCCTCGGTCAGAATGCCGAGGTGTCCGCCGTGGTAGATGTGCAACTGTGAGTGCGGAATCAGCGCGGCCTGCAGCTTCGGGTTGGCGACCGGGATGATCGGATCATCGTCCCCGCCCATGACCAACGTCGACTGTCGGAGCAGGCCGAGGAACGGCAGACTCGTCCAACCGGCCATGGCGCTCAGCTGGTAGTAGTAACCGCGCTTGGGGCCCGAGCGGGTGGCTCCGTGCAACAGGTCCGCCCCGAGCCCTGGGTTGGTGCGCATCGATCCGCCGTAGATTTCCGGCGCCACCTGCGCAGCGTAGGCGGGGTCACGGTGCCGACGCGGGGTCGACATGATCTTCAGCACGCGCGGGTGGGCGGGCACCATGAGGACGCCGGTGCCGGTCGCGACCAGCACCACCCGGCGCACCCGACGCGGCGCCTGCACCGCGAGTTGTTGGGCCAGGCCGCCACCCCAGGACAGACCGAAGACGTCGAAGGAGCGGTACCCCACCTTCGCCATCAGCGCGGTTACCCAGGACGCCAAACCGGCGATGGGGTACGGAAACGGCGGCAGCGCCGAACCGCCGACGCCGGGCACGTCGAAGCGCACCAGACCGCGGTCAGGATGCAACTCGTCGACCAACGGCTGCAGCGCCTCCAGGCTGACACCGATGCCGTTGCACAGCAGTAGAGGCGGCTTGTCGGTATAGGCACCTACTCCGGGCCGGACCGAGACACGGGCGGTGATGCCGCGGACCGTGACGTTGCGTACCTGATCGCCTGCTCGCGGCTGCGTCGGATCAGCGGTCATGGACGTAGGTACCTGGGGCGTCGTCCAACGGTTTGTACTTGGCGTTCCCGAGCTTGCGCGGCTTGGCACGATGCTCCCCGGTGCGGACCGACAGCCACTGCACCCAGTCCTCCCACCAACTGCCCTTGACCTTGATCGCCTGCGACAACCACGTCTCGGTGTCCTCGGGGTTGTCGCTGCCCTGCTGCCCGTTGCCCGACGGTGAGGTCTGGAAACTGGCCTTGGGGTTTCCCGGCGGATTGACCATCGCCGCGATGTGACCACTGGTGGACAGCACGAATTTCGTGTCGCCACCGAACAGCTGAGTGGTCTGATAGCAGGACTCCCACTTACACAGGTGATCGGCGATCCCGGCCACCACGTAGGAATCGGTCGTCACCGTTCCGAGGTCGACCTTCGTGCCGAGCATCGTCGCGGCGCC
>JAABUM010006193.1_pt1 | contig 11898 bp, 10 predicted proteins | sample 5559161 | NCBI WGS metagenome assembly JAABUM01 (sample SAMN10711868, study PRJNA513369) | rock metagenome | isolation source: Antarctica rocks | place: Antarctica: Victoria Land, Siegfried Peak nord | reverse complement strand
CCCTGACCCTGTTGCAGCACGAACCCACGGCCCGCTGCGGGATCAAAGCGAAACGCCTCAAGGCCGGGTGGGATCACCGCTACTTACTCAAGGTCCTTGCCGGCTGATTTAGATGCAATTGCCCTGCTCCAGCAGGCGCGTCACCAGCGCCCCGTCGCGTGCCCGGCCGACCACCCCGCCCAGCCACAGGCGCGAGGCGACATCCATGGCCATGGCTTGCCACACCACCCCCCCGCGCACCTTCACGCGGATCTCGTCGGCCTGCACCTGGCCGGCCGCGACCTGCTCCCCCTCGACGAGGTGGCTGTGCAGCGCGGCGCAGTGCGTCCCCGCGCGGTGCAGCCAGGCCGCGACCGTGCGCTCGTTGAGCCCGAAAGCCGCGACGATGGCTTGCGGTGGGCACCCGTGTGCCAGCAGGACCAGCACGACGGTCATCAGCCACGCCCCCTTGTGCACCCGATAATAGGGCGTCCCTTTCGTCTCCACGAAGGTCTTGTCGCAGGTCGCGCAGCGGTAGCGCCGCCGCTTCTGGCTGTGGATGCGGATGTTGCCCGCGCTCACCCGCCCCTTGTCGGGGCACAGCTCGGTCGGGCAGAATACGGTGGACGGGTCCATGGGCGCTGCTCTCCTCGTCGTGTGGATCGGACACGGCTACCGGTAGCATGCCCCATGTGGCCCGTTCTTGTCATCCTCGCCCCGATCCCACACTTCCATGGGGTTGTACCCCGTACCCGCGGCACCCGCGGTACCCACACAGCCACCACGCGCCGCCCGCCCTCGGCACCACACCCCCCCGATCAGACGGCGGAGGCAGTGATAGCGGTGGCCACGTTATGCATGGACGAGGCCACAGGACGCTGAACCTCCCGCAGATACCCTGAACGGCGTCCGTTGGAGGGGCGCACAGTACCGCGTGCGCCGCCGAAAGCAGTACCGTCGTTGTGCCCTACGTCATGCGTGTGCACGGCGCCATCTACCAGCAGCACCCCTCCGGGCCGGCGTGAGGCCCTGCTGTGGAGTATAAAGACCTCAAAGCGGTATGGCCGGTGACGCCGTATCTTGAGGAGGTGGTGGGCGAGGACCTGGCCGCACAGCTACACCACGAGCCCTAGACGCGAAAGATGGACGACCGATGACGGAGACGCACTACAAAAGCGCGCGTGAGCAGGCCTTGCACGTCCTGCACCGCGTCGAGACGACGGGCGCCTACGTGTCGCACCTGCTCGCCGACACGACGGGCAACGAGCGGGACAACAATCATAGGCGTGATCGGGCGCTCCTCGAGCAGCTGGTGAAAGGGACGCTCGACTGGCGCGGGAGGATCGATGCTGTGCTCGACGGGGTCGTCAAAGGCGGCATCGGTCCCCTGACGCCGTGGATTCGCACTATCCTGCGCCTCGGGACGTACCAGATCCTGTTCCTGGATCGGATTCCGCCGGAGGTCGCCGTCCATGAGTCGGTCGAGTTGGCCAAGCGGTACGGCCACCGGGGGACGACCGGGCTGGTCAATGCCGTGCTGCGCAAGGTAGCCGCGCAGGTGAAGGCAGGGACAACACCGAGTCCTGTCTCTGCCGCTGGGCAGCAGGACGAGGCGGAGGGGATCGCCGCTACGTACAGCCACCCGCTCTGGCTGGTGCGGCACTGAATCGAGCAATTCGGGGCCGAGGAAACGATCGAGCTATGCCTGGTCAACAACCAGGCATGGCCGCTCTGCTTGCTCACCAACACGCTGAAGATCGGCACGCCCGCCCTGCGGCGCGCGCTGCAGGCCGCCGGCCTTGCGTGCCATCCCGCCCCCTATCACCCGGACTGCACCATCGTCGACGCCTTGCCCCACGATCGCCGCTTGAATGAGCTCTCCGCCTATCATGATGGATTGTTCCTGGTGCAGGACGAGAGCTCCGCCTTTGTCACGCGCGTCGTGGACCCGCAGCCTGGCGAGTTCGTCGTAGACCTGTGCAGCGCGCCGGGCGGTAAGGCGGCGAACATGGCGATGCTGATGCGCAATCAGGGCCGTATCCTGGCGGTGGACCTACACCCCAAGCGCCTCGGCGTGGTCGCGGCCAACGGCGCGCGCCTCGGCATCTCCATCGTGGAGACGGTCGGCGCCGACGGACGCGTCGCGCACGTGGATCGACCGGCCGATAGGGTGCTGGTGGACGCTCCCTGTTCGGGGTTGGGCACCCTCGGACGACGCAGCGACGCGCGCTGGAACAAATCCGAGGACGATCTACCGCGGCTGCGCGCGCTGCAACTGGAGCTCTTGTGGCATGCCGCGACGTTGCTGCGGCCCGGCGGCCGGCTGGTCTATAGCACCTGCACGATCGCCCCTGAAGAGAACGAGGGCATCGTCCGGGAGTTCCTGCGCGACAACCCGACCTATCGGGCTATAGACGCGTCTGACGGTCTACCCGATCTACCGTCGGCCTTGGTCGACGAGCAGGGCTACTACCACACCTGGCCGCATCGTCACGGGATGGGCGGCGCGTTCGGCGCGGCGCTGGTCAGGGGTGCGTAGGCGCGCCCAAACCGGCAGCTCGCTGCGGCGACGGCGGGGCGGCGCCACCCCCAGGACAGGACGTCTGCCTTTGTCCGTAGAGATAGAGAGAGGGAAGGGCTCGCCTCGGTTCGCTACGTCCGGGAGAGACTGCAGGGCACGGGTGATCGTCGAGCGGTTGTACGGCGCGGGACTCGACCGGCGCCCCGGGCTATCTCAAGGCCCTCGCACGGTGCTACGCGATCACAGCTCTATGGCGCGCATTGATGCGCCGGCATTGTAGTGTCCGACGACAAAATACGGCGTAGGGTTGGGCAGCGCAGGCACGTCTTTATGATGTATGAGGGCACGGGCAGGAGATCGTGGCGCGGATGGCCTGCCGCGTCATCCGCGCCATCCGCGCCATCCGCGCCGGTCGGATGAACGATGTCTCGCCTGCCTTACGGCGTATAGCTGGCCGACACGGGCTCGGCACGGCAGCGGGCGCGCCGTCAGCGTGCTGGTCTGCCGTTCAGGATGGCGCTCCACGTCCTGGCGCATCCGCCCGCTGGACATCGGAAGGAACTAATGGCCACGCCTGCCTACGCCGACATCACGCTATTGCGCCGGTTGCTGCGCCAGGCCCGGCCCTACTGGCCCTACGTTGGGGGCATCTTTCTGCTCGATCTGCTGGCGAGCCCGCTGGCCCTGCTGGCCCCTCTGCCCCTGAAGATCATCGTGGATAGTGTCGTCGGCTCCCACCGCCCCCCGCGCTTCCTGACGCTCCTGTGGCCGACACCTACCGGACCGTCGCCCACGGCCCTGCTCGTGCTCGCGGTGTGTCTGTACCTGGCCATCGCCCTCCTGGACGAGCTCCAGCACCTCGGCACTGCGTTCCTGAGCACCTACACCGGCGAACTGCTGATCCTGGACTTCCGCGCCCGCCTGTTCCACCAGGTCCAGCGCCTCTCGTTCCTGTATCACGATGCGCGGGGCACGGCCGACGCCACGTACCGCATCCAATACGACGCGCCGGCCATTCGGAACATCATCGTCACCGGCGTCATCCCGGTCCTCACGGCCATTGTCGCGCTTGGGGCGATGCTCTACGTCATGGCCCGGATCGATTGGCAGCTGGCCGTGGTGGCCCTGGCCATCGCGCCCGTCCACGTGGGGCTCTCGTGGGCCTATCGCCCGCGCCTGCGTCGTCAGGCGCGCCGGGTCAAGACGCTGGAAAGCGCCGCCTTGGCGGTGGTGCAGGAGGTGCTGGCCGCTCTGCGCGTCGTCCGGGCGTTCGGACAGGAGCGCCGCGAGCAGGACCGCTTCGTCCAGCAGTCCGGCGAGAACATGCGGGCGCGCCTCCACCTGGCCTTGGTCGAGGAGAGCTTCAGCCTCCTGATGGGGCTGACCACCGCGGCGGGGACAGCCGCCGTGCTCTTCATCGGCATCCGTCACGTCCAGGCCGGCGTCCTGACCCTGGGCGATCTGCTCATGGTCCTGGGGTATCTCTCGCAGCTCTACGCGCCGTTGCGGACGCTCAGTCGGAAGGGGGCGGACGTGCAATCCGCGCTGGCCAGCGCCGAGCGCGCCTTCGCGCTGCTCGACGAGGCGCCGGATGTGCCCGAACGGCCCCACGCACGGCCGCTCGGGCGTGCGCGGGGCGCCATCACCTTCCGGCATGTGTCCTTCGCCTATGGTGACGAGGCCCCGGTCCTGCATGATATCTCGTTCGCGGTCCCCGAGGGAACCTGGGTGGGTATCAGGGGCGCGACGGGTGCGGGGAAGACGACCCTCGTCAGCCTCCTCACCCGCTTCTATGACCCGACCGCCGGGCACATCCTCCTGGATGGGGTCGACCTGCGCGACTACGCGCTCGCCGACCTGCGCACGCAGTTCGGCATCGTCCTCCAGGAGCCCCTGCTCTTCTCGACCACGATCGCGGAGAACATCGCGTACGCGTGCCCCGCGGCGAGCCAGCACGCGATCGTCGCGGCCGCGCGGGCGGCCAACGCCCACGAGTTCATCGTCGGCCTCCCCGAGGGCTACCAGACCCGCGTTGGGGAGCGGGGCATGCGCCTCTCCGGCGGCGAGCGCCAGCGCCTCTCGCTCGCTCGCGCGTTCTTGAAAGACGCGCCGATCGTCATCCTCGACGAGCCCACCAGTGCCGTCGATACGCAGACCGAGGCCGCGATCATGGAAGCGTGCGAACGCCTGATGCACGGCCGGACCACCTTCATCATTGCCCACCGCCTGAGCACACTCGACACCTGTGACGTGTGGCTGGATATCCAGGATGGCCGTCTCCGCGCGGCGCGGCCGGTCGGACCGCGCAGGAAGGAGGACGTGCCCTGACGCACACGCACGCTCATCCGGGGCTCCGGAAAACGGCGCGTCGAGGAGGGCGGCGAGGGGGATGGCCACCCGCGTCCAGGCGAACGGGTCCCGCGGCGCCCACGCCCCGCTTGTGCGCCCCTGCCATCGCGGTCATATCCTCATCCTCATGAGGTCATCTCCTACGCCGGCGTGCGGGGGAGGAGCCAGCCCGCTCCCGGCGGTTCTCTGGGCAGGCGACGCAACCTGTCCAGCGCCCCTGTCCGGAGCGGTGATGCAATGCAGCAGCCGGCACAAGGAGCGCAGCCGGCACAAGGAGCGCAGCCGGCACAGGGAGCGCAGCCGGCCCAGGAAACGCAGCAAGCGCAGCAAAGGAAGGAGCGCAGCATGGACACGCATGGGGTGATCGTCCGTCGGATCCGTTTCTTACGTGGCCCCAACGTCTACGCGTATATGCCCGTCGTGCAGGTCATCCTGGACACCGGGCCGTATGAGCAGCAACCCAGCACCAGCTTCCCGGGGTTTGTCGACCGCTTGAGCGCGTGGTTGCCTGGTCTGCACACGCATGAATGCAGCGTGGGGCGCCCGGGAGGGCTGATCGAACGGCTGCACCGGGGGACCTACCTGGCCCACATCTGCGAGCACGTCGCGCTCGAGTTGCAGACCCTGATGGGCTTCCCGGTGGACTTCGGCCGCACCCGTGGGACGGGGGAACGCGGGGTGTATACCGTCGTGGTCGCCTACAAGGAGGAAGAACCGGCACGGGCGGCCTTTGAGACCGCGTTGCGCTTGACCCTGGCGGCGATGCACGACGAGCCCTTCGATGTGCCGGGCGCCCTGGAGGCCCTGCTGGCGGTGGCGGACGACTATCGCCTCGGCCCCAGTACCGCGGCGATCGTGGCCGCAGCGCGCGCGCGCGCCATCCCCGTCCTGCGCCTGAACCCGCCGGGCAGCCTCGTGCAGTTGGGGTATGGCGTATATCAGAAGCGTATCCTCGCCTCGGAGACCTCCCAGACCAGCGCCATCGCCGTGGAGATGTGTCAGGAGAAACCGCTGACCACCCGTATGCTGCGCGTCGTGGGTGTGCCCGTGCCCGAGGGCTCGCTCGTGACCTCGGCGGAGGACGCCTGGGCCGCCGCGCGGGACATGGGGGTCCCCGTGGTGGTGAAACCGGAGGCCGGCAACCAAGGCCAGGGCGTGAGCGTGAACGTGACGGGTGAAGCCGAGGTGCGCGCCGCCTATGCCCTGGCCGACGCCTGCAACAGGGGCGACGTGCTGGTGGAGAAGTACATCGACGGACAGGAGTACCGCCTGCTGGTGGTCAACGGCACGATGGTGGCCGCCGCGCGGCGCGACCCGGCGCGGGTGGTCGGCGATGGCCACCAGACGATCAGGCGCCTGGTGGAGACGGTCAACCGAGACCCGCAGCGTCGCCCCGGCCACAGCAGCACGCTCACCCGTATCACGTTGGACGAGGCGGCCACGGCGGTGCTGGCCCGGCAGGGCCTGACGGCGGACGCGGTCCCCGCGCCGGGGCAGGTGGTCCTGCTGCGCACGACCAGCAACCTCTCCACGGGGGGCACGGCGACCGACGTGACCGACGAGGTCCACCCCCGCAATGCCCAACTGGCCGCCTTGGCCGCGCAGATCCTCGCCCTCGACGTGGCGGGCATCGACGTCGTGTGCCGGGACATCAGCCGTCCCGTGCGCACGCAGGGCGGGGCTATCATCGAGGTCAACGCCGCTCCCGGCCTGCGCATGCACCTCCAGCCGACGACAGGACAGCCGCGCACGGTGGGCGTGTCCATCGTGGGCATGCTCTACGCCCGCGAGGCGCCCTCGCGCATCCCCATCATCGCGGTCACCGGCACCAACGGCAAGACGACCGTGACGCGCCTGATCAGCCACATGTACGCGATGGCCCGCTATCGGGTGGGCCTGACCTGCACCGACGGCATTTACATCGCGGGCGAGCGCATCATGGACGGGGACTGCGCCGGGCCGAAGAGCGCGCGGGCTGTCCTGCTCCATCCAGGCGTGGAGGTGGCCGTCCTGGAAACGGCCCGCGGCGGCATCCTGCGCGAAGGGCTGGCCTTCGACCGGTGTAGCGTTGGCGTCGTGACCAATGTGAGCGCCGACCATCTGGGCCTGGACGGCATCGACACGGTCGAAGACCTGGCCCGTGTCAAGCAGGTGGTGATCGAGAACGTCCACAAAGACGGCGCCGCCGTACTCAACGCCGATGACCCCCTGGTGGCGGAGATGGCCGCCGCCAGTGACGCGCCCGTCGTCTACTTCAGTCGCGATCCCGGCAACCACATCGTCACGACGCATCTGGCGCGGGGCGGCCGCTGTGTGCTCGTCGTGGGGGAGCGGATCGTCCTGGCCACCGGCGACGCCCGGGTGGACCTGGTGGAGCTGCGGCGGCTCGGGTTTACGGCGGGGGGCCACATCCCCTTTCAGGTGCAGAACACCCTGGCCGCCGTGGCGGCCACGTGGGCGGGGGGGCTCAACCCCGCCATCATCACGCGGGCCCTCACCTCGTTCACGAGCGACGCCGCGAGCGTGCCGGGCCGCTTCAATGTCAGCGAGGTGAACGGCGTGCAGGTCATCGTCGACTACGGCCATAACCCGGCCGCGATGGTGGCGCTCGGCGCGGCCGTGGCCGCCCTGGGCACGCGCCGCACGGTGATGCTGCTCACCCTGCCCGGCGACCGCCGCGACGACGACATCGCGGCGACGGTCGAGGCCACGCTCTCTTTCGTGGACGAATACGTCCTGCGCGATGAGGACGACCGCCGGGGGCGCGCGCCCGCCGAGGTCGTCCGCCTGATGCAGCGTTGCGTGCCAACCGCTGTGCCGTCCGCGGTGGCCTCCGGCCTCGACGAGGGCCTGGCCCGCGCCTGGCAGCGCGTGGGTCCGGGGGACCGCCTGATCATCATCACCGATATTATCGATGAAATCCTGCACCGCATGCATCTGTTGGCTGCATCGGCCGCGGAGGAGGCGGCCTGCGTGTCGCCCATTAGTGCGGAGGTGCGGGTGCACTGACCAGGCGCCCGCGACACACCGGCTTGCTGACTGTGCGCGTGGTGGCACAGCACGCTCTGTACTGCTTACTGTTGTCTCCGTCCCCCCGCCGCTGTGGCCCCGTTAGGGCGTGCTGAGATAGATGAAAGATCTGCGGAACGGACGGTGCTAATCAAGCCAAAACAGAGCCGCCCGAGAGGTTTAAGAACCTACTGACGACACCTCGCCACGATTGACTGGCTCTCCCGACGATCTGATACTGCTGGCGAATTCCGGCAGCCCTCCGCTTAGTCGGTCCGCGACCCGTTTGAGGCTATAAGCGACGGGGAAAGGGGCCGCTGAATTGCGCTAGTTTGGCGTTTTGGCCGTTCCCATGAATTCGTCAGCAGTATCCGATCTAGTGTAAGGCGTCAGAGTAGTTGATATTGTTGGCGAAGTCGTTCCCAGGGTCGTGCCTGTGCGTAAGAGTGAGCGGATGGTGAGTATAGTCGCGGGTGCTATGTGACTTCGCCAACAATATCAGTAGATGAGCCACACATCACAGTAGGTGAGCCGGTTGCGTCACAGTACGTGAGCCCTCCCTCACCATGACCCCCTCGCCGCCTCTCTCGACCTCACTCTGAACGTCAAACCGCCGCATGGAGCCCCGCGTGCCCCAGGCCGACGCACACCCCTCACGCGCGGATTTTGGCGCACCTACTCTGACACACCGTGCGCATTGGCGCACCTAACCTGACGTTTTCCGCTCACCTACTCTGATGTAAGGGGGCAGATAAAGTGCGCCAATGGGCACATAACCTGCGCCGTCCGGCGCACCTACCCGGCGCTCCTCCGCCCCCGCCTGTCCCTCTCTCCCCTCCCTATGCCCGCGCCACGCTCGTTCCACGCCGTGCTGCCGTGTTGAGCCCGCGCAAACAGGCACGCTTGCCCTGTGCGGATCGGCGCACCTTATCTGCCCCAACAGGAGGATCGGCGCACTTTATCTGCCCCAAGCGGCGCATGTTATGCGCCCCACGACCTCAATTTATGTGTGGGACCGGCGCATCTTATGTGCATTCTTACACCCCCGGCCAAAGTTCGCCCTCAGATGCCCCCCCACCGCACCCGGCGCGCGGTACAACCCTTGCACCAGCGGCAGATGCGGGCCACATCGCGCCCCCCACCACCCGTATCAACACGCAGGAGATGAGAGATGAGCAACAGCCAGCAAGCCACCGGCACCTCCGACCCCCTCTACAACCTCGTTAGCGTCTATTACCACGCCCTCAAGGCCGCCGCCGACGCCCAGCAGTACATCCAGGATGCCCAGCAGGCCGGCGATCAGCAGCTCGTGCAGTTCTTCCAGCAGTCCCAGCAGAACGCCCGCCAGGCCGCCGAGCAGGCCAAGGCCACCCTCCAGCAGCACCTGGGCAAGGGCGCCAGCTAACAGCTGGCCCGTCGCCGTGGAGGGCGCGCCCCACCGCGCCCACGGCCGCCAGGAGCCGCGCGCGGCTACAGGGGCATAAGGGGGGCACACCACGGTCCCCAACGCCCGGCAGCGGCCACCACAGCGCCTACGCGCCCGCCTACGGCCACGTCAGCCCCCTACAGGCCCTTCATGCACCGCTGTCGCTCGTTGAGTGTAGAAGGTGAGTTTCACATCATGCGCGCGCCCTGTCACCGCCGCTATCCTGGTGGTCAATAGGGGGTGGACACGCCGTTCTGGGGACGCCGGCGTGGCCGCCCCTTATGCCTGCCCTCTCCCGCTCGCGGGGTGGCGCCGACAGGGCCGCCGGCGGCCACGCACCAGCCAGCAGGCATGCCGGCGGCCCGCTCGCATCGCCTGGCCACGGCGGACACAGCCCGTGCCCGCGCAGCTCCGGGCGACGCCCCCTTAGTCTATGGCCCCCCGCACCACCAGCGGCCCTACGGAAATCGGCCGGCGTGCCGAAGATAGAAGTATGACCTGCCATAACTGCGGCTCCCCGATCCCCGCGCGCCGCCGCGGCGACCTCCACAGCCAGGGCCTCTGCGCCGCCTGCACCACGGCGTACGCCTGGGGCTACCTCGCCGCTGAGCGCCGCACTCAGACCAAGGAGCCTGCCCCCTCCCTGCTGCGCTGGTTCCATCGCCGCGCCACGCGCGGGAGCGGCGCGGAAACGACGAGCGATGCAGCCGTCTCCGTCGATGGGCGCTGGTACGAAACGCTGCTATAAGCGGCGCGCAGCACTCCGTTCGCGCGCCAGCGCCCCTACATCGCCCGCATCGCCGCTATCCCGCTCCCGTCCACTAGAAAGGACGGATAGTCACGGGAGACCACCGCATGCAGCCACGCGCCCTCGTCAGCAGCCTTCTCATCCTCACCGGCGTCCTCGGCCCGTTCGCCGTGCTCGCCGCTGGCCCCACCGACGCCAATCGCGCCACCCTCGCCCTCCTCCTCACCCTCGCCCTCGCTGCCCTCCTGGCCGGCCTCGCCCTCGCCCTCCGCGCCCCGCGCTCACCGCGCGCCTAAACACTGGCCCCCGGAGCGTGGCCATGGTGCTGCTTGTCTCCGCCGGCGGCGCGCCCGCCCCGACGCTCCAGCGCCACACTATTCCTCCTGTCTCGCTTGACCGACGCCCGCACAGCCCGCACGGCCCGCACGGACAGCGGTGCAACAGGGCACGGCGTGACGCCGCTGCCCACACCTGTTGACACACACACCCCGCGGGTGTATACTCCCGTTGATAAGTACTTGACACGAAGTAGTAGAAGTGGTAAAGGAGACCGCCCCGTGACCACCGACGACCTCGCCCTGCTCCTGGCCGAGACCCGCTGTGAGCACGGCCGCCTCATCCTGGAGGACGCCAACCGTGCCGGCACGGGCGACGACTGGACCGTCTACCTCCGCGACGCCGCTCACCCCTGCCCCTACGAGGTCCGCGACTTCCACGCCTACCAGACCCACGCCCCCCATCTCCCCGCCGACTGGATCGTTCTGCGCCCCCGTGCCGCACGCCACGGCCACGACTATGACACGGCCCACGGGGCGCTGACCCTGCCCGAGCTGGCCCGCATCCTCGCCGACGCCGTGGACCCGGCGGACGCCGCTGGCCCCGTCTGGCTGCTCCACGCCATCCACCGCACCGGCCCCACCCCCACCGGCGCGGAGGGACCCCGCGCCTACCTCATCGAACTGGCCGACCCCGCCACCGCCGAGGTGCGTACTGCCCCCTCCCTCGCCGCCTACCGCCAGCTCCAGGGCTGCGCTGACCCTGCCCCCGCTGCGGTGCGCTAAGTGGTCAGGGAGGGAGAGGGAGACATCCCCCACGCCGCCGCTGGGCCGCGGTCACGGCCGGCGGCGTGGCACCCCCCTGTCGGAGATGCGGCCCATGACGTTGCTCATCCTCGCTACCCTCGTCCTGTTCTGCCTCGCCCTCGTCGCCATCTTCGCCCTCCTCGTCGCCCACATTCGGGCCTAACACCGCACGCCGCTGTCAAGCCGGCACCGCGCGCCCCCGGTGTGCCACCCCGCGCACCACTGTCGCCCGCTTGACCGGCGCGATCACCGCTCTCATGCAACGCGACCGGACCCATCACCGCAGAAAGGTGAGTTTTACATCAGGCGCACGCACGGCGCATGCTGCTATCCTGCCGTTAGATAGGGGGCGGGTGAGCCGTGTAGGGGACGCCGGCTCACCTGCCCCTTATTCGTGTCCCTGTCTCACTCCAGTCTCGGCCCGCCCCAGCCCCGCAATGCCGCTGGCTCCCACACCCTCCCACACACCCCCACCAGAGCGCCCGCGTCCCGCGCGTTGTCCTGCCCTCCCGTGTGCTGACGACAGGCGTCGCGATCGCGCATCCGCGGTCGTCGGAGATGCCTCATCGCGACGCCTATGCTCCCCGTGCAGCGGTCCAGAGGCGGCCGCCATCCCCCGTGTCCGGTCTGCGCGCCCCGCCGTGCAGGACGCGGGACGCACAGGGCTCGTGAATTATCGCTGATAGAGGGGATGAACTCGGTGCGATGGTACGATCAGGTGTCACCCACACATCGTCTCACCGTAGGAGTTCATCCCTATGCAGTCTACCGTCGTGCGCGCCCT
>JAABUM010006191.1_pt1 | contig 11906 bp, 9 predicted proteins | sample 5559161 | NCBI WGS metagenome assembly JAABUM01 (sample SAMN10711868, study PRJNA513369) | rock metagenome | isolation source: Antarctica rocks | place: Antarctica: Victoria Land, Siegfried Peak nord | reverse complement strand
GAGCTGCCCGATCGCGGCCCGGGCGCTGACCTCGTCGGTCGGACGGCTGCCCTGCTGCCGGAGTTGGCCGTGGACCTACAACCCAGCGGGTGGCGACTGTCTGGCGGAGCGGGCCGAGATTCCCGGCGTGGCGCGAGCTATTTGCGACAGGATCTCGATGAACTCGCCGAGGCCTACGACGGGTACGACGGCGAGCTGAAAGTCTCCCTGTGCGGCCCCTGGACACTGGCGGCCGCTCTGGCACTGCCCCGGGGAGAGAAAGCTCTGTCAGACCCCGGCGCGTGTCGCGACGTGCGGCAGGCGCTGCTTGCAGGCGCCGTCGAGCACCTCGAGAGGGTGCACACGCTGGTGCCGGGTGCGCGCTTGAGTCTGCAATGGGACGAGCCGTCCCTGACGGCGATCCTGGCCGGCGGGATTGCGACGTCGTCGGGTTTCGGCCGTCTGCGCAGTGTCGATCCGCAGGCCGCGCGCGAGGCTCTCACGCAAGTCAGCGAAGGTGTCGCGGCTCTCGTGCACGCGGTAGTGCTGCATACCTGTGCGCCGTCCCCGCCGTGGCAGGTGATCGCCGACGTGCCTGAGCTGTGCGTGGCGGTCGACACGTCGCTACTCGAGGTCGCCGACTGGGACGCCCTCGCGGAGTCGATCGAATCGGGTCGGGCGCCGTGGCTCGGAGTGATCCCCACCGAGGCGACAGGGACGCATCCCGGTGCACATGTCGAACGGCTGCACGAGATGTGGCATCGCGTGGGCTTACCGGACGCCGGCCTGCTGAACCTCACGATCTCGCCTGCCTGCGGGCTGGCGGGGCGGTCAGAACACGCCAGTGCTGGAGTCCTGCGGTTGGCGCTGTCGGCTGCTGCAGAACTGGGCGAGATCGCGCACCGCGGCTGACCGTCCCCGGACTGTCACCGGCCTGCGGCAGGATTGACCCGTGAGCGAAGAACACATGTCCGGGGCCGAGTCCAGCGGCATCCCCGACGACGCCCGGCGCGAGTGGACCCGATCGGCCGAGCAGGTCTCGGCCCACCAGTTCGCCTACCACGTGCGCGATGCGCCGACGGTGAGCGACGGTGAGTACGACGGGCTGATACGGCGATTGAACGAGCTGGAAGAGGCGTACCCGCCGCTGCGCACACCCGACAGCCCGACCCAACAGGTCGGCGCGACGTACAGCACCGAGTTCACCCCGGTCGACCACGTCGAACGGATGCTCAGCCTCGACAACGCGTTCAATGCCGACGAGTTCGCCGCGTGGACGGCCCGCGTAGAACGGGAATCCGGGGGAGCGGCGGTGCACTACCTGTGCGAGCTGAAGATCGACGGGCTCGCGATCAACCTGCTCTACGAGAAAGGGCGCCTGGTGCGCGGAGTGACCCGCGGCGACGGTCGGACCGGCGAGGACGTGACTTTAAATGTGCGCACTGTGCAGGGGATTCCGCACAGCCTGTCCGGTGGCGACGTCGAGGTACCCGAGCTGGTCGAGATCCGCGGAGAGGTGTTCTTCCCGATCGAGCAGTTCACTGCGCTGAACCAGCGACTGGTCCAGCAGGGCAAGGCGCCGTTCGCGAACCCCCGCAATGCGGCGGCCGGATCGTTGCGCCAGAAAGATCCGAAGGTCACCGCCTCTCGCCCGCTAAGGATGCTCGTGCACGGCATCGGAGCCCGACACGGTTTCGACATCGCCCGACAGAGTGCGGCCTACGGACTGCTGGGCGCCTGGGGCCTGCCGGTGTCGTCTCACTACCGCGTGGTCGACACGCTGTCCGAGGTGCAGGCCTACATCGAGTGGGCGGGGAGCCACCGGCACGCTGTGGAGCATGAACTGGACGGGGTCGTCGTCAAGATCGACGAGGTGCCGGTTCAGCGGGCGCTCGGCGCGACATCGCGCGCACCGCGGTGGGCGATTGCTTTCAAATACCCGCCCGAGGAGGTCAACACCCGGTTGCTCGACATTCAGGTCAACGTGGGCCGTACAGGTCGCGTGACGCCGTTCGGGGTGATGACACCGGTGAAGGTCGCCGGTTCGACGGTGGAGATGGCGACTTTGCACAACGCGTTCGAGGTGCGGCGGAAAGGGGTGCTGATCGGTGACACCGTTGTGTTGCGCAAGGCCGGAGACGTCATCCCTGAGATCGTCGGGCCGGTCGCCGATCTGCGGGATGGCACCGAGCGGGAGTTCCAGATGCCGACGCACTGCCCGTCGTGCGGTGTCGAGCTGGCCTACGAACGCGACGGCGATAAAGACATCAGGTGCCCGAACACGCAATCCTGTCCATCGCAGTTACGCGAGCGGCTCTTCAGCCTCGCCTCGCGCGGTGGTTTCGATATCGAGGCGCTGGGTTGGGAGGGTGCGATCGCACTGCTGGACGCTGAGGTAGTGCAGGACGAATCGACCCTCTTCCGCTTGACTGCCGACGATGTGAGCCGGGTCGACTTGTACACCCGCGCCGCGAAGAAGACCGACAGTCCCGATGCTGTCATCGCTGGGAAGGTGCTGTCCGCCAACGGAGTTCGCCTGTTGGAGAATCTGCAGACCGCGAAGGCGCAACCGCTCTGGCGGGTGTTGGTCGCGTTGTCCATCCGACACGTAGGACCGACAGCGGCGCGCGGGTTGGCGGGGGAGTTCGGCTCGATGAACGCGGTTCGGGAGGCGACGCAGGAGCAGCTGGCCGCCACGGACGGCGTCGGGCCGATCATCGCTCAGGCCGTGTTGGAATGGTTCGAGGTCGACTGGCACCGGCGGATCGTCGATCGGTGGACCGACGACGGCGTACGAATGGCCGACGAGCTGGACTCCTCGATCGAGCGCACCCTCGCGGGGTTGACCGTCGTGGTAACCGGATCGCTCGAGGGATTCTCGCGGGATGAGAGCAAAGAGGCGATCATCTCCCGGGGCGGCAAAGCGAGCGGGTCGGTCTCCAAGAAGACCGACTTCGTCGTCGTGGGGGCAAACGCCGGTACCAAGGCGACCAAGGCGGAGGATCTAGGTCTGCTGATCCTCGACGAAGCCGGCTTCCGCACCCTCCTTGCCCACGGCCCGGCGGCAGTTCGTCCCGACCAGGAGGAGCCCGACACGGATGCGGATGCGGACGCCGATGAGTGAGCGCGAGTGTCCGCACATCCGTGCGCACGGGTGGACGATCTTGCGGACACCCGAGGTTTCATCCAGCGAGCGAGAGGCACACGCGTGAGCCCCGACTACGAAACACTCCGGTACGAGCTCGCCGACGGGATCGCGACGATCACGCTGAACCGGCCCGATGAGCTCAACGCGTTCACCGTGACGATGGCGAACGAATTGATACATGCGTTCCGGTACGCCGGGCAGGACGACCAAGCGCGTGCGGTGATCGTCACCGGAGCAGGTCGCGCGTTCTGCGCCGGTATGGACCTGTCCGTCGGCGGCAACGTCTTCGGTCTCGACCCCGATCTGAACCCCACGCCCACCGACCTCATCGTGCGATACGACGACCCCGAGATCGTCGACGGAGTCCGCGACACCGGCGGCCGGGTATCACTGGCCATCTTCGACTGCCCCAAACCGGTCATCGCCGCCATCAACGGCCCTGCCGTCGGAGTGGGGGCGACGATGACGTGCGCGATGGACTTTCGGCTCGCCTCGACCAAGGCCCGGATCGGCTTCGTGTTCGCCAGGATCGGCATCGTGCCCGAGGCATGCTCGACGTGGTTCCTGCCGCGGATCGTCGGCATCGAGCAGGCACTGGAATGGGCCTACGCCGCAGACATCCTGAGCGCCGAGGAAGCGCACGACGGCGGACTCGTGCGCTCCGTTCACGAACCCGAAGAGCTACTCCAAGCGGCGACAGCACTCGCGCACCGGTTCACCGATGCGCGAAGCCCGGTCGGCATCGCCTTGACCCGCCAGATGATGTATCGGAACGCCGCGGCGCCGCACCCGCGCGAGGCGCACCGGGCCGAATCGCTGGCGATGTTCTGGACCAGCATCGCCGACGGCGCCGAGGGCGTCGCCTCCTTTCTGGAGAAGCGGCCGGCGCAGTTCGGTGGTTCGGCGTCCGAGCTCCCGGACGTCTTTCCCGCCGACTAGTGCGGTGCGTGCAAAGTTGCTTGACCGTCGCTCCGCGCCTGACCAGCACTTTCGCTCACATCCGCACCCGCCTCACTTCTGATTCACTGCACTAGGGGATGCAACGGCACGGGCATACCGGGGCCGCCCGGTGCGTTGGACGTTGCATGACTGGCATAACTGACGTGACGATCTACTGGCGACCCGGCTGCGGCTTCTGCTCACGACTGCGCTCCAGCCTGGGCGCGACCGCTGAGAAGGCCACCTGGCGCAATATCTGGGAGGACGAGGAAGCACGCACGTTCGTGGCCGGCGTCAACAACGGCAACGAGATCGTCCCGACTGTCGTCATCGGGGGAACCCCCCACACCAACCCCGACCCCACCACAGTGCTCTCTGCGCTCGCAGGCTGAGTTCGGCGACGGTTGAAGGCTGGCTGGGAATGTCGGATGCCGCCGATAGACTGACCGGCATGCCACAGCTGACCCGTGCCGAGGTCGCGCATGTCGCGATGCTCTCCCGTATCCAGCTGTCCGATGTGGAGCTCGACCTGCTCGCCGGCCAGTTGGATCAGATTGTCGAATTCGTCGCCACGGTCGGTGAGATCGCCACTGACGACGTACCGCCCATGTCGCATCCGCTGCCGCTGGTCAACATCACCCGACCTGACGTCGTGCGTCCCAGCCTGAGCGCAGCCGATGCGCTGGCCGGTGCGCCCGACGTCCAGGTCGAACGATTCGCCGTCCCCCGCATCCTCGACGAAGAGTGAGTTCCAGCTCCGTGTCTACCCAGCCGCACACCGACATCATTCGCTGCTCTGCCGCTGACCTCGGCGCGGCCATTGCCGACGGCAGCCTGTCCAGCGTCGAGGTCACCCAGGCCCACCTGGACCGCATCGCCGCCGTCGATGATTCCGTGCACGCGTTTCTGCACGTCGATGCTGAGGGTGCGCTAGCGGCCGCTCGCGAGGCTGACGCGCAGCGCGCCGCAGGGCAGGTGAGGTCGCCGCTGGCCGGTGTTCCGATCGCCGTCAAGGACATCGTCGCGACGAGGGGAATGCCCACGACTGCTGGCAGCCGCATCCTGCAAGGGTGGATCCCGCCCTACGACGCGACCATCGTCACCCGGCTGCGCGAGGCCGGCCTACCGATCCTGGGCAAGACCAACATGGACGAGTTCGCGATGGGTAGTTCCACCGAGCACTCGGCCTATGGCCCCAGCCACAACCCGTGGGATCTGGAACGCACCCCCGGTGGTTCCGGAGGTGGCTCCTCAGCAGTGGTGGCCGCATTCGAAGCGCCGTTGGCGATCGGTACCGACACCGGTGGCTCGATCCGTCAGCCCGCAGCCTTCACCGGCACCGTCGGCACGAAGCCGACATACGGCGGGGTTTCGCGGTACGGGTTGATTGCGCTCGCGAGTTCCCTGGACCAGGCCGGCCCCTGCACCCGCTCGGTGCTCGACGCCGCGCTGCTGCACGAGGTCATCGGCGGTCACGACGAGATGGACTCCACTTCGATCGACGCCCCAGTTCCCGGTGTCGTTGCTGCCGCCCGCCGCGGGGACGTCAAGGGTCTGCGGATCGGAGTCGTCGACGAAATCTCCGGCGAGGGATTCCAGGACGGGGTCAAGGCCCGGTTCGAAGAATCGCTCGAGCTCCTGCAGGCGCGGGGCGCCGAAATCGTCCGTGTCGGATGCCCCAGCTTCGTCAAGGGTCTTGCCGCGTACTACCTGATCCTGCCCAGCGAAGCGTCGTCGAATCTCGCCAAGTTCGATGCCATGCGGTACGGACTGCGTGTTCGTCCCGAGGGCATCGACAGCCCGAGCGCCGAGCAGGTGATGGCCGCCAGCCGCGACGCCGGATTCGGCGACGAGGTCAAGCGTCGCATCATCCTGGGCACCTACGCCTTGTCGGCGGGCTACTACGACGCGTACTACGGTCAGGCGCAGAAGGTCCGCACTTTGATCGCCCGCGACTTCGCGGCCGCATTCCAGCAGGCCGACGTCCTGGTCACCCCCACCGCGCCGACCACCGCGTTCAAGCTGGGCGAGAAGCTGGATGATCCGATGGCGATGTACCTGAACGATGTGGCGACGATCCCGGCGAACCTCGCGGGGGTGCCGGGTATGTCGATTCCCAATGGTCTGACGCAGGACGGATTGCCCAGCGGCTTCCAGATCCTCGCTCCGGCTACCTGTGATGACCGTTTGTACCAGGTCGGCGCAGCACTCGAAGCGGCCCTGCTGGAGCAGTGGGGCGCGCCCATCCTCGATCAGGCGCCGCAGCTTGCGGTGCGGGAAGCGACCCGATGAGTTTGACCGCAGAGGTTGTCGACTACGACGACGCCGTCGCACGCTACGACCCGGTGTTCGGGCTCGAGGTGCACGTCGAACTCAACACCGCCACCAAGATGTTCTGTGGTTGTGCCACGGGATTCGGCGCAGAGCCGAACACGCAGGTCTGCCCGGTCTGCCTCGCATTGCCCGGCGCGTTGCCCGTCGTCAACACGATGGGTGTGGAATCGGCGATCCGGATCGGCTTGGCGCTGAACTGCGAGATCGCCACCTGGTGCCGCTTCGCCCGGAAGAATTACTTCTACCCGGACATGCCCAAGAACTTCCAGACCAGCCAGTTCGACGAGCCGATCGCGTTCGAGGGATACCTCGACGTCACCCTCGAAGACGGCACCCCGTGGCGGGTGGAGATCGAACGTGCTCACATGGAAGAGGACACCGGTAAGTCGATGCACGTCGGCGGATCCACCGGCCGTATCCAGGGCGCCGAGTACTCCCTGGTCGACTACAACCGCGCTGGTATTCCGCTGATCGAGATCGTCACCAAGCCCGTCGTCGGTGCCGGTGAGCGCGCACCCGAGGTCGCGAAGGCCTACGTGGCAGCGTTGCGCGACCTGCTGAAGGCGCTCGACGTGAGCGACGTGCGGATGGAACAGGGGTCGGTGCGGTGCGACGCCAACCTGTCGCTGAAGCCGCGCGGCGCGGAGCAACTAGGCACCCGCACCGAGACCAAGAACGTCAACTCACTGCGATCCGTCGAGCGCGCGATCCGTTACGAAATCGGTCGTCACGCAGCGATTCTCGACGGCGGCGAAGCGATCTTTCAGGAGACGAGGCACTGGCACGAGAACACCGGCGTCACGACCTCGGGTCGGCCGAAGTCCGACGCCGACGACTATCGCTACTTCCCCGAGCCGGACCTCGTTCCGATAGCACCGTCGCGCGAGTACGTTGAGCGACTACGCGCGACCCTGCCCGAGCAGCCGGCGCTGCGCCGCAAGCGGCTGCAGCGGGATTGGGGATACAGCGACCTGGAGATGCGCGACGTCCTGAGTGCCGGCGCCACCGAGCTCATTGAGCAGACCGTCACCGGCGGCGCGACCCCGGCCGCCGCACGCAAGTGGTGGACCGGCGAGATCGCTCGCCGGGCTAACGCAGAGGCCCGTCCGATCGACGATTTCGGTGTCACACCGGCCCATATCGCCGAGCTGGCCGGACTGGTGAGCGGTGGCCGGCTGAACGATGCGATGGCCCGCCAGGTGCTTGACGGTGTGCTGGCCGGTGAGGGGACGCCTACGCAGGTCGCCGACGCCAAGGGTTTGGAACTCGTCACCGACGATGGCGCGCTGCAAGCAGCGGTCGACACTGTGATTGTCGCCAACGCATCGATTGCGGACAAGGTGCGCGACGGCAAGCTGAACGCGGCCGGTGCGTTGATCGGCGCCGTCATGAAGGAGATGCGCGGACAGGCCGACGCGGCGCAGGTGCGCGAGTTGATCCTGTCGCGACTGACCTGAGGGAGAGCGAACTCGATGTCGACACCACCGCTAAGCAGCCAGTTCAAGGTGGCCGGTCAGTTCGTCACGCAGCTGTATGCCACCAAGGTAAGAACGCAGTATGCCGCTCGGGTGCTGCACGCACCGCTCGCTGCGGCGATTGTCTCGCCGGGTAAGCGCAACCCGTATCCGCTGTACGACCAGGCGCGCGACATCGGAGCACTGTGGCCGCTGCCCCGTGACGCGCGGGTGCACGTGTCGGCACGTCACGCAGTGTGTAAACAGGTTTTGAAAAGTCATGACTTCGGGGTCGGGGGTCGCACGATCCTCGGCAAGGACGCCTTCGAGTTCAGCATGTCGCTGCTCGAAATGGATCCGCCAGAACACACCCGGCTCCGTCGCGTGGCCGCGCCCGCGTTCTCCCCGCGCCGCCTCGGCGGGTACGCGGTCGCCATCGAGAAGATCGTGAACGAGCGGCTGGACGCCGTCGCTCCCGGGCAGCCGTTCGACATCGTCGGCATACTGGCTGCCCCGCTGCCGATCCGGATCATCTCCGAGTTGCTCGGGGTCCCCCAAATCGACGAGGCGCCGTTCCTGCGGTGGGGCACCGCACTTGGCAGCGCCCTGGAAGGACCCCACGGTCTGTGGCACGCACGCCGGATCATGTCCGCGAAGAACGGTCTCGACGCGATGTTCGAGCGTTTGGTCACGCAGCGTCGAGCCGAACCTCGAGACGACATGATCTCCTCGCTGATAGAACAGGAGGGTGGCGCCGTCAGGAGCGAGGAGATCCTGCCCCTGTGCATGCTGCTGCTCGTCGCAGGCTTTGAGACGACGGTCAATTTGATAGGTAACGCGATGGGTGCGCTGATGCATGATTTAGAGCAGTGGCAGTTGCTGGTGCGCGATCCGAGCCGGGCGGCGCACGCGGTTGAGGAAACGCTGCGCTACGACCCGCCGATCCAGTTCACCGACCGGGTGGCGTTACGCGACTCCCGGATCGGGGACTACCAGATCCCGAAAGGGCACCGCGTGCTGTGCGTACTGGCCGGCGCCAACCGGGACCCGGAAAGATTTGTACGCCCGAACTTCTTCGACATCACGCGGTCGGAGGATTCAGCCAGCGATCACCTCGCCTTCTCCGGTGGAGTGCACTACTGCCTCGGCGCGCCGCTGGCTCGGCTAGAGGCAGAAATCGCGTTACGGACAGTGGCGCAGCGGATGCCGCTACTGCAACCGGCGGGTAGTCCGCGCCGTCGCAGTAGCGTGACGGTCCGGGGTCTGCGCGAGCTACCGGTTGTGAGTGCTGCCTGATGGCGAGCGTGGTGTCACTGGAGAGTCAGGCCTGGTGCGACGCGCTAGTCGGCGTCGACGGTCTCGAAACCGTCGTCTGGGACATGACAGGTGACCCGCCGCGCGACGATATCGAGCTGGTGGTCCCGCCGTACGCCGGAATGGACAGTGCCAAGTTCGGGCGTCTGACGACGTGCCCGCAGCTGAGCGTCGTCCAGCTGGTCACCGCCGGATACGAGAACGTAATTCCCCACCTGCCGCCTGGCGTGCAGCTGGCCAACGGTGCGGGCATCCACGACACGTCGACTGCCGAACTCGCGCTGACCCTGGCGTTGGCGTCGTTGCGGGGTGTCCCGCAGGCCGCCCGGAACGCCGAGCACGGCGTCTGGGCGTCGATGGCCGGCCGACGGTCGCTCGCAGATCGGCGGGTGTTGATCCTCGGGTACGGCTCGATCGGGCGAGCGATCGCGCGACGACTGCAACCGTTCGAGGTGCGGCTCACAGCAGTGGCGTCCCGCGCCCGCAGCGGTGACGAGCTCGTCGACCGGATCCACAGCACGCAGGAACTGGACCAGCTGTTGCCGGCGCAGGACGTCGTCATCATCGTGGTGCCACTCATCGAGGCGACCCGGCACCTCGTAGATGCCCGGTTCCTGGCGGCGCTTGCGGAGGGGGCGCTGCTGATCAACGTCGCGCGCGGCGGTGTGGTCGATACCGACGCGTTGATCCGGGAGTGCCGTTCGGGCCGGTTGACCGCTGCGTTGGACGTGACCGATCCCGAGCCGCTGCCCGCTGATCATCCGCTCTGGAACACCCCCGGTGTCCTGATCACCCCGCACGTCGGAGGGGACACGACAGCGTTCGAGCCGCGCGCCCTGGCATTTCTGCGGCGGGAACTGGCTACGTTCGCACGTGGGGAACAGCTGTCGCACGTGGTTGCCACCGGCTGACTGCCACCACGAATCCGGCTGAGATCGGGATGGGTGTGGCACTGCTGGTTCAGCGCAAGAGTGACATGCTCAGCTGCATGACCATCGTCCACCGCCTCGTTCTCATCCGGCATGCTCAGGCTCAGCAGACCGACGACGGCAACGATCACGAACGCACTCTCACCGACAGGGGCCGCGCGGACGCTGAGAGCCTCGGGCACTGGCTTCGCGAGAAGGGAGTCTCGCCGCAGGAGACCTGGTGCTCCACGTCGGCCCGAACGCGCGAGACCTGGGCCGCGATTGTCGACGCCTCGGGAATGGGGGGCATGGTCGATCACGAGAAGAGGATCTACAACGCAGATCCAGACGAGCTGCTGCGGGTCGTGAACGAGCTCGATCCAACGGTCGAGACCGTCGCGCTGGTCGGGCATGCGCCCGGCATCCCGATCTTGGCTTCCGAACTGGCCGGGGGCAAGGGTGATGCGGACGCGCTGGCCCAACTGGAACTGAGTTACCCGACATGCACTGTTGCCGTGCTCGACGTCGACGGTGAGTGGGCTGACGCCGGCCCGGGCGGCGCCCGACTCGTTGCGATGCACACCGCTCGCGCTTGAGACTGGCGGCTGCCCTTTGACGGTGGCTCAGTAGAGCTCGAAAGGCTCAGGCCCACCTAAGCCTCTCGAGCCTTACTGAGCCATCGTCAGAGGAGAGACCCGCTGGCGGGGCGAGGCCCACCGGGAATAGGCTCACCGGCATGTCTGAGACCCCCGATCTGAAGCCCCGTAGCCGCGATGTGACCGACGGGCTGGAGAAAGCCGCGTCCCGCGGGATGCTGCGCGCAGTCGGGATGGGTGACGAAGACTTCAAGAAACCGCAGATCGGAGTTGCGAGCTCGTGGAACGAGATCACACCCTGCAATCTGTCCCTCGACCGACTCGCCAAGTCGTCGAAGGACGGTGTGCACGCAGCCGGCGGCTACCCGCTCGAGTTCGGCACCATCAGCGTCTCGGACGGCATCTCGATGGGCCACGAGGGCATGCACTTCTCCCTGGTCAGCCGCGAGATCATCGCCGACTCCGTCGAGACCGTCGTGAGCGCTGAGCGCCTGGACGGCACAGTGCTGTTGGCCGGTTGCGACAAGTCGCTGCCTGGAATGTTGATGGCGGCAGCGCGGCTAGACCTGGCGAGCGTGTTCCTCTACGCCGGGTCCATCTTGCCCGGCATCGCCAAACTCACCGACGGCACCGAGAGGCAGGTCACGATCATCGACGCCTTCGAGGCGGTCGGTGCTTGCGCGGCGGGGCTGATGAGCCGCGCCGACGTCGACATCATCGAGCGGGCGATCTGCCCCGGAGAAGGCGCCTGCGGCGGCATGTACACGGCCAACACGATGGCCTCGGTGGCTGAGGCCATCGGCATGTCGCTGCCCGGTAGTGCAGCTCCGCCCGCGACCGATCGCCGCCGCGACGGCTACGCCCGCAAGTCGGGCGAGGCCGTGGTCGAGCTGATCCGGCAGGGCATTACCGCCCGCGACATCATGACCAAGCCGGCGTTCGAGAACGCGATCGCGGTCGTGATGGCCTTCGGCGGCTCGACCAACGCGGTGTTGCACCTGTTGGCCATCGCGCACGAAGCGGACGTCGATTTGTCGATCGACGACTTCCAACGCATTGGTTCCAAGGTGCCGCACCTGGCTGACGTGAAGCCGTTCGGGAAGTACGTGATGACTGACATCGACAAGGTCGGCGGGGTGCCCGTCGTGATGCGTGCCCTGCTGGACGCCGGTCTGATGAACGGCGATTGCATGACGGTCACCGGACGCACGATGGCGGAGAACCTCAGCGATGT
>JAABUM010006190.1_pt1 | contig 11910 bp, 10 predicted proteins | sample 5559161 | NCBI WGS metagenome assembly JAABUM01 (sample SAMN10711868, study PRJNA513369) | rock metagenome | isolation source: Antarctica rocks | place: Antarctica: Victoria Land, Siegfried Peak nord | reverse complement strand
CGCGGCGCTGCCGGTGATCTACCGGCGTACGTCGTCCTCGGACAGTTTTGTCCGATTCGACGGATCGCAAAGGAAGCACCGCCCATGACGTACCCGAAAGTCGATCCCTGTTCTGTCGGCGAGCCCGATAAGGGCGTCGCCCCGAGCCCCGATTTCCCGGCCATCGAAGCTGCGGTCCTGCAGACCTGGGACCGCGACAACACCTTTCGCGAATCGGTCGCGAACCGCGACGCGGGTGACGACGGAAGCAACGAATTCGTCTTCTACGACGGCCCGCCCTTCGCCAACGGTCTGCCCCACTACGGCCATCTGCTCACCGGTTACGTCAAAGACCTCATCCCGCGCTATCAGACGATGCGCGGCAAGCGGGTCGAGCGCCGCTTCGGCTGGGACACCCACGGGCTGCCCGCCGAACTGGAGGCGATGAAACAGCTCGGCCTCAAGACCAAGGACGAGATCCTGGACATGGGCGTCGAGAAGTTCAACGACGCCGCTCGCGCCTCGGTGCTGCGCTACACGGGGGAGTGGGAGTCCTACGTGCGGCGGATGGGCCGCTGGGTCGACTTCGAGAACGACTACAAGACCCTCAACCCGCAGTACATGGAATCTGTCACCTGGGCGTTCAAGAGCCTCTACGACAAGGGCCTGATCTACGAGGGCTTCCGAGTGCTGCCGTACTGCTGGAACGATGAGACACCGCTGTCGAACCACGAACTTCGGATGGACGACGACGTCTACCAGATGCGCCAGGACCAGGCCGTCACCGTCGGTCTACGCGATACCGGCGACGGTGAGCTCGCGGGGGTGCTCTACCTGATCTGGACCACGACGCCCTGGACGCTGCCCTCCAACCTCGCGATCATGGTGCGCCCCGACATCGATTACGTGGTGCTCGAGTCCGACGTGACCGGCACGACCGAGCGCTACGTCCTCGCGGCCGCCCGCGCCGCGAGCTACGCGAAGGACCTCTTCGGACCTGCTGCCGCCGAGTGGGAGGCGCGCGTTGTGCAGCGGCTGACCGGCGCTGACATCCTGGGTCGCACCTACACCCCGCCGTTCAGCTATTACCTCGACGACGAGCACGAGAACGCGTTCCGAGTCGTCGAGGCCGACTTCGTCACCACCGAGGACGGCACCGGACTCGTGCACAGCGCGGGCGCGTTCGGTGAGGAGGACATGGTCGTCACCGACCGCGAGGGCATGAAGGTGGTGATCCCCGTCGGCCCCAACGGCCGGTTCACTGCGCCGGTGAACGAGTACGCCGGCCTACAGGTTTTCGACGCCAACAGCCCGATCATCGACGACCTCAAAGCCGCGACCCGTCGCGAGGACGCGGGAAGTGTAAGTGCCGGCACCGTCCTGCTGCGGCGCGAGACCTACGACCACAGCTACCCGCACTGCTGGCGCTGCCGCAAACCGTTGATCTACATGGCGGTTTCGTCGTGGTTCGTCAGCGTTACCGCTATCAAGGAGCGGATGCTCGCGCACAATCAGGAGATCACCTGGGTGCCGGGCAACGTGCGCGACGGTCAGTTCGGAAAATGGCTGGAAAACGCCCGTGACTGGTCGATCACCCGAAACCGGTTCTGGGGCAGTCCGGTACCGGTCTGGAAGTCCGATGACCCGGCGTTTCCCCGCGTCGACGTCTACGGATCGTTCGCGGACATGGAGCGCGACTTCGGCGTACTGCCCGGTCGGGTGGACGAGACCACCGGCGAGCGCACCCCCGACCTGCACCGCCCGTACATCGACGAGCTGACCCGCCCCAATCCCGATGACCCCACCGGTACATCGATGATGCGCCGGGTGAGCGACGTGCTCGACGTGTGGTTCGACTCCGGGTCGATGCCCTACGGCCAGGTTCACTACCCGTTCGAGAACGCTGACTGGTTCGAGCACCACTTCCCGGGCGACTTCATCGTCGAGTACATCGGCCAGACGCGCGGCTGGTTCTACACGCTGCACGTGCTCTCGACCGCGCTGTTCGACCGGCCGGCCTTCAAGTCGGTCATCTGCCACGGCATCGTGCTCGGCTCGGACGGCGCCAAGATGTCCAAGTCGATCGGTAACTACCCGAGCGTCTCCGAAGTCTTCGATCGCGATGGTGCGGATGCGATGCGCTGGTTCCTGATGGCCAGCCCGATCCTGCGTGGCGGCAACCTGGTCGTCACCGAACAGGGCATCCGCGACGGCGTCCGCCAGGTGATGATGCCGCTGTGGAGCAGCTGGTACTTCTTCAGCCTCTACGCGAACGCCGACGGGTACGACGCGAAGTGGTCGACCAGCAGCGAGGACGTGCTGGACCGGTACCTGCTGGCCAAACTTCGCGACCTGGTCGAGCGGGTCGAACGGCAACTCGATGCCTACGACATCGCCGGCGCATGCGACAGCATCGGCGGGTTCCTGGACGTGCTGACGAACTGGTACATCCGACGGTCCCGCGAGCGCTTCTGGGATACGGGCGAGGGAGAGGGGGCGCACGCCGCGTTCGACACGCTGTACACGGCACTCGAAGTGCTGACCCGGGTGGCCGCCCCGCTGCTGCCGTTCGAGAGCGAGCAGATCTGGCGCGGTCTGACCGGTGGACGTTCGGTGCACCTGACCGACTGGCCGGTCGCGGACGACCTGCCCCGCGACGACGAACTCGTGCAGGCGATGGACCGCGCCCGCGCGGTGTGCTCGACCACCTCGGGTCTGCGCAAGGCGCAGCAGTTGCGCAATCGTCTGCCGCTGCCCGCGGTGACGGTCGTTGTGCCCAACCCGGAGGCGTTGGCCGATTTCACGAGCGTCATTGCCGATGAGGTCAATGTGCGTGAGGTGCGTCTGGCGGACCTCGCCGGGGCTACCCAGGAAAAGTACGGCGTCACCCAGCGACTGTCGGTCAACGCGCGCGCAGCCGGCCCTCGGCTGGGTAAGCAGGTGCAGCAGGCCATCAAGGGCAGCAAGTCCGGCGACTGGTCACGTGCCGACGATGGCACAGTCGTCAGCGGCGGGCTCACCCTGCAAGAAGGCGAGTACGCCTTGCAGACAGTCGTGTCCGGCGAAGCCGACACCAGCCGAGCGCCGGCGATGTTGCCCGGTGGCGGATTCATCGTGCTCGACACGACCGTGACCAAGGAGCTGCGGGCGGAGGGATTGGCGCGCGACGTGATCCGGGCCGTGCAGCAGGAGCGACGGGACGCGGGCCTCGACGTGAGCGACCGCATCAGTTTGTCCCTGGCCGGGGACAACGAGGTGTGGCAGGCAGTCGTCACCCACCAGAATCTCATCATGAGCGAGACGCTCACGGTGCAGTTCGGTGCTGCGGGCGCCGACCACGAGCTACCCGGCGGCAAGGTCGTCGATCTTGCGGACGGGAAGCAGATCGCGATCGCGGTCTCGTTGCCGAACAGTCGGTCCGGTGGCACTCGATGACCAACGGGTTCACGATACGACCGGCGACCGGCGACGACCTGCTCGCAATCCTGGAGGTCGGTCACCGCACCTGGCCGCCCACCTACGGCCCCATCGCGGGCGACGACTACGTCGCGATGGGGTTGGCAAAGTGGTGGACCGCCGATGCGACGATCCCGGCGATCAGGTCCGGCCGGGCCACCGTCGCCGAGCGCGACGGCAACGTCATCGGAGTCACGGTATCCGGGACTCTGGACGATGAGGTGGCGCTCTGGAAGCTCTACGTGCTGCCCGAGCACCAGGGCATGGGCGTAGGGACTGCACTGTTGAGCGCGGCAGTTGATCGCGCCACTGACGACGGACGGACGACGATGGTGCTGTCCTACCTGGACGGGAACATCGGTGCCGCAGGCTTCTACGAGCGGTCCGGTTTCGAGATTTATCAGCGCGATCCAGGTGGCTCCGGGGTGCCCGACAGCATCTGGGTGCGCCTGGCGCTCACAACGCAGGGAAGTGGAGCATGAATAGCGGTCGTCCCGACGCCGCGGCCCGAGAGGCCGCCGCACAGCTGGAGTTGCGCAAACGGCTGGGCCAAGTCGAGCAGCTGATTCTCGCGAGGGCACCGGAGAACACCCCGGAGCCCTCGCTCGAACGGGTTGCTCAGATCATGCAGTTGCTCGGGGAGCCACAGAAGACCTTCCCGATGATCCACCTGACCGGTACCAACGGCAAGACCAGCACGACCCGCTTCATCGAGCGGATCCTTCGCGAGATGGGGTTGTCGACAGGCCGTTTCACCTCGCCGCACCTGCACGACATCCGCGAGCGGATCGCCCTGAACGGGATGTCGATCGATCCGGAGCGATTCGTGGCGACCTACGATGACGTCATCCCCTACGTCGAGATGATCGATCAGCGCTCTGCCGAGTCCGGCGGGCCGCGCACGACGTACTTCGAACTGCTCGTGGTCATGGCGTACGCCGCTTTCGCTGACGCACCCGTCGACGTCGCGATCGTCGAGGTCGGACTCGGAGGCCGTTGGGATGCCACCAACGTCGCCGACGGTCAGGTTGCTGTCATCACCCCGATCGACATCGATCACCAGCGGTTGCTCGGCAACACACTGGAAGAGATCACGATGGAGAAGCGCGACATCGTCAAAGCGGGCGCCATCGCGGTGGTCGGGCGGCAGGAGCCGGACGTGCTCGATCTGATCATCGAACGCGCGCAGGAAGTCGGCGCGAGCGTCGTATCCGAGGACGACCGGTTCTCGGTGCTGGTGCGAGACCAGGCGATCGGCGGCCAACAGGTCTCGCTGCGCGGTCTCGCCGGCGACTACAACGACCTGTTCCTGCCGCTATTCGGGCAGTACCAGGCGCACAACGTGATCACCGCAATCGCAGCGGTAGAGGCGTTCATCGGGGGCGGTGAGCAGCCACTGGACTTGGCAGTACTGCGTGAGGCACTGGAGCGGTTGTCTTCACCGGGACGGCTGGAGATCGTGCGGCGCTCGCCGACCGTGCTGGTCGACGCAGCCCACAACGCGGCGGGCGCCCGGGCACTGCGAGCCGCGCTGGAGGACTCGTTCAACTTCGCCAAGCTGGTCGGAGTCATCGCGATCCTGGCCGACAAGGACGCCGACGCCATCCTGCAGACCCTCGAGCCGGTCCTGGACGAGGTCGTCATTTCACGCACCCGCTCACACCGGGCCGCCGACCCGGAGCGATTGGGGCAACTCGCAATCGAGATCTACGGGGAGGATCGGGTGTACATCGTGCCCAGCCTTCCCGAGGCGTTGGACCGAGCGGCTGAGTTGGCCGACGAAGGCGGTGTGGCCGGCGGTGTGTTGGCAACGGGTTCCGTGGTCACTGCAGCCGAGGTGCGCGCACTGCTCGGAGCAACCGACGTATGAGCATCACCAACGTGTACGGGCCGGGCAAGATGCTGATCTACGGTGTCGGGGAGCGGATGACGCGCCGGTTGGCGGCAGTCGTGGTCGCGTTCCAGGTGATCGTGGTGCTGCTCGGGGGGTTGGTCGCGTATGCGCTCGCGAGCGCCCAGCAGGCCTCCGTGCAGACTGCGTATCTGTGGGTCGGCGGGCTGCTCGCCCTTCTGTGCATCGTGACGGCGGGCACAATGCGGCGTCCCTGGGGTGTCGCGATCGGTTGGGCGGTGCAGATCGCTAGCCTAGTCTCTGCTGTCGTGGTGCCGCTGATGTTTGTCGTCGGTCTGATCTTCGGCGCGCTGTGGATCACCGCCCTCGTGCAGGGCGCCAAAATGGACCAGCTCACCGCCGATTATCTGGAGAACAACCCGTGACACTGCCCCTCGTACTACTTGACCAGGTGCCAGCGTGAGCTGGCTCGAGGCCGTCGTCCTCGGCGTCGTGCAGGGCCTGACCGAATTCCTCCCGGTCTCATCCTCAGCTCACCAATTGATCTTCGGCCGGTTGTTCTTCGGCAACGACGGCGGGGGTGCGGCCTTCACGGCTATCAACCAGCTTGGCACCGAGACGGCCGTGCTGGTGTATTTCTGGAAGGACATCGTCCGACTGGTCAAGGGCGGGCTGATGGCACTGCGACGCAGGGTTCCCTGGTCCCACCCCGACGCGCACGAGTTCCTACTGGTCATCATCGGCACTTTGCCGATTGGCATCCTCGGCCTGATCTTCAAGAGTCAGATCGAAGGACCTGCCCGAAATCTGTGGATCACGGCAACCATGTTGCTGGTCTTCGCGCTGGTCATCGCGTTCGCCGACAGCACCGCAAAGCAGACCAAGCAGGTCGAGAACCTGACCACCCGCGACGGCATATTCTTCGGGTTGTGGCAGGCGCTGGCCCTGATTCCCGGGGTCTCCCGCTCCGGCGGCACGCTCAGCGGTGGAATGTTGATGGGCTACACCCGCGAAGCCGCGGCCCGCTACTCCTTCCTGCTCGCCATCCCGGCGGTTCTCGCGTCGGGGTTCTTCGAGTTGGCCGGCGAGATCACCAAGACCGATGCCGCCCGCGAGGGCTGGGGACACGTCGCCATCGCGACGGTCATCGCGTTCGGTGTCGGGTTGGCCGTCATCTCCTGGTTGATGCGGTACCTGCGCGAGAACACACTCCGGCCGTTTGTCTTCTACCGCATCGGTCTCGCCGTTGTGCTGTTCGTGCTGCTGTCCACCGGGATGCTGCACGCCACCTGACCCGTCGCCGATCCCCGCTGGGTGTCTGCGATTCCGAGCACCCGTCCACTCGAAAATGCGGACATTCGTGAGCGGTTGAATCCGCGTTAAGGTTCTGGACGTGACCGAGCAACTGGAACGCAGCCTGGTAATCGTCAAACCCGACGGGTTCCGTCGCGGACTGACCGGAGAGGTGCTGCGCCGCATCGAGGCCAAGGGATATGTCCTGGCCGATCTGCATATCACCACACCCGACCGCGAGCGCCTCGCACAGCACTACGCCGAGCACGAGGGCAAGCCGTTCTACGAGCCTCTGGTGGACTTCATGTCCTCCGGCCCGGCGACGTTCGTCGTCGTCGAGGGAAACCGCTGCATCGAGGGGTTCCGCGCAGTGGCCGGAGCCACCGACCCGAGCGCCGCCCTGCCCGGCACGATCCGTGGTGATCTCGGCCGCGACTGGGGTAAAAAGGTGCAGGAGAACATCGTGCACGGCTCCGACTCCCCGGAATCGGCCGAGCGCGAAATCGCCATCTGGTTCTAGTGCGGTGCGTGCAGAGTTGCTGGACGGTCGCTGCGCGCCCGACCAGCAACTTTGCCCACATCCGCACCCGCCCTACTTCTGATTCACTGCACTAGTGACCCCACGCAGTTCTCCGCTGCGCTTTGATACTTCGCGGGGACCCCGAGGTGGTGGTTTACCGGGTGCGACGCGCTCAACTCTGGTCGAGGGCATCGTCCAGGCCGGTGATGGCCTGCTCCAGAAGCTTCGAGAGTTGTTCGCGTTCGTCGCCGTCGAGACGGTCCAGCACGTCGGATTCCATCACGTCCGAATGACGGATGACCTGTTGGAACAGTTCCCACCCCGGCGCGGTCAGGGTGACCAGAATCCGGGTCCGGTTCTGGGTGTCCGTCGTCCGCTCAATCAGCCCCCGCTCGCTCATCCGATCCAGGCGGTGCGTCATCGACGACGGCGCGATAGCTGTGGTGTTGGCCAGGTACGTCGGTGTGTTGACGGTGCCTTCGGGCGCGGTGGCCAAGATCGAGATGACGGCCCATTCGCCAGAGGACAGGCCGGCATCAGTCAGTTGTCGGGTGTACCACTGCGCCAAGCGCCGGGACATTCCGTGCACCGCAGTGATGACTCGCTGTACCTGCTCGTTGCCGCCGGCTGCTACGTAGGCCGCGACTTCTGCCTCGTATCGCGCCCGCTCGCTCGGTCGATCGCTCAGTGTGGATCGGCTCATGATCGCCCAGTCTGCCATTGCCTTCGACCACCCCCAGTCGGTTCAATCGGGGAGCCTACCCAGCGCATGCTCCCGCAGGACGCTGCGGAAGACCTGGTCCCGATCTGGTCCGACCCGTTTGACCCATTTCCTCTCGATGCGCAGGTTGCGATCCAGCACGGCGTCGAGCGCGTTCTACTCGAGCTTCGTGCGGCGGACCACCCGAATTCTGCGATCGGCGGGGTCCCGTTCGGTGGGCGGGGTGCCCCGGTCTCGACGCGCGCACGCGCTGCAGTCCACCGGCCTGTCCTCGCTTTCGTTCGCGCACCGTGACACCAACCAAACCCCGGCTCGTCGTGATACGGCTGGCGAGCGTCCCTCCATCGCGCAATTCAGCCTCAACCTGTTCGATGCCACCGAGTCGACACCACCAGGGGCCAACCCAGTGCGGTGCGTGCACAGTTGTTTGACAGTCGCCCCGCGGCTGGCCAGCAACTGTGCACGCATCCGCGCCCGCCTTACCTCTGATTCACTGCACTAGGTGCTCAGCCGTGCAGTTTGCCGACGACGAGCGGGGCCGCGATTAGGGCGGTCCAGCAGGCGCTGTTAACCTTCACGTGCCGTGTAACGGCCGCGGACCAAGAGCGCCCTGGTGGATCTGCCCAGGAGCACCGCGCAGCGAGTAGACGAAGCGGAGTCACGAATATGCCCCTGGAAGTTGCCGTCAAGGCCAAGATCATGTCCGAGTACGGGACATCCGAGGGTGACTCGGGTTCCCCCGAGGTGCAGGTCGCAATGCTGACCCAGCGCATCCTCGACCTCACCGAGCACTCGCGGGCGCACCCGCACGATCATCACAGCCGTCGGGGCCTCCTCCTGCTGGTCGGCAAGCGCAAGCGCCTGCTGCGCTACCTGGAGGACATCGACGTCGGGCGTTACCGCTCGCTCATCAAGCGACTTGGCCTACGTCGCTGATCACAGATTTCACGCCCCAGGCGGTCACCGACGACGGTGACCGCCTGTTGGTGTGTCCAGGGGCATGCGGACCCCGCCGGCACCAGCGCAGCAGCGCTCGCCCGCGGGTCACATCGACATACGCCTGAGTAAGGAAACGGCCGTGGGCAACGACGATCCACGCAGCCGCTGATTCACAGAGAAGAGGAGACCCAATGGAGGGTCCAGAAATCACTTTCGCCGAAGCCACGCTCGACAACGGCAGCTTCGGTACCCGCACCGTCCGGTTCGAAACCGGCCGTCTCGCCAAACAGTCCGGCGGCGCAGTGCTGTGCTACCTCGACGACGAGACCACCCTGCTGGCCACCACGGCCGCGGGCAAACAGCCGAAAGACCACTTCGATTTCTTCCCCCTGACGGTCGATGTCGAGGAGCGGATGTACGCCGCAGGCAAGATCCCTGGCAGCTTCTTCCGCCGCGAGGGCCGCCCCTCCACCGACGCCATCCTTACCTGCCGTCTGATCGATCGGCCGCTGCGTCCGACCTTCAAGAAGGGTCTGCGCAACGAGGTCCAGGTCGTCATCACGGTGCTGTCACTGAACCCCGACCACCAGTACGACGTGCTCGCCATCAACGGTGCGTCCGCCGCCACTCAGATCTCCGGCCTTCCGTTCTCGGGCCCGATCGGCGCGACTCGCGTCTCCCTGATCGACAACCAATGGGTCGCGTTCCCGAACTTCTCTGACGCCGAGCGTTCGACGTTCGACATGGTCGTGGCCGGTCGCGTTGCCGGTGACGATGTGGCGATCATGATGGTCGAGGCCGAAGCGACCGAAGCGACCTGGGACCTGGTGAAGAACCAGGGCAAGACCGCCCCGACCGAAGAGGTCGTCGCGCAGGGCCTGGAGGCTTCCAAGAAGTTCATCAAGCAGCTGTGCGAGGCGCAGGCAGAGCTGGCCGGTCAGGCTGCGAAGCCGGTTCAAGACTTCCCGACCTTCCTGGAATACCAGGACGACGTCTTCGAGGCCGTTGAGAAGGACGCGTCGGAGCAGGTCGCCGCCGCATTCACCATTGCCGAGAAGTCCGACCGCGAGGACAAGCTCGACGACATCAAGCAAGCCCTCAAAGCGCAGCTGAGCGGCGACGGCAAGCGCTTCGAGGGTCGCGAAAAGGAAGTTTCGGCTGCCTACCGCGCCCTGCAGAAGGCTCAGGTCCGTCAGCGGATCCTGCGCGACAAGGTGCGCATCGACGGCCGCGGCCTCGCGGACATCCGCGCGCTGTCGGCCGAAGTCGAGGTGCTCCCGCGCGTGCACGGTTCGGCGATCTTCGAGCGTGGCGAGACCCAGATCATGGGCGTGACCACGCTGAACATGCTGCGGATGGAGCAGATGCTGGACACGCTGTCCCCAGTGTCGCGCAAGCGCTACATGCACAACTACAACTTCCCGCCCTACAGCACCGGTGAGACCGGGCGCGTCGGTTCGCCGAAGCGTCGCGAGATCGGCCACGGCGCGCTTGCCGAGCGCGCCCTGATGCCGGTGTTGCCGACGCGTGAGGATTTCCCGTACGCGATCCGTCAGGTCTCCGAGGCGCTGAGCTCCAACGGCTCCACCTCGATGGGCTCGGTCTGCGCGTCCACCCTCGCCCTGCTGAACGCCGGTGTGCCGCTGCGCGCCCCGGTCGCCGGTATCGCGATGGGCCTGGTCACCGCCGAGGTCGATGGTAAGACGCAGTACGCCGCGCTGACCGACATCCTTGGTGCCGAAGACGCCTTTGGCGATATGGACTTCAAGGTTGCCGGTACCCGTGAGTTCGTGACCGCGATCCAGCTGGACACCAAGCTCGACGGCCTGCCTGCCGACGTGCTCGCCGGCGCGCTGACGCAGGCCCGTGACGCACGTCTGTACATCCTGGACGTCATGCACGAGGCGATCGACGCACCGGATGAGATGAGCCCGTTCGCACCCCGCGTCATCTCGGTCAACGTGCCCGTCGACAAGATCGGCGAGGTCATCGGCCCGAAGGGCAAGATGATCAAGCAGATCCAGGAGGACACCGGCGCCGATATCTCGATCGAGGACGACGGCACCATCTACATCGGTGCGACCGACGGACCCTCGGCCGAGGCTGCGCGCGCGGCGATCAACGCGATCGCCAACCCGCAGATGCCGGAGGTCGGCGAGCGTTTCCTGGGCACCGTGGTCAAGACCACGACGTTCGGCGCGTTCGTCTCCCTGCTGCCCGGAAAGGACGGTCTGCTGCACATTTCCGAGGTGCGCAAGCTCGTCGGCGGAAAGCGGATCGACAACGTCGACGACGTGCTGAAGATCGGTCAGAAGGTGCAGGTCGAGCTCAAGGAGGTCGACCCGCGCGGAAAGCTGTCGCTCGGTGTCGTCGAGGACTCATCGGCCCAGGCTGATGCCCCGGCTGCTGAAGAGGCACCTGTTGTCGAGCAGATGCCAGTCGCTGACGCGCCTCCGACTGCTGAGGACTCGGCCGGTAACGGATCAGTCGCGGCCGAGGACGCTGGCGCCGACAACGGCGGTGACAAGGGCGAGGGCGACCGTCGTCCCCGTAACCGTCGTCGTGGCGGCCGCGGTCGTGGCAACAACGGTGGCGGCAACAACTCTGAGGGCAACAGCTCTGAAGGCAACTCGGATTCGGCACCCACCGACGCCTGAGTAGCCTCACGGAACACGTAGCGAGCCCGGTCCTTCTTTCGGAAGGCCGGGTTCGTCGCTTTCTCGAGTGGTCGTGAATACGCAGTTCATCGCGTCGTCGTTGGCTGTCTTGGCGCCGGTCGGGGAGAATGGCGCGATGGCCTTCGCCCTGATCGTGACCTGCGCGGTGGGTTTCGAGGACCTCTTCCGAGGTGACCTTCAGCAGAAGCACGGTCTGCGTAGCCGGCTCACGGGGCCTGGTGAGATCTTGTTGGAAGAGGTCGCTGATCTAGGTTTCCTCGCGGCCACGACCGCGATCAACCGGGTTGCGCTGCCGTGGACGGTGGACACCCCACCCGAAACTCTCGTTATCACCCTGGAACAGCTGCACGGGTTGGAGCTGGATTCGCCCATCCGGTTCCGCATCCAGGCTGCCCCGGACGTACGGGGACATCTCATCGATCGGTATGAAACCGCCGGTTGGAAGAACGCGCCCAGGGACTGGCAGATCAAC
>JAABUM010006189.1_pt1 | contig 11913 bp, 10 predicted proteins | sample 5559161 | NCBI WGS metagenome assembly JAABUM01 (sample SAMN10711868, study PRJNA513369) | rock metagenome | isolation source: Antarctica rocks | place: Antarctica: Victoria Land, Siegfried Peak nord | reverse complement strand
CACGGCGCGGCACGCGCCACCGCCAAGAATGCCAAGCCCTTGCACGGACACCGGCGCGACTGGTTCCAGCACGACGCTGCCGTGGCGCGCTGGAGCGGTGCCTTCCTGGCCGCCTGGTCGCGCGGGGACTTGGCGTCGAGCGGCACGGTGCCTCTGGCGTCGGGGCCGGCCTGCGCGGTGCCGGGCGGCATGAACCCGGTCGGAAAGGCGCGAGGTCCTTTGGTGGCGGCACGCTGACCGGGACGATCAGCGTGAGAGGAACGACAGGGATCGGCGCTGCCGATCCGGTCCCCGACGACATGGCGACGGAGCGAAGCAACCCAGCCTCCACGACAGGGGATGAGAACGAAGCCCGGAACCTGCCGCCCGACACCCTGTGCCGGACCGCCCGATGGACAGAATCGTCCTGGGCTGGCATGAAACTCGACCTGACCGGGAACGACGTCCGACGCTGGACGGGGAGTTTGCCGGCCCCTGGAACATCATCGTCGCCTCATGCCGTCTCGTACCGTCATCCTGACGATCTGCTCCAACAACTACCTCCCCCAGGCCGAGGTGTTCTTCGCTTCGGCCCGTACCTTCCACCCCGATGCCGATCTGGTGCTGGGCCTCGCCGATGCGAAGCACCCGGACGAGCATTATCCCGAGGGCGTGGAAGTGCTGACGGCCGACAGCCTGGGAATCCCGGATTTTCAGAGCTTCGCCTTCGCCTACGACGTCATGGAATTCAACACGGCCATCAAGCCGTTCCTGATGCTGCGACTGCTTGAGCGCGGCTACCGCAACGTCGTCTATTTCGATCCCGACGTCGAACTCTACCGGCGTCTCGACGAGTTGCTCGCCCTGCTCGATGGCGGCGCGTCCTTCGTACTGACGCCGCACTTCAGTGATCCGCCCGGCCCCGGCGCGTCCCGCACCGAGCATGACATCATGCAGACCGGTGTCTACAACCTCGGCTTCCTGGCGGCGTCGCAATCACTCGAGACCGAGCCGATCCTGCGCTGGTGGGCCCGCCAACTGCGATATGACTGCGTCAACGCCCAGCACGAGGGACTGTTCGTCGACCAGAAATACATGGACCTGCTTCCAGGCCTGGCCGCGCAGGCCCATGTGCTGCGCCACACCGGCTACAATGTCGCCTATTGGAACCTGCCGCGCCGCGTGCTGTCGGCGACGCCCGGCGGGATCTGGCAGGTCGACGGTCGCCCGCTCGGTTTTTTCCACTTCAGCGGTTTCGTCCCCGAGCGGCCCCATGAACTCTCGAAATATACGCCCGAGCCTCGCGCCACCGGCGCTCTCGCGGCCCTCCTGCACGCTTACGCGCTGCGCAGACTGGCGGCGCGGGCAGGCACGACGGCCCGGGCCTACGCCTACGGCAGGTTCCGGTCGGGCGTGCCGGTGCCCGACATGGTGCGGCGGATGTTTCGCAAAAAGCACCTGACCTGGTCGGGCGATCCTTTCGCACATTACGATCGCTACTGCCGGCTGCCACACCCCGCGGCTTGCACCGGCGACACCGGGGAGATCGTGACCAATCTGATGCAGCATCACCATGCCGCCGAGCCGGCGTTGCATGTGGCCTTCCACCTCGACAAACCCGTCCATGTGACGGCCTACACGCGCAGGTTCGCCGAGGCGGCCGCAATCGCGGGAGTGGAGGACATCTTATGGCGGGCCAAGCCGTGAGTCGGCACCACGACGCTGGGCTGCCCGACGCTTCCGAGGCCGGCACCGAGGCCTTGGCGCTACGGCTGCGCCGTCTCGAACTCGACATCGAGGATCTTCGGTTCGAGAACGCGCGCCTCAAAGGCTCGATCGGCGAGAAGCAGGACGAGATCATGGCCTTGTCGGACCGGCTCGGCCAGATGCAGTTGCTGCTCGAGGCGCGGCAGAGAGGGAAGGTCTGGGGCCGATTGCGGCGCCCGCTGCGCGCGATGCTGAGACGGCTGAGATAAGGCCGCTCATCGGCCTGCCTCTATCTCGCCTCCGACGAGGCGGAGTTCGTGACCGGCGTTGTGCTGGAGGTCGACGGCGGTCGCACCATCTGAGGCGGGCTTCAGGCCAGCCAATCCGCGACAGCACTGAAAGCGAAAAGGCAGCCCCACGCTTATGGCGCATCCGGTTCTGGGCCGTCCCAGGCGGGCGCGCACGTCATCGGAACGGCGCGGTACTTCGCCGAACCCGCGGGCGATCGCCCTCAGTTTCGTGGCGATCGCTGGAGGCACCGCGGTCCACCCGGTGCGCCGACGCGGCATGTCGACGCCGGGTAGCCCCATTTTAGCCCGGAGTTCGACCGAAGATCGGTTGCTCGATGGCGGCCGCCGGTCTAGCGATGCCCGGGTGCGGCAGACGTTGCCGCTGCCGGCCGGGCAGGCCCGTGCGGTTCGGGCGACGATCGAGGCCCGGTGCGCCCGCCCCGAACGAGACGAGGGATCATGCGCGGTATCATCCTGGCGGGCGGAAGCGGCACGCGGCTGCACCCCATGACGCATGTCCTGTCGAAGCAGTTGCTGCCCATCTACGACAAGCCGATGATCTTCTACCCGCTGTCGACCCTGATGCTGGCGGGCATCCGGGACATCCTGCTGATCTCCACGCCGCGCGACCTGCCCCTGTTCCGCGAACTCCTCGGCGACGGCACGCAATGGGGCATCAGCCTGTCCTACGCCGAGCAGCCCTCGCCGGAGGGCTTGGCCCAGGCCTTCGTGATCGGGGCGGATTTCATCGGCGACCAGCCGTGCTGCCTGATCCTCGGTGACAACGTCTTCTACGGCCACGGCCTGCCCGAACTGATGCGCCCCGCCACACTCCGACGGGAAGGGGCGACGGTGTTCGCCTATCACGTGACCGACCCCGAGCGTTACGGCGTGGTCGATTTCGACGCGCGGGGCGTGGCGCGCTCGATCGAGGAGAAGCCCGCCAATCCGAAGACCAGTTGGGCCGTGACGGGCCTCTATTTCTATGACGCCGAGGTCGTGGACCTGGCCCGCAAGCTGAAACCGTCGCCCCGCGGCGAGTTCGAGATCACGGACCTCAACCGGATCTACCTCGAGCGGGGCGCGCTCCGGGTGGAGCGCATGGGCCGCGGCTTCGCCTGGCTCGACACCGGCACGCCCGACAGCCTCCTCGAGGCAGGCGAGTTCGTCCGGGTCTACGAGAAGCGGCAGGGCTTCCGCATCGCCTGCCCCGAGGAGATCGCGCTCGGCCAGGGCTGGATCGACACGGCGCTGTTCGTCCAGCAGGCCGAGCGGTTGCGCAAGAGCACCTACGGCCAATACCTGTTCAAGGTCCTGGCCGAGCATGGCCCGGCCGTGCAGGCTCCGGCCTGAGCGCTGCCGTGACGCTGCCGCCTGGCTGGCGCGTGCTGCCGGCGTCCGAAGCCGGTGCGGCTGGCCACGGGCTCGAGCCCATCACGCTGCGCCATCCCGATCCGCCGCTCTGCCTGGTGCGGGACCTCACACCGTCATGGCCGGTCGGCTGGTACGCCCTGACGCTGCGTTACGACGGACCCGGCATGGTGGACGCCCGCGTGGTGCTCGGCATGGCGGACGGCACGCAGTTGCCCCAGCACTTCGCCAGGACGGGCCGCAACGTTTTCTCGGGCCTGTTCCGCCCAACGAAGCCTTTGGCGAGCGTCGTCGTCATGGTGTCGGGCTCGGCCGCGCTCGATGAGCCGGCCTCGATCGACCTCCGTGCCGTGCCGCGCTGGGAACAGCGGCGCGCGCTGTTGCGGCGCGGTCTGGCGGTGCTGAGGGGCGATCCCCGTTCGTTCCCGTGGCGCGCGGCGCGCTTCTTCGTGCAGTGGCAGCGTCAGGGCCGCACCACGATCCCGCTTACCACTGACGTCCGCAGCCCCGAGGCGGCCTATGGATTGTGGCGAGAGCGCTTCGATGAACGGCCGGAACAGGAAGCGGATCTCCACGCGGCCCGGGCCGAACGTCTCGTCCGGCGTCCCCTGTTCACGGTGGTGGCGGGGCCGGACGTCGGGGCCGACGCAGCTGCGGCGCTGCGTGACAGCCTGCTGGCCCAGCATCATGCCGCATGGGAACTGCTCGTGCCGGTCGGAGCCCTGGGGGGACGCGAGGCGCCGGGTGACGACCCCCGTGTGCGGACCTATGCCGGGCCTGGCGCGGCCTTGGACCTCGCCCGGGGTGATTTTGCCCTGCTGCCACGGCCCGGCACCGTCCTGAGGCCCCATGCCCTCACGGTGCTGGCGGCGGCGCTCGACCGCTTCACGGACGCGGAACTGGTTTACGCCGATGAAGATCGGCTCGAGGCAGGGCACGAGAGCGGTGCGGGACGCCGCGACCCCGCCTTCAAGCCGGCCTGGTCACCCCAACGCCTGCTCGCCACCAACTACCTGGGCGATCCTTGCGCCATCGCCATGCCGCTGCTGCGTCGAGCGGGGCTCGACGGGGCCTTCGCGCCGGCAGGGCGGCACGGGCTCATGCTGCGGGTGACGGAGGGGTTGGCCCCGTGCGCCATCGTGCACGTCGCCCAGGTGCTGAGCCATGCCTCGGGTGCGGTGCCCGAGGCGGCCGCCGAGGAACGCAAGGCGGCAATCCGCGAGGCGCTGGCGCGCCGCGGCGTCGAAGCCCGCGTCATGTCGGACCCACGCTCGCCGCACCCCCGCATCGGCTACGTGGCTGACGACCAGCCGCTGGTGTCGCTGATCGTGCCGACGCGAGACCGTGCCGCCATGCTGCGGACAGCCGTGAACTCGATCCGGGCGAAAACCGCCTATGGGTCCTACGAGATCCTGGTCGTCGACAACGGCTCGGTCGAAGACGACACGTTCAAGCTCTTCGAGAGCTGGGTGGGCGATGGCCGCGTGCGGGTGATCCGTGACGACGGCTCCTTCAACTACCCGCGGCTCAACAACCGCGCTGCGGCCGAGGCGCGCGGCGCGCTGCTCGGCCTCGTCAACAACGACGTCGAGGTAGGGGACGGGTCCTGGCTCGACGAGATGGTAGGGCTGGCGCTGCAGCCCGGTGTCGGCTGCGTAGGCGCCAAGCTCTGGTACCCCGATGGCCGGCTGCAACACGGCGGCGTCGTGGTGGGCGTGGCCGGAGCCGCCGGCCACCGCCACAAGCGCGCCGCCCGGGGGGGGCGCGGCCAGCTCGACGCGCTCGCCACCGTCAACGAGGTTTCGGCCGTGACGGCCGCCTGCCTGGTCGTGAAGAAGAGCGTCTACGACGAAGTCGGCGGGATGGACGAGGCGCGTTTCGCCGTGGCCTATAACGACGTCGACCTCTGCCTCAAGGTCGCGGAGTCCGGCTACCGCAATCTCTGGACCCCCTTCGCCGAACTGGTCCACCATGAGAGCGTCAGCCGCGGCCGCGACCTGGGTCCGCGCACGGCAAAGCGCTTCAGTCTCGAAACCGAGCAGTTGAAGCTCCGCTGGGGGCACCGGCTGCTCGACGACCCCTATTATTCGCCGAACCTGACGCTGGACGCGGAGGACGGAGCGGTCAGGGTCCAGTGAGACAAGTGGAACGTCGTGAGGTCGAGCAAATCTCGCCGACACGGTGCCAAGGTCCGGTCGGCTGCGTCCACCGTCGGACAACGCGCGGCGTTACCCGCGTCCACCTTGGGCTCCCATGCTGTATTTCGCCTATGGCTCGAACCTTTGCAAGGCCGGCATGCGGTCGCGCTGCCCGGCCGCCGCAGCACTCGGCCGCGCCGTCCTGCCGGACCACCGGCTGGTGTTCCGCGCCTGGGCCGATGTGGAACCCTGCTTCGGCGCCGAGGTCGCAGGCGGGCTGTGGCGTGTCACGCCAACCTGCGAGGCGGCGCTGGACCTCTATGAAGACGTCGCGCACGGGCTCTACCGGCGCGTCCTGGCCATGGTGTGGCCGGAGGGTGCGGCCGAGCCCGTGGAGGCACTCGTCTACCGCATGACCGACGCCACCCGCGAGCCGCCCGACCCGACCTATCTGGCGAGCGTGGTGCAGGGCTGCCGGGATTTCGGGCTCGATGACGGTGCGGTCCTGGCGGCCGCACTCGGAGCCGGAGCGGCGCCGCCATAAGCAGGCCGGATCCGGACGTAAAGCCGGACCGCATCGGCACGATTGATGGCCTTCTTCGGCGACGGCGGTCGGTCGCCGCTGCCGCCCGGGCCGCTGTGCGACGATCAGGCGTCGGACGATCGCAGGTCGGCCAGCGAACGCCTCTGCCGCCCCGCCTCGTCGAAATTCTCCGGCGCCAGCCACCGCGCGAAGCCGCGTTTCACGGCCGGCCACTCCGTGTCGAGCATGGCGTACCAGGCCGTGTCGCGGTTGCGGCCCTTCACGATCATATGCTGGCGGAACACGCCCTCGAAGGTGAAGCCGAGCCGCTCGGCCGCGGCGCGCGAGGGCGCGTTCAACGCGTTGCATTTCCACTCGTAGCGGCGATGGCCGAGGGCCTCGAAGGCATGAGCGGCCAGGAGCGCCATGGCTTCGGTGGCGCCGGGCTTTCTTTGCAGCGACGGCGCAAACAGGATGTTGCCGACCTCGATCGTGCGGTGGACAGGATCGACCCGCATCAGCGTGGCGTAGCCCTGCGCCTGGTCCGACGCCTTGTCGACGATCGCCCAGAACAGCGGATCTTCGGACATGGCCTTGCGGGCCATGTCGGCGACGAAACCAGCCTCATCCGCAAAGGGCACGTCGAAGAGATAGTCCCAAACCTCGTCGGCACCCGCGAGGTTGTTCCACAGCGCCGCCCCATGCCGCGCTGGAGCGAGCGGCTCCAGACGAACGAAACGCCCCTCGAGGGTCACCGGCGCGGGGCGACGAGCGGCGCGAGGCTCGACCTCGGGGCCGAGAGGGCGTTCGGGGGCGCAAGCACGCATGGCTTCTCCTGGCCGACATCGGGCTACCCGGCCGCGAACAGATCCTTCGCGGCCGAGGCCCGGGGCAGAGCGTTCACGAGCGTCGCGGGGGCGTTGGGATCGCCCGGCGCGGTCTCCCAGCCGAGGTCCGGCAGCACCACGACACGGTGTCCCGACATGTCGGAACGGGTCACGATGAGGTCGCTCCTGTCGAGATGTCCGATGCGGGTGCGGGCCCGCCCGGGCGAATGCATGCCGCAGCGCCGCGCCACCTCGGCGTCGGACGGGCAGGGGGCGCCTCTCAGGGCCGCAGCCGCAAGGATGAGATAAGCGGCCTGAAGGTCGTCCGGGATGATGCGGGCCACCTCGAGAGCCCGGTCCCAATCGCCGCCATCCGTCGTCCCCGGGTCGAGCCCGGCCCGGGCCGCAGCCAAATGAAGCTTGAACTCCGCCAGAGGCACCGGGCCACCCCCGAGCTTGCCGATGCGGCAGCGGACCTGGAAGTCGCCGTAGAGCACGGGTTCCGGGCGGAATGCCGCCTCCGGATCCGCCATGATGTCGCCAGCGATGGCGCGCAAGGCCCGCTCCCGCTCGGCGGGCTCCAGCGCGGGCGTGTCGTCCGTCGAAGCGGCCTCGGGGCGGTTGCGGACGATCTCTTCCAGGATCTGGTTCATGGAGGGCGGCGACGCCGTGGCGGGCCGGCGCTCCGCGGGCGGGCGAGTTGGCCCGGCCCGCACCGGAGCCAGGATCAGGTCCCGTGCCTCGCCGTTCCCTTGGCCGGGCAGGGGCATCAGCGTCGGGATGCCGATGCGCGGCGCCGTCTCGACCCCGCCGACCCGGATCGGCAGCGGCCGCCGCGACAGGGCCGGACCCAGTGCGACGAACTGGCCCCGCTGCAGCTCGCGGAACATCTCGGCCTGGCGTCGTTCGAGGCCGAGGAGGTCGGCGGCCCGGGCCATGTCGATATCGAGGAAGGTGCGTCCCATGAGGAAGTTCGTGGCTTCGGCCGCCACGTTCTTGGCGAGCTTGGCCAGGCGCTGCGTCGCGATGATGCCGGCCAGCCCGCGCTTTCGCCCGCGGCACATGAGGTTCGTCATGGCGCCGAGCGACAGCTTGCGGACCTCCTCGGAGACGTCGCCCGAGACCGCCGGCGCGAAGAGCTGAGCTTCGTCCACCACCACCAGCACCGGAAACCAGTGGTCGCGGTCGGCGTCGAACAGCGCATTGAGGAAGATCGCGGCGGCCCGCATCTGCATCTCGGGGTCGAGGGATTCCAACGTCAGCACGGCCGAGATGCGATGCTGGCGAACCCTGGCCGCGATGGTCTCGAGTTCGACGACGCTGCGGTCGGCATCGATCACCACGTGGCCGAACCGGTCGGCGAGACTCGCGAAGTCTCCTTCCGGGTCGACCACCACCTGCTGCACATGCGGGGCACTCTGCTCGAGCAGTCTCCGCAGCAGGTGCGACTTGCCCGAGCCGGAATTACCCTGGACGAGAAGACGGGTCGCCAGCAGTTCTTCGAGGTCCAGCAGGGCGGGACCGACGACGGCGCCCGGTGTGGCCGTCGCCCCCATGTCGATTTCGATTCTCATCCGCGGCACCATAGCCCGGATCGGGCCAGGGCGGCAGAGGCGGCGAGGGGATCAGGAAGCCTTATCCCGCGCTGACCCGTCCAGGAGGGCTATGCGATGCCGTCAAGGATTGATTCAGTTTTGACTCGTAATGTCGGGGAAGGAGGTATCGACCATGAGTTTGGCCGTCCTGTTCACCCAGCACGCTTCTCCGTGGATGATGGCGGCGGCATTCGCCGTCTTGCTGGTCCTGTCGCTGGTCGCGGCCGAAGAAGCCGAAGCAAGACGCCAGCCGGGCGGGCCAGCCGAGGACAAGCGGTCCTAAACATCGGCGGCGGCGATGACCTGCCGAAACCAGGCCCCGGGCGTCGTGACTAGCTGACCGCTGCCCCGCTCTTCATTCCGGTCAGCACCGCCTCGCCCGAGCGTCCCGCTTCGACCGGGGAGGGGAAGATGTCGCAGCTTTCCGCCACCGGCGACATCTGGCCGAAACGGCGGATCTGCCAGTGAAACCCCATGATCGGGTCGACCGCTCGCACCACCACCATGACGAGCTTGTGGTCATCGGGAAAGTGGGTCCTATGATCGCGCTTCCGTTGCCGGGCCAAGGCGGCGGCCTCGCGCGCTGCCTCCGTGAAGTGACGACGTGTTTTGGTGCACGACAGCATCGCTTCCTTTCCCGTTTCCACAGCACATCCTCCAAGCATCGACACCGCCCGGACAGTCTCGTGACGTGAAATATGGGCAAGGGATCAGTGGGGTTGCACTCACATAGGATAGGCTTCAGGCGCGACCGGTCGTGAATCGACTTAGTCAGGCGTAAATGGTCAGTTCGCCGCAGGCGCGACCTGTGGATGTCCAGACAGTTGCCGTGGGCCGCGTCGAGGACTTGGCCCTATCCCGCTCTCAGGGGACCGCCCTGGCATGCTCCGCAAAGAACCGGAGCATCTCGCGCGAGGCGTCCGGTCCCTTAGGGTCCGTGTAGGATCCGGCCGAACTGCCACCCGCCCAGGCGTGGCCGCCTCCGTGAATGGCCCAGTGTTCCGCCAGGGTGGCCCCATCCCGGTCGAGGAATCGCGTGCGCGTATAGCTGCGGCCTCCGAGCACCCGGCCTTCATCGGTTTCGATCGTCGCGGTCGACGCATGGGTCGTCTGGGCCGTCACCTCGTCGCCGTTGACGGGGTTCACGGTCGTGTCCCGGTCTCCGTGGAACACGATGGTCGGCACGACCGCGACGGCTCCCGTCGAAGCGGTGTTGTAGGCCGCCATGGCGCGGGCACCCCCGCCCTGGCGCATCGCCATGATGGCCGACGCCATGTCGTGGGCGGCTCCGCAGGCCAGCCCCGAATGGACCCCGACGGCGGCGTAGAGATCGGGATAGGTCCGTCCCATCGTGGCGGCCAGCGCGCCACCCGCCGACAATCCGGCAACGTAGATGCGTCGAGGATCGACGGCATAATTCGCCATCACGTCCCAGGTCATCCCGGCGATCAGCGAGGGCTCGCCGCCGTCGCGCCGCTGGTCGCCCTCGTTGAACCAATTCCAGCATTTCGAGCTATTGGCCGCTGAAGTCTGGCCCGGGTAGCAGACCAGGAAGCCGTCCCGTTCGGCGAGGAGGTTCATGCGGGTTCCAGCGGCGAAATCGTCCGGCGACTGCGTACAGCCGTGCAGCATGACGACGAGCGGCAGCGGTGCCGTGGTCTCGTAGGACGCGGGAACGTAAAGCTTGTAGGGCCGGTCGCCGGCTGTTGCGACGAAATTCGCGGCGAGGAAGACCCCGCTGGCTGACACCCTGGCAGGTTCTTGAACCGCGTAGGTCAAGGAGGCCGGAGGGCGGAATGGGTTCAGGCTCTGAAACCCATCGAAGGCCTCCTGCATGTCGGACATCATGCCGTCGAAGAACCCCCACGCCGCCGGCATGACTGCGCCGGACGAGACCTGCGGTCCGAGAACCTCCACGATGTTCGAACCAGCGGGGCGCGTTAGCGCGGAACCGTCGAATTCGGCGGTGCTGCCAGCGGGTCCCTCCCGCAAGGCTTGCTGCGGCTTCGTGGCCTCCGCCGACTGGGCCGCCCGGACGAGCCGCGTCGCTTCGATCATACGGTCTCTGAGCAGCGCCATCGGCATGGATCCTTGTTGCGGGAAGCCGTGAGGCCCAGTGTCCGACGGTGGTCCGCCCAACCCTCGCGGCGGCCAACCGAACCACCACGCGCCCTATCTTCCGGCATTCTCAGGTCGTCACCCGTGGCATCGGATGAGGGCGATGGTGCGATGCACAATGACATTGTCCGGGTCCTACCGCAACGCACCACGTCGTGCATCGTTGCCGCACCCGGCCGCAAGGGCCGCAGGGCAACCGTGCGCCTCCGTCCGGGTCCGGCCCAACCCGACGGCTCCGACGTCCCGACGCGGGCTCGGGAACTTCCGGAGCGAAACTCGCCTCAAAGGGCTGTGTAGCCGCCGTCGATGAAGATTGCGTCGCCGTTGATCATGTCCGAAGCCCGCCCACGATGTCGGGTGCGGCAGGTGCGAGGTCTCGAGACCGATTGCTTTCAAGGCGCCGGCGCCAGGGCCCTGCGGCTCGCGAGCGACATGCGATCGGCCGTGGACTTGAGACCTGGCCTCCATGGGGCCACGTCGCCGCTTTGAAGATTGGGCCGTTTCGGCCTTGCGCGCGTTGGACCGCGGTGGCCGGCCCGCGAGGGTCGCCCCCTCGTCCTCGGTCAACCGGAGCCTTGTTCATGCAGCATCATCCCGCGGTCGCGTCCGGCCGCACCGCCGTGATCACCGGCGCGGCCAGCGGTATCGGCCTTGCAGCGGCAAGGCGCCTGGCCGCCCTCGGGCTCAATGTCGTCCTGGCCGACCTCGGAGGCGACAGGCTGGATGCGGCAGAGAGCGCGGTGGCGGAGGCGGCTCCATCGGGCGGTGCGGCAGTGCGGGCCGTGCCGACCGACGTGTCCCGCATGGCCGATCTCCGCGCCTTCAAGGACGCCGCGTACGACGCCTTCGGCGATGTCGCGTTGCTGATGAACAACGCCGCCGTCAGCCCGGTCGGAAAGCCGTGGGAGGCCTACGACGACTGGCAGCGCCTGCTCGGCGTGAACCTGTGGGGCGTGATCAACGGCGTGCAGGCTTTCGCGCCCGCCATGATCGCGGCCGGCGAGCCTGCCGCCATCGTCAACACCGGCTCGAAGCAGGGGATCACGACGCCGCCCGGCAACGCCGCCTACAATGTCAGCAAGGCGGGCGTGAAGGCCTTCACCGAGGCGACGGCCCACGAATTGCGGCAGGTGGCGGGTGGCCTCGTGACGGCGCACCTGCTGATCCCGGGTTTCACCCACACGGGCCTGACCCAGTCGGCCGAGAAGCCGCCGGCGGCCTGGACGGCCGACCAGGTAGCGGCCTTCATGCTGGACGGCATGGGCCGGGGCGACTTCTACATCCTGTGCCCCGACAACGACGTCGACCGCGCCACGGACGAGAAACGCATGCTCTGGGCCATGGGCGACATCGTCGAGAACCGCC
>JAABUM010006188.1_pt1 | contig 11914 bp, 8 predicted proteins | sample 5559161 | NCBI WGS metagenome assembly JAABUM01 (sample SAMN10711868, study PRJNA513369) | rock metagenome | isolation source: Antarctica rocks | place: Antarctica: Victoria Land, Siegfried Peak nord | reverse complement strand
GAACGCTATCGCGGTTCGGAATACACCGTGGATTTGCTCAGCAAAGTCAAAATCGAAGTCGCTGTCAAAGACTCGCAGGTCGAAGAAGTCGTGGACACCATCGCCAACGCCGCGCGCACCGGCGAAATCGGCGACGGCAAAATCTTCGTGCGGCCCATCGAACAGGTCTACCGCGTGCGCACTGGCGACCGCGACGAAGACGCGCTGTAAAAGGCGCACTCGAAACGCTCTTTCAATTGGAAGAGCGTTTCTCTTTGAACCTTGCTGGAAGTTATCTTATTTCACGGCGGTTTCTGCCGTGTTACCAAATGATTTCACGAGCGCCCACTTGGTGCGCTTTGAAATATTCTTATGGCTCAGAAATACAAGCTCGAATACATCTGGCTCGACGGCTACAAGCCCGCCGCCAACCTGCGCGGCAAAACGCTCATCAAAGAGTTCTCCGACTTTCCGACTTTGGAAGAACTGCCCTTTTGGGGCTTTGACGGTTCTTCAACGGAACAGGCCGAAGGTTCCAACTCTGATTGCGCCTTAAAGCCGGTCGCGGTTTATCCCGATCCGGCGCGCGAGCACGGCGCTCTGGTGATGTGCGAAGTGATGATGCCCGACAAAGTCACGCCGCATCCTACCAATGCGCGCGCCACCATCACCGACGATCCGGGCGCGTGGTTCGGCTTTGAACAGGAGTATTTTTTGTATCAAGACGGGCGACCGCTCGGCTTTCCCGAACAGGGTTATCCCATGCCGCAAGGCCCGTATTACACGGGCGTGGGCTACAAAAACGTCGGCGACATCGCGCGCACCATCGTGGACGAACACTTGGATTTGTGTTTGGAAGCGGGCATCAATCACGAGGGCATCAACGCCGAAGTCGCCAAAGGCCAGTGGGAATTCCAAATCTTCGGCAAAGGCTCCAAGCGCGCCGCCGACGAAGTGTGGATGGGCCGCTACCTGCTTTGTCGCTTGTGCGAAAAATACAAAGTGGATGTCGAATTTTATTGCAAGCCCATCAAAGGCGACTGGAACGGTTCAGGAATGCATTGCAACTTTTCCACGCAATACATGCGCGAACACGGCGGCAAAGAATACTTTGAAAAGCTCATGGAAGCGTTCAAGAAGAACCGCATGGAACACATCGCGGTGTATGGCCCCGACAACCAGTTGCGTTTGACCGGAATGCACGAAACCGCGGCCATTGACTCGTTTTCCTACGGCCTTGCGGATCGCGGAGCCTCGATTCGCATTCCGCACTCCTTTATGGAAGCGGATTACAAAGGCTATCTCGAAGACCGCCGCCCAAACTCGCAGGGCGACCCGTATCAAATCGCCTCGCGGATTTTGAAGACCATCGCCGAAGTCCCGACGAGCTAAAGCGGGCCAGTCAAGTTCAATCCCGTAGCAAGCAGATCTGATTTTTCAACGAATGGCTCTGAGCATGTTGAGGACGTTTTCGAGAACGCGAAGCGTGAGCGAGTGCATCATCCAGAGCGCGTAGCGCATCATGAACCGGATGTGCCTTTGGCACGCTGTTCAAGGCACTCGCTCACGCTTCGCGTTCTCGAAAACGTCCTCAACATGCTCAGAGCATCCGCATCTGCTGCTCATGAAACGAAACGGCGCACTTCGATGAGAAGTGCGCCGTTTTTCGCGTCTGTTGGGCGCGGTGCGAGACTTGTTTGAAACATAGCTGCGGTAAAACAAAGGCCTCTCCTTGGGGGCGAGGGTTTTGCGCAAACTGTCGGCGCTCGCAACAGAGAGCGACTTTTCAAACATCATGGCAGACATTCAATCGGTCATCGCAATGGCCCAAGAAGAAGGCGTCGAGTTCATCGACCTCAAGTTCGTCGGCTTGCTCGGCGATATGCAGCACCTGACTTTCCCCGTCGAGTCAGCGCTCAACGAAGACTTTTTTATCGACGGCGTGGGCTTTGACGGCTCGTCGGTGCGCGGTTTTCAAACCATCGACAAATCGGACATGATGCTCGTGCCCGACGCCTCGACCGCCATCATCGACCCCATCTACGACACGCCGACGCTGTCGGTTTTTGCCAACATCGTTGACCCAATCACGCGCGAACCGTATTCGCGCGACCCGCGCTACATCGTCACCAAAGCGCTCGCTTACCTCAAGTCAACGGGCATCGGCGATCAGGTGTTCTTTGGCCCCGAAGCCGAATTCTTCCTGTTCAACGGCGTCTCGTTCGGCGGCCACAAAGCGCCCGGCGGCCCGGACGGTCATTTTTCGCACTACAAAGTCGAGTCTCTCGAAGGCGATTGGAACAACGCCGGCCCGGTTTATGACGAGATGACTCAGGAATACAACTCCGGCCACCGCCCGCGCAACAAAGGAGGCTACGTTCCGGTTCCGCCGCAAGACAACTTGGTTGAGGTGCGCAACGACATCGTGCGCCATCTCTATTCGGCAGGCATCGGCGTTGACCTGCATCACCACGAAGTCGCCTCGGGCGGGCAGTGCGAAATTGGCATTTCTCTTCAAGACATCGCCACCATGTGCGACACGATGATGATGCACAAATACATCGTCAAAAACGTCGCCGCCAAACACGGCCTGACCGCCACGTTCATGCCCAAACCGATTTTCGGCGACAACGGCACGGGCATGCACTGCCACCAGAGCATCTGGAAAAACGGCCAGACGCTTATGTTCGACGAGAATGGCTACGCTCAACTGAGCGATCTCGCCCGCTATTACATCGGCGGCATCTTGAAAAACGCGCCGTCGCTGTTGGCCTTCACCAACGCTTCGACCAACTCTTATCATCGTTTGGTTCCGGGCTACGAAGCGCCGATTTATCTGCTTTATTCCCAGCGCAACCGCAGCGCGGCAGTTCGCATTCCCTTGTATTCCAAGTCGCCCAAAGCCAAGCGCATCGAGTTCCGCACGCCCGACGTGACGGGCAACATTTACCTCTCCTTAGTGGCTCAACTAATGGCGGGCATTGATGGCATCATCAACAAAATCGAACCGGGCGACCCGTTCGACAAAGACTTGTATGAACTCGAACCCGAAGAGCGTCACGGCATCCCGACCGTTCCCGGTTCGCTCGAAGAAACGCTCGACAACCTCGAAAAGAACCACGAGTTCTTAACTCAGGGCGGCGTGTTCACCGAAGACTTGATCGAGAAATACATCGAACTCAAGCGCGGCGACGTGGACGCCATTCGTTTGCGCCCGCATCCGCACGAGTTTTCGCTGTATTTCGATTGCTAAGTTGAAGTCAAATCAACAAAGCCTCGCTTCCATTGAAGTGAGGTTTTGTTGTTTTACACTGGGTTTATGTTCAAGCGATTTTGCTGCTGTGTTGCTGTTCCTTTGGCATTGGTTTCAGGTGATGTGTTGGCGCAAGACAAACAGCCGCCACTGCTTACGGCGCTTTCGAGAGACCAACAAGCCGCCTCTGCCAAACCGCAAAAGCCGGTGCCTTTGTCGCAAGGGCAACTCAAGCTGGGCGACCATCTTATCGTGCCGGGAAAAAGAATCGGCCCGGTTGAGTTGGGAATGCCGTTGGAGCAAGTCGAAAAGATGTTCGGGCTTCCTGCTGACACCCAGCATCTGGCGGATGATTCGACTTACTGTGTCTGGCGGTGGAAGACGCCGGGATCGGGCGAACCGCGCCTCCTCTTCCTCTGCGTGTTTTGTCAGAAGCAGCGGGTTGTCCAAATCGAAACCAATCATCCCGCATTCGCTCTGTCCAACGGTTTGTCAGTGAAATCTTCCCTCGAACAGTGGACGGAGTTTTGGGGCCAAAAACCGGTGAATTACAGCACCGTGTTAAGCACACTCGGCCCGCCGGAGAACGCCACATGGCACAGCCGGGGTTTTGCTATTCAAGTTCCCGGTTGGATATTTTCGCCGGACACCCATCCCGAAAACATATCGGTTATTGTGCTGCCGATCAATCATCAACCTTTATCTGCTTGGTCACTTGTTCTCTTGAAACACCCTAATTCCAAACCACCCGCCAATCTCTCATCTTCTTCAAGTAAGACAGGCGCAGAATCCACGCCTGCGCCGGAGAAAAACACAGGACTGCGCATTGGCAGACCGCGCTAATCGCCCCGACACCAACGCGCGAGGAATCCGATTTGCGAATTGCCGCACGACGACAACTATGAAACACCTCTTTCTCACAGCAACGTTGGGTTTGGCTGCGCTTGGCGCAAGCGCCCAGAGCGTGCCTGACAATCGCATCGCTTCACCGGGCGAGCGCATCGGGCGCGTCTTCATCGGCGATTCGCGCGCGGCGGTCGGGCGAAGACTTGGCCCGCCGACTAAATCATTCGATCTCGGTCGGGGACTCTCTTCACAGATGTGGCGCTCGAAGCGCGTGGGAGACACGGGCGGTTACAACACGCTCGAAGTCGTCTATCGAAACGGTCTGGCCACGCAACTCGAAGGCACAAGTCTGGTGTGGAAAACGCCCTCAGGTTTGTCGCTCAGTTCCTCGCGGGCCGATTGGGAAGACCGATTGGGAGCGCCGAGCGTTTCGACTTACGACTACGACAGCGGCGCGCGCAAGCGCTATCTCGATTGGCGCAGGGCGGGAGTGGCTCTTGAACTGGTGCAAGACGGCGATTCGGATTCCAGCGAGTGGACGTATCAAACGCTCATCGTGCATCGCAAGGGCGTTTCGGTGATTCCTGATCGCGGTGGAACGCGCGAGTAAAAACGCGCTTTGGCGCGTCCTCTCATTCTTCCTGGGAAAAGCCCTGTATTAAAGCGCTGGTATCGGCTTCAAATCGAATCGGCGAGGGATGTGGGCCGACCTAAACGCGCCGCGTTTTTGTTCCACCATGCGCGTAAATCGGTTCGCCAAACGGCGACTTGCGCGGCGTCGGACGGATTGGCGCGTAGTTGCGTGATTTCCCTTAATGCGCCTTCGACGGTTTGACGCACCTTGGCCGAAGGCGAAGTGAAGTCAAGCCGCGCGAGTTCGGGCACCAGACTTTCGCTCAAAGCGCGTGGGGCACGCAAGCGCCGGTGGCCTTCTTGCCCCGACGACCTTTCACGGTCATCATACGTTGATTCGCCAATGAGTCCAACCAGAGCCATCAGGAAGTTCTCGTTCTTCTGCCCTAAAAAGGCGCGCACTTGCTCGCGTGCAGCGGGCAAATCGAGCCTGACTAGAACGCCCAGCCGCGCGTCACCCCATCCCCATGCCGGGTGTTTGGCGAGCGATTCTCGAATCAAAACTAAAGCGCTTTGCGGGTCGCGCAGCGCGACGGCTTCGAGTAGCGGGCCTTGGCTGGGAGGGAACTGAACCATCATCCATCGCGCGGCTTCGACCAATTCATCGCGCGTGGCGCCGCCGCCAAAATCGCGCACACGAGCGGCGAGGTCATCTTTGGCAAAAGCCGAACTCGTGTCGGGAACGCGCAAGGCTTGCAGCAACTTGAGGGCAATCGGGCGCGCCTCGAAGTCGCCCAAAGTCGCAAAAGCCGCCGGAGAAAAGTGCGTTTTGGGCGCCGTCACATCCTCCGCGAGCAAAGGACGCAGCGAAAAATCGCCGCGCGCCGCGAGCGCGATGACCGCCGCCGAGCGGAGTTGCTCACCTAAACGCCCATCGCGCGCCGCGCGCCGCAAATCGGGAATCGTCACCGGATAAGTTTTCGCGCGCTCTTTCTCCTGCAACAACAGCAGCGCCGCCGCCCATTGCTGTTCCTCGGAAAGCGAGGCCGCGTCCGGCCAGAAGGCGCGCCAGACGGCGGCTTCGCTGGGCGCTCCTGCGTCGTTTTGCAAAAGCGTGGCGGCATCGCGCGCCGCTTCGCTTGTGTTGTGGCCCGTCACATCGCGCGCCAGCGCCGCGCGAAGAGGCGCGTTGAAGAGCGCTTCATCTTCGGGCGAAAGCCGGAAGCCAAACGCCTGTTTTTGCGGCGAGGGCGACGAGCGCGCCAGCAAATCTTTCAAAGCCCAAGAGCTTTCCACGATGGGCTTGTCGCTTTTGAGGCGTAGTAGAACTGCGGCACGCACCGGCGCCAAATCAGGAAACGCGACCAAACCGCGATGCGCTTCAAAAGCGACATCGCCGCCCAGTGCCAAGCCGCGCAGCAAAAGCGGAATGGCGCGCGGGTCAGTCATCCAGCGCAGATCGCGCATCGCGGCTCCGGCCTGCGGGCCAAGTTGCCGGTCGCGCTCGTAACGATCTTGCGTTGTCGGGAGTGAAGCCGCGCGCTTTTCGGCGGCATCGAGCGCGAGGCAGGCGGCGTCCAAACGCGCTTGGCGGCTCGGCTCGTCGGGCGCGGAAATGTCGAGTTCCAGCGGCGCGGCGCGCAGGGGAACCAAAGGGCCATAGGTGCCTTCTGGCCCGACTTCTTGCACGATGCCCGACCACGCCGTAATTTCGTAATGCCCCGGATGGTCGAACGACAGCCATTCGTTCAGGCTCACCGTTTGTTCGTGTTGCCCCAGAGCTTTTTCCGTGCGGATGCCGCCCATCATGCCGCCTTGGAATGGATACGGATCGCGCACCTTTTGCCCGTTGACATCCTTTCCTTCAAATCCAAACTCCATGATGCGCCCGGAACGATCATAAGTGACGACCGTGATGCGCAAACCCGGCGTGCCGTCGTTGCGATAGCGCATCGTGAGCGGAATTTCTTCGCCCAGAGCATAGGAAGAGCGCGGCGTCGTGATCTCGAAATGCACATCGGGCCACTTAGCCCGCGCTTTCTCGACCGCTTCGGGCGGTGCGCCCATCCCCAACTGCGCCCGCGCGGGCGAAACGGCCAGTAGCGCGGCAGCGACCATCCAGCGAAAAAGTCTCATGTGAACTGAGTGACAACAGCCGCAGCTTTTTGTTCCCGTGTCTCCAGCATCGCGCGTCGCTTTAGAGCGAGCGTTTGGAGGCTAACTTTAAAGAAAGATGCGCCGAGGCGCCGTTTACAGAATGTTGAAAACAAAAAGCGCCGCCTCTTGCGAGACGGCGCTTTTTGCGACTTTTTGAACGAACGTAGATGTCTGTGAGAAGCTGTCCACTTGTTAACCGTTAGCTCGAAGATGAAAAGCCGACAGCTAAAAGCTTTACTTAACGTTGGCGCCTTCACGCACGGGCGCGACGGGAGAGCCGTTCATGCCGTAGCCGTGGGCGGGCAGGTCGGAACCCGCGGAGTGGGTTTGGAATTCGGGATAAGCCGAAATGCCGTGTTCGTGCAAGTCGAGACCTTCCAGTTCGCCGCGCCGCGCAACGCGCAACGTGCCGGTCGCTTTCACGAGATACATCAGGATCATGGCGGCGACGAACGTGGCGCCCGTGATCGAAGCCGAGCCGATGATTTGTTTGATCAACTGGTCGGTGCCGCCGTGATAGAACAAGCCGGTCACGGCGGGGACGGGCGGTTTCGCTGTGGGATCAGGTAAGGTCGGGCCGGTGGCGCCACTCAAGTTGTATTGACCGCAGGCGAACAGGCCAAGAGAAATCGTGCCCCAGATGCCGCAGATGCCGTGAACCGCAACAGCACCGACCGGATCGTCCACGCGCAGCCACTCGATGAAGTCAACGCCCATCACAACGACCACGCCCGCCACCAGACCGATGCAAATCGCGCCAAAGGGCGAGACCCAGTAGCAAGGGCAAGTGATGGCGACAAGTCCAGCCAGAAAGCCGTTGACCGTGATGCCGCAGTCCCATGTTTTGCCGCGAGGATAAAGATAGAACAGAGCCGAAAGTCCGCCAGCGCAAGCCGCGAGGGTTGTGTTGGCCGCGACGCGGGCGATGCCCTGCGCGTCCATCGCGCTCAGCGTCGAGCCGGGGTTAAAGCCATACCAGCCGAACCAAAGAATGACGCCGCCAATCGAGGCGAGCAACATATCGTGAGCGAAAGGCAAGCCGCCTCCGTCGCGTTTGAAAACGCGGCCCAAACGCGGGCCAAGAGCGATTGCGCCCGCCAAAGCGATGAAGCCGCCGATGGTGTGAACCACCGTTGAACCCGCGAAATCGAGGAAGCCCAGGCCGTTGCCGCTCGTGCCCATCGTGGCCAGCCAGCCGTCCGGCCCCCACGCCCAGTGCCCGACGATGGGATAGATAAAGCCCGACACGCCGACCGAATAGAGCAAGTCGCCCACGAACCCGGTGCGACCGAGCATCGCGCCCGAAGTGATGGTCGAGCAGGTGTCAGCGAAGGCAAATTGGAACAGCCAAAACGCGAGGACGGGAATGCCGCTCGTGCCGTAAGTCGCGGCAGGGTTGGACAAGAAGAAGTAGGAATACTTCGAGGCCTCAGCCACCACTTTCGGGTCAGTGGACAACACCGTGTTGGGATCATGTCCCATTCCGATCCAGCCGTTGCCTGCGCAAAACATGAAGGCAAAGCCAAACGCCCAGAAGAGCAAGCCGCACAGCGCGGTGTCCACGATGCCTTCGAGGATGATGTTGACCGATTCTTTGGAACGGGCGAATCCGGCTTCCAGCGCCATGAACCCGGCTTGCATGAAGAAGACCAGAAAAGCGGCGACCAGCACCCAGATGGTGTTGATGGACGAAACAAAACCCGTCGTTGGAGTCAGGGCTTTGCCCGAAAGCACATCAGCCGCCGAAGGTGCAGGGGTTGCGGCAGCGGCAGCGCCCTGAGCGTGGGCGTGCCCAAAGAACACGACGCCAACGGTGCCGATGCAGATGAACAGAAGCAGCAAGCCGATGATTTTTCCGGCGAGCGCGGCGCGGAAATGGCGCCGAAATTCAGGTGTGGGCGCCGCCTCTCGGAAGCGCGAGACAAGGTTGCTCATGGGTGAATGGAAACGGGCCGCGCTCCAAAGCTTCAAGTCGTAAAGCTCGTGGCGGCACTTGGCAACAATGTTAAAAGAGCCGCGTTTCTCATTCGTCGCTTTTCGGTTTCTTTTGCGTTTCGCCTCCTTGGACAGGTTCTCAGGAAGAAGATTCTGCTGCTCCTCAACGGCCAGTTCCTGAAGAAATCAAAGGCGCGCGAACTGATGTGGAAACGCTTCCCGTCCGCTTTTCCAGCCCGGCGCTTCGGGTGGGAAATCGGCGTCTTTGTGCCCGTTTCGCAACCCACATTTGGAGCCGTTTCAACGCGCGCCGCGTTGTGCCAAAATGAAGGGCCACATGGCTTCTCTCGACACTTTGCTCGGGCACATGAGCGCTTCGGGCGCAACCGGCGCCCTGCTTCGCGGCGACGCGCCGATTCAACTGCAAACCCCGCGCGGGCCGGGGCAACTGGGCGTCGTCGCGGGCGCGCAACTCGAACGCGACATCCGCGAAATCGCGCCGCCTGAGGCTTTGGCTCAACTCAGCGCAACGGGAAGCGCGCAGTTTTCTTACGGCGGCGCCCAGTTCGCCGCGCAAAACGTGGGCGGCGTGTGGCAACTGCAAATCACCGCGCCCGCCGCTTATGCCAACGCCATCGCAACCGAACCCAACACCAGTGGGCAGGGCGCGAGTGCCGAAGTTCCTCCGGCGATTCGCGGCTGGAACTGGGGCGCGTTTTTTCTGCCCTGGATTTGGGGCATCGGCAACAACTCGTGGATCGGTTTGCTCGCGCTCGTGCCGTGCTTGGGCTTTTTCGCGCGCTTCCTGATGGGCGCCAAAGGCAACCAGTGGAGCTGGCAAAAGCGCCGTTGGAACTCGCTCGCCGATTTTCAAAACGCCCAGCGAACGTGGGCCATCGTCGGCGCCGTCGTCTTCATCGGCGGCAACCTCGTCGCCCTTCCCATCACTTCGGCGATTCTGTTTCCCGTGTTCGCCCGCGCAAGGGAAAACGCGAAGCGCGCGAGTTGCCAGTCGAACTTAAAACAAATTTCGCTCGCCGTGATGCAATATTCGACCTCGCACAACGACCGCTTGCCCACAGGAACCACCTTCGCTCAGTGGAAAACGCAGATCGCTCCGAACCTGCCCGCCGCGCCCGCCGGTTCCAACGGCGTCACCCATTGTCCCAGCGACGCCAGCCCCAACGGTGATTCGTATCAACTCAACCCGAAACTGTCGGGCGTATCGCTGGACGCCCTATCCAGCCCGACCACCACGCCGATGATGTGGGACAAAAGCACAATCGAGCATCTCGATGGCCGCAACGTCGCCTTCGCCGATGGCCACATCAAATGGTATCGGGACGAGGTGTTTCAATCGCAAATCGCGCCTCTGGCGCGGTGAGAACATGAAAACCCGATTCAAACTCCGCGAGATTGTGTGGATGACTTTGCCGGTTGTGTTACTTGGCGGCGTGGCGTGGTGGTTTGGCATCGGCGGCAAAGCATTTGGACTGCATTTGTCGAATCCGTTCGATGCAGGGCCGCTTCGCGTGGAATACACGCCATTTCAAAAGGTCGAGCTGTCGCCGTATGAGGTTTCGCAGGGTTACAGTTGGGCAGCCAAGACGCAGATGCAAGTCGTCGGCAAGTGGACTGCGCCCGCAGGATGGAAGCAGAAGTGGGAATCGGGCGCCACCAATCCTAACCTCTGGCTGGTTTATCGCAAAGGGAAGAACTGGAAGGCGCCTTCACTTCTGCCTAATCAACCGCTCGTTAATCTGCTGCGCTCCTCCACTCTTGAAACAAGCGTGTTCGGCGTGAACTTGCAAACCGTGCCCCGCGATGTTGATGAAGTGCATTTGCGCGGAAAGTTCCAGCGCGAGGTTTGGTTTTCTGGCCCGATCCCGCGCGGTTGGATAAAGCCAAAGAACATGAGAATCATTGGCACTATGCGCGGCTTGATGTTGGAATCAAAGCCCTTCGACATTCAAATCAAAGGGCCAAACGAGCCGTTTCCTCGACTAATCGTTTCGCGCCAATCGCCACTTCAATTCGTGGACGCCAAGTGGATCGCCGACCCGGATCGGCAAACAAATCAGTTCTTGCTGAGGCTGCGCCGAGGTGACGGTTTAGATTGGAAAACTCATCCACCAATTTTTCTTCAAAAGCAGCTTTGGGAGAGCAACGGGCAACTTATCACAGCGAAGGGGTTGGATACGAGCGAAAGCTTCTCCGACTTCGACCGCGACCTGTTTCATCCTCGTCTTCCTGACAGCGACGTTGTTGTCGCGTTTGTTGCACCTTTGGAATTTGAAGCAGAGCGTGCCTTTGGTCAAGTCAAAGCTCCAATCACGCTTCACGCGCAAATCACTGACGGAGAATGTTGGCCGCTTTCCGTTGACGTTCGTGTTCCGCGTGTCGAGATGAAGCTCTCCGATTTTGGCGCGCCCAAATGAGCCGTTAAACTCGCCCGCTCCTTTCATGCCTCATCCAACTCAACTTATGGTTTCCGTGTCGGGCATTCGCGGCGTTGTCGGTGACTCCCTCACTCCCCAAATCGCGCTCGATTTCGTGCAATCCTACGCCGCCTATCTCAAACAAACGAGCGGAAAACCGCTCGTTTTGCTGGCGCGCGACACGCGGCCAACGGGCGAAATGATGCGTCACGCGGCCTTAGCTGCGCTGCTGGCGAGCGGAGTTCGCGTGTTGGATTTAGGCGTGGTTTCGACGCCGACACTTCAGTTCGCCATTGCGCGCTTAGGCGCGCAGGGCGCGATTTGCATCACGGCTTCGCACAATCCCATCGAGTGGAACGCGCTCAAGTTTTTTCAGCCCAACGGAATGTATCTCGACAAAGAGCAGGGCGGGGAAGTCATTCGCCTCAACAAAGAGAAATCGTTTGCGTGCGGCTCGTGGAACGAAATGGGCACGCTCGAACTCGACACAAGCGGCGAGGCCATCGAAGCGCATCTGAACAAAATTCTGTCTTTAGTTGATGCCGAGAAAATCAAAGCGCGCCAGTTCAAAGTTGTTCTCGATGCCTGCAACGGCGCGGGTGGCACGATTTCGCCTTTGCTGCTCGAACGGCTGGGCTGCGAGGTTTCGATCATCAACGGGCGACTCGACGGCGTGTTCGCGCACAACCCCGAACCGCTCAACGAAAACATGGCGCAACTGATGAGCGCAGTT
>JAABUM010006187.1_pt1 | contig 11914 bp, 10 predicted proteins | sample 5559161 | NCBI WGS metagenome assembly JAABUM01 (sample SAMN10711868, study PRJNA513369) | rock metagenome | isolation source: Antarctica rocks | place: Antarctica: Victoria Land, Siegfried Peak nord | reverse complement strand
CCTCGCCACGCGCTTCCGGTGTGCCCACGACCGCTACACCCCGATCATGTGTGTCCTCTGCGGCCTGGTCAACGCCCAGACCGCGCGCTGGCAGGCGGCCAGGGCCGCTTATTCTGCATAGACTCTAGTGGATTCAGCAACAAGACCAGGACCGTACCGCCGACGAGTGCCTGGAACCCGAAGAATCCGCGCGGCCCCAGGGCGCGCGCCAGATGAAGCGGATGGCGCATATGCACGAGCCAGGTCTGCGCGTACCCCTTGATCCAGCGCGAGCGTTGCCGGATCCAGTTGCCCACCGCCGGATTGGCCTCCTCGTAGGTGGTCGAGTCGAGCACCGCAGTGGCGAAGCCCTGCGAGAATAGTCGCACCCCGAGGTCGGCATCCTCCGTCACGTTATAGGGATCCCACGCTCCCAGCGCGGTGAGCGCCTCGGTGCGGAAGTGGTTCGAGGTGCCCCCGAGCGGGATCGGCGCTCCCGCCTGCTGGAGACCGGGCAGGAGGAGGTCGAACCACATCGAATACTCGCTCGTGAACCAGCGAGTCATAAGATTCTGCTCGGGATTGTAGAAGTTCAAGCGACATTGGATGCAGACCACCCGCTCGGGGGCCGCCTGAAACGCGGCATAGACTTTTCGCAGCTGATCCGGTTCAGGGATATCTTCGGCGTCATAAATGACCACGTACTCGCCGCGTGCATGTGCCAGGCCGTAATTGCATGCCTTCGGCTTGCCGCGCGGCCCGCTCGCCGGGACGATAACGAAGGTAAAGGAAGCAGGGAGCTGCGCCGCGCGGGCCGCCTCGATCGTCTCCGTGTCGTCTTCCTCCAGCAGGAGGCGGATGTCCAACTTCTCGGCGGGCCAGTCCAGTGCCTGGATGGCGCGTGTCAGCTGTGGGATGACCACCGCCTCGCGATAGAGCGGTACGAGGATGGTGTACATCGGCAGTGTCGCGTCCGACTCGCGTGCGAGCGCCGCCGCCTCGGTGGCGGCGAAGGGTGCCCAGGACCAGCCTTTCCGGTAGAGATAGAGTCGATAGGCGGACGAGGCGATGTGCACGACCGTGGTGATGGTGATCGCGGCGATCAGCGACATGCGCCAGTTGGCGACCAATGCGCCGCCGAAACCGATGAGCAGGGCGATGCCGATGATCGCCTGACGATTCCGTGAGGACGCGATGCGCCGAATTCTCTGGCGCGGTCTCGCGGAGCTGATTCGCGCTACGGTCAAGGTCGTGCGCGCGGTGGACCGCGTGCAGCAGCACTTCCACGTCCTGATTGGTTGCCACGACCGGCTCGACCGGCTTACCGGTGCGGCGGCGTACCTCGTCGAGGAGGGCGCGATCGGTCGCCCGTTCGGTGACAAGACGGATACGGCCATCGCGGGTCGAGAAGGGCACGACGCGCTGCTGGCGATACCACGCATCGTGGACGCGATCGCGGATCGCGTGATCGAGCGTGGCGCGGGACGCATCGAACCGCTCGATCGCTTGCTGGTGAGCGATCGCCGCGGCGACATGATCGGGGCGTGCATACCCGAGCCCGATCAACGCTTCGCCAAGTTTCGTCCCCGTCTGGCGCTGTTCCGCCAGGCTCATCCGCAACCCGGTGGCGCTGATCGCCCCGGACCGGAGGAGCAGTTGACCTAGCGGTAAAGAACGGGTCAGCCGCGAGAAGTCGGGCGTGCGGTCGCGCCAAGATCGCCGCGCTGCGGCGGTCAGACTGCCTGGCACGGCGAGCGCCGCGCTGATAGTGAGCGGTAAGCCCGCGCTCTGTCGCGCGTGCGTGCGCCATAACGAGCGGATGATCTCCCGCATCGTGGTCGTGATCCGGAGGCGCGAGCCGGGCTGGTCGGCCCACACGACGGGCGATTCGACAACGGTGAGGTTGAGCGCTTCCGCCACGAGCAGGAGATCCACATCGAAGGCCCAGCGCCGCTCGCGCACGACCGAGGCGAGCTGCCGTGCCGCCGCGTGGCGGAAGGCTTTCGCCCCGCATTGTGTGTCGCGATACGGGAGGCCGAAGAGCACCGCCACGACCCAACTGAAGATCAGGCCGAATACTCGTCGGAGTGGTGGCTGCGCGCGCTCGATCACACTGCCGGGCAGATGGCGCGAACCGATGCTGATATCGTCGTGGTCAAGGTCATCGATCAGGGCGAACAGCAACTCCGTGGCGGTCGCGGCATCGGCGTCGGCGAAGACGATCCGCGCGCCACGGGCCTGACGGAAGCCCTCTAGCACGGCACCGCCTTTGCCGCTCGCCTCTGGCATGTCGACGAGGCGGAGTTGGGGGAAGGTGACGCTCGCCTCGCGCACGAGTTGCGGTGTTTTGTCGGTGCAACCATTCGCGACGACGATAACCTCGAAGTCAGCCCCATAGCGCTGGCGGAATGCCGCACCATAGCGATCAAGGGTATGCCCGAGACGCTCCTCCTCGTTGTGGGCGGGGATGATTAATGAGAGAGCGAGCGCATCGGGTCGATCGTCCGTTCGGAAAGTTGGGTCGAGGGGGGTATGCACGGATGCCTCCTGGCCGAGAATCGGTATCGCGCGAGGCGGCGGCGAGCGGCCCTGCTCGCCTTCTGGCGGTGGATCAACCAACGGGGTGTGATCACCCGCAGCCTTCGCCCCATCGCGCATTCTTCGGTCGTATCGCCAGTCTAGTGAGGGGGTGCCACAAGCGGCATCGTGCGATCTGCGTAATTCCATGACGTAGTGCATACGTAGAAAGCCCTATAAGTGCCTATGGGGGTGGTCGTATTCGTGCGGCAATTCGCCGGTACGACATAGCAACGAACGAATGCGCTGCGCTGGAATCGCCGCCCCGGCGCTCCGTATTGACCAGACTTCGACCAAGGTGTTGCTCGCGATGCGCCGTGCGACGAGCATCGTAAGGCCACGCACGGCGGTTGGTACCATCGCGCGCGCCGGTATTCGTGAAGCCGGTATCTTTGCAAATAGTAGGGGGCGTATAGCAGGGGATGGTGTTGGTACGGAGGGACGGGGCGGATCGTCGTCTTCGTCTTGCCGCTGTGCGCTGCCTATTCGGAAAGTTCGTTCACGCGGTGCTTGATCGCCCAGGCCGCGATCTGGACGCGCGAAGTAAGGACAAGTTTGCCCAGGATGTGCGTCACATGCGTCCCCGCCGTGCGCTCGGTGATCGAGAGCGCTTCGGCGATTCGGCGATTGGTGTGACCGAGCGCGATCAGCGCGGCCACCTCACGTTCGCGCGGCGTCAGGGCCTCCGTCGGCTCTTCCATGCTCGTGGCGCGCTCGGCGGCTACGACAGCCCCGATCGTGACGGGGATGCTGGCGACGCTGGTCCCCGCCAAAGCGTGTTCGATAGCCATGTCGACCGACATGATACGGCCTTCCACCTGCAAAGCCTTACTCAAGTCATCGCTGCACGCGCGTCGCGCGCGCCCCAGTCGGCGGGCGAAGCGCGCCGCTTCGGCGGGTAAGGCCGGGGCACCAAGCGCGATACGCAGCTGATCGACAGCGGCGGCGAGGCGGAGCGCCCGCGCCGCCTCGCCGCACGCGGCGGCTAACGCGGCCAGCCCTTCGATTCCATTGATTACGCCCTGATAGTCGGCATCACGATGTGCGGTCGACAGACTTTCGGCGTAAAAGCCATGTGCGCTTTCATATTCCTCGCGCACGAAGGCGATCTCGCCAAGTCCGGCGAGCGCCATGACGCGCGCACGTCGGACACCAGAATGCTCGGTATACGAGAGGGCACGCTCGTACCAGGCCTGGGCGGGGGCGAGCGCACCGGCGACCAGCGACGCGCTGCCGAGATAACACAGCGACATCGCCACATTCAACGTGTCGTCGGTCGTCTTGAAGAGCGGTAGGGCTTCCTCGAAGAGTTCCCGCGCGGCGGCGTGATCGCCCGTATCCAGTGCCAGAAGCCCCAGGTGATTCAGCGCGCGTCCGGTCCCGTAATCGAAGCCGATTCGACGGGCGAGTACCAGGCTTGCTTCATACGAGCGTTGCGCCTCAATCTGCTCGCCTTGACGGTATTGCACGAAGCCAAGATCATCCAGCACCATCGCCATCGCTTGTTCGTCCCCCGGAATTGTGCGCCATAAAGCGAGGCTTTCCACCAGGAACGAGCGGGCCGAGATATAGTCCCCTTGCTTCGCGGCCAGATTCCCCGCCGCGCAGAGTGCGGCAGCGCGGATAGGCGGCAGGATCGCCTGTTGCGGCATCGCGAGGAGCCCCTCGAGTACTTGCTGCCCCGCGCGCAGCAGCCCCCGGTGCCACCAGAAGCGCCATAAGGCGCTCCCCAGGCGCAGGCTCCAGGAGATGTGCCCACTGGCCTGGCACCAGCGCAGCGCAGCACAGAAGTTGCCGTATTCCTGATCGAGTCGCGCGATCCACGTCGCGGGCACGCCGGAGCGGAGATGCGGTTCGGCGCGTTCAGCCAATGCCAGCGCATACGCGGCATGCCGATGCTGCGCCGCGGCGAGTTCGCCGCTTTCACGCAATCGTTCGAGCAGGAATTGCCTGAAGGTAGCCAACAGCCTGAATTGCGTTCGCCCGGCTGCCGTCGGCTCCCGGGACAAAAAGCCCTTGTCGACAAGCAACTCAAGTCGCCGCAGGGTCATTGTCCGCTCTGCGGTTGGCACCCCCCAGATCGCCTCGACCACTTCGAGCCCACAGCCACCGACGCACACCGCCAATTGCGCCAGCAGCAGACGATCAGTTGACGGGATCTGCTCGTAGCTGGCGTGATACATCGCGATGAGATCATCTTGGCGCGCGGGATTATCCGCGCCCGGTATCGTCAATAAATGGAGATCGATTTGTCCAACCCAATCAGCCTCATCCTGTACAAGCTGTTCGAGGAGCGCCGAGGGCGTGAGCACTTTCAACCGTGCGGCGGCGTGTTCTAACGCGAGCGGCAAACCATCGAGACGCACACAGAGTTCCGCAACGCTCGACGAGTTCTCGGCGGTAAGGGTGAATTCGGGGTGTATCGCTCGAGCGCGCTCGGTGAAAAGCGCGACAGCGGGCACCTCCGCCAATACCTCCGCCGGCGGTAGATGTCGCAGATCCGGTGTCGCTAGCGGTGCGACCGGAAACTCATGTTGCCAACGCGATCGAAAACTCACCCGACTGGTTGAGAGGATCTTTAACAGGCGAAACTCGCTGAGCAGCGCATCCAGGACTGCCGACCCCCCTGACAACTGCTCACAACCGTCCAAGATGAGCAGACAGGGCATACGGCGGAGGATCGCGCACCACTCGACCGGAGAAGCTTCCCGTTCGTGGTCGTTTGCGAACGCGTCCCCGATCGCGGAGTAGATTGCGGCCACATCCTTCAGCGCCGTGAGCTGGATGAAAAAAATGGGCCACCCGGTGGTGTTATGGAACTCCTGCGCGATTCCACGCGCAAGGCGGGTCTTCCCCACGCCATCCGGGCCGGTCAAGGTGAGTAATCGAACGCTCGGTTGCAACAGGCGGTCGCGCCCTGTGGCAAGCGCGTGTACTCGTCCCATGAGGGGCGTTGGATGCAGCAACGAGTGATTTGACGAATAGTGCGGGACGTGCTCTCGAAGTGCGGCGGCTGCTACCGCTTGCTTATACGTGTCGCCGCCCACTCTGTCGCGAGGCGCGGTTATCGCGCTCTCCCGATCCCAATCGACATTCCCGGTCCATGAGAGGCGGACATCAAATTCCATAGGCTCCTCGGCTTCCTCATGATACCAGGCACAGACGAGTCGGTACTTCGGTACTCGCTGCATATAACGTCCGGGGGTGGTTTGGGATGCGGCCTGCGGCAAAGCGGTGTGACGGCAGCTCAAGACCGAGGAGAACAGATACAGGACATCTATGCCATTGTCCCACAAGAAAACCGGCCAGCGCGACATACGCGGGCCGGTTGCACCGAGGCATCGAACAACGCCACTACCCGATGCGCGGGTCCGGGAGTTTCGCCTCTCCGCGCGCTTCTGCACCGGCTTCGCGGAGCAGCGCCGGTATTTCCGAGATGCGGCCGGTCGCGCGGCGGTAGATTACGTCATAACCGAGTGTCATCCATGCCAACCGCCTTGTGCGCGAGCGGGCACGGCACTCAGAGTCCCAGATAGGCGCGCTTGATCCGCTCGTCGGCCAGCAGGGCGTGCGCGGAACCCGATAGGGTGATCTGCCCCGTTTCCAGCACGTAGCCACGTGCCGATTGTTCGAGCGCCGTCTGCACATCCTGTTCCACGATCAGGATCGCGGTGCCCTCGCGGTTCACCTGGCTGATGATCGCGATCAGGCTCTCCACGATCACCGGGGCGAGACCGAGGGAAAGTTCATCGATCAGCAAGAGTCGGGGCCTGCTCATCAACCCTCGCCCGATGGCGACCATCTGTTGCTCACCCCCAGACAGATTACCGCCGAGCGCGGACAGGCGTTCCTTCAAGCGCGGGAAGAGATCGAGGGTACGGGTCAGATCTTCGGCGATCCGGGCCTTATCACGCCGTTGGAACGCCCCCATCAGCAGGTTATCGCGGACGTTGAGCGCGGAGAAAAGCCGACGCCCCTCGGGGACATGGGCGATCCCTAATTGCACGATCCGTCTGGTTGACGCCTCGTGGATCGGTTCGCCATCGAACAGGATCCGTCCGGTGCGTGGGCGCACGATACCGCTGATCGTGGAAAGGGTGGTGCTCTTGCCCGCGCCATTCGGACCGACGAGGGCGACGATCTCGCCCGCCCCGATCTCCAGCGTGATGTCCCAGAGCACCCGCACGTCGCCATAGCCCGCGCTGATCCCCTCCAGGCGCAGTAAAGGCGCCGCTGGCGGCGCTTCCCGGACGCTCGGGGCGCTAGAACTGTCGGCCCGGTTCATCCTTCCCCGCTCCTTCGGCCTCTGCCGCCCGAATCTCCTCCTCGATCGCCGCATCGGCGGTCGGTGGTGTCCCCGTCAGGTGCTCCTGCGCGTATTTCTTGCCCAGATATGCCTCGATCACGGCGGGGTTACTGGTGACCTCGCCGGGGGTGCCCTCGGCGATCTTCTTGCCGTAGTCGAGCACGACCACCCGCTCGCAGACGCCGACGATGACCTTCATGACGTGTTCGATGATCACGATCGTGATCCCGCGCGCGCTGATCGCGCGGATCAGGTCCATCGCCTGATCGATCTCCGTGCCGCGCAATCCCGCCATCACCTCGTCGAGCAGCAGGAGCTTCGGCTCCATCGCCAGCGCCTTGGCAACTTCCAGGCGTTTTCGCCAGGCGACCGGCAAGCTATCCGCCGCTGCGGCGCGCTGGTCGCCGAGGTGGACGAAGTCGATGACCTCATCCGCCTTACGGAATGCCTCGGCGGTGGAGCGCCGCCCGCCGCCCGCCCCGTACATCGCACCGACCGCGACATTCTCGCGCACCGTCAGGTTGGCGAAGGGGCGTACGACCTGGAATGTGCGCGCGATACCCGCCCGTCCGAGCACATGGGGGCGCCGGCCCACGATGGAGCGCCCCTCGAACGCGATCGTCCCGCGCGTCGGTCTCGCCATGCCGGTGATGAGATCGAGCAGCGTGGTCTTCCCCGCGCCATTCGGGCCGATCAGGCCGAGGATCTCGCCGCGATAGACCTCGAAGCTGATCTCCTGCACCGCCATCACGCCACCGTACCGCTTGGTGGCGTCGTGTACCTGGAGGAGTGGCTGGGCTGCTGGCAGAGGCGTGCTCACGGTCATCAGGAACCCTCCGACGGATACGTCCACGTTTGACCCGGGGAAAAGGGGCCGCGACCACGCCAAGAAGCATCCGGCATGACGACGCGACAAGCTACGCCGCTGTGCAGGCGCTCGAACAGCCCGAGGGGGCAGGCGCGTCGCTCATGCCGTCGACCTGGTGGGTCGCGTAGCACGGGCGCGGTTACGCACGATGTGCAGGAGTCCTCGGGGGAGGAACAGGACCACCAGGATGATCAGGCAGGAAAAGATCACCGCTTGCCACTGGAGGAAGCCCTGACTGCTGGACGCGGTACGCAGGATCTCCTGGAGACCGAAGAGCACGAAGGCCCCGATCCACGGGCCCCAGAGTGTGCCGACCCCGCCGATGAGGCAGATGATGATCATTTGCAGGTTGTTGATGGTGCTGAAGATGCCGTCCGGCTCGGTGGTCATGTTGACTAGCCGATAGCCCAGCATCGCCCCACCAAGCGCGGCCAGCGCCGCGCTGAGCATGTAGGCGAGGATCTTGTGCAGGGTGGTATCGATCCCGAGCACCTCCGCCGCTTCCTCGTTCTCGCGGATCGCCACCAGGCTGTACCCGAACTTGGAGCGGCCCAGCCAGGCGGTGACGCCGAGTCCGATGAGTGCCGCGAGCAGCCCGAGATAGTAGATTGCGCGGTCACCAGGGATCGTGATGCCCCCGATGGCGGTATCCTGGATGAGCGGGAAATTAAGCGGTCGCCCATCGTTGAAAAAGTTCTTCGCAAGTCCGGTGTGCACGAAACCGTCCGGTCCGAAGAGGAGCTCCCAATTGACGATCTGCGGCATCGCCACCGAGATGCCGAGCGTGGCGATGGAGAAGTAGTGGCCGCGCAATCGCAGCACGGCAAGGCCGAGCAGCCCGGCCACCGCAGCGGTGATCACGACGGCCAGCGGCATCGCGACGAACCAAGGCCAACGCGGGTGTCCGACCTGGCGACTCATGAACGAGGCGGCGACGTAGGCTCCGAGGCCCACATAGGCGACATTGCCGAAGGCGGCGTACCCGGTGTACCCACCGATGAAGTTCCACCCATAGGCGATGCACATCGCCGTCAGGGCGTCGGAGATCGAGGCCGGGGTATTGGTCAGGAACGGCACGGCGAGCATCAGCAGGATCAGCGAAGCGACGGCGACCACACGCTGCGGACGCCCGAATTGCGCCCGCCCGGCGGCGAGGGCGAGGAGGATTCCGACGGCGAAGATGAGGAGATTGGCGAAGCGACCGAGATCCATCAGCGATACCCCTCCTTACCGAGCAGCCCCGTCGGTTTGACGACGAGCACCAGGATGAGGATGGCGAAGACGGCGACATCGCGCTGGGCCGCGAGCCCGACCCCGGCATATTCGTTGACCAGACCGAAGGCCAACCCACCGATCAGCGCGCCGGGGATCGAGCCGAGCCCGCCGAGGACGACGACGCTGAAGGCGAGGACGTTATAGTTACCGAAGCTATTGGGCGAGAAGCCGCCGACAACCGAGAGGAGCGACCCTGCGGCGGCGGCGAGGGCCGCGCCGATCCCGAAGGTGAGCGCATAGGTGCGCGGGATATCGATGCCCATCAATTGCGCCGCGACCCGATCGAGGCCGACGGCGCGGATCGAGTTGCCGGTCTTGGTATGGTCGAGGAAGAGATAGAGCCCGAGCGTCAAGAGCAAGGCCACGACCACCGCGCCCAACTGGGTGAACGGGAGCCGCACGTCGCCGAGCAGGAGGGAGGTATTGGCGTAGGCGGGGCGCGTCTGGCGAGTATCGGCGGAGAAGGCCCGCAGGGCGAGATTGATTACCAGGCTCTCGACGCCGAAAGTGAGCAGGAATGTCGTCAGCAGGTTGGCACGCAGTACCAGATTGATGACATAGCGTTGCAAGAGAAAGCCGAATACGAAGAGGGCCAACATGGTTAAAGGCAAGGAGAGGAACGGATCGAGTCCGAGCCCACTCCACAGGAAATAGGTCATGAACGCCGCGAGCATGATGAAGGCGGCGTGGGCCAGATTGATGATGTTCAGGATCCCCCAGACCATCGAGAAGCCGAGCCCTACCAGGGCCAAGAGACACCCTTGGAGCAGCCCGTTGACCAGATGTTGCATCGGCATGTACTCCTGCGCGGGGGTGGCCGCTCGGCGGTCGCCGCGGGTCCGTTCCCGACCCGGGGTGAGCGCGGCGGCACCACAGCCGCTGACAACTGCCTCGGTTAGCGTCCGTTCCAGGCCGGGGTTGGCCAGATCGCCTGACCATTGGCGACATCTTGCGGGAACACGGTGATCTTCTGGCCCTTCTGCCATTGCTCGACCGCCATCGGCTTATAGGTATTGATGCCGCGCTCATCGAACTTGATCTGCCCGTAGAAGGTGATGAAATCGAGCTTGGCGATCGCATCGCGTACCTTGGCCGGATCGAGGGTTCCGGCGGTCTCGATCGCCTTGACGAAGGCGACGCCGCACGCGGTGCCGTCGGCACTCTGATAGGCCGGCTCGTAACCGAAGCGTGCTTTATAGACATCGTTGTAGGCGCTGGGTGTTTTGAAGAGGTCGGTGCCCTGATATTTCAGCGCCGGGGTCCACTGCGTGCCGCCGAGGACGTACTCGGCATCGCCCTTGAGGGTCGTCTGGAAATCGGGGATCGAGGGTCCGACACTGAACGCGTAGCCCTTAGGGTTGAAGCCGAGTTCCTTCGCCTGTTGCATGATCGCCACGGCCTCGGCCTTATGGCCGCTATTGATGAAGAAGTCGGGATTCTTGCCCTTGGTCTCGGTGAGGACGGCGCGAAGATCGGTACTGGCGTTGGGGTATTTCTGATAGTAGACGACCTGGAAGCCCTGCTTCTCCGCATACGCCTTGGCCGCGTCGGCGACCTCCACTGAGAAGGCATCGTCGGCGGTGAGGATGGCACACGTAGTCGGCTTCGGGTTTTGCAATAAGGCAAGGTCCACGCATCCGGCGAGATAATTCTTCGCCGGGCTGAGGACCGCGAAGGTGTAGGTGTAGCCTTGATTGAAGATACTCTCCGCCGCGCCATTGCCCTCGATCATCGGGATCTTGTTCTGCTCGGCGACGGTGCTGACCTGCAAGGTTGAGGTGGTGCCATAGGGGCCGAGGAGGAACTGGATCTTGTCCTGCTTAATCAACTGCGTGGCGAGGGTCGCGCTCTTCGGACCGTTGCTCTCATCGTCGTAGTACTTCGTCTCGATCTTGTACCGTTTGCCCGCGACCATGATGCCGCCCGCGCTGTTATAGGTTTCTTTCCATAGCTCGTAGCCATCCTGGGTGAGCTTACCCTCGCTCGCGGTGCTGCCCGTGAGCGAGACCGCCGCGCCGAAGAGGATCGTGCCGTCGAACGTCCCGCCGAACGCGGGGGGCTGCCTGCGGCGGGCGACGCCACGACACCGGCCACGGAGCCGACCGCTGTGGCCGTGCCCGCTGGGTTGGTGGCGGCAGCCTGGGCGGTCGCGACGCGGCCGCCAGGAACGCTTGTGGCCGCCTGTGTGGCGATGGCGGCGGCAGTCGGGGCCGCGCCACTGCCCGCTGCCGCGTTGATGGTGGGGGCGATCTCTGTGCTCGTCGTGACCGCACCGCAGGCACCGAGGAACGCGGTGAGCGCCGAACCGGCGGCACCGAGAACCGCCGCGCGCCTGAGGAGCGCGCGCCGGGAGAGTCGCAGCGTGGTCACGTCGGTCGGCATGGATCGAGGCTCGGCGCTCATGCTTTCTTCTCCGATCTCCTGGTAGCATTCAGGGCGACGACAGAATCGCTCATCGCCATGTCGCGAATATACGGCGAACGGACCCTATACCTGCGCGGCCTCTAAAGAAACTCGTCTGGTAGTCTGGTATATACCGAAGTATGAGCGTTTATACCATCAAGGGGTCCGGTAAGACAATTAACCCATTGTGCTAGATGAGCGGAAGCCCATGAGCGCCGGGGGCGGGCACCCCGGGCAATGGTTAAGGCACAAGCCGAGGGTGTGGGCGGCCGGTTTCGCGTTGATCCGGGTGGCTAACCCGCCCACCGACCTGGCGCGGTTGCGCTGAAGGGCGTATTGGTTGACCAGCTGGCTGTTGATGGTCTCGCTGATCTGGCGGGCCTAGCAGCCTGTCGGAGAGAACGAGCCGAGGGCAAATATGCTCGACGGTCGGCGCAGGATTGTGACTCTAGGAGGAACGCATGTTGGTAATCTAGCCCCTCCCCTGCGGCACGTAGCGGCGGTGC
>JAABUM010006186.1_pt1 | contig 11915 bp, 13 predicted proteins | sample 5559161 | NCBI WGS metagenome assembly JAABUM01 (sample SAMN10711868, study PRJNA513369) | rock metagenome | isolation source: Antarctica rocks | place: Antarctica: Victoria Land, Siegfried Peak nord | reverse complement strand
CACATAAGCCCAGTCGACTTCGGTGCCAAAAAGTGATGGCAGAGCCGCAGGGATGAAGATCGCCGGTTGCGTATCGGCGCCCCCAGCTTCGAGGAGAAGAACCTCGAGCGAAGGGTCCGCCATCATGAGTCTGTGCGCTATCGCCGAGCCAGCTGAGCCCGCCCCCACGATGGCATAATCGTAATCGGACATCCGGCATCCCTTCGATCGAAGGCGCCCAATGTCAGTCTCGCTGGTAATCTGGTTGAACTGACCGGGAGCCGCTTGTTATCAGCACCCTCTATGAAACTGGCTAACTGTATTCTATTGATGCCGTGATTGTCAATGCGCCGTTGCTCCGGTATGCACATGTCCGAAGAAATGGGTAGACGCGAGCGTCCTCGCTCCTTCACACCAGCAGCTGGGACAGCTCTTCCGCAGCCTCGGTCAGTTCAGTCACGATGGACGATCTCACCGACGGGGACATCCGGTGCACGGGCACCGATGCGCTCACGGCATAGCGAACGCCGCTGGGACTGGCTACCGGCACGGCGACCGAGGTCACGCCCTCCTCGCTCTCCTGGGCGCTGACCGCGTACCCCCGCCGTCGCGTCGCCTTGAGCTCCTTCTCCAGTGCGGCCCGGGACGTCAGCGACCGGTCGGTGAGGCCCTCGAGCTCCTCGTCGGGATACAGCATGTACAGCTCTTCGTTGGTCAGCTGGCTGAGAATGGCCTTGCCGGTCGAGGTGCAGTGCGCCGGCATGGAGCGCCCCATCCGGCCGCCGACCCGGACCGCACGGGTGCTCTCGATCGAGTCCAGGAAGTGCACCTGCGCACCCTCGAGCCGTCCCATGTGGACCGTCTCACCGAGCTCGGCGTTCAGTCGCTCCAGCACCGGGTGGACCCGAGCCCGGACGTCGAGCTGGCGGATCGTGGCGAACGCGATGGTCGCCAGCGCCGTGCCCGGCTCGTAGGCCCGCGACGCGCCGTCCTGACGGACGAACCCCCGGTACTGCAGCATCGCCAGGAGCCGGTGGGCCGTCGAGGAGGCAACGCCGAGATAGGCGCTTGCGTCGGTGAGTCGAATACGTGGCTGCTCGGCGAACAGCAGCAGCAGCCGCAGCGCGTTGTCCACCGACTCAATGGGGTACTGCGGGGGTGGCGGCCGCTCATTCGCACGCGATGTCGAGGCGGGCTGCGTCATGGCAGCGAGCCTACTGATCCCGCGCCATTGCGCTCGAGACCCCTCACCAGGTAATCCCATCCTTGCTCGAGCAGCGCACGCGGGTAGACGTGGGTCCGCTTCACCACCGCCGCGTCCGCGGAGGTCCACGACCGGGGCCCGCCGGCAGCCATGGCGGCAAGCTGCTTGGTGCAGGCCTGCTCGAGCAGCAACGCGGCCATCACCGCCTCGACGAGGTCGGCGCCGGTGGTCACCATTCCGTGTCCGACGAGAAACGCCCCGTGGGCGTTGCCGAGCGCGGCGGCGACGGCGTCACCGAGCTCGTCGGTGAGGATGAGATCGGAGGTGCCACGAAACGACGGGACGCCGTGCGGTGCGAAGTAGACGCCTTCGTGGGAGATGGGCACCAACGGCTGGTCCAGGCAGGAGAAGGAGGTAGACGCCGCCGCATGGGTGTGCACCGTGGCCGCGACGTCGGCCCGGGCCAGCATCACCCTGGTGTGGATCGGGTACTCGGCGTGGCGCCGTCGGTGACCATGCAACACCGTGCCGTCCCAGCCCACCAGGACCAGATCGTCCAGCGCGACCTCCTCCATGCCCAGGCCCGAAGGTTTCATCCACACTCCGGCGTCGTCACCGGCGCGAACCGCCGCATGCCCCCAGACGAAGTCGTTGTGGCCGGAGGCCGCCAAGATGTGGCAGGCGGTCACCAGTTGGCGGCGCAGCTCGAGGTCGCTCACGTGGTCTTCTCCTTCACCTCGGCCAGACGGATGTGTCACGGCGCCAGGAGCACGCGACGGCGTAGTTCCTCGGGCAGCTCTGGCGTCGACGCGCGCTCGCGCGGCACGCTGCCGGCTCCGCCGAGGTAGTGCTGGCTCACGTCCTCGTCCTGCAGGAGCACCTCAGCCTTGTCCACGCGCGCGATATGACCGTTGTCGAGCACGATGCCGACATCGGCGACCCGCAACGCCGCCGCTGCGTTCTGCTCGGAAAGGACTACGGCCACACCGCCTTCGGCGAGCACCCGAACTGTATCCAGGATCTGCTGCACCAGCAGCGGCGCCAGACCAAGGGACGGCTCGTCGAGCAGGAGCACTGTGGGTTGCCGTACGAGCGCACGACCGACGGCGAGCATCTGCTGCTGCCCGCCGGAGAGCAGACCCGCGCGGCGTCCGGAGAACTCCGCGAGGATGGGGAACATCGTGAACACCGACGCGACTCGCTCCTCGGCGACGGTTGTCGAGTACTTCAGACCATGCATCCCCATGGTGAGGTTCTCCAGCACGGTCAGCTCGGCGAACAGATGCCGGCCCTCCGGTACCAGGCCCAGGCCGAGGCCTGCAATGTGGTGCGCCGGCTTGCCGAGGATCGCCCGGTCGTCCAGCAGCACCCGGCCGGTCGCTGCGCGGTGCAGACCGGCGATCGAGTTGAGCAGGGTGGACTTGCCCACCCCGTTCGCACCGATGAGCGCGAGCACCTGGCCCGGCGCTACCTCGAGGCTCACGTCCCGAAGGACGGTGGTCGACCCGTAACGGGCGTGCAGCGCTTCGACGACGAGCGTCATGCGGGGACCTCCCCCAGGTAGGCGGTGATGACGCGGGGGTCCTGTTGGACCACTTCGGGCAGGTCGTCGGCGATCGACTGCCCGGCATCGAGGACCAGCACCCGGTCACTGACCGACATCACCAGTCCGACGTTATGTTCGATGATGACCATGGTGATGTCGCTGGCCTGCACGGCGCGCAGGACGTCGGCCAGCTCGATGGTCTCGGTGTCATCCAGGCCGGCTGCGGGTTCGTCCAGCAACATCAGTCGGGGGCTTCCGGCGAGCACCCGGCCGACCTCGATCAGGCGCTGGGTGCCTGCCGGGAGCTCGGAGGCCGGGGTGTCCGCGTATCGCGCCAGCTCCAGGAACTGCAGAACCGTGTCGGCGCGCGCCCGCAGCGCCTTCTCTTCCGCGCGCGCCGAACGCAGGCGCAGCCCGGTGGACCAGAATCCGGACGAGGTGAGGTAGTGGCTGCCGAGCATGATGTTCTCCCTGGCCGTCAGCCGGTGCACGAGCCGCGCCGACTGGAAGGTGCGCATCACCCCCATGGCCGGCAGCTCGTACGGCTGGGTGCGGTTGATCGACCTGCCGTCGAACGTCACCTCGCCGCTGTCCGGCCGGGTGAACCCGGTGACGATGTCCAGGAGCGTGGTCTTGCCCGCACCGTTCGGGCCGATGATGGCCTGGACGGCGCCTTCCTCGACGGTGAAGCTGACGTCGTTGAGTGCTTGCAGGCCACCGAACCGGCGGGAGACCCCGGCTACCTCCAACAAGGTGCTCATCTGCGTGTCCACCTTTGCGTCAATGTCCGCACGCCACCCCAGAGGCCCTGCGGGAGGTAGGTGATGACGATGATGAGGACGATCCCGGCCAACAGGGGCTCGTACAGCGCCACCGACTGTCCCGCCTGGGGCAAGAGCTGGATCAGCACCACGCCGAGCAACGGCCCCACGATGGTTCGCGAGCCACCGAGGGCCAGCATCACCACGAGGTTGAAGGCGACGACCACGCTCACCGTGTCCGGCGAGACGAACCTTGAGTAGAACGCGTACAGGCTCCCGCCGATCGAAGCGAAGACGGCGGCCAGGACGAAGGCCGCGGTCTTGTAGTTGGCCGGGTTGATGCCCAGCATCGACGCCGCCTGCTGGTCGCTCGAGATCGCAGCCAGGGCTCGGCCGGTCTGTGAGCGCAGCAAGCCGGCGACGAACCAGGCACCGAGCAGGCCGACGACGAGAACCACGTAGTAATTGGCCTGGTCCGACTCGGCAACGAGCGACCCGACGCCGATGTTCGGAATGCCGACCAGTCCGGACGGACCGCCGGTGAGATCGCCGAGGCCATTGGCGAGACTGACGGTGATGACGGCCAGACCGAGTGTCGCCAACGCCAGGTAGTAGCCACGGAGGCGCAGGAACGAGCGCCCGAGGATGTAGGCGAGCGCGGCCGAGACCACGGCCATCGCGAGCATGGCCGGCACGGGAGGCACGTCCAGCCTGAGGGTCAGAATTCCGGCGCCGTAGGCACCCAGGGCCATGAAGAGCGTCTGTCCGAGCGATACCTGGCCGGCTTGTCCCAGAAAGACGTCCAGGCCGAGGACCACGACGAAGAAGACCCCGACGACGACGAAGAAGCTGACGTACCCAGGCGTCGCGTAGGGCACGGCCACCAGCAGCGCGACCACGACGGCCGGCAGTGCCCAACGCCGCGCGGTGGACTTGGTTCCGGGCTCGGCGGGCGCTTTGCCGGCGTCCTCGGCCGTGGGCTTCGGGTGCAGTGCAGTCATCGGCGCACCTCGACAGCCTTGCCTCGCAGTCCAGCCGGGCGCACCAGGAGCAGCAGGATCAGCAGACCGATCGCCAGGACCTGGGCGGTCGATGCCGCGGCGTATCTGCTGAAGACGCCCTCGAGCAAGCCCAGCAGCAGCCCACCAGCCAGCGCACCAGAGGAACTACCGAGGCCACCGATCACCGCGGCGATGAAGCCATTGACGGCGTAGGGCACCACGGTGTCGTACTGCAGGAAGGTCAGCGGCACGATCGTCGTCCCCGCGAGCGCCGCCATGGCACCGGCCATGCTGAAGGCGATGAGGCGCACCCGGTCGACGTTGACGCCCATCAGCGCCGCGGCGCCGGGGTCCTGCGCCGTCGCCCGCATCGTCAGACCAAGGCTGGTGCGTTGCAGCAGAAACCACAGGGCCAGCACCGACAGCAAGAGGACGCCGATGATCCAGAAGTACTGCGTGGACAGCCGCATCCCCAACACGGTGACCGACGTCGTCGGGGAGAACGAGGCCATTGTGTAGGGCAGGTTGCCCCACACGATCAACAGGAACCCGCCCACGGCCTGCAACAGTCCCACCGTGATCAACAGCATGCGCTCGGGGCCAGCCCGTTTGGCGCCAGGACGAATGACGATCTGGTCGATCGCCGCGAGCACCACCGCGAAGATCACCGCCGTCAAGACCATGAGCAACACCGGGTTGATGCTCAGCGCCTTGTTGATGCTCACCGCAGTGAGCGCCGCCAGGACGACGAAGGCGCCTTGGGCCAGATTGATGACCCGACTCATCGAGTAGATGAGCGACATGCCCAGCGCGATCAGTGCGTACACGCTGCCGACCACCAAGCCGCCGATGAGCGTCTGTGCGATGTCAACCATGACTACTTGCCCACGTAGGCGAACTTGCCATCCTTGGCCTGCACCATCGCGACGTCGGCGACGGTGAGGCCTCGGTGGTCGGTGGGCGACATGTGATAGGTCCCCACGACGCCGTGGAAGCCGTCGATGCTCTCCATCGCGCTACGCAGCTTCGCCGCGTCGGTGGAATTCGCTTTCTTCAGTCCCTCGGCGATCACCAGTACCGCGTCGTAGGCGACGCCGGGGCCGAAGTCGGGTTCCTCGCCGTACTTGGCCCGGTAGCTCTCGTGGTACTGCTTCTCCAAGGCGTACACCGGGTCACTCGTCGGCAGCGTCTGCCACCAGAAGTCCCTGGTGGCGGGGATGAGCAAGGTTTCCGGCGTGTAGTCGGCGATGCGCTGGAGGAATGTGCTGGCGAGGTTGCCATCGGTGGTCATGACCGGCAATTTGATGCCCAGCTGCTGGATGCCCTTGAGCGCCACCCCCACCGGCGTACCGGTGGACCACAGCACCAGGGCCTGTGGCTGACCGGCCATGGCTTGCTGGAGCTGGGCGGTCGCCGACACCGCCGTGGGGTCGTAGGTCACCTGGGTGGTCACCGTGACGCCGGACTTCTTGGCGGCCTCGACCGCGGCACGGCCGCCGTCGGTGCCGCTCGCGTCCGTGGTGTTGACCACGGCCACCTTGGTGATGCCCTTGGCCTTCCAATAGTTCATCGTCTCCTCGGCAAGCGCGTCGGTCCTGGCGCTGGACGACCACACGTAGCCCGAGGCGTCGATTCCCGGGGAAAGGCAATAGTTGATCGGACCCTTCTGCGCGACCAACGGCCCGATCGCGTTGCAGTTGGCCACCACCGAGGGCCCGATCAGGGCCACCGGGTTATTGGCCAACAGCGGGCGAGCCTGCTGCAGGGCCTGGTTCGGCTGACTCTGGTCATCGGCCGATTCCAGCTTGAGCTGGCGGCCGTTGACTCCCCCCTTGCCGTTGATGTAGTCGACGGCCAGTTGCGCACCGCGTTGCTCGCCGACACCGAGCTGGCTGGCCGATCCGGTCTGGCTGGTCAGGAGAGCGAGGGTGTACGCGTCGCCACCGCTGCTGCCGCCTTGCGAGCCACAGCCAGTGGCAAGCAGCAGCGCGCTGACAGCAGCAGCGGCTCCCCAGATCGCATGTTGTGGTCGTGCCATCAGGACTCCTCGGGTGATGGGCGGTATACGCGGTTTGCCGGACCAGGCCCTCTCCTCAAACTAGGCCGGTCAGTGCCGAAGATCTAGACCAACAGAGATAGATTCTGCAGAACCGAAACGTTTCTTGGCCGTATTTCCCTCTGGCCAACACGGATCAATTGGCGCTCCGCAGCGCACAGAGGATCTCTCTATCATGCAGAGAAGCGTCTCGGGACCGTTCGTGGTTTCGTTCATCGCGGCGCACCGGCAGCACTTCCGGTCGCCGACGTGCGGCGGGCGGCAGCTAATCTCTCCCGCATGTCGGCGAAGCCGGCCCTCGACTTGAGCGCACGGCGGCACTCGATGAGCGCCCGCGGCCAGTTGACGATCGCGGCCCCGGACAAGTGCTCACCGTCCTCGGTGTAGAGGGCAGCGAACTGGTTGTCTGCGTGTGGGTCGCCGACGAGCACGTGCTCTGCCACGCCGCCGGTGCGTCCGGTGACCTGGACCTTCCAGTCGTACTGGTCGCTCCATACGTAGGCGATCGGCGCGTACGGTCGAAGCTCCGTCGGCTTGACAATGTTGTGCGCCACGCAGACCGCCTGGTCAACCGCGTTCGTCCAGTGCTCGACGCGCATGTCGACGCCGTGCCCCGGATGAAACCACCGCGCGACATCGCCGACTGCGAAGATCGCCGGCTCGTTGACGGCTCGGCAGTACTCGTCGCACACCACGCCGTCGTCGACAACGAGACCGGAGGACCTCAGCCAGTCGTCGTTCGGCGTAGCACCGATTCCGACCACAACCGTCGCGGCCTCCAAAACCTCTCCGTTGGTGAGCTGAACCCGAAGCTGCCCCTGGGCACCTTCGATCCCCTCGACACCAACCCCGAACATCGCCCGCACGCCGTGGCGGTGGTGCAGGTCGACGAACCACCGGCCGATCTCGGGGTTGAGCACCCGACTCATCGGCACCGGCAGGGGGTCGACGACGGTGACGTCGAGGCCCAGCAACCGGGCCGTGGAGGCCACCTCGGCTCCAATAAACCCGGCGCCGACGACGACCAGGTGCCCTCCGGCCAGCAGATCCGCGCGTACCCGCCTCGAGTCGTCGATGGTGCGTAGGACGTGCACCCCGGACTGGTTACCCCATGGCGAGGGTCGCGCACTCGCCCCGGTGGCGATCACCAGCGTGTCGTAGCCGACCGATCGCTGGTTCGCGAGCTCGACCGACTTCGCAGCGACATCGACGCGCACGGCCCGGTGTCCGAGCAACAGCTCGATCTGCGCCGCATCCGCGGCCTCCGGGGTGAGCAGGCGAATCGCTTCCGGGTCGGTGGCACCGGCCAGCAGCGACTTGGACAACGGCGGTTTGTCATAGGGCAGTTCCGCCTCCTCGCCGATGAGAACGATCCGACCGTCGTACCCTTCCGAACGCAGCGCTTGGGCGGTCCGTACACCCCCGATGGAGCTCCCCACGATCACGGCGGCGCTCATGTGTCCTCCATCCGGAGCGCCGAGACGGGGCAGCTCCGCACGGCCTCTTCGACCCGGCCCCGCTCGGCCCCCGGTACCTCGCTCTGCAGCACGATGACCACGCCGTCGTCATCGATGTCGAAGTAGTCGTCGGCGGCCACGACGCAGTTGGCGTAGCCCTGACAAGCGGTGAGGTCGGCTTTCACAACCGGCATGGTTTGCACTCCTTCACGCGTCGGCCGGTGGCGGTCCGGGTAACGAGGTCAAGCCTTGACTCCGATGCCTCCGTCGGGATGGACCACTCCGCCGGTGATCCCGCGGGATCGTTCGGAGGCCAGGAACACATAGCTCCACGCGTGGTCCTGGCCGGAAAGGGCAACGTGCAGCGGCACCCGGCCGGCGAGCTCGGCTGCCCTGCCGGGTGTGTCGTCGAGCCTGCGGCTGTTGAGCCCGAGGCTGTCGAGCCCGCGCAGGTCGGTATTCAGGGTTCCGCCCGGCGCGACTCCGTTCACCCGGACCTCCGGCGCCAGCTCGTGCGCCAACGCGGTGACGATCCCCCGCACCGCGAACTTCGACGAGACGTAGAGCACTCCGCCCCGGCCCGGGTAGTAGGCGGACGTGGACTCGGTGAGGACGATCGATCCGCCGGAGGCTCTCAACGAGGGCAGTGCGGCCTTGACCGAGTGCAGGTGGCTTTTGACGTTGACCGCGAACATCTCGGTGAACGCGTCGTCGAGCCGGTCGGGATCGAGTTCTGCGATGCCGCGGTAGAAGTCGAAGATGCCGACACAGTTGACGAGGACCTCCAGCCCGCCGAACTCTTGGTTCGCGCGGGTCACCGCGGCCTCGTTCGCTGCCCGCGTCGTGGCATCGCCGACGACGACGGGGACGTCCGGCAGCGCGTCGGAGAGCGCCTGGCATTTGGCGGCATCCTTTTCGAGCACGGCAACCTGCGCACCTTCGGACAGGAACGCATCCACGACGGCCCGGCCGATGCCCGATCCGGCGCCGACGACCAGGGCCCGCCGGTCGTCCAACCAGCCGCTCACGAGTTGACCTCCGGAACGTCCTCCGCGATGAGGGGTCCGAAGGGTTTGCCGATCATCGCGGAGAACGTGGCGGGCGTCTGCCAGGTCAGGGACTCCAGCTCGAGCGGATCGAGGGTGACCCACTGGCCGGACTTGGGCGAGGAAATCATCAGCCGCGAGCCGTTGCGGGTCTCCACCCGGAACACCCTGACATCGGCGAACTCATTGGCGATAACGATCGGCTCGCCGACCGCGTGCGCGAGGAACTTCGCACGCTGGGCCGCGGCCGCGTCCGCCGTACGGCGGTCCTGTTCCTCGCCCTCCCAGTGCAGGCTCACAGGAAGATCGCCAGGTTCTGCATGCGGATCACCGACTCGTCGACGGCGATGTGCCGACGGGCGAGCTGCCAGCTACTGCCGGCACGGCGAAGCAGGTCCTCGCGGCCGGCGGAGACCAGCGACGGCGCGTGGACGTCGCCCCGGCTGCGGAACAACAGCACCGCCGAGTCGACGATCAGTTCGTCGGGATTGTCGGTGGCGAGGGTGCGGACATTGGTGACGTAGTGCCGCAGGCGCGAAGGCGGGTCCTCCGTCCAGGCATGTTCGGTGACGAAGCGAGCCACTCGACGGCTCAGCGAGTATTTGTTCTCGTCGAAGTGCGCCATGCCCGGCGAGGTGTCGAAGCCTGCCCCCAGGGCGGTCGTCACCTTGACCGGCATGTAGTAGTGGATGTCCTCGGTCAGCAGGTCCAACCACGCGGTGTAATCCTGCTGGTCCAAGAGGTAGGCCTCATCGACCATCCACTGATGCGCCGCCAGGTGACGCTCGTCGTTGAACGGCAGCGACGTGCCGACCCGCCGGGTGGTGGACGCATGTCGGCCCAGGGCGGAATTCTTCGAGTCGACGGGGATGTGGGCCGAAGTCATCGGAGGGCTTCCTTCCTCGGCGCCACCTCTGGACTCGGCTCACCCCGCTGTGCGCCCAGCTCCAGCGTGCCGGTCCTGGTGATGGGCCGCTCCAGGTGATCGGCCCAGCGCCGGAGCAGGTGCCGTTGGTTGTATTCGCTGTAGCCGACGTAGGCGACACCCGGTCCGGCGTACTCGTCGGGTCCCAACGGCGGGGTGACGGGGGTGTCGTCGGCAAGCATTCCCATCCGGCTGTTCAGCAGCAGGCGCCGCGCCATCGACCCGGCTGCGGTGTTCGTGAGGGATACCCAGTTCTCGACGTCGTCCTGCTCGAACATTCCGGTGCTGCCGAAGCACATCAGATACGCCTTGTAGGACAGTGCCTTGAACTCCTCTGGCGCCTCCTTGTCCACGGCGAACCAGGACAGCACCTCGGTCTCGTTCTCGCTGATCGGCTGCCACTGACGGATCGAGATGAACGGCAGCACGGCATCGCTGTCTTCGACCCTCGGCCAGTTGTGCACGAAGCTCATGTTGGGAAAGCACGAGGCGGCCGAGATCATGAACCCGTTGTCACCGACCACCGCGAGCTGTTCGGGCGACCAGCTCTGCTTGATCCGCTCGATCATCTCCCCGGGGTAGCCGACGTAGCGCAACCGCTCTTCGAGGGTGCCCGCTGGCAGCTTGTAGGTGGTGCCGCCCCCGTTGCCGGCCCAGTAGGTGGCGCCGTCTTTGCGCTTCTCCGCCTTCGGTTCTCGGAACAGGCCGATCTCCACGACGCTGGTGTGCGTCTGCGGGGTGTGGTACATGTCGCCGGCGAAGTTCTCCGCCCCGATCTTCCAGTTCGCCTTCACCCGCCACCGCTGCGGCCCGTGCACCTCGATGCCGCTGGGGCTCTGCTTGGTGTAGTAGTCGAGGTAGAACGCGAAGTCGCCGAGGAACTCACGCAGCGGCGGGGCGGCAGGGTCGAGGCTGATGAAGATCAACCCGTTGTAGGTGTCGAGCGCGGGCACAGGCAGCAAGGTCTGGCCCTTGCGACTGAAGCCCTCCTCACCGCCGTAGGCCTCTTGGTGGAATGGCAGCCCGACGATCCGACCGTCGTTTCGGTAGGACCAGCCGTGGTACGGGCACCGGAAGTGCGAGGCGTTGCCCATCTCCGCCCGGCAGATCTGCATCCCGCGATGGAGGCACATGTTGAACATCGCCCGCACCGTCCCCTTGCTGTCGCGCGAGATGATGAAGGAGTCGTCGAGCACCCGGCGCACGACGTAGTCACCGGGCTGGGACACCTCCGACTCGTGCGCGACGAACAACCAGCTCCGCCCGAAGATCCGCTCCTTCTCCAAGGCGAAGAGCTCGCTGTCGTTGTAGATGTGCGCGGGAATCATGCCCCGGCGCACATCGGCCAGAACGGACGCCTGATCGGTCACGGAAACTCCACTCGGTGCAGGTTCAAACAGGTCGTCAAGTCAACTCATACAGTCTCTGCTATCCAGAGCCGTCCTCCGATGTAGAGAGAGTGCCTCATTTTTCCGGCCTGGTCAATACCGGACGATCGCTCGCCGCGCACCCCTCGGCGTCGGCAGCCGGGGTTTCGCAGGGCTCTTGTCCGAGAAGGTCTTTCGTGGACCACTGCGCTGACGGTCATGCCCGTGTCAAGGTGATTTGCCAGTGGCGCCGGTACAGTGACCGCCGTGCTGAGCATCGACGATCACGCCGAGTACTGGCGGTCCCGCTCGGAGCGGGCCGGAGAACTCTGCTTCGTCGCGCTGGGTGATTCCCTCGCGCAGGGCTACGGGGCCAGTACCCCCGACTGCGGCTACGTCGGGCAGCTCGCCGAGCTGGTCGGCGACCGCTGCGACGGCTCGGTGCGGGTGGTGAACCTCGGCGTGTGCGGGGCAACGGTGCGCGATGTGGTGGTGCACCAGCTGCCGTCGTTGGCGCGGCTGCAGCCCGACGTCCTCACCCTGTGCATCGGCGCCAATGATGCGGCGGTCACG
>JAABUM010004175.1_pt1 | contig 11921 bp, 14 predicted proteins | sample 5559161 | NCBI WGS metagenome assembly JAABUM01 (sample SAMN10711868, study PRJNA513369) | rock metagenome | isolation source: Antarctica rocks | place: Antarctica: Victoria Land, Siegfried Peak nord | reverse complement strand
GCTGACGCTCGCCCATGTGGCAAGCCAAGCGGTCGCGAAAGCAAGGCCGGTAGGAAAAGCAGTTCACAAGTGGAACGTCTTCCGGGCGGCCTGTACTGCGAAGGCGCGGGTTGGTGTGTCTGAGCGGGCGCTGGCCGTGCTGGATGCGCTACTGACCTTCCATCCCGAAACGGTCCTTACGGGCGAGGACCTGGTTGTTTTCCCGTCGAACCGACAGCTCTGCTTGCGTGCTCACGGGATGGCGCCGGCGACGTTGCGGCGGCAACTCGCTGCCTTGGTGGATAGCGGTCTCATCGTCCGACGCGACAGCCCGAACGGTAAGCGCTATGCGAGAAAGAGCAAGGACGGGGATGTCGAGCTAGCATTCGGCTTCGACCTGTCTCCGCTCGTAGCTCGGGGCGAGCAGCTGGAGGGCTGGGCCGAGGAGGTACTTGCTGAAGAGCGTGCGCTCAAGCTCGTCCGGGAGCGGATCAGTCTTTGCCGACGCGATATCGCGAAGATGATCGCGACCGGCATCGAGGGAGGCGTGCCGACTCGTGCAGAAGGGCAGGGGCCGGCCGATTGGGCGGAGATCCACAGCCTCTACCGGACTATGATGGACCGTGTGTCGCGTACCGCAGGGGTCGAAGAACTCCGGCCGATATCCGACGAGCTCTCGATGCTTGCGGGCGAGGTCCTTAACCTGCTGGAAAGACACGTTAAGTCGACCGGTTTGAGCGGCAATGAGTCTCAGATTGAGCAACACATACAGAATTCAAATCCAAACACTCTAATTGAACTTGAACCTGACTTTCAAAAAAGTCGGGGGGACGAGATCGAGCCTAAACCTGAACCTCGCAGAATGCCGGAAGGCTCGTACCCGCTTGGGATGATTTTGGACGCCTGCCCCGACATGGTGGACTACGCCAAGGGCGGAATCGGGGACTGGCGTGACTTCCTGGCGACTGTAGCGGTGGTTCGGCCTATGCTGGGGATCAGTCCTAGCGCCTGGGACGATGCCAAGACCGTCTTTGGGGAGGTGCAAGCCGCCGTGGTGGTGGCGGCGATACTGCAGCGGGGCACTGCGATCAACAGCGCGGGCGGCTATATTCGCGGGCTGACGCGAAAGGCGGAGGCCGGAGAGTTCTCGCTCGGGCCTATGCTCATGGCCCTAATCAGCGCTCGAAAACGTGAGAAACGGCGAGCATAGGGCGCCAGCTCTGCGGAGCGAAGGCGCGCGGATGTCGTATGTCGCTCTCGCGGGGCGACGCTCGGAAATTCGTCTTGGTTCCGCTGGAAGATGGTCTATGCCGTCCAGAGCGCTAGCAGAAAGATCGCTATGACAGCGCCCGAGGTGCGAAACGAATGCGTGGTGTCGCGGTAGCCAGCCCACGTCATGTCTTGCCGGTTCGAGCACCCAACTCTCGTGTGATAGCGTTCAGACAGAACTCCTGGAGCGTCTCGCGCAGGCGCAGAGCCCGCTTGAGCTCGAGGAACGTCACTGTGTCGACCTTCACCGAAATCTTGACGATGTCGGTGTTGGCGCTTGGGGCGGCCGTCAGCGTCACGTGTCCGGCCGTGCCGTTCGCTTCCTCGGTCGACAGGCTCGGGATCTGAGAAGCTTGACGGTCAGCAGGTGTCTCGGCTTTAAGCCCTCGCAGTTGCGCCACGCCGGCAGATGGCGGCGTGAGTTCGTGTCCCTTTGCTGAATCCTGAGCCTCGGCGAGCCGCGTCGTAGCTTCGGATGGGGTCGGCTTCGCTTCCGTCCCGATGCCCTCGGGGACGGTAGGCTCGAAGCCCGACAGGTCGGATGCCGCGTCGGTCAGGAACGACGCGAATTGCGTCCGCTTGCGCGGGGCAGGGGACGGCGACGTCGGGGGCTCGTCAGGCGGCATTGGCGATCAGCTGGACGTTGAGGATGGTTTGAACCTCGCTGATGAGGTCGTGAACGTCCCATCGGGCTTCGTTCAGGTTAGGAGACTTTGACGGCAGGGCCGAGAGGGTGCGCCCCGCCATCACGTTCTTGTAGAACATCCGCTGCTTGAGGACGGTCGCGGCCATCGGCAGCTTGCTCTGCCGGATGAACTCGATGGCCTCGATGAACGCAGGGGATCGCTTGTCGAAGGTCTCGTAGCCGTTCATGACGACGCGCACGGGTGTTGGCGGGCCTCGAGCGTCGAGGGCGCGCGCCAGGTTCACGACTTTCGCGGCCTCGACGAGATCGATGACGATCGGGTGCGAAGGAACCAGAATGATGTCGCTGTTGCGGATGGCGACCGACATGCGTTCGTTGGCGACGCCCTGATTGTCGATGATGATGACGTCGTGCACTACGTCGCTCAAGATGCGCCGGCCGAGTTCGGCCGGGTCGACGACCGTGACGAAATCCATGTTCGGTAGAGGGACTTCATTCTGAAGACATTGCCGTTGCCACAAGGTGGTGGAGGCCTGCGGGTCGGCGTCGATCACCAGAACGGTTTTCCCGAGCGCGGCGAGCTCGGATGCGATGAGAGCCGTGAGGGTAGACTTCCCGCAGCCGCCCTTTGGGCTGGCGATCGAGATGACCTTTGGCATGGAATCTCCTGCTGAGCGACCGCGCCGCTCCGTCTGAACGAAACTAGAGATTACATTGCGAGCACGTTCGGAGCAAGAGCGGAGCGACGCATTGGCATACAAGAGCATGTGTTCGTGGGAGGAGCGGCGCAGAGCTGGAGTGCCGCGTTGCCACAAAGGCGAGAATGCGGCGTGGAGCATGTGGGTCATTGCGCAAGGGAGCAGACACGGCCATGCATCATGGAGCAAAGGCTCAAGCCCGCAAAATCGCAGGTGAGCAAATAAGCATAGCAGCATTGCCGCGATAAAGCAGACCTAACGTTAATAAGTACGAGTCGAAGAAGAATAGACGTAGGTAAGTGTTGAGTGTGTTGGCAGGATAGCCTAATGTGATACCACATCAGGCAGGCCCCTCCTTCGTGGCGCCAGTGCGGCGTCGTTCCGAGCGCCAAAATAAAGAGGCACCGTTGCAAGCCGCCGCCGTAGAATCTCGGCAGACAGGAGCTTCGGCGCGCACCTTGCGGCTCGACGAGGCGGACAAGGCCGTGCTCGACCGCTTGGCCGCGGAGACCGGCCTTCCGGCCAGCGAGGTCATCCGGCGCTGCCTGCGAGCCGTAGGGGAAGGGGACCCGATCGACCGCGAAGCGGTTTCGAGGATCGAGGGGCAGCTGCGAAAACTCGGGACGAACCTTAACCAGATCGCGCGACGGTACAATTCGGGCCAGGTGGTGGTGGTCGACGAGATGGCGGAAGCGCTTGCCGGCGTCGTGCAGGTGCTCGACGCTACTGGGCGGAGCCTGCGCGAGATGACCAGGACGGCGCGGGGTCTCTTTCGGGCCCGGGCGGGAGTGGGCCCATGACGGGCCTGTCGCTTCTGCAGAGTGCGGTGCGCTCGGCCCTGGCGAGCCAGGGTACCCAAAGCGAGCAAGGCGAAAGCTACTGGCTCGATGATGACCGCGGCTTGGACGAGGTGCGGCGCGGCGGCGGAACCGCTGGCGGTCGACGCCAAGTGGGCCGCGGGTATGGAGCGGGCAGGGGATCGCCGCCGGGAGGAGGGGTATTTTCAGCCCCGTCGTTTCCGCCCAGCTCGTCACGGGTCCGCGGTATTGCGAGGGGCGGGCAGAGCGCGGTCATCAAGGTGGTGAGCTTTGCGGCCGGCGGTCAGCGGGTCGGGGCTCTGGCCGCCTATGTCACGCATGAGCGCGAGGGTGGTGTCGTCACCGAGGACGAAAGCGCGGTCATCCTGGACCGGACGGCCCTCACCGAGAAGCTCGGTCGCTGGAAGCAGGGGTTTTCCGAGCGCAAGCCGACCAAAGACGTTGCGGCGATCCGGTTCGACCTAAGGGCGGATCCGGCCCAGGAGGCCGCGACGATCGAGACAGCCGTGACCGGAAGCCTCGCTGGGCATCACCACGCCTTGCGCACGGTCGCGAAAGGGGCAGGAGTGTTCGAGGTCTCGGCCGTGGTGGTGGCCGAAGGGCGGTCCTGGACGGGCGAGAATGGGAAGACGAAGCGGCAAGCCCGCTACAAGTTCGACCAGAAATTCGAAGCCTTCATCGCCGGGCGGATCGCGTCCGCCACGGGAGCGGAGGTCGAGGCAACCGTGATCGGAACAAGCCATGGCCGTGACGGCCTGGCCTATCGACTTGGCCGGCTCATGATTGGCGGTGCTGCGCGCGACGAAGATGGGCGCGAGATCGCGACCGAGGCGCATATCCGCGAGCGTGCCAACGCCTGGAAGAAGGACCTCGGCTCGAGGACAGCGCGCGACGTCATGCACCTCGTGCTCTCGGCCAAAACCGGCACCGATGGCCAAGCATTCCGCGAAACCGCGCGGGCCTTTTTCGCGGCCGAGTTCGGTGATCGCGAATATCTGTTCGCGGTCCATAAGGACCGGGGTCACCTGCACGCCCATGCCATGGTGCAGGTGAGGAACGCGGAGGGGCGACGTCTCAATCCGAACATTTCGACGTTCTCGGGGTGGCGCTCGCGCTACGCCGAGCTGGCCCAGGCGCACGGCATCGACATGGTCGCGACGAAACGAAGCGACATGGCGGCCTCACCCGCCTTCACCCAGGGTGAGGCAGCCCTGGTGGCGCGCAGCGTGGCGCCGGATCACATCCGTCGCAAGGTCGATGCGAAGCGCACCGGCGCCATCCACGTTCCGGTGCGGGAGGAGGGGCGTCAGCGGGCGCGGGAGGCCCATGAGGCCTGGGTGTCGATCAAGGGCAGCGACGCGGCTCCCCAAGCGGCGGAGCGCATCAGCGACCATCTCACCCGGCTCTCGACGGCTGTAACCCTGTCCCACTCGCAACAGGCTCTCCGTCTTGCGCCATTGTCCATCATCGAACGAGGAGCATCCATGGCACGCGCGACCGCCGACTATCTCACCGCCGAGTTCAATCGGACCAACCAGGTCCTGAACCGGGCACTGCCCATGTTACAGGGCGCCGACAAGGTCGAGGCCACCAAGCTCGCTGGCGACTATCTTACGTCCCTAGCCAAGCAGGTCGAAGCCGCGCAGGCGGTGGAAGAGGGGCGGTTTACCGAGCGAGCGGGTACCATTGACGCGCGCAAGGTATGGCAGGCCGAGGACGATTCCGAGCAGGCTCGTGCCCTGCGGTCAACCGCAAACGAAGTGGACCGCAACCTGCCCGACCGGCCTGCTGGCGACAGTCGGCCGCCACCCGAGGCCGCGGCGCTGGAAGCTGCCGCCATGGAGGCGGAGAAATCCGCCATGCGCGAGCGGGCCCAGGCTGCTGCCGCGTCACGGGAGGAGCAAGCCCTTCGCCTCAATCCGGCTTCGCCGGATCCGGTTCAACCCGACCTACCGCGTGACGCCGAAGAGCTGCGCGAAGACCAGGAGCTGCTGATCGACCGAATCCAGGCGCAGAAGATGACACAGGGAAAAATTCATCGACAATAGGAGGCGGTAGCCGTAGGTTCGTTCTCGCCAACCTTACAGCATTGTTGGAGCAGCGTGAGCGTCATGCAGAGAGGGCGTTTGGCCAAGACTTTCCGACGGGCCGTAGGGAGTCTACCAGCAGGGACATTTACCGCCGCAATTTGCCATAACCCCGACCGCGATGCACCCTACGCAACTGAGATCTCGGCCCAGGACGGGTGGCGCCATATTCCCAGCCTTTATACCAAGGTGCGAGAGCACATTGTGGGCGAACGTGTATCAGGCACCGCCCTCCGGCGCGATTGCGATTACCTGAGTTTGTATCGACTTCGAAGTAGCTTGTCGAGCCAACCCACTGTCGAAGATGTGGATTCAGCAATCAGACAGTAGCCAGCCTGCGCTTGTGGATGACTTGCGCGCCGCTGACGCGCAGCCTGTATTCCAGCATAGGTCTGCTAACATATGTGGTCTGTGCCCGGGAAACTAGACCGTTCTTGACGACATAAATCGCGGCTTCATTGGGTAGAAGCAGGCAGCCGCCGAGGTAGTTAGCTTCGGCCTCGATCCCGCCATCGTGAGCGCGCTCGCCCCGCTCGTTGAGGGGTGGAACGTGCTGGTGCCCTAGAAACAGATGGGCAAGCTCATGGCAGATATTGCTGCGCTGACGCAGAGGATGATGCGTATCGTTATGCACGATCGCAGTGTTGCCACCGCACGGTACCGTCATCGCGGAGAAACGGCCCTGCCCGTCCTCGGTGAAATCCGACCAATTGCAGGCCAGGCTCGTCATCTCAAAAACCTGGACGTCGAAGAATCTGCACACCGCAAGCGGATCGATCGGGGCAACCTGCGACAAACCCATCTGCTTCCGGACGGATAGCGCGATGCGGTTAGCGTGCGCCTTGAACCCGCGCGCGAAGGCCACCCTTATTCACCCCGCAGGCGGGCGTAGGTGGCCATAACGATGTCTTCGAGGACCTTGGCATTGCCGGGGCTAAGATGCGGATCGGCCCTGAGCAAGGCCGTCACGCGCGCGATAGGCTCCGCTTCCGTGTGCTCGCCATCCCGTATGAAGTCTTCGGCTTTCAATCCCGACCAATTGAGCAACGCCGCGAACCCGTCGACATCTGGGCGCTTGCCCTGCCCGATGCGCGTGAGGGTCGACGCTGATACATCCGCTTCCTTCGCAACATCTTTCCAGGTGAGCTGTCGCCCCAGCCGCGTGGCATTCAGTGCCGCGTAAAAAGCTTCATTGTGGAACCGTTCAGCCATGCGTCGCCGATCTCGAAACTAGAATCAATTGCGATCTTGCAACCGCCCAAGGCCATCCACATATGGGGGTCAGATTGCAGGTTTGCAATCGGTTTCGAGTTAGGAAGGACAGATTATGGACGTTCCCGACGACGACGACAGAGACAAAGGCCTCGTCGACAGAGCGCTCAACGAGCTGCAGGGGGCCGAGCGCGATCACGCCAGGGCCCGTGAGCTTCGCGCGCAAGCCGAAGCGCTCGACGCGAAAGGTGATGAAGAAGAGCGCGAAGCCGAGCGCGACCTGGAGAAGGCCCGGGACCATCACGCCGACGACGGTACGGTCACGATCACCGTCAATACCGGCGACTCCCGTGAGCCGAAAGGCTCCATCACCTACAACCGGATCGTCGAGATCGCATATCCCGACCACACGGCCCATCCGAACGCCACCTACAGCATCCTCTATGAGCGTGGCCCGAAGGCAAACCCCGAAGGAACGCTCAGCAAGGGCGGTTCTGTGTTCATCACCAACGGGATGAGGTTCCGTGCCAAACGCACCGGCGAATCTTAAGGGACTCGAGTCTCTGCTCTCGAGCGGATACTCGCTGTCGATCTCGAACGCCCACCTCGTCGTCAATGACGTGTGGCATATCGACGAAGCCGGCAATCTTGCCAAGGGACGGCTCGCGGCGCCCCTTACGCTCGTCGCTGAGGATGCGGTCGGCGCTCCTGTAAACCACCAGATGTTCTGGAGCGGAAGCGCACCGCGCTATCCGGACGGGACGCCGATACCACTCGGCGCCAGAGCCGTGGAAAATAGCAATTTCGGCCATACCAAGTTCCCCTGGCATCTCTCCAACAAGCACCCCACCGAAGCTTTCACCACATACACAGCCCTGGTCGAGCACTACGTCGCTCTCATTGCGGGTCCGGCCGAGCAGAAATTTGGGGTCAGCTCACGCACCGGCGCGGTGTACGACGTCTCCGAAGCTTCTTCGCCCTTCAAGGTCGAGGATACATTTTCCGCGCGCGCCCAGATCACGGACCTGAATGGTTTGCTGGCGCATGACCGGATTGCCATTATCGGCCTGGGCGGCACGGGCTCCTTCGTGCTCGACTTTATGGTCAAGACCCCTGTGCACTCCATCGACGCATATGACTTCGACGTCTTCGAGGTACATAACGGTTTCAGGTCGCCCGGCGAGGTGCCCTTCGCATTATTCGGGCAGCCAAAAACCTCGCTCTATGAACACAAGTACAAGGATTTCCGGCACCGTCTTCACTTCCACAGGAAGCGGATTGCAACAGGTGATGAGGTGTTGTTCGCGGAGACTAATTTCGCCTTCGTCTGCATCGATGATGGCGAATCTCGTGCGGAGATTTGCGCGATGCTCATGGCGCTTCGCGTGCCGTTCATCGACGTAGGGATGGGTGTCGAGAAAGAGGACGGACGACTGGATGGTCTCATCCGCACCACCCTTTTTACCGAGAAGACGGCCGATCGCGCAATTGTGGAAGTCCCGATGGACAAGCGTGACGAGGAGGGCGCCTATCGCGTTTTCGTCCAGATCGCGGAACTAAATGCGCTCAACGCGGCTCTGGCGGTTATAAGGTACAAACAGCTCCGGAGATTCTACGCCGACGAATACGAAAAATACAATAGCCTTTATTCGATCGGTTTATCAAAAATAATGAGTAATTCATGAGATATGAAGTGCTTGAGGTCGAGCGGTTTCCATCGGATGTTCTGCCGAACGTTTTGTATGTGTCGCGCGAATTTAAAATGTGCGCTCACCGCTGCGCGTGCGGATGTGGCGACGTGATCGAGCTACCCTTTGACGATCTCAATTTTCGCATCACGCAAGGGCCGCAGGGCGTGACGCTCCGCCCCTCTGTCGGCAACTGGAACGTCTGCGACGCCCACTACTTCATCACCGATGGCGAGGTGCAGTGGCTGCCGCGGCTATCGCCTGCACAGATAGCGGCCGGTCGCGCGGTGGAAAATGCGCGCCGGGAGAATTTCTACGCCCGGAAGGTGACTTGGCGGCAGCGAATGTGGTCTTGGCTGGCGCACATACGAGCCTGGTTCGGCCGGTAGGATTGGGTCAACCCAGCCGCTTCGAGGACGACGTTTACCGGCGCGGAGCCGAAAGTCAATTTTCAGGCGCGAGCACAGACGCGCCTGAGCGGCCTCGCCCAGCGGTGTTCAAACGATGAGGCTCTTCGCCCTTAACGCGGCCAGGATCTCCTTGACGCGAGTTCGGCCGATGGAACAGAGCAGGTGGCCGGCCGGCACATGCCGCTCCAGGCTGAACCCGTAGAAGAGCGGCTCTTGCGGGACTGACTGCCTGCCCGTCATGATGATGCTCTCCTGGTCAGGAGAACTGAATCAGGCAGCTGCGATCACTGCAACCCAGCCTTTTTCAAAACAATCGTACGCGTCCGGCGGAGACCGCCTTGCGAGATGACGGGCGAATAGTCGACCTTATGGGCTTAAGGCTAGCCTAAAGGTCATCAGGTCGATGCGGGTCGAGGTTCTGAGCGGCGTCGAGCGCCGGCGGCGATGGTCGGACGATGATAGGGCGCGGATCGTCGAGGAGACGCTGGTAGCGGGCGCCAGGGTTGCCGATGTGGCGCGGCGCAATGCCGTGAGTGCCAGCCTGGTGTTCGGGTAGCGTCGCCTGGCGCGCGATGGTCTGCTGGAACGGGGCGTCCCGGCCCTCATGCCGGTCGAGATCGTGGCGCCGCCTTCCGCACTGCCGTGGCCTGCGGTTCCTCGCCCGAAACGCGCCGCTGGGTTGATCGAGATCGAGCTTCCGCAGGGGCGCCGCTTGCGGGTCGGCCGCGATGTCGATGGCGACGCACTGCGGCGCGTCCTCGACGCCTTGGATCGCCGATGATCACGCTGCCGAACGGTGCCAAGGTTTGGCTGGCGACCGGGCATACCGACATGCGCAAGGGGATCGGTGGCCTGTCGCTGCTGGTGCAGGAGGTTCTCAAGCGCGATCCTTTCTGCGGCCATCTCTTCGTCTTTCGCGGTTGTCGATCCGACCTGATCAAGGTTGTTTGGCATGACGGCCAGGGTGGCTGCCTGTTCATGAAGCGGCTGGACCGGGGCCGCTTCATCTGGCCGTCGGCGAGCGACGGGGCGATCTCGATCACGCCGGCGCAACTCGCCTATCTGATCGAAGGGATCGATTGGAGAAACCCACAGCAGACGTGGCGTCCGGCCGTGGCCGGTTAGCGAAAAGCCTTGCCGTCGCAGACGGTTGTGATCTGATCGGGGTGTGACGATGTCCTCCGATCAGCTCCCGTCCGACCTCGCCGGCGCCCACGTGATGATCGTGGCTTTGCGCAGCGAAGCCCTGATCCGTCGGCTCGAAACCGAGAAGCTGAAGTTCCTCATCGCCAAGCTGCGCCGGGAGCAGTTCGGACAGTCTTCCGAGCGCGGCAGGCTGCTCGTGGAGCAGCTCGAGCTGGCCATCGCCGACGTGGAGGAGAGCCAGGGAGAGGCCGAGGCCGAGGCCGACATCGTGGCTCCGGCAGCAGCGGCCGCGGCGCGCGAGCATCGCACCCGACGTTCGCCCCGGCCGGTGCTGCCTGCCGACCTGCCGGTGGAGCGGATCGTCTATCCCGCGCCCTGCGCCTGCGCCAAGTGCGGCGGGGCACGGCTGCGCAAGCTCGACGAGATCGTCTCGCGCTCGCTCGAATGCGAGCCGCGGCGGTGGAAGATCATCGAGCACGTCCGCGAGAAGATGACATGCCGCGATTGCGACGGCATCACCGAGACGCCGGCACCCTCCCACCCGATCCCGCGCGGCTTCGCCGGCCCGCACCTGCTGGCGAGCGTGCTGGTGTCGAAGTTCATGCTACACCAGCCGCTGAACCGGCAGAGCGACACCTTTGCCCGTGAGGGCGGAGCGAGCCAGGGCCCCTGGCCTGCGCAGCAGGTCAGGGTGGCAAGCGGAGGGATCGCGATCGACACGTCGACGCTGGCGGACCGCGTCGGCGCCTGCGCAGTGGCGCTCGCTCCCCTGGTGGAGGCGATCCGGCGGCACGTCCTGGCGGCCGAGCGCCTGCACACCCGACACCACCGTGCCGGTGCTGGCAAAAGGCAAGACCGCAACGGGACGGCTCTGGACCTACGTGCGGGACGATCGGCCCTTCGGCGGCGCCGATCCGCCGGCGGCCGCCTTCCATTATTCCCGCAGCCGTTCGGGCGATTACCCGCGCGAACACCTGGCGGCCTACGGCGGCATCATGCAGGCCGACGCCTTCGCGGGCTACAACGACCTCTATGACGGCCGACGCAGGCCAGCTTCCGTGATCGAGGCGGCGTGCTGGTCTCATGGACGGCGCAAACTCTTCGACATCGCCAAGCTGACGAAGGCGCCGATCGCCGTCGAGGCGGTGCGGCGCATCGACGAGATTTTCGCCATCGAACGGGCGATCCTCGGCAAGACGCCAGCCGAGCGCGTCGCGGTGCGCCAAGATTTGTCGAAGCCCCTCGTCGTCACGCTGGAGACGTTCCTGCGCGACAAGCGGGCACTCCTCTCAACTAAAAGTGAAACCGCCAAGGCCATCAGTTACAGCTTGAACCATTGGCCGGCCTTCACCCGGTTCCTCGACGACGGTCGCATCTGCCTTTCAAACAACGCAGCCGAGCGCGCCCTCAGAGGCATTGCCATAGGAAGGCGCAACTGGACTTTCTGCGGCTCCGACGCCGGTGGCATTCGCGCCGCCGCCATCTACACGTTGATCGAAACCGCGAAGCTCAACGACGTCGATCCGCAGGCCTGGCTGGCCGACGTGCTGGCCCGGCTCCCCGAGCACCCGACTAAGCGCATCGGCGAACTGCTGCCCTGGGCCTGGAAGGCCAGCCGCGAAGTCGGGACCCTCGCTCAGGCCGCCTGACCCGTTACACGACCTGCGATGCCCAGCAGGTCAGTACCTGCGGTGCTCGCCGGATGCTTACAAACAATCGGTGGAAAGCAGTCATTGACTTCGAGGCACGAAGCGGACGCAAAACGGCCAGCCGCATGGTTGGCTTTGCGTGCGCTTGAAGGAAGCCATCACCCATAACTTGGCAGGGCGGATTGAAACCCGTGGTCGTGTCCCGGGTAGTGGTGTAGCTGGACGGAGCGGAGACGCCCTGCCGCGCGCCCTCCACAGCGCTGTAGCGGGAGGGCGTCTTCGCGGGGTGGCCACCGGCGGTTGCCGGCTAGGATCGGGT
>JAABUM010006183.1_pt1 | contig 11923 bp, 13 predicted proteins | sample 5559161 | NCBI WGS metagenome assembly JAABUM01 (sample SAMN10711868, study PRJNA513369) | rock metagenome | isolation source: Antarctica rocks | place: Antarctica: Victoria Land, Siegfried Peak nord | reverse complement strand
CCGTTCGTCCAACGTCCCTGCCACGCGCGCGTACCGCTCTGTGATCGCCGCATCTCCCTGCTTCGTCATACGTCCAATGTATAACAGACGGCCTTAACTGACTACTTTGTTTTCTGATAATCCCTAACGCTGCGTCCGACCTATACGATGGCGAAACTGGCGATCGTACATGCCGCCGCGGGACCTCACGCGAACGTCGCCTTGACGGCCCTATTGGGTCGTGTGTCCGCGCTATCCGGCGCGTCCTGCTTTGTTTTAAGCGCCGTGCTCTACGCCCAGATCGTCAACCGGCCTGACATGCGCGTGCAGGCGGCGTCTCCCCTGTCGTCGCGCCTGATCATAGCGACGACCGCACTGGGCGCGGTCGTCGTCCTCTCCGTCCTGCTATTTATCCTGGCCGTCCCGCTGATTGCCATTCTCGCGGACCCCCTTTCCCTGGGGCCGTTTGGCGTCCTGGCCGCGTGTCTGGTCCTCTTGACGGGCCCGGCGTTGCCCGCGTCGCTGGGGCTCCTACTGGCGATTGTCCTCCTGCGCGTAATCCCCGCCGCGCGCGCCCGCGGCCTGACCGCCTTTCTCGGCCCGTTGATTAGCGTGACGATCGGGCTGTCCGCGCGGCTCATCACCCATTTCTCGCCACGCGGCCCTCTCGGCGACGCGGCCACAACGATTACCCGCCTGTGGGACGAATCCCCCTTGACGTGGGACGGCCGGGCACTGGCCGCCGTGGCTCGACGGGATGTGGGGGCGGCCCTGGTGAATTATGGCGCCGTGTGCGCGCTCACGGTTGCTCTCCTGGCTCTGTGCGCCGTGGGCGGACGCAACCTCCTGTCCGCAGGCTGGTTCGCGTACACGACCGTCGATGGCGGACCCGACCCGATGGTTCGGCGCTGGTGGCCGTGGGCGCGTCGCCCGGCCCGCATCCCAGCCCCTCTCGCGGACGCGCTCGTCGTCCCGTTGCCGCGCGCGCTGTCCCAGGGGACGGCGGAATGGCGCCTACTCCTAGCCAAGGAGCGGGTGCTAGCGTGGCGCGACGGTGGATTGAAAGGGCGAGCGATGTTGGGGATCTATTCGATCCTGATGGTAACGACCGCGGCTTTCGCCGGAGCATCGGCCCTCAGCGCGCGCGAGCTGCGGTTCGCCGCGCACAGCCCCCGTGGGATCGGACGGTTTTTCCCGCCGATGGTCTTGAACGGCGTCATCGTGTATGCGGCTGTCGTCATCTCGTGCGGCGGATTGCTGGTCGCCCTCGTCGATGGAGCCTGGGCGCGTGAGATGGGCGTCCGCGGGATCATGGCACGGACGCCACTCACACCGGCGCGCATCCTCGGCGCGTTGGGCCTCTTCTACATTGTTCCCTGCGCGGCGCTGGAGCTCGGCTTGATGACCATAGGGACGCTCGGTCTGGCCCTCCCGGCGACCATAATCGCGTCCCTCGCTCCGGTCGCTATCTCCGCCCTGGCCGCCCTGGCCGCCCTGACACTCACGGCCAACGTGGTGTGGCCCGGACGAGCGCCCGGCGCCGAGGCCGGCGGCAGCGCGGGGGCAGTGCACCAGAGCTGGCGCGCCCGGTCGGCCGCGAGCGTCGCCGATATGGTGATCGGGGTGGCCGCGACGATCTTCGTACTTGCCCTGTTACTGGCGCGCCGCCATCTCCTGGCCACGCTGTGTATCGACAGCGCTTCCGTGGCAACGGCCGTGCTGATCATTGTACTATGCCGGGGTATCGCCACACGGGCCCTCACGCGCCGCTATAGCGGCGCGTGAGGGCCCGTGAGGGCGCGTGTGGCGAGCGAAGTTCAGATCATCGCTTCGGGTGGGTGGTTGATCGTGCGATGCCGGTGTGCTGGCTCGTATATTAAGGATGGCGGTTCACGGTGGCGGTGAGGACGTTGTGGTGGCTGCGGTCTCACCTGCGGACGGGAGATTGGTCCCCGCCACCGCGGGCTGGCTAGAGTCTGAACCGGATGGTGTGGCGCCCGGTGGCTGACCACGTATCACGCGCACAGAGGGCCGCCTCCCCCGGGCCGTGCCTATCCCTTGCCGTCCAATCAGTCAGGAGTAGGCCATGCCCAGCTTGACCTGGACGTGCTGGAGTGTTGATGGTAGACGAGAGATTGTTTAGATAGGAATGCGTGACGCTCATATAGACTCCCTGAACCAGTGGCACGTCGGTCCCGACAAACAGGGTCTTTATCTGCTGCACTATGTTTTGCACCACAGAGCCATCACGACAGACACGGTATGTGTGCTGACTACTCACGAAATTGTCATTGTGATATCCTGGATCCTCGACCGTCGCGTAGATCGGCGCCCGGCCTCCTAGTAAAGTGATCGTCCTAAATCGTTCGGCCAGGAATGATGAGTGTAATTGTGCCGACGCATCCTCCAGAGTCTTACCGCTTACATCGACACCCGCGACGCTTGTGCGCGGATAAATATGGCCTTTTGCCAACAACGGTACAGCTGCGGTGAACCGTGAAACGGGTAGTGTGGTAGCGGTGACGGGCCGCCTGTGGCAGGCTGAGGATGCCCGTGGCTGGCTCCCACGGGTGTCAGGAGCCCGTCACATGGACCCGTCCTCTCTATCCTGTCCCAATCTGACCTGCCCTGACAAGGGGGTGTCTGGCGCGGGCAACGTCCGCATCCATTCCCGCGCGGAGGCGCGTTACCGCTGCCGGACGTGCACGCGCACGTTCGCCGCGACGACCAACACGCCGCTCTATCGCCTGCATCATCCGGAGGCGACGCTGATGCTGGTGCTCACGCTCCTCCTCCACGGGTGCCCTAGCGCGGCGATCGTGGCCGCCTTCGGGGTGGACGAGCGCACGGTGCGGGCGTGGTTGCACAAGGCGGGGGCGCACGCCGCGCTGCTGCACGACCAGTTGATCGGCGCCGCGGGGGTGGAGGCGCGCCAGGTGCAGGCCGACGAGATCCGGGTGCGCGTGCGCGGGGGGGGCGGTCTGGGCGGCGGTCGCCCTCGCCGTGGACAGCCGCTTCTGGCTGGCCACCGCCGTCGCGCGCCGCCGCGACGGCCTGCTCGTGCATCTCCTGCTGCGCCGTGCGCGCGCCGCGCTGGCCAGTCGAGCCGTCCTGCTCGCCGTGGACGGGTTCGGCGCCTACGTCACGGCGGCGCGGGCGCGGGTGCGCGTGCCGGAGCGCCTCGGCCGGCCGGGGCGACCGCGCCTGGTCTGGCCCGAGGGCTGCGCGCTGGCCCAGGTGATCAAGGCGGGCCTCCGGCGGGGCGAGGGGATCGCGCGGCGCGTCGCCGTGGGGACCGCGGCGAGAGTGGAGGCCGCGCTGGCGGCGAGCCGGGGCGGGGCGTCCATCACCACCGCCTCCAGCGAGCGGCTCACCGCCACGCTGCGCGAACGCCTGGCCCCGCTCGTCCGCCGCCGCACGCCCGCCCACGGCGCGGCCGTGATCGAGGACGGGCTCCACCTGCTGCGTCTGGCTTACAACTGGTGCTGGGCGCACGAGAGCCTGCGCCTGCGCGCCAGCGGCACGGGCCGTCGCTCTCTGGAGCGGACCCCCGCCATGGCGGCGGGCTTGGCCGACCGGCCCTACACCCTAGACGAGATGTTGCGCCTGCCTGCCCTTCCGGTCCCACTCACGGCACCAGCCCCACGCCGTCGTGGTCGTCCCCCGGCGCGCGGACGCCTCGTCCCATTCCCACCACCGGCAGCGCCACCCTCACGGTCTGCCGCATGACCACGGTTCCGTGGGGCTGTACCCCAACAACTCAAAGCTTCCACATAGGACAATCACGAACGTTACGCACAAAGCTACCAGGATTCTCTTGTCATACACTAACTGGTCCATCCGGCAAGTCCACGCGCGTTTTCTGGACGCCTATGATTACCGTCGATGAACGTGATACAGGCGGCACGACGCCTATTTGATCGACAAGCGGATTACCTGGAAAGTGCAACTCACTTACCGGATGGACCACTTAGTATTACAACGAGACATCGATCACGGCGGGTGAAGTAGTCCGAGTTGGCGCAAGAGGCGCGTGCGATGGGAGCAATAGGCGGCCGCCTTGCGCTGCTGCTGGTAGGACACGAGGTCCAGGGCGGCCGCGCTGTCGAGCGCGGGTAGTGGTAGCACGGCGCGCAGCAAGAGGCGCACGTGGGTCAGACTCAACACGACGGGCACCGCGCGCAGGTGGTGGAGCGCCGCGGGCGGGTCCAGGCACACCGGCGGCTCCAGGTGCGCGGGTAGCCCCGCGGGCCCCCCCTCTCTGGTTCAGACGCTGCTGCATCCGAACCAGGACGTGATGCGCCAGGATGACCAGCGTCATGTGGTGGTGCCAGCCCCGCCACGAGCGTCCGTCGTCGTGGTCGAGCCCGACGTCACCCTTACCCTCCGCGACGCACGATTCGATCGGCCAGCGCATCCCGCTCACGCGTACCAACGCGCCCAAAGGGATGTCCGGGGGCGCGTTACTCAGGTAGATCTTGACCTCCGGCTCCTCGCCCGCTTCCTCCGTCGGGTCTTTGACCGCACGCCTAAAGAGCACCCAGACCTCCGGACCGGGCAGACTGTGGCGTGTCGTCACCACGCGCAGCGCGGCGAAGTCGGCGATGAGCGGCCCTTTGCTGCCTTCCAAGATGCGGTAGCGGCGCCAGGCGTGGGCGGGGATCCGGGGGAGCAGCGTGTCCACCCGCACATGGCGGGGACGGTCCGGATGCAGGCGCTCTTTCGTGAAGGAACGTCCCCGCCGGCCGGAGGGCGTGGGCGGGACCCACATCCACGGGCGCGGGCAGTCCAGCCCCGTGGCCAGGTCTTGTACCGGCCACACCCGGGTGATACCGGGGACCTCGGCCAGATACCACAAGCCCGTCGCCGCGACCCGATCCAGCAGCGCGGGGTCCTGGCCCTAGCCTTCATCGCACGTCAGCCAGCGCGCCCGCACGCGCCGTGGCCGCTGGACCCCCTCGACCAACTCCGCCGCCAAGTCCAACTTGGTCTGGAAGCGCACGCCGTCGGGGATGGCGCAGGCGCGCCACAGGTCCTGATGATCCTCCGCGAACCAGGCGGCGTGCAGGTAGAGGCGCCGGTCCAGCAACGTATAGCCGCGCCGGCTGGCGTAGCCCAGATAGACGCCGGCCTGGCAATTGTCCGTCTTGCCGGTCGCGCCGCACCACTGTCGGGCGACGCCGACGGAGTGCCGCCCTTGCTTGGGCACGTCGCTTCCATCAATGATCAGGACGCCGTCGTCCTCGCCCAGCGTCTCGTCAACCAAGCGGTGATGGGCAGCCAGGATCGCGCTATCGTCCCACGCGCCCTCGCCGATGAACTGTTGGAGGGCGCGTACAGTCTTCGCCGCCTGCGGCCCCGCGCCACACAGACGCAACGCCATCGCCTCCACATTCTTGCGCGGGACATCCGCGAGCAGCAGGCCACGCAGGTAGGTGTCGGCCCAAGCGCGCTGCTCACGGCGCTGGAAGAGGGGCGCGAAGTGGGCATGATAGGCGGTTAGTTCGTCCGCCAAGTCGGCGATGTCGGACGGTGTGAGCGTGAGCGCCAGGGGGGCCTCGCTCGTCAATCGTTGGTGTCCAGCACGACAGGCATCGTCGCCTCCTCCTGTAAGACTATGCGCGAACGCACTGCCCTACCATGCAGCAAGCGGCGTACCCGTTGTCTCGTTGTAATACTAGCGAGGCTCCGCCTCAGACCGACGAGACATGACGCGAAAACTTGACTCAATCGCACCATGTTTGCCCGTAGTAGGAGTCTAGTCGGTCGTCTTTCGTTTCGCAGATCCGCGTCCTTGGTGCTCGGTGAGGGGATGGTCGACGTCGCGTAGGACTGTGCCATCCGGGGCGACAATCCGCTCTTTGTATCTATTGTTGAGCCAGTCAATGACTTGGTTCTTGAATACCCATTTGAACGGGCGATTAGGGTCGCGGCTGGGGTCCGCGCCTGTGAAAAGCTGCAAGATCTTTCCTCCCCGCTTGAAGCCAGGGCGTCTCTGCACGGCTTGCATGCTCGTCATCGGTTCGATTGTTGCAGCCAAGGATTTGCCGAAGCGTCGTCCTAGAGAGCCGCATGTAGGGCATGGGATACGCTTGTCCGGAGCAAGACTCGAAGCCTCGGCTAAAGACTCGCCACACTTGCCACCGTGGACGGTTGCTTCCTGCATGCGACCTCCTCTACTCCGACTTCGATACCGGGTGCATGCCCCCGTATTCCCTTTCCAAGGGGCTACGGCGTCGCCACCCTGCCCCGATCGCGGCGCGACGAACGGACGAATTGTTCGCTGGGGCTCATAATTCGGTAATAAGTACCGCTTCGCTGCGCGCACCCCTGCCGTCAGCATACACGGTCGCAGCGAACGGTCGGGGGAACGGTCTGCCTGAAAGAAGATCGGCGCGGTGTCGGTAGCACGCAGGCCCTATGAATAGCTGGCAGGACTACGCGCGGCGGGCGGATACGCCGATAGTCCTAGTGTGGATAGGACGAATGGGAGATGGTCGGCTCCTCGGGCACGTGTTTTGTCCATGTGATGGACGGGATCGCGCCGCTGGAGAGGGGATACAACATGCGCGGACGACGGTCCCTGTGTCTGCGGCCGATGGCACGCGCGGCACGCGCGCGCGGAGGGCGGCTGTGCCGGCGCGCGCGCCTGTGGCAGGCCCCTGGTCAGGTGGCGACGGAATACGCCTTGGTGGTCCTCGTCGTCGTCACGATCGTGTACGTCGCGTTCCATCTGCTCTCCCCGGCGGTCCTGGCCACCATGAACACGGTTGCCAACAGCCTCTAACCAGCGGGGGTAACGCCACGACATCATAGTGATGGCGTGGGGGGAAGGAGAACCAGCATGGCCGAAGAGAACATCGTCTATGACGTTATCCTCAGGCCGGGGTCTGCCCGTGAACGCCACGAGATCGCGCGCTTCATCGAGGAGCTGATGCCCCTCAGGCGCACACAGGCTTTCACCTGTGCGCGACGCTATCTCTGGGCAACCGGCCATACCGTCGCCATAAATGGGTGGTCTCCCCTCCCGTACCCCGGCCCGCGCATCCTCGGGTATCGCGTGGACGGGGGCTTGGTCTGCGTTGACTGTGGTTTGACGCGCCTTGAGCCGCATAGAGCCGCGATCGTCGCCATGATCCGTGCAGGGACGATGCAGCGCGTGTGCACAACCGATGGCAGGCTCCTGCACTGCCACACCTGCGGCCGTGCGATTCTGTCGGCCCGCCTCCCTCCCCCCCGCGACACGCCGGTGTTGCCCCAGACCGGGTACATGGCGTTCGCGGGCCGCACGCAGTAAGGCAACAGTACCCAGGCGCTGGCTAGCGATTCCGTCGATGAGGGACGGGTCCTGCGCGGCGACCTCAACCGGCGCGGGATCGGTGGTGACGCCGTCTACACGCTCAGCGCGTCAGCGTGACGCATCCCGCGGCGGCGCCCCTCAGCCGACCGTGACGGGTGCACTCCCCGTGCCCTGTCGGTTGCCCAGCACGCAGGTCACCGTAGCGCGCCCCTGCCCCATCGTGTGCGACCCGAAGCGCCACGTCCACGCCACAGCCCCGTGACCGTCGGCTGTCTGCGTCGTCTGCAGCGCGCGGCTCGTCGAGGTCGTGCCCGAGGCGTAAACCACGCGCACGCGACACGGGGCACCCGGCACCGTCATGGCTTGCACCGTGGTCGCGATCCCGTACGACGTCGGGTTCGGGCTGACCCCGACGCGCACCGTGAGCGCACCACTCGTCCTCGTCTCTATCGTGGGAACTGGCGTACCGATCGTCGGAGCCGGTGTACCCGCGCCCGCGCCGGCGCCTGCCGGCGGTATTGTGGTCCCATTGCCCCAACGGATGCTCAGGACCGGGTGCAGCTCGATGGCGTTGGGGGCGACGCCGCTCTGCCCGTGATCGACATCGAAGAAACCGACCCCGCTCACGTGGATCGCGACACTGACACGTTGGAACGACGGCGTCGGGTGGAACCGCGCTGTGAACGCGGTGCGCACGGCGCGCATGGCCGGCAGGAAGGGGCTGGACGGACCGACGCACTCCGGCGCTGGGATCTCGGCGATCAGCGTCCGGCCGCCGGTGTCGGCGAGGACGAGGTGGTAGTCGCTGTCGGTCTCCTGCTTGTAGCGCAGCAGGATCACGTCGAGCGACCAGACGGTGGTCTCCACCGGCTTGACGCGGCTGTTGAGCGGCGGCTGGGCCGGGGCCGGAAACGCGCGTAGCGTGCCGATGTTCGTGGGCGTGACCCGCGCCTGATCGACGAGGCGCGCGTCCGGATCCGTGCCCGTCTTGACGGACCAGCGCTCGACGCCGCACCCCGTTACTCGTGACGGGGGTGCGGTCGCGAGGCGTCCTGTGTGAGGCGTGACGGCGACGTGCGTGGCGGCGACGTGCGTGGCGGCAAGGGTCGGGCCGAGCAGGGCGAACGCCGCGGCGCTGGCGATGATAGCGTGTCGATGCATGGATGTCCCTCCATAGGCACCTCTATCATAGCCCGCCCGTCGTCATCGTGCGGGCAGGGCAACACCGCCCAAGACCGCGTGAGGGGTGGTACGATAGGCGCGGGAGGGATGCATGGTCATGACACCAACCACAGGGCCAGCCACGGAATCAACGCCGGGACCAACGCCGGGACTACCGACGGGCAAGGCCGCTCTCCGCGCGCTCGCCGGGGAGATCGCCGCGCAGCTCGGCGAGACAGAGCCCGAGCCAGGGCGTCTGATCGCCCGCGCGCTGCGTCTGCTGGGCGCGGACGCGCTCCTCGCCATCGTCGCCCGGGCGCTAGAGGTCGAGGCCTCTGGCGGGATGATGCTGCCCGACGGCAGCCGGCGGCGCACGGTAGGGGGTGTCTTTTTCTACCTCCTGCGCACGACGGTCGGCCAGAAGGAGTGGTACCGGATCTTCCGACCGCAGACGACAGGGCACGCGCCGCCGGGGGCGCACACGTCACAGGGGGCGCCCGGGGCGCCGGACGCTTTGACCAACGGCCAGGCGACGGCCGCCGTGGCGACACCGTTCGATTGGGCAACGTTCAGCGCGGCGGCGATGGAGGCGATGAGTGAACGAGGGGAGGCGACGACAGTGAAGCTCACGGTGATCGGGAGGCCCGGCAAGGTGGTCGAGCGCGGCGATGTCGTGCTCGTGGCGCTGCGCAGCGAGAAGGCCCCGTCGTTCCCCAAAGGCGTGCCGGCGCCGGAATCGGCCACGGTCGATTACATGGTACTCGTGGGGCGCAAGCAATGGAGCAGGGTGGCGCAGGCTCTCGCGGCGGACCCGGCGGACAAGGTGCTGATTGAGGGCTACCCCACGGTGCGCCCGGACGTCGCCGGCATCACGGTCCACGCGACGAGCGCGACGACGACAGGCATCCAGGCGGGCAAGAGGATGGCTGCACCGGCGGCGCCCTGATCGCGCCCGATGCCGACCTCAAGACCGTAGATGAAAGGCAGGTGGCCCCCTGGCAGAGCATCCCGACCACACGACGACGACGGGCGCAGCGAGCCCGACTGACGAGATACTGACCGTCATTGCAGCGGAGGAGCCACACGGCGCGACCGTCGACCAGATCACCCGTACCATCGGGTTTGGCGTCACTGTCGAGCCCGTTCAGGACGAGTTGGAAGAGATGGTCAGGCGCGGCGAGGTGAACCGGCGCGGCATCGGCCTGGGGGCCGTCTACACACTCGCTTCGGGGATGTGACGCGCCCGTCGGGCTGGTGGGGCGGACGATAGGGCAGGCTGAAAGGAGGGGATGATGTCACTAGCGACCGCCATTAAGGGGACCATGCGGGCGCACGAGTTGACGACCGCCCAGTTAGCCAAGCGGTTGGGGATGGAGTACGATCGCTCCAACCTTTACCGTATGCTCAACGGAGTGACGAAAGAACCGCGCCTGGGGACGCTGGTGCAGCTCTGCATCGCATTGGAGACCAGCCCATCGGAGTTGCTGGAGCTGGCGGGGGTGTGGTCCCCGGACACGCCAGGGCAGGCGACGCCCGACGACCTGCGCCTGCGCGGGGCCTTCGGGCAGGTGCGCGCGTTGCCCATAGCCATGCAGCGGCGGGCAGTCTCCATGGTCGAGGCGCTGGCGGCGGCGTGGGTGACGGAGACCTCGGCGATAGACGAGACAGATCGCCACGGTTCCTTCGTCTAACGGCAGAGTGTAAGGCTTTAAGGCCATCACGACCACGCCCGCGTTGCGCATAGCCACCCCCTCCCGCCGTGCCGTAGGCTCATAGGAAGGATGGGCATGGGGGGCATGGGAGCGCGGTCGCATATGATCGAAGTCGTTGGAGTATTCCTGGCCGTGTGGGCGCTTATCCCGGGCACCCTCCTCGTCGTGACGGTTCGCGTATGGCGACGATACTTCGAGCGGACCGATACCGTGTCCACACGAGGGTTATAGAGAGTTGCTCGCTTCGTATCGCTTCCCTTGGGCGGCTTGACGATAATGCGGACGGGGAAGTGAGCATGATGGTCACGAGGGACTGGTACACCACGGACGAGGCGGCGCGGGAACTTGGCCTTGCGCCCTCGACGATCAGGGGCGCGGCGCGCCGCGGCGTCCTGCGGGTGGAGGTGGTCGCGCCGCGCGTGCGCGCCATCACGCGCGAGGAGCTGGAGCGCTACCGTCGCGAGCACCTTGGCAAGGGCGGCTGGTCCACGCGGCGCGCCACGTACCCGCCGGCGGAGATGTTGGCCTAACGGGCCCAGTGTCAAGGTCGCTACCACCACGTGCAAGACAACACTATGTTTAAAGGCGCACAGGACCGATTGTGGTTCTGGACGCGGCACATCAGCTGTTTTTCTTCCTGCCGAGCGCCGTGCTGCGCCTACCAGCCGCTAGTGGGTAGCACGGAAGGGCCGCCTCGGACCAGTCCCGGCACGTGTAGATGCACTCAGGCTGCTGACAAGCCCGCATCATCGCACAGTGACATCGCTACCTTGCACGTGATAGCAGCGACCTTAACACTGGGCCTAATTACTGTCACTGCCGGCGTCGCCATCGGCGCGACCTTTCGGTTTGCCCCTGAACTGTGTGTTGAAGCGGAGCGACGTCAGATACTCGTCGAGCCACGCGGGTGTTGTGACGCAGGTGCCCAGGGGGCCAGCCGTGATGGTTCTAAGCCGGCCCCGACGAATGGCAGCGTAGAGGCTGCTGGTGTTGACGTAGCCCGCCCGGCGCGCCGCTTCGCGAATCGTCAGATACTCATCGGTCATATGCGATGAGTGTAACACACAGGTGTTAGCCTCTCACCACTCCCCCACCGTCCGCTTCAGCCCCTCGTCGCTCCACTTGGCAGCATAGATGCGCGTCGTTTCGATCGACGCGTGCCCCAGGTGCCGCGCGGCCATTTCCAGGTCGCCGCCCTCGCGCACCAGGCGCGTCCCGCAGTAGTGCCGGAGTGCATGGACGCCCTTGGGCTCGTTAAACAATTAGTTCCCCTTTTCATCGCGCCGCCCGTCCGTCGGGCGGGGTGGCGAGATAAAATGAGGCATCAATCCAGTGAGTGCTCCCCCGGGAGGTCGGCATGGTCGCGTCAACGATCGTGGAGTGCCCGTGTGCGCACTGTCAGCAAGAGGGCATGCATCCTGAGCGCGCGCTGCATCGGCGGATGAACGTTTTCATGAGTCGGTTGGACGAAGCGCAGCGGCGGTGGTACGCGGCGCTGGAGGCGCAGCGGGTGGGCCATGGGGGTGATCGCCTGCTGGCTCAAATCACGGGGATGGACGAGAAGACGATCCGCCGGGGGCGGGAGGAACGGGGCGCGGACAGGGCGGAACACCCGGCGGAGCGCGTGCGGCAGCCGGGGGCAGGCCTGTCCTGGCCGATTAGTACATCCGTACCAGCAGGGCGGGCCGGATGGTGCCGGAGGACTGTACTCTCCACTGTTCCAGAGTGCGACCGTTGCGGCGCACCGACCGCAACAGAGGCAACGTGGCTA
>JAABUM010006181.1_pt1 | contig 11927 bp, 24 predicted proteins | sample 5559161 | NCBI WGS metagenome assembly JAABUM01 (sample SAMN10711868, study PRJNA513369) | rock metagenome | isolation source: Antarctica rocks | place: Antarctica: Victoria Land, Siegfried Peak nord | reverse complement strand
AAACCCCCTACCCATCCCCACGGGTGACCGGCACCGATAACAAGTCGCGGACAGTCTGATAGGTGGCGACATCGCGCTGCCAGAAGTCATAACACATTCATAATTCTTTTCAGAAAGAGTGCAAAAACCCGGCGTACCACTCTGCATAGGTGTCGACGTTGCGCAGCCGGAAGTCAGCCGACAGGTCCACTACCTTGATGTGCTCCGGCAGCTGCGCAATGATCTCCTGCGGTGGCGTGGCGACACAGGCGTCAGAGGACAGGTTCAGTATGGCATAAGATAATTATATGATCAGAAGCTTTCAGCTGCCTTTCATGGCACTATGGCTAGTGCGAAAGCCTGGTCCACACAGCAGCGCCTGCTGCCGGCGTCTCTGACGCACCATCTCTCCGCCGCCGCCAAAGCTGTGGCATCCGATGCTGTGGCAGGTCCAGGCGGCCATTGTCACAAAGCGCTCTGTGGACGGCACTGCAGCGGCCTGCTGGCGATGCATGCTCCAGCTGTCTGCCACTTGGTTGAGCAACGCTGACATCCTGATGGACAGCCACTTGCCTGCGTTGTGGCATGCGGCAGGCAGCAGAAGGCGGCGTCGACGCTGTCCCAGTCCACATCGCCGGTCTTCACCAGCGACGGTAGCCCCGCTGCGGAGATCAAGCTCGGAAACACCTCGCGGAAATTCTGCAGGCAACATTGTAGCAACGTGTCTGTTTTGGAAATCTGTGCAGTATACATCTGCCTATCTCCACACATCCCCTGTGTCTATTGAGTTGCGGCGCATGTCGTCCACCTGACCGAGATGGATGCGGCATCCGGCCGCCATGCACCCGCCACGCCGTCCACACATCTCCTGAGGTACTAGTGCAATGACACCAGCTGTATCTGCTTCGCAATTCCCACCGTGCTGGCCTGCGTTTCGCCGGTCAGCAGCAGAACTGCAAAGGTGTGGTGCAGCGCCCACATTGCCAGCTTCTGTCGTTCTTTTGTGCAACGGACTACTCGCCCGTCCACGAGCCTCGCACCTTGCCGGCCTGCGTCTCGCCGGTGAGCACCGTCACCGCGAAGGTGGGGTGCAGCGCCAGCAGCCGCACCACCTCCTCTCCTGTGTACCCGCTCGCGCCCAGCACAGCGATGCTCGTTTTCTTAGCACCCTGGGAGCCGTTGACGACGTCCTGCGCCTGCAGGGCGAGTGGTGGTCGCGCGGCTGCAGGAAGCTCATGGCAGTGGCCCAGTGCCAGCCGCGGCTGCGCCATTGCCGCCGGCGTGAGCGCCCTGTGCTACTGGCGTGTATACATGGACCACGCGCCATGCAATCAGCCACTCCTGGGAAGAAACGAGACCAGGATGCACTCCTGGAGGCATGCGAATCGAGAATGCTTCGTTGCCATTTCACGAGTTCAGGCCGTCCCCGCGTGTGCGCATGCGTGAGCTGCCGAGAGACGGCGCGAATGACGGTCTCGATGCGACACGCAGTGCGCTGTGGCACCTTAAATGCGCATACGATGCACAACTGCCTTGTTTGCGTGAGGCAGTGGCCCACAACACAACGATCCAGGAGAGATCCTGCTAGGGTTGGAAAGTTGCCAACATAGATTGTCAAGGACACATTAGCGATGGCGAAGTTTCTCATTGAAGCATGTCTTACCTGCGGGGCACCGACCGTAACGGCCGCCCTGCAAATTTGCCGAGCGCTGCACCTGGCGCGAGCCTGCTGTTTCCGAAACAGGCCGACTCGCGGCTGCGGCGTCTGCGCGAGCACGACCATTGTGCAACGTATGTGCACTGCTGATCAACGTATGATGGTAGCGTAAAATTGATTGATCGTCGCCGCGATGGAAGTGCCAATCTGAGCTCAGTTTCCCGCGGGTTCATGCCGATCACGTGAATCAGCTCCTGTAGGGACGACACAAATATTCACGTAGTCAACACTATGGTTTTAGTCACCTAGTCGGACAAGGGCGATAATATGTTTTCAAAATCGAGCTGTTGCACGACCTCCTGCAGCCGGCGCAACCCACAAGTATGTGACTTTCTCACTTCATAACGTAGCCGAACTTGCCGAACTTGAGATTCTGGACCTCGCGTCGACAAGCTCTCGGCAGTCTGCTCTGCTGGACAGCGTTGACAAAACGACGGTAGGAAGTGTTCCCCAGCATGGAGGTCCTGCGCGCGATGCCGCTAGCGCAGGCGGAGGGCAGACTGCAGATCATGAAGCGGACGGAGCTGCAGAAGCTCGCCAAGGAGGCGGGCACAAAGGTGCGGAGCTTGTTCCTGCATGCACGCGAATCCCTTCGTGTCAGACAGTTTGCTTCCTGTCTCACCTGCCAGCCTGCTTTGCGCAGGCGCATCATATCGACTCGATATGTCCTGTGATCTGCCAGCATGCACGGGCGGCTGGTATTAAGCGTCTCCCTCTCAACACAAGCACATTCGTGTGCAGGCGAACGTTAAGAACGTGGACATCATGGCGAGCCTGCTGCAAGTGCTGCAGCTCGACAGGCCTGTCAGGCCGACGGCACCATCGCCAGCAGCTGCAGCGGTCGTTCAGCAGCCGTCGCTGCCGGCCGCAGCGGCGCTGTCTGAGCCGGCCACAGCGGCAAGCCCAGCGGCTGCTCAGGCGCATGCACGTAGCAGCCCGGCAACGGCGAAGTTTGCCGCCGCCTCTGCGCCTGCGGCAGACGCAGCCACGGCAATGTACGCCGCTGCACCATCCGCGCCCAACGCAGCTACGCCGCGGAGGGCGCTGGTGCCAGTTGCCCTGCCCGCAGAGGACGTCGAGATGGCAGCGGCAGTGCCTGCAGCGAATCAGAGCATGGACGCCGAGCTGCTGGCCGAGGCGCACGCCATGGCCGAGCAGGTATTTATTTGGACTGATGCCCTTTCCTTGCATTCCCGTTGGCGCACAACCTTCACCAAATGCTTATTGACATGCAGAAATAGACACCACAGAATGCTGTTGTTTCGAAAGACGTGCTGCTGCAGTATCAGGGCAGGTGGGGAAGGGCGCAGCGTGTGAGCAGCCTGCATCCGTCCAGATTGCATTGAGATTGTCTGCGTGTTCTGCATGCAACAGCATCGCAGAACACAGTCATGTGCTTCTGCCATAGGTACGCACGGCCTTCAAGCGGCCGCCCCGCACGCCTGCCCGCACGCCCGCCAAGACGCCCGGCCGCCGCGCCCTCGCCGCCAGCGCCCTCAGCAACCGCCTGCGGGCAATGGGTACCCCCACCGGTGCCGCCGCCGCCGAGCCCGTCAATGTGAATCTATTCGGCAGTCCGCTGGCGCCAGCGCCGAGTGGCGGCCGCGACAGCGTCGGCAGCGCCGCCAGCGGCGCCTCGGGCGGCGGCCGCAGCAGCACCGGCGCCGACGCCGCGCTGTGCGCTTCCATGGCGTTAGCGGCGCCGGCGGCCGGCTGCGACCTGTCGCCAGGGTTGCTCACGCTGCCGGGTGCCGCCGCCGCCGCCAGCGGTATCCTGACGCCCAGCGGGATGGGCGGCGCCTCGCTCGCGCCGCCGCAGCTGGCCGGCTGTGTGACGGGTGCTGCTGAGGAAAACGCCGCGGGGTGGCGCGGCGCCACAGAGGCGCAGCTGCGCGAGATGGAGCGCGCCTGGGACGAGTACAAGGTCTGTTTCCTCTGGAGACTGCGCTGTATGTGCCACAGATGACTCTGCGTTCTGTCTTCACACGGATGTCGTGGCTCGATTGCATCATGTATCTAGGAGCCCAGCAGGCGCCTGTCAAGTCTTGGCGATGTTGAAAGGCGCGGATTGTTCCATTTTCTTGTCACTATTCACACGCTCTCGTTGCAGACCGGGTCGCCAGGCTGGCGGGCGCTGAGCCGCGCCGCTGTCGCGCAAAGGGCGCTACGCTGGTGTTATAGAAAGTAGAGAAGGAAGATGTACTGCTGCATTTGATTGTGATGCTTCTTGAATAGCTGTTGCATACAGCTACACTGCATGGATTGCAGGCCGGGTCGCCGGGGTGGCGGGCGCCGAGTCCCGCAGCCGTCGCCGCAAAGGGCGCCGCGCTGGCCGCCGCAGGCTTCACCACCGTCGGTACGCCACTGGCTGCGCCGCGGTTCGCCGCCGCCGCCACGCCCAGCAGGCGAGGAAACGTGACGCTGCCCTGGCACGTGACCCTCTTCTCTTGTTGGGCAGGATGGCGCACGGTTCCTTGTGCTGCTCACTCCTTGATCTTCTACACACGGCTGCGGGCATGCACAAGGGCGGTCAGCTTCCGCCGGTCAACAGCTTCAGGCTGGCGGATGACTATGTGTTGTACACCTGACAGACGCGGGACTGCCAGTCCCAGCCTTTGGCCTGCTTGGCGGACTTGGCTAGAGCGTGTCAGGTGGGCTGCCGAATGCCACAAGGGCCATAGACAATGCAAAACGGATGTTTTCTGCTGTCATTTCAGGATGCCTCTCTCCATGAGGCCCACAGTGGACGAGAACATCAGTGCCAGCACGCCGCTGGGCGCAAAGACCCCGCAGGCGGCCAAGGTGCCTTTGTTCCCAGCCACTGCGGTGTTGCCATGCCCCCGCTGCTGGTATCTTTGACTGCTGCGGCTGCGGAGCCTGGTGCCCACGCACCCTATTTTCGGAAAAACCTTCGTCGGCGCATCAAGATCGGCAGCATGCTGCATTTCAGTTTGCATTTGGGTGGTGCCCCTGGCTAAACGCCTGGCTAAACCCTCGAGCAAACTGCGAAGATTTATACTGTGCTCACCCCGCAGGCTTCCAAGCTGCAGCCGCCGTCGAGCGCCAGTCGCATCCCGCTGCCGACGCCCAAGAGCTGCCGCGCTGCCGGCGCCGCGCCGTACTTCAGCGCCATCCCGCGACCCAGCCCGGGTGCGGTCCCAATGGCGCAATCGCGACCTGGGACACCTAAGAGGCAGGGAGTGCGTCTTGGGGCAAGAGTGCACAGGTATAAAGGCAAGTGCACTGCGCCTGCATGCAATGCGCTGCAGCTGTTCCGTAGTGCAATGGAGCAGCACCCCCAGCGGTGGCCCCCACAAGTAGTGCCTGTGACAAGCCGCCCGGCCGCGTGCATCTTATGTATAGCTGCTTGGGGCGTGCACAGGCAACATCAAGGGCCCCGGGCGCGCCGGCGGCATGCGCGGCGCGGGTGCGGCGACAGCGGGGGGCGCCGCCGGCGACCGCGCGAGGCGTGCCGAGGAGGCGTTCCAGGCGAGGCGCACCCTCGCCGCCGCGCGCGTTGCTCAGAAATGACACACTCACTCATGGGAAGCGGCTTAGCGTGTAGCGGGAATCGACTTGGCGTGAATTTTGACGCGTCGTTCGTGGAGAATCAGCGGGATACTTGGGGGCTTCTGTCTCCGCAGACCCTGTATGTGATACGTTACCTCAGATCAGGTGATGTTGTCAAAAGCAGTGAGTTGTGTCGTGGTACATCAGACATCTTCTCCTAGCGCATGCTGTCAGTTAAGTTTTGAAACTTGCGAGCGTTGTGCACTGTGGAAGGTCCGGGAATGCAGCGTCGTGTCCAGCACCGCAGCGCTGTGGTCGGGTTTCCGCCATGAAGTGCTCACAAATGCCCGTTAGGGGTGGTCCGAAGTCGACATTAAGCACACCGTTACCTGGAGCACATCGACACACAAGATGAAATGGAGTACGCGGGCAAAAAAAATCCGCTTTGAGTTGGATTTCATGCTTCAACTGAGCTATCAAAGCTAGGTCCTAATCGTGTAGATTGGGACCAAGCAGTCAAAGAGTGATCAGGGGCAGGGTTTTAGTAAAATACCCCGCAAAATGCCGCAGCTGAATTATCTGAAATTGTGTGTCTCGCTGTCAGTGATGTCCTGCTGCCCCTCCGCACACAATTGGTGCCGCCTCCTGGCCCCTGACGCATGTCAATCCCAGCCCCTGAAACTTCGAGATTTCATGCGCCGAAGAAGAACGCCGCCTCCAGCCGCCCGTCCTGCGGCAGGTCCGTCACGTGCACCGCGTTCCGCGCGCCGCCCTCGCCAAAACGCGCCCGGAGGCTGCCCGGCGCAGCGGCGCGCGCCATGTCCGGATCTCCAGGCCCCGTGAGCTCCCTGCCACAGCAGACACAGCACGTGGGAGTTCACACATTTTGTCATACATGTGAAGTGATAGTATGCCTAGGTTTGATTGTGCAGATTCAGTATGTTCCTTAAAGTCATACATTTACATAGGTGTACATTACATGGCTGTACATCACAAAACTCATCTGTACATCCTCTGCGCCAGAAGTACAGTATGTCAATATGCCATCGTCAGGCAGCATGCAGTGCAACATTGCAGCAGCCGCTGATCGCGTTGCAGCGCACCTCAGGGCGTCCACCAGGCTGACATCCTTCTGCGGAGGTCCGGCGTGCTTGTGCCATGTCAGCGCCAGCGCAATCGCCAGGCCTGCATAGCAGACAGCAGCAGTGTTGCCATTGTGGGCCACCTCATCTGGAGACCGAAGACAGGGAGTCCGTGGCGCACAGCCGGCTGGGTTTTGAAGTCACTACACTGCTCCTGCATACATCAAGCGCATGGTGGATGCGCGAGGATGCCTGGGGTTGTGCAGCGAGACAGCTGTCAAGCATTGCTTCCACTGCTGCTGTAGCGTGTGGCGCACAGACTGCATGACAGCGGCAACGCCCGTGAGAGAGCTGTGCTCCTGTTCGACATCAGTAGAAATCTGGGAGCAGCTCAGGAGTACCCACCCGAGGACAGCTCCTGCGCCATCTCACGGAAATTCTGCACGATGCCTCGGTAGACGTCGTGGAAGGCCTCGGCCTGGCCACTCTGCAGCCGCACGCCCTCGGCCGCCACGATGCGGAACCGACGCTGCAGCGCCTCCAGGATCGGGCCTGCGAGGCAACAATTTCGGCCCGATGTCAAGAAGTTAATGCAGAGCGGGGACGCCCAGCGGGATGGCCCTGGGTCCGACCCACACATCAGCTGCTATGACACTTGGTCAATAGAAGCTGACTTCCGAGTGTGAACGACAGCAACAATATGAAGAAGTGACAGCAGCAGTTCGAAGAAACGGATGTCAGGTCCGGCCCACCTGCCAAACCGGCGGCGACGGCATGCGGCTTGATGACAGCCAGCGTTATATCCACCTCCGGCGGCAGCGCGACTCGCCCTGCGCTCTGGCGGCCGCCTGCGAAGCACATGCACAGGCAATAGCTACATTTGCATGCTGGGTGTGTCTGCATCGAATGCAAGCACAGCGCGGGCTGAACGAGAAATTGACAGCAACACCATGCCAAGTGAATCTCAGAGTCATCTCGTCAGTAGGTGACACCTGTCAGGAGTCTTCAGCATGTGCTGGGCGATGCAATTCAAAGCAGCGAGACCTCCCAGGCTGCCATCAAGAGCCGCACCAAAGAAGAAGGCGGCCTCCTGCGCCGCAGCCTCCTCCGCATCCGAGCCGTGGCACGCGTTCCTGGTGTTGTCTGCGGCGCCCCAGGACAGCCGCCTCAACATGAGTCACTGCCAGTGCGGATGTGATCATGGCATCAAACGTGGTGCCTGGCGCCGCCTGTGAGCGTTCCGGCAAAGTGCTGTGGATACGCAGGTCGGCCAAGACGACTCCAGCATGTCACCGTTCACCTTCCCCATTTCACAAGCCTTGCACTGGCCTCAGTACTCGCAGGCTAGATCTGGGCATTTCATCTGTCAAGAGATTGCATTCACCAGTGCCGAAGCGGGCGCGCATCGAAGCCGGCGCCCGGTCCCGCGCCGCGGCCGTGTCGGTTGGCCCCAGCAGCCGCCGCCATGCCGCCACCGCATCGGCGCCCTCCAGCTCCATCGCCACGACCGGACCGCTGGTCATGAACTCTGGAGCATACAGGTGGCGGCCTGATTATCGCAGTCTGACACGGGAAGGGACGGTCGACAGCGAATGGGTGACGACGCCTGACGCCTAAGCACTGCGTCCTCACTTCCAGCTCCATCGCCACGGCCGGCCACGAACAATTCACTACTGTAGCGTTGCAAAGCTGTGCCTATCGTTGTGTTTGTTCGATGCATGGTGGGCGGCATGGCGCTGACAGCGGGCGTGCTGCCTCGGCGCCCCGCAGCCGCTCAAGCTGCAGATCCTGGGAGCTCAGCCGAAGAGTTTCCGGCGGCGACACGAAACTGGAGGCCTGCACGCTGGTGCCCCTGTGAAGCAGCAAAGCGCACCCAAGAGCTTCGGGAAGAAGGGCCGCTCTCGGTGCACAGCGTAGAACTCCGCCGCCTCTGCCGCCGTCAGCCGCGCCAGGCGCAGGTTGACGACCGCCAGCCTGGCGGCCTGCGCGGCAGCGAGCACCTCCCCCAGGTGCTGCACGGCGTCCGGTTTGACCATCGCAAACGTCCTACGCTGCCATGGAACTCTCAGCATCTCAATGGTGTCGCTGATCTGCTTGCCAGCACTTACTGCATCGCAGAACACATGACGAGCTGCTGCAGACCTCGCCCGGCCCCCCCTGGATCCTCGTGCTGTAGTCTGATCAGCACGCCAAAGCTCGCTGCATCCCTCGTACAAGGCGTCTCCACCACTGTGTTCAGAGGCACCTGGTGGCGGGCGCTGCTGCCAACGCGGCCCGCGTGGTGGCGTCCGCGGGCGCCAGTATCTGCAACCGCCGTGACATGACCAGCACGGAGGTGCCGGGCCGCAACGGCGCCGCACCGACGCCGTCGCAGCGCAGCCGCTTCATGAAGGTCTTCCGCTTCTTTGCGTCGATCTGTTGAGGCGCAGAATGGGTGACTCATGTGCAAGGACAAAAGTGAAATTTGACATTCCCCCATGGCAGCGATGCGACGCTTCGATGACCGATGTTCATATTCGAACCTCATCGATGGTGCTTTGTCCAATGTTTGCATTTCGCATCGAATTTTGACGGAGAATCTGGAAAAGGCACATTGCGGACACGCGCTCACCAGTTCGACCTCCTCGCGATGCGGCCAGTGCAGCATCGTGAGCGCCATCACCATGCCCGAGGCCTGGTCGTTCCACTCGGCGTGGTACGCAAAGCGGCGATCCTCCTCGGCCTCGTCCTGTTGATACAACAAGCATTACATCTGGCGACTGCTGACCACCATGCATTGCGGCAAGGCACCCCTGCCGCTGCCGCCATGGGCATTGCCAAACAGCCAGACATGGCGGCACAAGTCTGCCATCGTGAAGCAAAGTTTCTATTCACAGACTGGAAGGTATAATTGTGAGATCAGTCGCGGCAGGCCTGTTTGCCTCAGCAGCGACAGGTCTACGCACCTGTGCACCCATCGCACAATCGTTGCTTCAACAGCCGGGCATCATTTGATATCAAGTCCGAGACAGGCCTACGGAGCGAGAGGCTCCCAACTGTCGGAGTCAGCGAAATGCACGTCGCGATTACCTCCAAGATTGAGAGTGTGTGACAACTGGAATGCGACCAACCTATGGGCATAATCTCCTGCCTGTTCGAATAGTGTTTCGCGGTCCCAGAGCATTCGAGAACATCGCCTTTGATGTACAATTGCACGCTTTGGACCTCGAAAGCTTCCGACATTTGCTCGCGCCAAAATCAGGCGGAAGTCCAGCTGGCACTGTTAGGCTGCAGCACAGCAGAGATCCCAGCATCGACCCAAGTAGTTGCAGCTGCACAAACTGTCCGTGGAAACCGTCGCCAGCTCGCCACCAGCCCAGGCTGCCGTTACAATGCATCTCCCGGCAGCCGCCGCCTCACTGGCCGCCGCCTCAGCGGCCGCCCCCTCAGCGGCCGCCCTTGCGCCCGGTCTTGAACTTGGGGAAGGCGTCGTTCAGGGTGCGCTGCTCCAGGGGGTTGCTGGCGTCCGGCGGCAGCAGCGCCACGTGGTATTGCCGTGTGTCCTTGCTCGGGCTGCGCAGGAGGAGATGCAACCGAGTCGAGGAGTCTTGCAACATCACAGACCTACTCTAATGCGCAGGGTGATATTGCTGGCATCCGGTGGCAGCGGCCCACGGGGGGACCGCCGGGTGTTCATGCAAGGGCTGCACAGGGCAGTGCTGTGAGGGGAAGCTTTGAGCGAGCAGGCGCAGAACAACAACCAAGGCCGCCAGCTGATGCTGAGGACGTACAAAACGCAGGTGGAGCGCCTGGCCAATCAGTGATGAGACAATTTCCGGATTGTGGCAGACCATGCACACCTCCCGGTGCCACCGGCGAGCTTGATGGGGGTGCAGGTGGCGCCGAGCTCTCTAAACCGCGCCGCCACATCGCCCGAGCGCATGCCCAGCTGCGACCGCAGCGCGTCAAACTGCACGCAAGGCGGGAAGATGAGGCGTCAATGCCCTGGATATGGCCTGGTTGTGCTGCAGTTGCACGGTTGACTGAGCGCTCTATAGGTTGTAGCTCTTGCAATTTGCACCCGCATGCCTGCTTAATCTTGGCCAAGCAATGAGAGATTGGCAAGTAACACCGACGAATTCAGATTGAAACAGGGTGCACACCTGCGCCGGGCCCAGCTGGCAGTCCGGCAGCAGCGTGGTGAGGAACATGTGATAGGGAGATGATTATGTGAAGATATGAAAGGAAATATATATTGGTATTTGAAGATGTATGTGTGAAGATGTAGCAAGACAATGCCTTTGTGAAGATGTAGCAAAAGATGTGTAGGTATGTGAGGATACAAGAAGAAGATGTATATTGGTATCTGAAAAGATGCAGCAAGAACATGTATGTGAACATGTATTTGAAGATGCAGCAGAAGAAATCCTTGTGAAGACGTGCCTAAATGGTGCAGCACGAGGTTTATTTCAGAAGAAAATAATCTGCACACCTGCGCGGGCGCCAGCTGGCAGTCCTCCAGCAGCAGCGCGGTCACGAAGATGTAGTGCAACATGAGCGTCTTTTTTGACTCCGGGCGCGCGTACGCCTCGGCGCTGCCGCCATCCTCGCCGGCGCCGCGCTGGTAAAACAGCTCCACTATTGCCTCCACCACGTCCGCCCATAGGTGAAACAGGCGACTGAAAAGTCAAACACCTTGAAAACTACGGTAGAAAAGCCACATGAGGATAATTTTTGCCTGTAGGCGCGCGTACGCCTCAGCACTCGCCACAGCATCAGGCATTCAACGGTGGAGTGCAACACCTCCGCCGAGTCTTTAACAGTGATTCAATCCGAAACTAAGGTGATTCGACCCCCGGGCGCGCACCTGCAGACTTGCGCTGCTTGGAGAGAACATGCTGGAGAGTCCCTAACGTCACCATAGCCTGCAGCACGTATGATGATTGTTGCAGACTTTGACCCGGAGTGACATGGTGATTCGGTCCTAGGGGGGGCACCTGCAGCTGGCGCTGCTTGGCGATGCTGGAGACGCCGCCGCCGCCGCGCGGCTTGAGCACCGCACCGCCGCCGTCCATCGCCAGCAGCGCCGCCAGCCAGCCCAGCGCCTTGGCCTTCTTCTTGAACATCTGCGATGAAAACGGCGATATCGTCTACACTTGACCCATGCTCCTCGGCGGAGGAAACCGACGCTCTGTGTTCTGAATCTTACAGAGGTGCCGCCAGCCAGCCCGGCGCCTTGACAGTTCTCTTGATGTCTTGTGTTGCTTTGCAGCCCTTTTGGAGCCTGACCCATCCCTTGACCCGCCCTTGCCAGCGAGACGCTTGCCTCTCGGTCGGACCACGTCCAGTGCGCGTTTTCCGAAACAAAAATCACGTTTGATCACTGGATCACTAGTGGCCAACCACCGGAAATCCCGGGCAGGGGCATGTCCCCGCTCAGCAGGCGCAGTCGCGAGCGTGCATAGGGCAGCACCTCCTGTTTGCCGCAGCTCAGGGACATGCCCAGTGGTGTGGCTGCCCAGGACACGACATCCACCGGGCGGGGCACATTGTTGCCGATCGGTAGGCGCGGCCGCGAGCGCTTGCAGGGCGGCAGCTCCTGCGGTCTGCCCACTCTGACACTATAGCACCAAGAAGAAGATCTCGAGACCCCTTGGAAA
>JAABUM010006180.1_pt1 | contig 11927 bp, 11 predicted proteins | sample 5559161 | NCBI WGS metagenome assembly JAABUM01 (sample SAMN10711868, study PRJNA513369) | rock metagenome | isolation source: Antarctica rocks | place: Antarctica: Victoria Land, Siegfried Peak nord | reverse complement strand
TCACGGCGGCGGTCGGGGGAGCGGTCGCCGGCGTCGTCCTGGGGGCCGCCGGCTTCGGCTGGCTCAACGCCGGGGCGTCCGTCCTCGCCCTCGGAGTCGTCGCGGTCGCGGTGGCGGCCGGACGGCATACGGCTCAACTGGCCTGAAAAGCCTTGTGTGTGCTAGAGGCGGACCAGCATCTTCCCGGTGTTTCCACCCGACATGAGGGAGAGGAACCCGGCCACCGCCTGGTCGATGCCCTCGACGACGGTCTCGCGCCAGACGACCTTGCCCTCGCGGACCCAGGCGCCGACCTCCTCCTCGAACTGTGGGCGCAGGTCCTCGTGGTCCAGGACGAGGAAACCCTTGATCGTCAGGCGCTTTCCGATGACCATCGGCATGTTGCGCGGTCCGGGGGAGGCCTCCGTGTCGTTGTAGCGGGCGATCATCCCGCAGGCCGCGACGCGACCGCCCTTGCGCAGGCTGGAGATCGCGGCCTCGAGGTGGTCCGCCCCGACGTTGTCGAAGTAGACGTCGATGCCTTCGGGGGCCGTCTCCCGGAGCCCCCGGCCGATCGGTGTCGACCGGTGGTCGATGGCGCGGTCGAAGCCGGCGTCGTCGACGAGCCACCGGGTCTTGTCCGGCCCGCCGGCGCTGCCGACGACCAGTGACGCACCCCTGAGCCGGGCGATCTGCCCCACGAGGGAGCCGACGGCACCGGCAGCGGCGGAGACGAAGACCCGGTCATCCTCGCGGAACTCGCCGACACGCAGGAGCCCCGCGTATGCCGTCAGGCCCGGCATCCCGAGCACGCCGAGCCACGCCTGAGCCGGGGCGAAGCTGGTGTCCACGACGCGGGTGGCCGACGCGGCCAGCACCGAGCGGGAGCGCCAACCCAGGTGGTGCAGGACGGTGTCCCCCCGGGCGACGGCCCGGCCCGTCGAGTCGGCGACCGTTCCCCCGACGCTCTCGACCACACCGACGGCGCCGCCGTCCATCGGCTGGTGGAGCTGGAACGGCGGGGAGTAGGACTTGACGTCGTTCATCCGGCCGCGCATGTAGGGGTCGACGGACAGGAACGTGTTCCCGACGAGGACCTCCCCGTCGCCAAGAGGAGGCAGGGGCACCTCGACGAGGGCGAAGTCAGCGTCGACCGGGATGCCCTGAGGACGTCGGACCAGGCGCCATTCGCGGCTCGTCGACATGGTGACCATCCTTGTTCGGTGTTCGGTGTTCGGTGTTCGGTGTTCGGTGACGCTGCGGGGCAGGGCGACTCAGCAGACCTTCGGTGACCCGACAGAGGGTATGCCGTGTGCTGAGGGACCGGAGCTGCGCCGAGTGGGCCGAGCTGCAGGAACCGCCGACGAGTGACCAGCGTCCCAGTGACGGTGCCGGTCGTTGCAGGGGGCGGCCGGCACCCTCGGGGTCCGCCTCACCAGCCTCTGGTGCCGGGGCCGCCCTTGAACGGGCCGACAACACGCGACGTGACCCAGCCGCCGTAGAAGCCGCCCCGTTGGGCCACTACCGTCTCCCCGTCGACGGTGCACCGGTCCATTGCGGCCGGCATGACCGCGACGTGGTCGAGGAGGTCCTCGAAACCGCGCGAGGGTGAGGGGTAGGTCCACGCAGAGCGCGCTGCGACGACGCCACCTCCGAGGACGTCGAAGTAGGCGGCCGCGCCCTTGAACTCACAGAAGCTGCTGCCGGCGGCTCCGACGAGCGCGCCGGCGACAAAGTCTGCGGAGGGGAGGTAGTACGTCGGCGGGTGGCTCGTCTCGAGGACGCGCAGCGCGGCCCCGGACCGGGCGACGACGACGACGCCGAGCGTGATCTCGACCAGCTCGGAGCTGGTCTCGACGCGAGGCGGCCGCGGGTAGTCCCAGGCCGACTCCTGACCCGGTCCGGGCTCCTCAGGTCGAAGCGACGGCACGGCGCAAACCCTCTGTCGGGGGATCGCTGCTGGATCAGAGCCGCGCCAGCGCCGTGGTCATACCGGCCTGGCCGTCGTTGCCGAGCTTGGTCAGTGCGGGCTTCAACAGTGGAGCGAGATACCTGACGAACCCCGAGAACTCGAACTCCGCCGTGTAGGTCACCTCGGTGCCGCTGCCAACGCTGCGCAAGGTCATCGTGTCATGCGCGACGACGGTCTTGTTCACCCCCCGGAGGCTGATCCGCTCGTTGGGGACCAGGTCGGTGACGGTGTAGGTCAGCGCGGTCTTCCGGCCCATCAGCTTCGAGACGTTGCGGTAGACCGTCCCCACTCCGCCGTCACCGGACTCGCGCTCGGTGCGGACGGTGCCCGGGTCCCACTCCGTCGTCGTCGTGAAGTCGCTGAGGTAGCCGAAGACCTGTTCGATCGGCCGGTCGGTCCTGATGATGCGCTCGACCTTCATGGTGCCTCCCTTTTCGGCATCATGTCACGGCGGTCGCCGGCGCCGTCGCGGGCACCTTCGCCGGGAATGGACTTGGCGGCGGACCCGTTGGACGGCATACTGAGGCTCTTGACAGAATGAGGCTCTTGACAACTGAACAGCGTGACGTGTGCACCCCCATGGGGGTGATCGGTTTCGACGGTGGTCGTCACTCCAGGAGAAGCGGGTCGAGGATGCACGGTTATCTCGTTAACGATCCGTGCAAACCAATAGGTGCCGATTCCAAGCGCACCGACTTCGCCCTCGCCGCCTGAGCGAGCTCCGAAGTCCGTCAGCCTGAGCTAGTTCTCGACTCAGTGCCTGGCGTCATCTAGAGAACTTGCAGTGCCGCGGTGCTGGGACGCGGCATTGGACTCTTACTCAGCTGGGCCTGTCAGGGAGCGTGTGCGTGCGAGTCCTGGGGCCGAGAAAATCCACAGCGCACTGCACCCGGAGAAGTCCTGGTCTCACGTCATCGGACGCGGGTTCAATTCCCGCCACCTCCACCACTCGCTGGTGGCTCACGTCACGCTGCCCAGCTCAGACGACGAGGGCCCGACCGGATCTCCGGTCGGGCCCTCGTCGTGCCGTCTGTGGATGCCATCCGGTCAGCGCGCGGATGCCGTTCCTCAGGTCGCGTGGGTGTGGGCGTGTTCGCCGGCAGCGGCCTTGGATCGGGTGGCCGCCTGCGCCCTGACGTCGTCCATGTCCATCACCTTGACCTGCTCGACCAGCTGCTGGAAGGCGTCGGCCGGCAGGGCCCCCGACTGACGGAAGACGAGGATCCCGTCGCGGAAGGCCATGAGCGTCGGGATCGAGGTGATGTTGACTGCCGCCGCCAGCGCCTGTTCCGCCTCGGTGTCGACCTTGGCGAAGAGGATGCCCTCGTTCTTCTCGGAGGCCGCGTCATAGACCGGCGCGAACCGCAGACACGGACCGCACCAGGAGGCCCAGAAGTCCACGAGGACGATGTCGTTGTCGAGCACGCTCTGCTCGAAGGTCTGCGCGGTCAGCTCTGTTGTCGCCATGTGGAGGTGAACGGCCACCCACGCCGGACCTATTCCCCCCACCGCGCCAGGCTGACGCGCGTGCTGACCGAGCGGAGCACTACGCGCTCGCCGGCAGCACGGCATACCGCGGTGGTCGTCCTCGCGTCGTGGCCCTGCGCAGTTGGCGCCTGCCCGCGCTGCTCCTGGCCCTGCATGCACGGTGAGCGAGCTGGTCCAGCACTACGTGCTTCCCCACCGGTCCGGCGACCCGCTCGACGTCTCCGACGACCGGACGGGGGTGGCGCTCGGCGCGGCGGTCGCCTGGTGGTGGGCGTCACGGCGCGAGTGGTCGGCCGCAGCACGGTCATCCTGATAAACTGAGGTAACCCGGCTCCGAGGCGCACGGCAGCGCCACGTCAGCGACATTTTCAGACTTTCCAACGCGGAGCGGGTTCGCCGGACAGCACACGCTGGGTTCCGGTTCATCCGGGTGCTGGACGACCTGCGCCTGAGGCTCGTCTGAGGTGGTTGCCCTCGCCAGGTGGCTCGAGACGTGTCTACTCGAGCTCCCTGAAGTGAGTTGACCGATCTTGCCCAAGAAAACCAGTTCCGGCGCGCCCAAGAAGGCCCGCTGGACCACGGCCCAGAAGGCCTTCGCAACCAAGAAGCCGCACCGCGGCCAGTCCGGCCCGAGCCAGAATGGCAGCACCCGCCCGCATGCCGGTGGGTCGCCGTATGCCGGTGGGTCCGCCGAGCGCGGCCCGCGCGCCGGCGGCTACGACCGCCCGCGTCGGGACGACCGTCCGGTCCGCAGTGAGCGCCCGGCCTACCAGCGACCGAACCGCGATGACCGTCCGGTCCGCAGTGAGCGCCCGTCGTTCAACCGCGACGACCGCCCGGTCCGCAGTGAGCGCCCGTCGTTCAACCGCGACGACCGCCCGGCCTACCAGCGACCGAACCGCGAGGACCGTCCGGTCCGCAGTGAGCGCCCGTCGTTCAACCGCGACGACCGCCCGGCCTACCAGCGACCGAACCGCGAGGACCGTCCGGTCCGCAGTGAGCGCCCGTCGTTCAACCGCGACGACCGCCCGGCCAGGACCGACCGCCCGGCCAGGACCGACCGCCCGGCCTACCAGCGACCGCGTCGCGAGGAGCGGCCCGCCCGTGATGACCGCTGGAACCGCAAGGGCAACAACGCGGGCTGGGAGCGCGAGGACCGGACCGGTCACGATGCCGAGGCCGAGCGTCTCGAGGCCGACCAGTGGACCAAGGCAACTCGCACGGCGGTGAGCGACGGACCCGTCGAGGTCTCCGAGGACAACGGCTTCGCCGCCCTCGGCCTGCCGCCGCGGCTCGTCGAACGGCTGGCCCGCGACGGCATCACCACGCCGTTCCCGATCCAGGTGGCGACGATCCCCGACGCACTCGCCGGGCGCGACGTCCTGGGCCGCGGCCAGACCGGTTCGGGCAAGACGCTGGCCTTCGGCCTGCCGACGCTGGCCCGGCTCGTCGCCGACGGCCCGACGTCGGCGCCGCGCCGTCCCCGGGCCATCGTGCTCGTGCCGACCCGTGAGCTGGCCATGCAGGTCTCCGACGCGCTCGAGCCCCTCGTGCACGTCGCGGGCCTCAAGCACAAGCTCGTGGCCGGTGGCCTCAGCTACACGACCCAGATCAGCGCGCTGAACCGCGGCGTCGACCTGCTCATCGCCACGCCGGGCCGGATGAACGACCTCCTCGAGCGCGGCGCCGTCCAGCTCGACGACATCCAGATCGCCATCCTCGACGAGGCCGACCACATGGCGGACATGGGCTTCCTTCCGGAGATCACCTCGATCCTCGACCGGATCCCCGCGGGCGGCCAGCGGCTGCTCTTCTCGGCGACGCTCGACAAGGGCGTCGACGGTCTGGTCAAGAGCTACCTCACCGACGCGGTGACGCACTCCACGCATGACGTCACGGCCTCGGTGACGACGATGGAGCACCACGTGCTCCTCATCGACCCGATGCACAAGAAGGTCATCACCGCCGAGGTCGCCAACCGGGTCGGCCGGACCCTCGTCTTCGTCCGGACCAAGCTGGGCGCCGACCGCGTCGCCCAGCAGCTGCGCGAGCAGGGCGTGCTGGCCGCGGCCCTGCACGGCGGCCTCAACCAGGGCGCCCGCAACCGGGTGCTCGGGGCCTTCCGGGACGGCACCCTGCCGGTCCTCGTCGCGACCGACGTAGCGGCCCGCGGCATCCACGTCGACGACGTCTCGGTCGTCCTGCAGGTCGACCCGCCCGCCGACCACAAGGACTACCTGCACCGCTCGGGCCGCACGGCCCGCGCCGGTGACCGGGGGACCGTGGTCACCCTCGCGCTGCCGCACCAGCGCAAGGGCATGGAGCGCCAGCTGCGCGACGTCGGCGTCGGCGCCGTCCCGACCAGGGCCGTCCCCGGTGACGCGGTGCTCGCCGCTGCTGGAGCGAGCACCCCGACCGGGATCCCCGTCCCGGACGACGCGTTCCGTCGTCTGCTCGAGGGCGAGCCGAAGCGCCGGGGGCCCGGCGGCTCCCGCGGCCCGCGCTCCGGCCAGAAGGGCGGGTTCCGGCCGCACCACGGCGGACCGCGACGTGCCGGTGGCGCCGACCGGCACCAGCGCCGGGGCGCTCGGAGCTGACGTGCGGAACGTCGCGCCCCCACATCCCGGATGGGATGATGGGCGCGTGACGGCATCCGCTCCGGAGTTCTTCGCCGGCCGGCTCCTCGTGGCGACGCCACAGATCGAGAACGGCCCCTTCCGGCGTGCCGTCGTGCTCGTGCTGCACCACGAGGAGGGTGGCGCGCAGGGTGTTGTCCTCAACCGGCCCCTCGAGGCGGAGATCGACTCGGTCCTGCCGGGTTGGCAGGCAGTGACGACCCTGCCCCAGACGCTCTTCGAGGGCGGGCCGGTCGAGCTGAACTCTGCGATCGGCCTGGCCACGGTGCCGGGCGACAACCCCGAGCCGATGGGCGTCAAGCACCTTTTCCGCGGCCTCGGGCTGGTGGACCTCGACGCACCGCCGAACCTCGTCGCGCCGGAGGTTGCCGGCCTGCGGATCTTCGCCGGGTATGCCGGGTGGTCACCGTCGCAGCTCGAGGAGGAGGTCGGGCGCGGCGACTGGTACGTCGTGGACTACGAGGCGCGCGACGCGTTCACGGCATACCCGGACGGCCTGTGGAGCGAGGTGCTCGGCCGGCAGGGCGACAACCGCAAGCTCGTGGCACTCTTTCCCGACGACCCGTCGATGAACTGACGGCGTCGCGTTTCCCACACTGGTGGCAGGTCAGTCAGGAGGCGGCTCATGTCGCAGCAGTACTACGAGAGCTGGGTGGACAAGCAGATCCGGGAGGCACAGGAACGCGGAGACTTCGACGGCCTCCCCGGTGCCGGCAAGCCCCTCGCGCACCTCGGCGACCCCGACGACGCCGACTGGTGGGTCAAGGGCTACATCAAACGCGAGAACCTCGACATCTCCGGCGCCCTGCCGACGCCGCTGGCCCTGCGCAAGGAGGCGGCCGGCTTCCCGGAGTCGCTGGCCGACGTGCGTCAGGAGTCTCAGGTCCGCGAGATCCTCGAGGACTTCAACCACCGCGTCAAGGCCGACCGGCTGCGCCCCGCCGTGGGCCAGCTGCCGCCGCTGATCGCCCGGACCGTCGACGTCGAGGAGGCCCTCGAGCAGTGGCGGGTCCTCAGGGCCGCGACCGAGGCGCAGCGTCCTGCTCCAGCGGCCGCCACCGAGGAGCGGAAGCCGACCCCTCGGCGTTGGTGGCGCCGGGGGCGTCGCGTCGAGAAGCCCTGACCACGCACCTCGCAAGCGGACCGGGACGCCGAGCCACCCGGCATACACTGCCGGGATGAGCCAGGAGATGCCCGAGGACCCCTTCGCCCCCCGGCCGGAGCCCAGCGGACCGCGCACGTCGACCAGCGTCCTCGAGCGCGAGCAGGTCGAGGAACAGCTTGCGGAGCCGGGGGACCACGAGCGGTTCAGCCACTACGTGCGCAAGGAGAAGATCCTCGAGAGCGCCCTCTCCGGGGATCCCGTCGTCGCTCTCTGCGGCAAGATCTGGGTGCCCGGACGCGACCCCAACAGGTTTCCGGTGTGCCCGGTCTGCAAGGAGGTCTACGACGGCCTGCGCGCCCCGCAGGACGGCGGCGACGGCTCTGAGTGACGGCCTGACCACAGCGGCTGGAGTGCTCCCCCGGTGAGCGCGTCGGCCGCCTCGCACCTCCCTCCGGCCTTTCCGGGACGAGCGGCCTGGGGCACGGCCGAGAAGCTGCGCGCGTGGCAGGAGGCCGCACTGACGACATACCTGCGGGCGGACGCGCGCGACTTCCTCGCGGTGGCCACCCCGGGGGCGGGCAAGACGACCTACGCGCTGCGGGTTGCGACCGAGCTGATGGGGCGCGGCGTTCTCGAGCGGGTCACCGTCGTCGCGCCGACCGAGCACCTCAAGACCCAGTGGGCCGACGCCGCCGGCCGGGTGGGGATATCGCTCGACCCGAAGTTCTCCAACGTGGCCGGGCGCCACTCCGACGACTACGCGGGCGTCGCGCTGACCTACGCCCAGGTGGCCGCGCGGCCCGCCCTGCACCGCCAGCTGACGACGGCGCGGCGCACGCTCGTCATCCTCGACGAGATCCACCACGGCGGCGACGCCAGGTCGTGGGGCGACGCGATCCGGGAGGCCTTCGAGCCAGCGACCCGGCGGCTCTCGCTGACCGGCACCCCGTTCCGGTCGGACACCTCGCCGATCCCGTTCGTCCGCTACGAGATGGACCACGCGGGCATCCTCACCTCGGCCGCCGACCACACCTATGGCTATGCCGAGGCCCTGCGCGACGGCGTCGTCCGTCCGGTGCTCTTCCTGGCCTACGGCGGCGCGATGCGCTGGCGCACCAGGGCCGGTGACGAGCTCGCGGCGAACCTCGGCGAGCCGATGACCAAGGACATGGTCGCCCACGCCTGGCGCACCGCACTCGACCCCAAGGGGGAGTGGATCCCGGCCGTGCTCGCCGCCGCCGACAAGCGGCTCACCGAGGTGCGGCGTCACGTCGCGGACGCGGGTGGGCTCGTCATCGCCTCGAACCAGGCCCAGGCCCGCATGTATGCCGCGATCCTCACCACCGTCTGCGGCGAGCGGCCGACCGTGGTCCTGTCCGACGACGCCGGCGCCTCCCGGCGGATCGAGCAGTTCGGCGCCGGGACGTCGAGGTGGATGGTCGCCGTGCGGATGGTCTCGGAGGGCGTCGACCTGCCCCGGCTCTGCGTCGGCGTGTACGCGACGTCGACCTCGACGCCGCTCTACTTCGCCCAGGCCGTGGGCCGGTTCGTGCGCGCCCGTCGCCGCGGCGAGACCGCCTCGGTGTTCCTCCCGTCGGTGCCGGTCATCCTCGACCACGCCTCGCGGATGGAGGAGCAGCGCGACCACGTGCTGGAGCGCAGGGGCGGCCAGGATGTCGCCTCGATCTGGGCGGAGGAGGAGGGCCTGCTCTCCGACGCGAACCGGATGCGGGCCGAGCCCGGCGTCGACGAGGCGGCCTTCGAGGCGCTCGAGTCCGAGGCGCACTTCGACCATGTGCTGTTCGAGTCGGAGCAGTTCGGGATGCACGCGTCGGTGGGTTCGCCGGAGGAGCAGGACTACCTCGGGCTGCCCGGCCTGCTGGAGCCGGACCAGGTCGCCGTGCTCCTGCGCGAGCACCAGACGAAGCAGACGGCGCGCAACCCCGGGGCTTCGGCGCCGGTCGCGGCGCACCGGGCGCTGGCCGCACAGCGCAAGGAGCTCAACACGCTCGTTGCCGCCTACGCCCGCAGGACGACGTCTCCGCACGCCATGGTGCACAACGACCTGCGCCGCGTGTGCGGCGGACCGACGCTCGACGCGGCGAACAGCGAGCAGGTCGCCGGGCGGATCGACACGATCCGCAGGTGGCTCGTCGGCCGTCGCTGAGCCTCACCTGCGCCCGATTCGAGGGGAAATGGCAGATCCACCGCCTTCCCGGGGGTCGAGACGGAGTGGCGGAAGCTCACGGGCTGCTCGTCGCGGCGTGGACGAGAGGCAGGGTCCGCAGGTCGATGCGGCTGGCCAGGGAGATGGCTGTCGAGGCGCGGATGACGTGCGAGTCGTCGACGACGAGGTCGATGACGCGCTGCAGGTCGGCGTTGTCGCGGGCGACCGCCCGGATGAGCAGGTCGCCCGTCCCGGTGATCGTGTGCGCCTCGAGCACCTCGGGGATGGCGCTGAGGTGCTCGACGACCGGCCCGTGCCCGCGGCCCTGCCGGATCTCGAGGGTGCAGAACGCTGTCACGGGATAGCCGAGGGCGCCCGGATCCAGCTGCGGCGCAAAGGACCTGATCACCCCGCGCTCGACGAGCCGGTCGAGCCGCGCCTGCAGCGTGCCCCGGGCGATGCCGAGCCGGCGGGACGCCCCGAGGACGCCGATCGCCGGGTCCTCGGTGAGCAGGTCGAGGATGCTGGCGTCCAGCTCGTCGATGGCACCGCGCGCTCGTGGCATGGACAGAGTGTCCAGCACCTCACGGCATACGGGCAACAGTCTGCGCACTCTGACCACCAGATCATGGTCCGGTTGACCACTGACCGGCCGTCCGTCACGCTCGGCCCCATGACTGACACCATCGTGGACCTGACCGAGCAGGAGCTCGCGGCCAACCTCGACATCGAGCAGCTCAAGCAGCTCGTCGGGCTCGTCGAGTACGACGAGGACAAGGACGTCTTCCCCGTGACCGGCTGGGACGCGATCGTCTTCGTGGTCGGCAACGCGGCGCAGACCGTGCACTACTACCAGTCCGCGTGGGGGATGGAGCTCGTCGCCTACAGCGGTCCCGAGACCGGCAGCCGTGACCACACGTCCTACGTCCTCAGATCCGGCTCGATCCGGTTCGTCATCAACGGTGCCGTCGACCCGGACAGCCCATTGGTCGAGCACCACCGCAGGCATGGCGACGGGGTCGTCGACATCGCCCTCGAGGTGCCCGACGTCGACCGCTGCATCGCCCAGGCGCGCAAGGCCGGCGCGACCGTCATGCGCGAGCCGGAGGACCTCACCGACGAGCACGGGACGGTGCGCGTCGCCGCCATCGCGACGTACGGCGAGACGCGGCACACGCTCGTCCAGCGGGTCAGCGGCGGCCCGGGCGCCAGGACGAGGTATGCCGGCCCGTACCTGCCGGGCTACGTCGCCCGGGCGAGCAGCTGGGTCAGGCGTGACGGGGAGCCCAAGCGGCTGTTCCAGGCGCTCGACCACATCGTCGGCAACGTCGAGCTCGGCCGGATGGACGAGTGGGTCGGGTTCTACAACAAGGTCATGGGCTTCGTGAACATGGCCGAGTTCATCGGTGACGACATCGCGACGGACTACTCGGCGCTGATGTCCAAGGTCGTCGCGAACGGCAACCACCGGGTCAAGTTCCCGCTCAACGAGCCGGCGATCGCCAAGCGCAGGAGCCAGATCGACGAGTACCTCGACTTCTACCGGGGGCCCGGCGCCCAGCACCCGCGCTCGCGACGAACGACATCCTCGCGAGCGTGGATGCGTTGCGCGCCAATGGTGTCGAGTTCCTCGACACCCCGGACTCCTACTACGAGGACGACGAGCTGCGCGAGCGGATCGGCAACGTCCGGGCGCCGATCGAGGAGCTGCAGAAGCGCGGGATCCTCGTCGACCGCGACGAGGACGGCTACCTCCTGCAGATCTTCACCAAGCCGCTCGGCGACCGGCCGACCGTCTTCTTCGAGCTCATCGAGCGGCACGGCTCGCTCGGCTTCGGCAAGGGCAACTTCAAGGCCCTCTTCGAGGCGATCGAGCGGGAGCAGGACCTCCGCGGCAACCTCTGACCTGCGACAGCTGTGACATGCTCGCTCCATGAGTCAGCCCTCCGGGTGGTACGACGATCCCGACGACCCCAGCCAGCTGCGCTACTTCGACGGCATCCTCTGGACCCGGAACAGGGCGCCCAAGGCCTCGCCCACCGCGGCCCAGTCCACGATCGGGCGGGCGCAGCCGGGAAGCCACGACCGGCCGGGGGGCGCACCGACGAAGCAGGTCACCCGCCCCGGACAGGCGCCGCCCGGGCCGCCTCCGCACGGGCAGCAGCCGCCTTACGGACAGCAGACCCCGTACGGGCAGGCACCCGGTCCTGGAGCCTACGGAGCTCAGGACGGGCCCGGTGCCCACGGGCCGAACGGCGGTCATTCGCCGGGCGGTTACACCCTCGGTGCGCCCACCACCCCTGACGGTGAGCCCCTCGCCGGCTGGGGAACGCGGCTCTGGGCCCGCGTCATCGACGGGGTCATCATTCTCATCGTGACGGGCATCCTCGGGTTCAGCTTTGTCCGGGGTTACGCGGGGTGGTTCGGGCGATATCTCCAGCAGGTGACGCAGCACGCGGCGCGCGGGGTGCAGACGCCGATGGACATGGTCGCCATGCAGGACCAGATCTACCAGTACTTCGTGCCGCTGACCATCATCGGCGTCGTGGCCGGGCTCGTCTACGAGACGTTCTTCCTCGT
>JAABUM010006179.1_pt1 | contig 11928 bp, 17 predicted proteins | sample 5559161 | NCBI WGS metagenome assembly JAABUM01 (sample SAMN10711868, study PRJNA513369) | rock metagenome | isolation source: Antarctica rocks | place: Antarctica: Victoria Land, Siegfried Peak nord | reverse complement strand
CCGACAGAGCTGGCGCTGCCGTCAAACAGGTTGGCGGCCGCGCGGTTAAAGCGCACGGCACGCCACAGCGGCAGGCAGCGGCACAGAAGCAGCGCCAGGATTGCCGCACCGCCGATGCCCAGCAGCACGCCGATGGCGATGCCGGCCTTGGCGCCCCGCGACAGGCCGGCGCCGGCACTGCTGTCCAGAGAGGCGGCGTCCGGCGCGAGCGCCGGCGCAAAGCCGACAAAACCAGGCACCAGCGGCGGCGGCGGCGCGTCCGTCTGAATGATCAGCGGCGGCGTGGTGCTGCCCCCTGCCACCAGGGGAGGCACCACCTCGGGCGCGGGGGAGGGCGCTGGCGCGCCCGGCGGCGGGCGCCGCTTCTTGCTCGGCTTCGGTGGTTTGGTGGTAGGAGACAGGGATTTGGGGGCAGGCGGCGGTTCCGCTGGCTGCGCAGCCTCGACAGAGGGGGCAGGCGCCAGAGGAGGCGCTGATGGGGTTGAATTGGGCGCCAGCGGCGGCACAGACGGCGGCGCCACCGGCAGTGCAGACGGTGGCTCTGCCGCTGGCGGCCCAGCGGCGGTCTCTGCCAGCGGCGGCGCAGACGGCGGCTCAGATGGCGGCGGCGTCGGCGGCGGGGATGGTGGCGGCGGCAACGGCGGCGGGAACAAAGGTGGTGGCGATGGCGGGGGCGATGAGGGGGGAGGCAGCGGCGGCGGCGGCAAGGTCTTGGGGGGAGGCAGCGGCGCCGGCTTTGGCGGAGGCAGCTTGAGGGCCTTCTTGGGCGGTGGAGAAGCGGTGGCGGTGGCGTTCTGTGGCTGGCCGGGCAGGGCGTCCGGACCCGGCGCCGCCGGCGCGGCCCCCGGCGCTGCCGCCGGCGCCTTTGCAGGCGCTGGCAGCAGAGCATCGCCGGCGGCGCTGTCGGTGGTGTTGGCCGGCTGGGCGGCGTTCTGCAGGGCCGCACGAAGCGGCGCCACCATTGTCCGGACAAATGCGGTGGAATTTGCAGGCAGTGGCAACCGCTCGCCACAGCAGAAGGCCACACCGCAGGCACCGCTGGCGTCAATGACCGCGCCCTGTGCGGCCGCAGTGGCATTGCCGCCGGCGTTGCTGTTACCGACGCTACACAGCACGTTGCTGAGCGGCGAGCTGCTGAACCTGTCACACGCGTTGCCGTTGAGGCTCAGCCCGCTGAGTCGCAGTAGGTCTGCGACCGTCTGGTCGCCGGCGCTGCCGTTGCCGGGCTGGCCGAGCCGCTGCGCCACTGCGGCCGAGTAGCTAAGGTCGATGACGAAGGACGAGGAGTTGCCGCCCGGCACGCCATTGCCGCCGGCGGCAAAGCTGGCAGTCGCGTTGCTGCCGAGGCCCTTGTACTGCAGGTGTAAGAAGTCAAATTTGTGTGAAAATCTGGAAAATGGTGCTCTGTTCATATCACACGCTGTCGAGTTTTAAACACCCCAAACACATATGAGTCACTACTGCCGGTGCAAGCAGCGCACAAGTCGAGGGCGACGGGGACCATTCTGCACCTGCAGCGCTGCGTTAGTGACGCTGCTGATGTTGACAGCCGTCGCATTGTAGTTCAAACCCAGTGTCCAACCCAAAAGTGCAGCCTGCACCGCACAAAAGCATTGAAATTCATACACGTTGCAGCTGCAAACATTCTTGCGTGTATGCTGAGCTTTCGCGGCTACAGCGGGTGCATCATGCCTGCTGTCATAATCTGCGCAAACATTGACGAAACTGCGCTCCAGTCCTCACAATCATGCAAATCTCGGACAGCACAACGACGCACCTTCAGGTTGTTGCTGATGCGCACGCTGGCCAGCAGGGTGTTGTTGCCTGCGCCGGCGATGCGGACCACCGCCTGCTGCGCGCACGCCCGCCCAGGCGGCAGCGCATTGCCGAAGCTGCCCGCCAGCGACCACTTGTCCGCGCCCGCCTGGTCGTCCACCTCCTGCAGCAGCGCCTGCGCGCACGGACATGCAGTTTTGATTGACAAAGATTAAGCTCAGCGAGGCAGGTGCACCATACAATGCATGCAGTCAACGTCGCATGTCAGTGGTCGCATGCAACAACCCAAACTGCAGGAGCCCCTGAAGGTGTGTGCACTCGCGATCAAACAAAAAACATGAAGGATTTGACAATTCTCCTGTTGTGCCTCACCTGGTAGATTTGCTGCTTCAGGGCATCTGCTTTGGCGCCGCCTGCCGCTGCCTGCAGCAGCACGTGCACTCCTGGGCTACTGGCTGCGCCCGCTGTCACCACTAGCGGGGCTGGAATTCCGACAAGAAGGGCGCAGAGCGATAGGATCGGCAGCAGCAGCCGTGTTCTGCTGGTTCGGCCATCCCACCGGCAACGACAGCGGTCCGCCGCAGTTCCCGACCGTGCACCGGCTCGCCGCATCTGGGCTAAGAATCGCTATGCCATGCCTCAAGCAAAGCTGAAACTTCAGAGTGATCTTGCGCGTTTGCGACAGCGATCGTGCCCACTAGGCCGCGCAAACCGCTGTGAAGTGGCAGTCCCGTTGACGGCAATCCGCCGACGACCTGCCCCTCGACGCCTACGCAATGCAACCGGCAGAAAGCTCGAATCTTCGATGTAGGTCTGGCCTTACTGGCGTGATGGACGGGCTGCTCACACGACAACGCCGTTGAGAGACGGTTGGTCGGTTTGAATTGCCGAGGCCGCCATGAATTCTCCTGACGGGCCGAGACCAGGATAGGGACTCTCATGTAGGCCCTACCCCTGTTGCCAATTGTCTTTTGGCGCAAGTGCGGCAGCGCACGGCTTGGTCAGAATTGGATCGCGGGCGCAGAAGTATAGGAGGCACTGCAGGCGTGGCGAGGGATGCGCCGCGCAGCGGACCAGCCATCGTCGGCCATCGTCTGAAAGGCACAGCACGTCTACCCTCGCTTAGCGGTCATTTAGGCAGCCAGCATGGCGCGAAAGAAGAAGACAGCGCCTGCGATTGCAGCTGCCGATGGACCAATGCCGAGACCCAAGCCGGAGGACAAAGCAGCCAAGCAGCCAGTACCGGAGGCTGAAACATCGGCTAGTGTGCCAGCGTCCGCCTCCAGCGAACAGTCCGGCGTTACCTCGCAGATGATACACAATGCGGACACGGACTGTGGAGCGATCTTGCGCATGCTCAACCGCGGCAGCGTGTCCAGGTAGGCCTCACACCTCTCTGATGCTATGGTGCAGCGTGGCGCTTGAATCCTGTGCACGAAGCCTGGACCAGCTCAGCCGCATCTTCTGAATCCATCGTACGTACCTGATCGATCCAGGCATGCGAGAAACCCCGAGGTTGCCACTGTGGCACCGGGGTCCTTCCTGCCATGGCTCGAGCTCTGCACTGGCTATGCTGTATGCATGGTGGATACATGTAGTGCGTGCATTTGAAAGAAGGCCTGTGAGCTGTACACTCCCTGTTTGCCCGATTGCTTATCTGTCCAGAACCACGGGTGCAGAAGCCCTTGCTGACACTCGCAGGGCCAAGGCGCGCACCGCGCTTAAGCAGCTGGCGAAGGAGTATCCGGGGTCGGAGCTGCCACACCGATATCTGGTGAGTCGAGCAAAAACGTGCCACATCATCGCCGGTCTGGCGCCCTGCCTGCCATGCTGGTGCCACGCCATCAGGCAGCTTTCTCAGGTGCAGCGGCCGCACACAGCAGCATCTGTACATGTGGCTCTAAACGGCAATGCGCCGCTCAGCCTTATTGTGCCGTCTGACCTGCCCGCACACAGCGCCACATGGCACAACAGCGCTATCGACCTTGCCCTGCAGGCACGGCTGCTGTACCACGAGGCGGCCTGCTCGGACGACCTGTCCGGCGACCGCGGGCCCAGCAGCCGGCTCACGCTGCTGCGGGAGGCGCTGACGGCGGCGGCGGCGTCCACGGACTCGGCGCCGGCATCGCTGGCGTGCGCCGCGCTGCGTGCCACGCTGGTGGTCAATCTGCTCGTCGAGAACGGGCGCGGCCAGGTGGGTTCTCCAGCTCTTCAGGGATGAGGGCATGTTGCCTGCAGTGGGGAATCGTCCGCCAGAGCATGCTGCCTGTGCCAGGTCCACAGTGGGATGCGGTGCTCATCTAAAGAACGTCCCAGCAGGACTGTCAGCAGCAGTGATGAGCTGGACGGGGTCTGTCGCTGCGGAGGAGTCCCATAGCTGCTTGATGCGAGGTTTCGGCATTTGCAAAGCAGATACCGTCAGCTCAGAATTCGCCAGGCACTGTTATGTGACGCTTGCCACCACTGTCCGCAGGCCGGCGGCTCGCTGGAGGCGGCAGTTGCGGAGATGCGGCAGCAGCTGCGGTCCGGCATCGCGGCAGCGGAGACGGCGCTGAGGCCGCCGGCGCCGCTGGCGCCGCCGGAACGGGAGCCGCTGATCGTTATCACCAGCGGCGGCATGCAGACCACGGACCCCTGCTGCCAGGTGCAGACTCGCAACACTGCTTCGGTCTGCTGGTCCTGCAGGCACTGTGACGTCCTACCGAGCAACCATTGACTGAGCCTGCGGCTGTCTTCAGACTTATCAGTCCACCCTTCAATCTCAGTCAAGAAAAACATACATGTGTCGTCTGGGTCAATCGAGCTATCAAGGTGCAGTATGTCACGCAGAGACTGTGACAGGCAGGCACACCAAGAATGCACCAGCACATTGCAGACTGCACCAGCACAATTCAGACGCTGTTATGTGCAGTCTCACATCGTGCTGTGCGATTTGCTATGCAGAACGTTGTCAACCAGGCATCGGCCTGGGCAGCGGGCGGCCGCTGGGCGGAGCTGGCCGCAGAAAAAGCCGCCGCGCTGGCGCAGATGGCACGGACGCTGGAGACCTACTCGAGGCTGCTGGAGTCTGCCGCGCCGCCCGCAGACGGCGCCGCCCGCCTGCTGCAGCAGGTCATGAGGTGAGCAGCAGGCACTTCTAACCGGCTGGAAAAAGCCGTGCTGCACGAGATCACTGGACATGTGGACTGTGCGGCTGCAATGCCTCAGGAAGTCAAACGTTCCGGAGGCATGGAAGTCGATGCCTTCCTTCCCGACAGCATGTAACGACAAGATCACCTGTCAGCCCGGAAGTAACCGAACGACGGGAGGCATGGCGCAAGGCAGCAAGCAAAGCAGACTGCACTGCTTCTGCCATGTTCCAGCTGAGCCGTATACCTGTATGCAAGTCCAAGCCACAAAAGATTGCTGGACTGTAGTGCTGGCAACACGATTGTTTCTGATGGGATTTCCCTCATCCATATTGACATAGACATGGTACCTATCCAGCTGCATGTTTACGTGCACAGGCTGGCGCCGGAAATCCTGGCGGTGCAGGCGGCGGGCGCGCCCGGCGGTCCCCGCGGCGCCGGCGCCGGCGCAGCCGCCACGGCCGCGCCGCCCGCCTGGGCCACCCAGGTGCTGGAGAGCGTTGCTGCTGCGGCCCGCCTGCCCGGCGGCTTTGGCGGCTTTGGCGCGCAGGGCGCGACCGCTGCCTACGGCGCCGGGACCGGAACCTACACCGCGGCAGAGCGGCGGGAGCTTGCCCGGCGTCTGGAGACGCAGTCCACGGCGGCATGGCTGCTGCAGAAGCTGAATGGCCGCGCCGGCGCCGGCGGCTGTGGCGGCGCCTGCGGCGGCGTCAGCAACGGGCAGCTGCCGCCCCCCGGCGCGCTCGGCGGCGGCGGCACCTTCGGCAGCGCCGGCCGTGCAGGCAGCCTGGCGCACGATGCAGCGCCGCCGCTGTCGGTCGAGCGTGACTGGGACGTTGTGGCCCGGGTAAATTTGTTCACAAAAGTGCACAGAAGATCGTTCGGAGCGATCTGAAAATTGCCATGATCAAGCACTATTCAACGACTGGCGACCAGGGACCTTGGACTTTCTACATCTTGTGGCATCTTGTCACAAGATCTTGTCAAAACCTGTGCTGGAGCTTAAAACCTGCCAGGTTGCCAGCTTGCCTTTCTCGAAGAGTGCTCACGCGCACTCCTAGCTACAGCGCTGGGAATGCACCAGAGTGAGCGGCATGTTCTAGGCGGTTGTCATCCGAGGTCTGAAAGTGTTGCTGCTTCATCGCCCAGGATGCGGCGGCGGCGGCCCGCAAGCGGCCAAGCCGCCGGCCGGGCGGCGCGGCGCGGCAGGACCGGTCGCCGCTGCAGCGCTTCCAGAGCGTGCGGCAGCACTGGGTCAACCTGCCACCCGAGCGGCGGCGGCGCCTGCTCACCGTGCCCGTCAAGCGCCTGGCGCGAGGTGCGCCCTCACGCTGCGCAACAATCCACCGCCACCCCCATCCAGCGATGCGACCCTGGAAATCGATGTGCTGCTTGTTCTAACCACATTCGAACTGCACATGGCATGGCGCGGTTGGTGCGGCAATGAAAACGCACATGAGGCCGCAGGGAGAGCTGTCTTTCTGCATAAACACTTCGGTGGGTTCCATACCTGCCTGCGACTCCGCCATAGAGTATGTGTCCCTTGCAGTGACACGCGCGGAGCAGGGGCAGGAGGCGGCTGCGGAGGTCGCGCATGCATTGCGGCTGCTGCAGGTGAGCAGGTCTCATGTGCATCTTTGTGCTATGAGGTGCCAGTTTGGTGCCACAACCGGTATCTGTGCCGTGCACCTCGCCAGCTTGCCGGGACTCCGCGAACCCAGAGTCCAGCAAAGTCAAAAGCTGCGGCTGCTGCAGGAGCGCGGCGACCGGCACGCGGCCTTCTGGGCGTGCCCGCCTTGCGACGCGGCCTTCCCCTCCTCCACCGAGTTTGGGGAACACCTATACACCTTCCACGAGGAGGCGGTGTATGCGGACGAGGCGGCGGGCACCTACCTCACCTGCTCCCACTGCGGCCAGGAGGTGCGAATTCAGAACTGTACAAATGCCTCAAGTTGTCCTTCGGCATGTCCTAAATTGTCTAGTAGTGCGGGGAGTACAGGCAAGTGACTGCACTGCCCCCATCTGCGCCGGCTAGGAGGTGCATTGAGGTGTGCAGGGGAGTGCTTTCCTGGCGTTTCCAGACGGCACTGATGCCACATGCTGAACTTTCGCAGATCGTGGGCGCCTACTACCGCAGCCCCGCGGCCGCCGGCTTCCAGCTGTGCACGCGCTGCAACGCGGCGGCGGGCGGCGGCGGCGGCCTCGCCCACGGCCGCCGCGGCGGCGCCCGCTCGGCGGCGGCGGCGTCCGACGGCGGCGGCGGCCCACTGGTGTGCGTGCCGCACCGCGCGCCGGCGCTGCCGCCACCGTGGGAGGAGGCCGGCAGCGACGATGGCCGCGGAGGCCCCGACGCTGACGACTTCGAGCTGCGCCTCAGCCAGCTGCAGGTGAGACGTGCTGGCATGCCATTGGCTCGCTGGCTTCTCAAGGCCGACTGCCTCTAATGGCCTGCACACGGGTTTGGAATGCCGCACACAACATCTCAGCCCTGGACATAGCCTCATGTCTTGAGGCACTTGCTAAGGCTGTGACACTTGCTAGCTCTTGCTTTGCACCTGCAGCTCGCGCAGAGCTACCAGTACTCCCAGGACGCGCTGGCCAGCCTGTATACGTCGGGCGATGCTGCCGGCGCGGCCGCGGCGGCTGCATCCGCTGGCTGGGGCCTCGCGCCGCACTTCATGCCGCCCGCCTCGGCGGCGCACCGCCCGCCGACGCCCAGCCCCCTCGCGCCCGGCGGCCGCCCCCCACCGGCGCCCGGCACCCCCCGCGGCGGCAGCAGCAGCGGCGGTGACGGCAGCGACGGCGGCCCGGCGTTCGCCTTCGGCCAGCTGACATCCACGCTGCCGGAGCCGCTGACCTTCGGCGGCAGCCCCTCGGACGGGCGGCAGACGCCTGCGCGGGTGGCGAGCCCCTCCCGGGCGAAAAGCCCCGCGCGGGGTGGCGCTGCCGGCAGCCCCGCCCGCGCCGGGCACCCTCACAAGCGGGCGCGGGAGGACGACGCCGCCGGCTTTCCGCCCGCGGCGCCGGTGCCGCGCCCCGGCTTTGGCGGTTCCTCGCTCCCGGCGCAGCCGCCGCGCGCGGGGCGCGCCACCGCCCGGCAGCAGCAGCCCGGCAGCGGCGGCGGCCAGCAGCACGGCCTGGCGGCGGCGCTCAGGGAGGCGGCGGCCGGCATCGAGGCGCCGCCGGCGCTGCCGCCGCGCGCTGCGGTCATCCCCGACGCCGAGGGCCGCCACTGCGTCGTCGAGGACACATCCGAGGTGTGTTTGCACCTTGTCCTGACCTTTGTACAACTGCATATCGCATCTGCAACACCGGCCCCCGACATTCCCAAGCAGATCTTCCTGACGTACCTTTGAGGTGGAAGGCTTGTTAAATAGTCTCGAGGGAATCTCGAGGCAGATGCTTCACCTCTGACATGAAGTGAACAGCACCAGAGCCCTGTGCGTCTGCATTCCTTGCTACCCAGCGTCGCAACACGCGCATGTCCACATTGTGCAGGATGGCGACTCTGTGGCGGAAAGCGAAACAGGCGCGTCGCAGCCGCAGGACCAGAGCGCTGGCAGCTGGCGCAACTTCGTGCAGGTGCGGCGGCATACCTCGTTACGTTTCCTGACACTCTCTGGCTGCAGTAGCAATGGTCTGGCTGCAGGCGGACCGCTAAGTGTAATCTGATGGGTTGTTCCACACCGTCAATTTCATCGTGAAGTCCTCCTGCACCCAGACCTGCACAGGCAGTCTTGATGTTTTTGCTCTGACATGCACCCATGCACATGACTGTCATGCTTCTTGTGATGCTATGCTGTGACACCCAAAGTCGTTTCATTCCATCTGATCATGTGGTTGCGGGGCTGCTGGCGTGGTGCATTCCAGGCTGGCAGCTGGCGGCAGCTGCCCTTCAGGGGCTTTGTCCGAAGACTGTCTTTGCGAGTTTATCTCGAGGGCTACTTTTGAGCACAGAACTGCCCTTGCAACTGCTGACGTTTTGGAAAGCCCGGTGTCTGCAGGACAACCCGCTCGCCCGGCGCATCAAGGAGTGGCAGCTGGGCAAGCTGCCCTTCGGCTTCAGCTCTGGCGGCGGCGGCGGCGGCAGCAGCGGCGGCGGCGAGCGCCCCAGCCGCGGCGGCCCCGCCGACTCTGTGCAGTCTCTGGACATGGGCTGCGCAACTGCCAGCCAGGTTTGTGCTCATCACCACTCTTTGCCATGCGCGCCAGCACACACACACACATATATATATATATATATATATATATATATATCATAATACATACATACTTGTACATTTAGACCAGCTAGGTTCAGCGGATGTGCCTCTTGATTGCACGGTGAAAGGCCATGATTGCTCTGACCAAGCCTTGGAATTGGCCTGATGGATGTGGTCTTCAAAGGAGACTGGCTTGGGGTGAGACCATTGCGCGCAAATGTTGCCACGCAGGCTGAGGGCGGGCCAGGCCAGTTGCAGAAAAGCAGTCCGCAGGGCGAGCCGTCGCCGCAACAGCGCGAGCAGCAGGCGACGGAGCTGCAGCAACAGCAGCAGCAGCACCTGGCGCCGCACGCCGGCGGCGCCGGCTCGGGCATGGGCGTCACTGAGGCAGCGCTTGCGGAGCTGCTCACCACGCACTTTGCGCGCCACCACCCTGACAACGAGGTACGTCCTGTTTGGTGTGTTCTGATGCATCAATCGTCTGACTCTGACTTTGCTTTCATATTCAGTATTGACTATGGAGCACCGTGCACCGACTGCACATCGGTGCTGCATGGCTGAAAATTCGATCAGAACGGGATCGTTGAAGATGTCGAGTGCATAGCAGGCGATGGTCTCCATGGTCATGGCGGAGGTGCAGCAGATGGCCAACACGCAGAACGGGGAGGCCTTCCATGCGCGCTTCGTCGGTGTCATCGCCCGCATCCAGGAGCTGCTGCGCCAGAGCCGGGCCTGCGGCTCGTCCAGCGCCGATGGCGCCTCCGCCGTGGCGACCGCCACGTCCGCGGACGCCGGGTCCGTCTCCGATGCCGGCTCCGCAGTCAGGTCCTCCCGCGACGGGAGGCAGCGGCGCGGCGGCAGTAGCGGCGGCGGCGGCGGCTGCTCGCAGTCTGCCAGCGGCAGCAGTGACAGCGCCGACGGCGGCAGCAGCACGGGCTCTGCCATGGCGGCTGCCGGCGGCAGCAGCGTCGGGGACGGCGGCAGCGGCGGCGGCGGCAGCAGGGCGCTGTACGACTTCATGTCGCGGCCGGCGGAGGAGGTGTGGAGCCAGCTGGAGCGCAACGGCGTCTCCGACCTGCAGGTGTGTCATCGTGGACATTCAAATATTTGGGGGTATCCCTCTGACGCAAGCAGCGTGTCAATGTGTCACGGCCTGAAGAGGCAGCTGTGCCGTTCACTGCTGCATTCCAGCAAGCTCACGGCACACATAGACACATCAGCACACCTCAGGGCACTGTCGTGTTCTCACCTGTCGCGTTCTCACTGCTACAGGAGGTGCTGGGGCACCTGGGCCGCCAGCAGCTCGGGCAGCTGCTGCAGGAGATGATCGTGGCCATGCACGGCATTGCTGCTTACCCGCAAACGCCGTCTGACGGCCAGGCATGCGCCGTCTCCTCGTGAATGCAGAGAAACATGGGTGGTGCAAGGGATCCATCTGCTGGAACATTCAGCATTTCTGGCCCATGAAACGTGAGAAACACATCTACGACAAAGACAGCTCACAACCTGGCACGGCCTGCCGTTCGTGGCAGTGAGAGCAAGCACACAACACCACGCCTGACGTGCTCTCATGCGCTTCGCCACAGGGCGAGGGCAGCGAGGACGAGTGCATCGGCTGCTTCTCGCTGTTCCAGTTCTCCGCCAACACCGATGGTCCCGCACTGGAAGCGGCGCTGGCGGCGGCGCATGCCGGCGGGTCCCGCGGCGGCGGCAGCGACGCCTCCAGCAGCGACGGCGAGTCGGGCGACGAGGTGGCGCTGGAGGTCAACTCCTGGTGGCTGGAGCATCTGGAGGAGCGGGTGGGTGAAACAATAACAAAGACGTGTTGACATTCGGTAGTTGAGCGCACTGCAGGATGAAAGGCTGTTCTGATTGCTCTTGTCAGCACAGGCTGTGTGCACAGGAGAAGCGCCAGGCCTGGTCAAGTTGTCCAGGCCTTTGCGGCCAGGTGCATGCAGCCTGTGCGTCTTGGGCCAGCCTGCATTGCGCAGCACTGACGTTTCAGCACCAACGTGGTTGACCGGCTGCCATGCATACACACCCGTGCAGAACGCCTCGAATAATTCCTGCTCTGCACCCGTCCCTCTGGATCACAGGGCCGGGCAAAGGCAAGTTCCGGCGGCGACGCGCAGCCGGAGGTGCTGCGCCGGGTGTATGGCGTCACTCTGGCTCGTACTTCATAAACCAGCCGCGTTCCTGAATGTAGGGGCACGCGGAGGCGGGCCCGGGCGGCGACGCATAGGTGCAGGTGCAGCGCTGTGCGCACGGCGGCCCCGTCTGTGCACAGGTTCATGTGTACATCGCATTGAGACTCTGACACTCTACTGCTGCCACCCGCAGGGCCGGGCGGAGGCGGGTCCGGGCGGTGATGCGCAGCTGCAGGTGCTGCGCTGGGTGTATGGCGGCCTCGCCTGCGTGCAGAACCTGGACTTTTTGGAGCGCCAGGCTGAGGTACTGTGCTGGCTTTCAAATTCAGCGTGCCTGCATTGTGGCTGTCATCATGTCACGAGTCTACATCTCGGCAACACTGGCTCCCACATCAGTTCTGCTGCTGGGCTGCTCAACTGCTGGTGCTCCCTGTCTGCAAGCAAGTTGCCATCCTCCAGCTCCGCATTGGCTGCGCCATGTATCCACTGATGAAGCCATGCTTTTGTTCAAGTTGCTCACTAAACGGGTTTGTGACCTGATCCTTTTCTCCATGCAGGTGCTGCCCGGCGGCGCGGCGCCAACGGCGCGTGCCGCGGCGGTGGGCGCGCTGCTGGACGAGCTGGCGGCGGCGTGGCGGCGCTACCAGCACACACTCGACTGCAAGCGCAAGGCCG
>JAABUM010006178.1_pt1 | contig 11929 bp, 18 predicted proteins | sample 5559161 | NCBI WGS metagenome assembly JAABUM01 (sample SAMN10711868, study PRJNA513369) | rock metagenome | isolation source: Antarctica rocks | place: Antarctica: Victoria Land, Siegfried Peak nord | reverse complement strand
CCGTGGACGCTGAGCGGTCCGGCGACCCGTCCGTCGGGATCGCGCAGGATGGGGTAGGAGAGCCCGAGCCGGCGCACGAACCGCGCCGCGTCCTCGGCGTTGTCGTTGTAGGTCACCCCGAGCACCGTGGCGCCCTGCGCGCTCAGCGAGCGCTGCTCGCGCTCGAGCGCCGGAGCCTCGGTCGCGCACGGCACGCACCACGAGGCGAAGACGTTGAGCACGACCACCCGCCCGCGGAAGTCGGCCAGCGAGCGCCGGCCGCCGCCGGCGAGCATCGGAAGCGCAGGCGTGGGCGCTACAGGACGCTGGCCGCGCGCCACCTGGTCGTCCAGGGTGGCCGACTGACCCTGCGTCGCCACCCCGAAGACGAGGAGCGCCACGAGCGCCAGCGCACCCGTGGCGATGAGTCCGGGGAGCGCGAGCCGCCTCACCCCTCCAGGGTAGAGAGCGGCCCGAGCCGGTCTAGACTGCCGCCCCACACGCGGACGTAGCTCAGTTGGTAGAGCGTCGGCTTCCCAAGCCGAAGGTCGCGGGTTCGACCCCCGTCGTCCGCTTAGAAATAGCCTGCACAGCGGCCTTTTCGGTTTACGAACGTTTCCGTTCAGTTCAAACCGTGTCCCCAATGTGTCCCGAGAATGGCGTAGGATGGATGCATGTCGCCGCCTTTTCGGCCACCGACGGGCCACGTCTTTCGTAGCGAACGGGTGCGCGGGCCGGCCTGGTACGCGAAGTACCGACTGCCTGACGGCCGCCAGGTTCAGAAGAAGCTCGGCCCCGCATGGACTGGGAGGGGCCGCGCGCCGGCGGGCTACTTCACGAAGCGCATTGCCGAGGACTGGCTGCGCGACACGCTGCATTCGGCTCGTCGCGGGACGCTGCCCGGCCTCGTTCGGACGGGGGCGACATTCGCCGACGCGGCCGCCGAATGGCTGCGCTACGTCGAGCACGACCGCGACTGCAAGCCGTCCACGCTCAGCGACTATCGGTCAGTTCTGAAGACGCACCTGCTTCCCGCCTTCGGCGACACGCGCCTCGAGGACCTCGACAGCCAGCGGATTGAGGGGTGGCGCGCGGGCCTCGGGACGGACGGGCCCAGGCGGCTCTCCAACCGCACGCGCAACAAGGCGCTGACCATCCTGGGTGGAGTTCTCGAGCGGGCGCGGAAAGTTCACCGTCTCGCGAGTAATCCCGCTCGAGACGTAGAGAAGCTCCGCGAGCGCTACGACGCGACTCGCTTCGCTTTCTATTCGCCCGAGGAGGTTCACGCGCTTGGCCGCGCCGCGGCGTCCGAGCAGGACGGGGCAATCTTCTTGACGGCCGCCTTCACCGGCATGCGTCGCGGGGAGCTGATCGCGCTGCGTTGGCGCGACGTCGACTTCCCGCGGTCCTCGATTCGTGTTTCTGGAAGCTATGCGAACGGCAAGCTGACGTCTCCAAAGTCGGGCCGCGGCCGAGTCGTGCCGATGGTGCCCGACGTCGCCGCCGAGCTGGCGAAGCTCAGTCAGCGCGAGCACTCGACCGAAGACGACGATGTCGTCTTCCCAGGAGACCTCAGCACCTACCTCGACGGGTCCGCGCTGCGTCGTCGCTTCGCAGCGGCGCAGCAGCGAGCCGGCCTGCGCGCCATCCGCTTCCACGACCTGCGCCACACCTTCGGCACCCTTGCGGTTCGCGGCGCCGAGTCGATTGTCGAACTGCAAGCGTGGATGGGACACGCCGAAGTTCGGACCACGATGCGCTATACGCACTACCAGGAGCAGCAGAACGCAGCCGAACGGTTGGCTGCGGCTTTTCGTCCCGCAGGTGTCGGAGCTGTTCACCGCTCTAGCGCCGACCACGAGAGCAGAGCGGGATAGGAGGCTGGTGCCGTACGAGCGCACCGTAGACATCGGCCTGACGCAGAACGTCACCGTACGATTCAGCCAGTCCGGACGTCCGGTGTCTCGCTATTCAGTCGCCTTGCTGCTGCTCGTAGACGGCGAGTGGCAGACGGTCCGCCTCTACGACAACCATCAGGGAACGCACCACTGCACCGATACACTCGGAGCGACGGAAAGCAGGATGCAACGTGGTTCCATTCGGGACCAACGAACGAGGCTATTCCCGCCGCGATCTATCATCTGAAGGTCCACTGGGAAGCGATCATTGAGTCATGGAAGAGCTAACCCGCAGCAAGAACACTCGAGGCACCGACGCCTCGTTCGACCTGCTCGCCGCGCTCGCCGTCAATGCAGATGGTCCAGACCGGTACCCCGACCGAACGATCCTGATCCCGTCGGATGCTCTCGACGCTTCCGTGCTGATCTCCCGTGCAATCGAGGAGCGGCGACCGATCGCGGTTGTCTTTCCGGATGGCTCAGATGTAGTCGCCCGCCCCCCGGAGGTTGCCGGGATCTTGCTCGCCTTGTTGCTCGTGGCCCTGTGGCTGGCCGACCGCGCCAGCAAGAAGCGAGACCGCCCGACTTTCGTGCCCCGCGAGTGGGTGACCGAGTTCCATGCAGCGCCTGCAAGCACGCCGGCGCCGCTACCGACCTAACGGTCGCGTCGCTCCGACGCGGCGCGAGATCGTCCCACCCTGCTTGTGGTCCAGGCGGTCGGGGGTTCGAGTCCCCTCGCTCACCCTCCGTGAGAGCGGGGATTTGGCGCGGATACCTTGCCGGCTAAGCCAGAGCAAGGCATCAATGAGGCCATCAATTGGTCGTTGCGAGCGTCCCTGTTCCGGCGTTCGCGACTTGCGCGACGACGCCATCGTCGGACGGGGCCGGGCGGGTCGCGGCTTCAAATCCTGTCTCCCCGATGATTACGGCCAGCTCGCGAGGCCGCGCAACCGTCCGGTGCACCGGTACGCAGGGCTGCAAATAGGCTGCGAAGAATCTCTTCGTGGATGCAGAAGACCGGCTCGTGCTCGCCGCGCTGAAGGGCCACAAGACGATTGCTGAGCTCGCGCGGGAGCGCGACATCTCTGAGACGCTGCTCGCGCGGTGGCGAGAGTAGTTGCTGGCTGCCGGCGCGGAGTAGCTCGCCGGCAAGGCCGAGCGCACCCAGCTCAACGAGCTGCGCCAACGCAACGCTCGCCTCGAGCGCGCCCTGGGGCGCAAGACGATGGAGCTTGAGAGCTCGGGGGAACTCTTGCAGGGATGGGAGTGACCGAGCGGGTCGCCCGTTCCCGCGAGTTGGTCGCCGAGGGACGTTTCCTTCGGTCGTGGCGCGCGTTGCCGGCATCAGCCGGCAGGCTCTCTACCGGCGGGCGAAGCGGCCGCCTCGGGGCCACCGGCGGTCGTTGAGCGATGACGATCGGGTGATCCTCGAGGTTGCCCGGGAGAACCCGACCGACGGGACCCGGATGGTCGCGGCCCTGGCCGGGAGAGAGCTAGGAGGGTGCAGCGCCACCGGCCCCTCGGCCGGCGGCGCCGGCCGGGGTTCTTCTGAGTCGAGCGCCCCGATCAGCTCTGGCACATGGACATGACCTCGATCTGGAGCGCCGAGCACGGCTGGAGCTATCTCAACGCGATCATCGACTGCTGCACCCGCGAGATCACCGGCTGGAGCCTCGACGTCCGCTGCCGACAGCAAGAAGCGACCTCCGTCCTCGAGCAGGCCGTCACCGATCGCAGCGGCGAGCCCGGCACGCTCGTCTTGGGCTCAGACAACGGGACCGCCTACACCAGCCGCGCGTTCAGGGCCCGCCTCGCTGAGCTCGAAGTGACCCACCGCCGCGGCGGCTACCGCGACCCCGAGAGCCAAGCCTTCATCGAGTCCTGGTTCTCAAAGCTCAAAGAACGCTGCATCGGGAGAGAGGAGTTCGAAACCCTCGACGACGCCCGCGAAGCCATCGACCGCTACATCGACCGCTACCACCACCGGCCCCACTCACGGCTGGCCTACAAGACCCCGCGCGAAGTCGCGGCCCTATGGAAAGATGTCAACGACGACCCACTCCCAGCGGCCTGAACTGACAACACCGACGGGGTCCAGGCCACACGTCTCGTCGCGTCGGAGTCGTTGGTGAATAGCCGGATGAGCTCCTGGTGGTGGCCGGGGCCGTCGACTTCCGGCTGAAGCTGATGTCGAGGGAGGTCTGCTGACCTGGTTGGAGACGATGCGACGGCACCGTTGCGCTGGTGCATAGTCACCCGGGGTCCAGAGATGTGATGCGCAGGACGCTGGTCCCGTCGTTGCGCACGGGCACGCGGAAGCTCACCCGCGAGTCGAGGGCGAACCGGCCGGGCACGGTGAGGGCCGACTTCGGCAGCGTCAGCCTCGCCCCAGACATCGCGCCGAGACTGAGGACAGTTTCCCGACCTGTCCGACCGACACATTCTTGACGATGCCCGAGGCTCCGTTCGCGACGCGCGGCTGGTGAGCGCCCCCGCATCCAGCTCGCCGTCGCGCCCTGAACGGCGGCCGCGAGAAACGCGCGGAGAAGGCCGTGCCGACGGGCCCCCTCTTACCGGGCCTCGTTCAGCGCGTGGTCGAGGCTGGCCCGGGTTTGGGGGCCGGTGAGCTTCGCCACGATGCGTCCGCGCGCGTCGAGGGCGAACGTGGTGGGGAGTCCCGCGATGCCGTAGTGGTCGCCGACGCTGTTATCGAAATCGCGCAGCACGGGGAAGTTCCAGCCGTAGCGATGGATGAACGTGCGCGCGTCGCGCGCGTTGTCGCCGGTGTCAACGCCAACCAGGCGCACCCCGCCGCCTTCGCGGGCGAAGCGTTCAAGCTCGGGCGCTTCCTTTTGACATGGGTGGCACCAGCTGGCCCAGAAGTTCACCAGGACCGGGTGCCCTCGGAGCGACCCTACAGCTACCGTGGGCGGCTGCAGCGTCTGCGTGGCCAGGGCAGGCGCCGGCCTGGCCTCTCCTTCTTTCGGCTTGGTTGAGAGCCCGAACACGACCAAGAGGCCGAGTACGCCGACCGCGATGACGATCAGCGGCAGCCGCGGTGGCATCAGCGTGAGGCGAGCAGAGGAGCGTCGTGGGCAATGTCTGCCGGCTTGAAGTTGGCCGGGTAGATGGTCGTGAGCTTGCCGCTGGCGCTCACGCCGTAGACCAGCGCGGAGTGCGCCACGAACTCGGGATGCCCGGCGTCCTTCTGCGAGCCCACGAACCACGCCTTCCACGTAGGGCCGAGCGTGTTGGCCGAGCCGAGCAGGTACTGCATCCGGCCCGTCATGTCGTGCACGCGCAGGAAAGTGGCGACGGTCTTTGGCGTATCACCGCGGGGGTCCACCGAGACGGAGATGATCTGCACCTTGCGGGCGGCCGGACCGAGTCGGGTCTGCATCGCGCGTAGGTTCGTGGCGATGAGCGGGCATACGTCGGGGCAGTGGGTATAGAGGAAGGTGACCAGAACCGGCTCGCCGCGGTACTGCGCGAGCGTCACGCGCTGGCCGAGGTAGTTCTTGAGCCCAATAGGCGGAGCTGGGCGCAGTGGGGTCAACGTCTGCCCGGCGAACGGCGAGGAGCGTCCGGCCTTCGCGTTGTTGGGCAGCTTGTCCTTGTTGAAACCCACCTGGGTGGCGAGAACCACAGTGACGAGCACCAAGATGGCGAGAATCGCGGCTACTGGCAACAGCACGCCCAACCGCGGCCCGCGTCCCCCGGAACCGGCCGTGTGCGCTGGCGAACCCGGTGGGACCGCCATCCCCTCCGCCGGTGCGGCGTCTGGCGCAGCCTGCTCCCCGGCGGAGGCGGAGGGGAATGTTGGGGGGTCACTCATCGCCGCTCCTAAGAATTACTGTAGCCGCATGCGACTGGCCATCAGCCGGCGCCGGCGACGATGACCTAGCTGCGCTGGCGCCGGTGGATCTCGCAGTAATACCGGTAGGTCCCCAACTGGTTGAAGCGCACCGTAGCGCTCGCCGGGACGCAAGAACGGCGAGCCGAAACGGGTCTTCGTTCGCGATCACTGTGTACAGGTGGAGCCGATCGCACGGCACCAAGGTGACCGTGGTGCCCGGGCATCTGCAAAGGGTTGTGGGCCCGATAGTCACCGCCGTCCTCGGCGTTCTCCACCATAGCGACGGGCACGGTTCGGCGGGCGCCGGCAGGCGCCTGACCGGCAACGCGCTGGGCAACCTAGTGCTGCAGACCGAAGCGCGCGTGACCCTGATCGACGCCGGCCTGGCGGCTGCGGTGCTTGTCGGGATCGCCCTCAACACGGCCCTCGGCTGGTGGTGGGCCGACCCGCTCGCCGGCCTGGTCATCGTTTTCTACGTTGCTCGGGAGGGGTACGCGGCGTGGGTGGGTGAGTAGCCGTGCTCGAGCTCATCGGCCCCGTGAGACTCGACTCGTTGGCGGTGGCCGCAGCGCTCGGACTGGCCCGGCTATCGCGATGCGGCCTCACTCGCCCGCTTGCCGGGCAGACCGCTCTACTTGATGCTGAGAGCCATGAGCGGATCACCGAAGCGTCGTGCGGCCCTGGTCTCGGTGGGGTCGAACGCGACACTGATCGTCTTCAAGACGGGTGCGGGACTGCTCACCGGCTCGGTGGCCATCTTGAGCGACGCCGTGCAGTCCACGGCGGACCTGATCGCCTCCGTGATCGCCTTCGTCTCGGTCGGCAAAGCCGAGCAGCCCGCCGACGAGTCCCACCCCTACGGGCACGAGAAGTTCGAGAACGCGAGCGCCGCGGCCGAGGCGCTACTGATCCTCCTGGGTGCCGCGATCATCGTCTATCAGGCGATCGGTCGCCTGATCCGCTACCTCGACCGAGTCGCCAAACAAGCGGGCTCCCCCGCCCTCGAAGGGGATGCGCGCACCTGCGCACCGACGCGATCGTCTCCGGCGGCGTCCTGGCCGGGCTCGTCCTCACCGAGGTCACCGGGCTGCGCTGGATCGACCCCGTCGTGGCGCTGATCGTCGCGGTGGCAATCGCCTACACCGGCGTGCGGCTGCTGATCGCGGCCTTCCGGGTGCTTGTCGACGAGTCCGTCCCCTCCGAGGATCTCGCGGTCATCCGCGAGGCAGTCAGGTCCTTCGCCCCCCAGGGAGTCGTCGGCTACCACAACCTCCGCGCCCGCCACGCCGGCGGCCGGCACCTCGTGGACCTGCACGTCCAGTTTGCCGCCGGGTCGAGTTTGGAGGCTGCGCACCGAACTGCCCACGTGTTGCAAGACGCCATCAAGGTCGGTCTTCCCAACAGCGAGGTGCTCATCCACATCGAGCCCGAGGCCGCCGTGCCAGCAGGCGAGGAGGTGGTCGCCCAATCAGGGGAGCCCCGGATATGAAACAGCTCGGTCCAGGGCGTATCCGGCGGCGGCGGACCAGCCGTGAGCCGCTCCCGCACCGGGCGCCCGTCGGCGCCGCCGTCGCCGTGCTCGTCGTCTGGGTCGTTCATGGGCCGCTGCAGCCGCTCGCGCGCGGCCTCGATCAACCGGCGGCGCGGCACGACGTGCCCGAGCGCGACGAGCAGCACGATCATGATCGCCCCGCCCACGAACTCGCTGGCGGCGAACTGCCAGCCGATCAGCACGATCAGCACGATCCCCAGCTCGATCACCAGGTTCGTGGAGGCGAACATGAACGCCATCGCCGCCAGGAAGTCCGCCCCGCGGGCGAACAAGGTCTTCGCCATCGCGCTGGCGGCATACGAGCACGACGACGAGGCGGCGCCCAGGCCCGCCGCGCGGGCGATCGCCGCCGGGCGATGGTTGCCGAGCATGCGGTGCATCGCGCCGCGCGAGACGAACGCCTGCACCGCCCCCGACAGTCCGAACCCGAGCACCAGCGCCCACAGCGTCTCCCAGAACATGAAGAACGCCTCGCGCAGGCTGCGCCCGACATCGCCGAGCGCCCCGAGCGCGGTGACCGCGATCACCAGCTCGGGGGTCACCGGCGATCCTTCCCGCCCTCGGCTCGGGGGCGACCCCGCACGGCCCCAGCCAGCTCGCGCCACACGAACACAAGCCGCCCGATCGGCCCAGTGGAACAGGTCGGGACATCGCCATCACCGCCCGCATCCGCCGCCAACGGGCAGCCGGGCTTGGCCGTGGTCGGCTTCAATGCTTCTCGCTGCTGTCCGGGCCTCATGAAACTCAACCTAGCATACCCCAAGGGGGTAGGTGGTAAGCTTGTCGGCATGACCACATCCGACGCCCCCACCCGCGGCTATACAGCGACCAAGGACCAGCTGCTCGCGCGACTGCGCCGGATCGAGGGCCAGGTCGGCGGCCTGCAACGCATGGTCGACGACGACCGCTACTGCATCGACATCCTCACCCAGATCGCAGCCGTGCAAGCGGCGCTCGACAAGGTCGCGCTCGGCCTGCTCGACGACCACGCACACACTTGCGTGATCGGAGCCGCCGAACAGGAGCGTGGCGCCAAGACCGAGGAGCTGATGGCCGCTGTCGGACGGCTGATGCGCCGCGGCTGAACCGGGGTAGAGCAGCGGCATGTCAAGCGTGTTTCGTTCCGTGGGCCTGGAGGAGCTGCGAGCGCTGCTGGAGGGGGGCGGGCAGCTGGTCGAGGTCCTGCCTGAGGATGAGTACGGCTGGGGGCACCTTCCGGGGGCGGTCAACATCCCGCTGAAGGCGCTCACCAGCGAGACCGTTACTGGTCTGGATCGTCGCCGGCCGATCGCGGTGTACTGCTGGGATGCGCTGTGAGACATGAGCCCACGGGCCGCGTGTCGGCTCGTCACGCTCGGGTTCGAGGAGGTCTACGACTACGCGCCCGGGAAGGTCGACTGGATCGCGAACGGCTTGCCGGTCAAGGGCAGCTGGGATCAAACCGCGACTGCGGGCGCCTTCGCGCGCATGGACATCGCCACGTGCCGGCTGACTGATCGGGCTGCGGTCGTGCGGGAGCGGCTCGAGGCCTCGCCCTACGGGTTCGCGCTCGTGCTCGCCGACGTGGGTAAGACCCTGCTCGGCCGCGTGCGTCGCAGCGCGATCGGCGAGGATCCGCACGTGCTCGCCGAGGAGCTGATGGAGCCCGGGCCGTCGACCGTACGGGCGCACGTCGAGGCCGGCGAGCTGGCGCGGCGGCTGCGCGAGCGGGATCTGAGGACCGCGGTGGTGACCGCCCCGGACGGGCGGCTGCTCGGCGTGGTGCGCCGGGAGCAGCTCGAGTCTCCGGAGTGACCGGGCTGTTCGAACGATCCGCTGTACGCGCTTGCGGTTGACCTGCCAGCCCTCGCTAACGAGGTGGCCGTGGGCGCGACGGTGCCCCAGCGGGGCTTTGAGGCCGACAGGCGGCGCAAGCGCCGGCGAAGCGCCTCCTCCTCAGGCACAACCTTGGGCTCGTGGCGCTGGGTTGATCTGTGCTGTCCGGCGACCTCGCACGCCCGACGCTCGGAGAGCTTCAGGCGCTCGCAGAGCATGCGCACCGCCTTCCGCCTCCGGGCCGGGCTCAGAAGTTTCCCCGCGAGATCTCCTGGTGGGCGAGGATCTCGAGCTCCTTGTCGGCGACCAGGCGCTTGAGCAGAACGTTCTCCTTCTCCAGCTCCTTCAACCGTTTCGCGTCGTCGGCCTTCATCCCGCCGTACTGGTTGCGCCAGCGGTGGAAGGTGACCTCGGAGACCTCGAGCGCCTTGGCGACCTCGGCCGTCGTCTTGCCCTCGCCGAGCATCCGCTCGGCCTCGCGCAGTTTCCTGATGACCTGGTTGGGAATGTGGCGCTTTGCCTTCACCGTCTCTGATTCCTCCTTGCCCATTTTCGCGGGCGCAAAGAACTCTCAGACGGATCGGACCGATCTCAGGGGGCCGGGCCAACGCGACTTCCTCCTGCAATCCGTCTGGTGCATGTTTGCCGAGGATCTCGGTCAGCTCGAAGAGCACCTGTTCACGCAGATCGTCGACGACCTCATCTCCAGCCCGCAGCGATCGAGCGCCGATGATCTCGGCGCGCTGTTCGACTGGCTCAACCGGGCCGCCGCACACCGTCTACCGCTTTCCGCCAGGGCTTTAGGCGCCCGCTCTAGTCTGCGCCCGGTGCTCCGTGCTCTTCCCGCTCTCGCGGCCCTCGGCCTCCTCCTGGCGCTCATCCTCCCGCCCGCGGCGCGCGCCGACGGCGATCCGGCCAGCGACGTCCTCGTCTCCCAGGGCGTCTATTACCCGGTGAGCCCCCCGACCTCGCCGGCGCTCGCGCGGGTCCTCGACCGCCTCGCCGCCGAGGCCAAGCGCGCGCACTACCCGCTCAAGGTCGCCCTCATCGCCTCCCCCGACGACCTCGGCTCGGTCCCCCAGCTCTTCGGCAAGCCCGACCGCTACGCGGCCTTCCTCGGGAGCGAGATCACCTTCAACTCCCGCCAGCCGCTTCTCGTCGTCATGCCCGCCGGCTTCGGGAGCTATCAGGCCGGTCCGGGCGCGGCCCGAGCGCTCGAGGGCGCCCCGCGCCCGGAGGGGTCCGACAGCGACGCGCTCGCCCGCGCGGCGATCGCCGCCGTGCCGCGCCTGGCGGGCGCCGCGGGCCATCCCGTCGCGGCGCCGGCGGTTCCAGGCGGAGCGTCCGGGGGACGTTCTCGGGGAGGGGGCGCGCCGTGGTGGGCGTTCGTCCTCCCGCTCTTGCTCGTGGCCGGTGGCGTCGCGCTGCTCTCGCGCCGCCGGCAAGCGGGCCAGGCGGAGGGCGTAGAGTCCTAGCCATGCGCTCGCGCGCTTGGCGCCTGCGGGCCGGGGCCGGGGCCCTCGGGCTTGGCGCTGCCTTCGCGCTTCACCAGCTTCGCTTCCTCATCGCCTACCACGGCGCGGCTCACCATGAGCTCGCCCGCCAGGGGCACGGGTACCTTCGCGTGCTGGTCGCGCTCGTGCCTGCGGTGCTCGTGCTCACGGCCCTGCACTTCGCGGGCTCGCTCGCCGCGGCGCGTCGGGGCGCCGGCGCGGAGGCGCCTTCCCCCCGCGTTCGAGTCCTCTGGCCTGCGGCGAGTATGGGGCTCTTCGCGCTCTACGCGGTGCAGGAGAGCCTCGAGGGACTCCTCGAGGCGGGGCAGCATCCCGTCGGGCTCGCGGGCGTCCTCGGGCACGGAGGATGGGTCGCCGTGCCGCTTGCTCTCCTCCTCGGGCTGGTCGTGGCCCTTCTCCTGCGGGGGGCGGCCGCCATCGTTGGCTACGTCGCTGGGCGAGCGCCTCGGGGCGCGCCCCGGCGCCCGGCGCGTTCGCTGCTGCGCCTCCCTCGAATCTCGCCCGCGCCGCTCGAGCCGCTCGCGTGCCATCTCGCGGGCCGCGGGCCGCCGACGAGCTTCGCCTGAGCACGGTTCCCAGCTCTTCACCCGGCCGCGCCGCGCGCGGCGGGTAGCTCCTGTCACCTTCTTCTTCTAGAGAGGTCCACCCATGACCACCCGAACCCGGCTGGCGCTCGTCGCCCTCGCGCTCCTTGTCGCGATAGTCGCCTTCGTGCTCGCGAGCTCCTCGAGCACGAGCACCAAGTCAGCGCAAGGCACCGCCGTGCAGATCCGCGTCGAGGGCGCCAAGGTCGTCGGCGGCGTACAGAGCATTCCCGCCAAGAAGGGCGGTCGCGTGCGCTTCTCCGTGACCTCCGACCGAGCCGACGAGATCCACGTGCACGGCTATGACCTCAAGCGCGACATACCCGCCGGGGGGACGGTGCGCTTTGACTTTCCGGCGAGAATCGACGGCCTCTTCGTCGTCGAGCTCGAGCACGAGAACCAGCCCATCGGCGCGCTCAAGGTGGAGCCATGAGGCGCCTCGCGACGCTGGCCGCCGGCCTGGCCGCCGCGGGCGCGGCGTTTCCCGCCGCCGCCTCGGCCCACGGCTTGGTGGGCCGGGCCGACCTGCCCATTCCTCCTTGGCTCTTCGGTTGGGCCGCGGCGGTGGTGCTCATCGTCTCCTTCCTCGCCCTCGCCGTCCTGTGGCCTAAGAAGCTGTTTCACGGAAGGGATGGGGTGGTCGTCGGCGAACTTCGGGCGCGAGGGACATAACCCAGCGCGAGGAGGACGGGATGGCGTCGGTGTTCGAGGTCCGCGACGAGTTGTGGGCG